>Ga0114129_10007412_pt1 | contig 15617 bp, 16 predicted proteins | sample RhiMetdeltSRZDD1_FD_80071 | JGI IMG/M metagenome (GOLD analysis project Ga0114129, IMG submission 80071) | Populus rhizosphere microbial communities from Tennessee, USA - Rhizosphere MetaG P. deltoides SRZDD1 (version 2) (version 2) | ecosystem: Host-associated > Plants > Roots > Rhizosphere >... | reverse complement strand
CAGGAGATCAAGTCGAGCCGGCGTTGAACACGTCCATAACGAGCGGATTGACGATCCTGATCACCTCGAAGCGTGATTTAACTATCAGCGTGGATGGAAAAGTCGTACAGATTCAATCGTCAGCGCGGACGGTTGGCGAGGCAATGGCCGAGGCCGCGATTCCGCTTTTCGGTAACGATTACAGCCTGCCGGCTGAGAATGAGGCGTTGCCATCCGACGGAAACATCAAAGTCGTGCGAATCAGTGAGTCGGTTTTGCTCACCCAGAAACCCATCCCTTTTGAAAGTGAACTGGTCGCGTCGGCAGACGTCCCACTCGACCAAACTCAAATCCTGCAGCCCGGCGAGAATGGCCTCATCGTGCAGCGCATTCGCATTCGATACGAGGATGGGCAGGAAATCTCACGCGCAACTGAAAATGAAACGGTGGTCAGGCAACCGAAGAAGCGCGTCCTGGGTTACGGCACAAAAGTCGAGATAAAAACGGCTGTGGTGGATGGTGTGCAGATCGAGTATTGGCGCACTGTGCAAATGTATGCCACGGCCTATTCGCCGTGCCGCTCGGGAGGCAGCCAGTGCTATTCCGGCACGTCGAGCGGCAAGAAACTCGCCAAAGGAATGGTCGGGCTGCGCTACAGTTGGTATCTGGCGATGGGCGGGCAGCCTCTGTATATTCCCGGTTACGGGTACGCGACGGTGGAAGATGTTTGTGGCGGCTGTGTGGGCAAGCCATGGATCGATCTCGGCTATAGCGACGATGATTATCAACACTGGAGCTCATGGGTCACAGTGTATTTCCTCACTCCTGTGCCTGCGAATGTAATTTATGTTTTGGAATAGGATTCCGTGCTCCCGAAGGGACACAACATATGAATTGCCATGGATTGCCAAGCAATTCAAAAATCACGGTCGGCGCAGGTGCCGCCTTCGGGACGGTGTGAGCGGAGCCGCCGTCCTGAGCGGAGTGGAACGCAGACGAAGGAGTTGGCGGCGCAGTCGAAGCGCGGAAAGAATTTTATGACCAACTTTGAGAAGGCAGCCACGTCATTTTTATTGGTAATTGCTGTCGGCGTGATCGGCGGCGTCATTTGGTTGTATCAGATGAAATGGCAGCAACCACTTGGACCCGCGCTTCAACTGGCGACCGTGACTCCCTTTGCAGTATCCCGCACCTGGACTCTCACTCCGAAAGCAGCGCAGCTTTCCACGCCGTGGCCTACGCCTGTTACATCAACGTTGTCCGCCGCGGCGGCCTCCACTGGCATAGTCGGCCGGTGCGGCACGCCCCCGGTGATCACGATCCTCGCAATTGGGAGTGACACGCGTTCGGAAAAATATCTTTACGGTCTGGCCGATGCCATCCGCCTGGTCCGAATTGACACTGTGACCCCGAAAGTCACCGTGCTGGAATTTCCCCGCGATCTTTGGGTGGAGATTCCAGATATCTCCGACAACCTCAATGGCCAGGATCATGAAAAACTCAACCAGGCTTACTTATACGGCAACCCGGGCTTTGGGTACACGGACGATCCCGCACAAGGGCCAGGCTTGCTGGCGCGCACGCTCGCGCTGAATTTCGGAACCCAAATCGATCATTATGCGGCCGTCAACATGCACACGTTCGTAAAAATCGTGGATGCGGTGGGGGGCATTGATGTTAACCTGCCCGAGACTGTAGATGGCCGCACGGCCACGGATACGAATAAGCGGCTGCTTTTTTCCAAAGGTGCGAATCATCTCGACGGTACGCGGGCGCTCACACTGGCGCGCATCCGCATCAAAGGGACGTTCGCCCGCGCCGATAATCAGAATACCGTCCTATGCGCGTTACGCAAGAAACTGGCGAACCCATCGGTGATCAAAAGCCTGCCGGATCTCATTAAGTCATTTCAAGGTGCGGTGCAGACGGATCTCAGCCCGGCGCAACTGAGTCAACTGGCGTGCATCGGAACACAACTATCGCCGTCCAATATCACGCTGGCAAGCTTTCCGGAAACGCTCTTCACCCAAGACCGGATGTACGATCCCGTTTTTGGTAAGAGTATCTTTGTGTGGAATGCGGACTATGAGGTGCTGCGTGAGTATATAGAACAATTCAACGAGGGCAGCTGGCCGCCCGCGGCGGTCGTCACACAGGCAGGAGATAAAAAAGGAGATGCTCAGATCTGTCAATGAATGAAATTCCGCCTCTCAATGCAGCCGCCCTGCTCAAACGGCATGGACTGCGAGCCGATAAAAGCCTTGGGCAAAACTTTTTGCAGGATCCGTTCGCCCTGGAGAAAATCGTCGCGGCTGCAGAAGTGCGACCCACGGACACAGTCCTGGAGGTCGGACCAGGGTTGGGCAGCCTGACACGCTATCTGGCTGCTTCGGCGAAAGAGGTTATTGCAGTCGAACTGGACGAAAAGCTGCTTGCCCCACTCGAGGCTGTCGTTGCGCCTTATCCTAACATCCGCGTGGTCCACGGCGACATCCTCAAGCTATCGCCCGCAGAATTAATCGACGCCGACGATTATCTGGTCGTTGCAAATATCCCCTACTACATTACATCCGCTATTATTCGCCATCTGCTCGAAGGGCCCAGAAGACCGCGCCGCATTATTCTAACGATTCAGAAGGAGGTCGCGGATCGAATCTGCGCGCAGCCTGGCGATCTGAGCTTGCTGGCGTTGAGCGTGCAGATCTATGGAAAGCCGCGGGTCGCGGCACGAATCCCAGCGGAAGCATTTTTCCCCGCGCCCAAAGTTGATTCGGCAATCCTAAGCATCGAAATATATCCTCAACCCCTGATCAGAGCAGAAATATTGCACACATTTTTCAAATTGATCAAAGCAGGATTCGGCCAAAAACGAAAGACGCTGCGGAATTCATTATCAGCCGGTTTACACATTGCACCGGTCACCGCGGAAGAATTGCTCGTGAAAGTCAACATCGATCCGAAGCGCCGCGCCGAGACTTTAAGTATCGAAGAATGGGAAAGTCTTTGTGAGGAGATGAATCGGTAAGGACGACCTGCCGTTATCCTCGTGGGCTGACGTCAGTTCAGGATGCGGATCGGCGCATAGTTTTGGACGCAGACAAACGCAGATAATTTTCTTTCCGATCAGCGTGAATCAGCGTTCTCACTTGCACCTCCCTGACACAGCTCGTCAGGGACCGTGTGGCGCACACTTGCCCCGGGCGCAAGTGTGATTTGCCAAGCAAATCAGGAGTGCAGGTGTCAGCGTCCCAATTCGCTAACCCCATTTTACGATAACTTATTCTTCAGCTTTGATTTGATGTGGATGGCTCTTCTGGCGCATATCACGATAATGCCACCAGACATCCCAGATCCGCATGGCCGCCTCCAACTGGATTTTCAGAGACATTTTCGATTCGCCAAACCGGCGGTCCTCAAAATGGATGGGCACTTCCACAATATCGTATTCCATGAGGAAGGCCATATAGGCCATTTCCACCAGGAAGATATAACCATTGGATCGAATTCGATCCAATGGCATTTTTTCCAGGGCTTCGCGCCGCCACATGCGGAAACCAGTGGTCACATCGTGCAAGGGGAATTGGAGGATGGTACGGGCGTAGAAATTTCCAAATGCAGATAGAAATTTTCTCCAAAGCGGCCAGGCTTTGTCCAGCGAGCCCCCTTGGACATATCGGGAGCCGATCACTACATCACAGTCATCGATGTGCCGCGCCATTTCCATCAACACATCCGGATCGTGTGAAAAATCAGCATCCATTTGAACCACGGCCTGCGCGCCGAGCTCAAACGCTTTTTGAAAGCCGTCCACATACGCGGAACGCAATCCCAACTTGCCGGTGCGATGCAGTACACTCACGCGTCCGGGATTGGAGCTTGCCAGCGCATCGGCAATTTCACCGGTTTTGTCCGGACTATTATCATCCACCACCAACAGGCTCAAATCCAGAGGCAACATAAATAAAGCGGAGACCAGCTTGGGCAGGTTCTCCGCTTCGTTATAGGTGGGTAATACAATGGTGATTTTCACGAATGTTTGCTAAGTATATCCTTCTTGAGCTGATCCACACTGGAGTAACGACCAAACACGGAAGGAACTTCGAGAATTTTCACAGAGAGGCGATTCGGGCTTTTGGAAGCCTGCTCGCGATCCTTGATGGGATAAAAGTAATCAAGCGACTGCTCCAGGCGGGACTTAATCCGATCCTGGAATGGAGACAAATTCGTGGGAGTCAACACGATGACAAAATCCGTTGGGCTGATGTGACCGAGAAAATCATCGGGCGCGCCGGTCTCTTTCATCGTGTTGTGGATCATGAGGCTGATGGCGCGCAACACATCATCCGATGCGACAAACCCGTAGGCCTCCCGGAATGAATCAAGATGACTGATGGAAATGTGCAGGAGCGCCCATCCGCTCTTATGGATGACATCCGAAAGACGCTCCTCGACGAGCGGTCCCTCGGGTAATCCGCTCACCGGGTTGGTCAATGATCCCTGACTCACGCGCTTCAACGCGTTACGCACCCGTAAGCGAAGTTCCTGAACATCAAACGGCTTCGTGATGTAATCATCAGCGCCAACTTCGAACCCCTGCAGGCGATCCACGCGTTCGCGTTTTTCGGTCAGGAATATGATCGGGATCTGACTCGTATGCCGGTCTCCGCGCAGACGACGCGCCACTTCGTAGCCATCGATATCGGGCAGGCGGATATCCAAAATGATCAGATCAGGAAAGATCGTTTGACCTGCACGCACGCCGTCCTCTCCCCAGTTGACAGTGAATACCTCATATCCCTGAACGCGAAAATAGGCATTCAGCATTTCAGCGACATCAAGATCATCTTCAACGATGAGGATTTTGGGTTTGGCTTCTGCCACGTCTGCCCGCCTAGGAGATGGGTTCCTTCTGGATGACAAACTCACATACCGCGTCACCTACAGCGACACACTTCGACTCGTTCACGCGGAACTCGTTGCCACCAGATACCCACTTTAACGCTTCCTGCAAAATCCCAGTCGCAACATAACAGACTGGTTTATCAGCGTTCGTGCGTCCCCAGCAAACCGGGCACTTATGGATCGTCCAAATAAACTCTGTGTCCTTTTCTTCGACCGTACTATACTGGTCACTCAACTGAGAAAAAATCTTGGCGAAAGCCGGAAGACCAATTCTCAACTTGGATTGCAGCGGAAGAACTACAAAGGCCAGGTCCGCGGCGCCAGCCAGGGCGCCGAAGTTCTTCAGGGCGTCAGAAAAGGTCGCGCGTCCAGCCCGCAGTGCCAGGCCGCGTCCGCCGCGAGGACCGTACATTTCCTCCAGAGCCACACCGATCGCAGAAAGCTCAGCAAAATCAAATCCCTTGTCGAGGTTATCCGCCGGATAATTTTCGATGTAATAGGTCAAGCCAGCCAGATTGAGGATGGCGTTCAGTCCGTTTTTACCCATCACCTCTTCGAGTGCCTTGATAGTGATGAGTCCAAACTTGTTGGGGTAATATAGACCAGTTTTTTGAACAGGGCTCATTGCTTGACTCCGGTTAAATCAATTTCGCCAGATCTTCGGCAGCACGCTTAATATCCAGGAAGATCAAGCCTAATTTTGCTTGCTCACGCGCCAGCGCGGTGAGAACCGCCTCTTCCCCCACCGATATCAGGACAACATATCCTTTTTCGCCTTTGATATAAACCTGCTCCAGGGTCCCTCGCCCCAGCTCGGAAGCAATTCGCTCACCCAGGGATAACATAGCCGCCGACATCGCCGAAACTCGGTCTTCTTCCACACCTTGTGGTAAGGCGGAAGCAATACTGAGACCATCCACACTGACAACCGCAGACGCTTCAATATCAGGAGATGAAGCCTGCAGTTCCCGAAGACGATCAACCATCTGTTGCGTACGTGACTTGGACAAGACGACCCTCCTGCACAGTAATGTTTTCCAGTCAAAATTCGACTGGTTATATGCAAAGGTAATGGATAATGCAGATAAATTTACCCTAGCCTACAAAAAGTGTCAAGCCGACAGCCCCAAAAACGGGTGAGTCAATTACAGAAATGTAATTTGTGTCATGTTAGAATCGTCCATCAATCACCTGAGATGAATAGACTATTACTGCTGATCCCATTTAGTGTTCTTCTTTTGGCACTCACACCCAAACCAAACGCAACTGCACAGAATTCCGAACCCGTGGACGGAGAAGTTCTCTGCCCGCCGGCTGTGTATGTGACTCCACCCGATGATTGCCTGCCGGCGGGGCCGTCCATTACCCTGGCCGAGCTCGCAAAACTGGGGCTGACAATCCCGGAGCGGCCCTTACCATCCCACAAGCCGGATCCGGCACTGACCCAATTACCGTTCCGCTATTTTCACCTTGAGCAGGACAATGTACCTGTCCTCAGCGGACCTGCCGGAAGTGAAACCGGACAGTACTTTTTGCCTGGCTTCGTATATGTTTCCTATGTTGACCGCGTGGATACGGGGCACGGGATTTACTATATGCTCGAAAACGGTGGTTGGATTCCGGGAAAAGGCGCGCGCGTGGGTGAATACTCGGCGTTTCAGGGGCTGGAGTTCAAAACCACGCCTCACAATGCTTTTGCCTGGCCGCTGCCGTTTTATATGGATAGCATACCCGTCTATAGCACGCCCGGCTACAACTCACCCCTTACGGACAAAATACTCTACCCGTACATAAACATTGTTCAAGTTTACGATACCCAGATCGCCAGCGGCGTGGACTGGAACATGATCGGCCCCGGCCAATGGGTGGAGGCCCGCATCATGGCAACGGTGACACCGAACCCTGTACCGCCTGAAGGCGTTACTACGGGTCGATGGATGGACGTGGATCTCGCGGAACAAACTCTTGCCGTTTATGACAATTATCAGCTGGTATTTGCCACTGTCATCGCCAGTGGTTTGGAAGCATTTTGGACCCGGCCTGGACTTTTCCAGATCTATTCAAAGAAGGAAATCGAGACGATGCGGACCAGCGACCCGACCGATTTCTATTACCTGGATAATGTTCCCTGGACTATGTACTTTGACAAGGCCCGCGCCCTGCACGGGGCCTATTGGCGCACACGTTTTGGATATCCGCAGTCCCACGGCTGCATCAATTTGTCGGTGGGCGATTCCCACTGGCTGTTCAATTGGGCGCACGAGGGCGACTATGTATTTGTTCATGATCCTACCGGTCTAACGCCCACCGATCCGGCGCTTTATCACGACTGGGCGTATTGACACTTGTTAATGCACATGGTAAACTCCTGCCCGCTTGTTAGGAAAAATGGTCCCGTGGTGTAGCGGCCTAACATGCGGCCCTGTCAAGGCCGAGATCGCGGGTTCGAATCCCGTCGGGACCGCCAGGATACAGGCACACAATGTCTTATTCCTTTTCTGTGTCAACAAAAAGACCACGTGATTACCGTGGTCTTTTTGTTTGCCTGGCCTTCATCCAGATCCAGGGCAACCAAGCCGGGATCGATGTTTCGAATCCCGTCGGGCCGCAACGCGGAACAACTTACGCCCCAACTGCTAGGGAACATTATCATATAGATTACTCAAAAGTCCGAAAAGAGTTGGCTGAAACGAACCAATTTGCTCACTGCTCAAGAAGTCTCACAGTTGAGAGTGTTCTATCGTTCGGTGAAAAGCAGCTTCCCACTCGATCTGAACCCTGATCATGGCCTGGTGATATTCAGGGAAGCGCCCTAAAAAACTGGTCATTAATTGACCTGCCAATTTGGTAATTCCGTAGATGTTCAATCAAGACCGGATTTGCTATGATATCGCTAACCCTACATCTACGGAGTAATCAGCATGACACGAACATGGGAACTTCTCGACAAGGCCTATCTTTTGATCAATGCCGGTTATGTCTACCAAGCCCGGCCCATTATCAATCAAATCATCGCTCGCGATCCCCAAAACATTGAGGCGTGGGATGTGTATATCAGCACATTTGATACCATTACTGATCTGGAAGAACTCAAGGAGGCAGTTGAGTCGATTTGGGAATCCAGAGTACAGGGAGGAGATTACCTTAACGCAAATCGCCGTTACATTTTGCGGCGGATTGATGACCGAATTGCGAACCTCTGATTTCAGAGGCCATCAACAATATGCGCGCCGCGCCCAACCTCCTCTATCAGGCCTACGTACAGCTTCAGGCTGGCAATTTGCAGGATGCTCGTCAGCTTCTCGACTTATTGGTGAATGATGATCCAATGAACGTCGAGGCCTGGGAAGCTTATATGCAAACAAGTGAGAGCTGTGACGAATTGGACAATTTATGCGATCGTGCTATTCAATTCCCTGAGCTCGCGCAAACGGAACGGACATCGATTCTTGATTATCACTGTTTCTTGCGTCAGAGAATGCGAGTATTCGATGAAAAAACCGAGGCACCGGAAGTGATTCTCTTTGAACTCAGGGATCAGTTCACCTATACGTTCGATGATCGTTCTTCCGCGGCGCTAAACGATTCTAGTAATGAAAAAGATTTCGAGAGGCAAATCGCCAGATTTCTTGGCAAAGCGATCCTGATTCCATACTGCGTTTTGCTGACTGCCGGCATAAAACTACTTTCTGCTGGGAACAATTTTGGTTATTGGATTATCCTGATGCTGGCGATTACGATTCTAATCGGCCGATGGAATATGGTTTTGCAAGTGGCTGGAATTGAGATGAAACCTTGTGTGCCTCGGTTAGAATTTATCAGCACGCGGAAAAACATAATCGCCTCGCAACCAAAATTGGTCGCATAAATTGTCCTTCAATTTCCTCCTAGTACTTTGGTACTATGGGGTATAATACGCGAGGTTGTGAATAGGATTGCAACATGCTAATCCCTGCTGGGGTGTTTACCACACCTATCCGTCGTTGCCTCAGAGGGGCTTTTACCGGTAACATTTGTTGATCGAAGACAGGTACAGATCCAAGTTCATGTGATAGATAAGAAGTTTGTTTGACGCCATTGGCGAAAGATGGGTGCGGTTACATATTGATCGACCAAGTGAGAGTCAGTGGATTATAGAACTTCAATCCATCAATTATCGGCTGAAATGAAGTTATCTGAGCCAGATGAGACTTCTGATTCAGGGACTCTGCGCGTCGATCCACCTGGATCCGTTGATGAACAGGACGATTTACGCACGAATGAAAAATTTATCTTCGAATCGGTCGAGCAGAATCCCTATGAAATGTCCTACACGTGTCTGCTTTTGTCCAGATTTGATTCAAACGCTTTGATAGCCGATGTAGCTGTTTGCCTCCAAGCATGCCTGAAAGAAATTTGCACCTCATTTGGATGGAACCTCGAGTTCTTAAGTATCGAACCTACGTATCTCCACTGGACCGTTCGAGTCCCACCTGCCACATCCACGGCTCAGATCATGAAGGTCGTTCGAGAACAAACATCCCTAAAACTATTGACGGATTTTCCGCACCTCAAGCGTGAAAACCAATCGGATGATTTCTGGGCGCCTGGCTATCTTATTTTTTGGGGATCACAACCGCATCCGATCGAAATTATCCAGCGCTTTATTCACCAAACCCGCCAGCAGCAAGGGTCTTAAGTGGATGGATGAATATTCTCTGCAACGCGTAAGCGAACTGCTTAGGGGCGTCATCGAGGTATTGTGGTCCAGACATGAGGGATTGTCCGCCAGGACGGTATTCAGTCATTTTCCAAAAACAATCAAATTAACGGATCATGAAAGAGGGCTGTCCCCGTCGACCCAGTTGCCGAGGTATGAAAGAACGATCCGGCTTGCGATCATGCCGCTGGTCAAGGCCGGTTGGGTGATGAAGTCAAATAAGGGTCAGTGGTATCTCACGGAGGAGGGACGAGCGGCGTGTCATAGATTCTCCAAACCGACAGAGTTCTACATCGAGGCGCTGCGAATATCGGAAACCAATCAACATTCTGCTGCTGAAATCCAGATGTCGCTCGACTTAGCCCAGGAAAGAGCCTGGGAACAAGCTGTTGAATATATTCAGGGAAAAAATTCAGCAGAGGTTCGCAGGCTTGTGGCAACACTTTTCGAGGCGATGCAGTATCACATCGCGTGGGTGGCTCCGCCCGAGAAACAACGCGGTCTCATTGATATGGTGGCCAGCCTAGATGCAATTGGTGCCCATCCCTATCGCATCTTAATTGAAGTAAAGCACACCGGACAACCTGTCACAGCTGAAGGCTTGAAATCCTTCCATTCGATCTTGGGAGTGAATGATTTCGGGCTGCTGATGTCTACGGGTGGGTTTACAGGGAACGCAAGCACGTTGTTGAACACGCCTGGGTTCCAAAAAATAAACGGAATGAATCTGGAAAAGTTTTTTGATATTTGGATCAGGCATTTTGACAAATTGAGCCAAGAGGCACATCAGCTGCTTCCACTGAAAGCGATCTATTTCCTGTCTCCACCCGTTTGATGGTTCGTTTCATCATAGGGAAAAATTGAGCACGCTATGAAGCTTGCTCCCGCGAGTATTATGCCAAAATCCAGCGAAACACTGAATCAGCCTCTCGCAATTCTGTTAGATGAAATCCGATTGGCAGTTGAGTGGAACCGTCCAAGTATCCTGGTAGTGCTGCACAAGTCAAGGCTGGGGCAAAATCGGGCGGTGACTGCACTGGCAAGCATGTTGACTGGATTTTCAGTTGAGTATGTGAGTCCGGATGAGAATGGAGCGAGATTTTTATCTGCTCTGCTGGAGCGGGTTAGATCTGTGCAGACAATCTTCTTTATTAAGGGCCTGGGAAAACAAGAGAAAATTTATCATGAGCTGAATCTGCATCGGGAAAAGATTATTGAGAATCATCTAAAACTGGTCTTCTGGCTGTTACCGAAGGAACTGACTGCCCTCTCCCACCGCGCCCCTGATTTTTGGGCTTTTCGCCATCGGGTAGTTGAGTTTCCAACCGAACGTAATTCTCGAAAAAAAGTTACTGATTGAACCTTTTCAAGCGCATTTGCCTATGAACGGACAGAATTATTTACTGCTGCTTAACATCGGAATTTCCCTCTTCATTGTAGGGTTATCCTTGCGTCGTTCAACCAACGCCAACTCTGTCCATCTGGCAGTCCTGGCCTTTGTCGTTGCGCTCTGGGACTTGTCCTACCTGGTATCTTATCTGCGCATTCTGCGTTTTTTTTCCGATCCAATTTTGATTTCAATCGTCTATTTATTTTCAACGATAGCTGGCTCCGCTTTACTTACATTTTCACTCGTGTACAGCAACCGTTTCGTCGGGAGAAGGTGGTTAACTCTCCTGATGCTTACGCTTGAGCCGATTGTGACCCAGTTGCTCTTTTGGAATGCCCACTACCGTGGAGTGTTGTTCACAGAAATTAGCAATGGATCGGCAGCCTTATCGTTCAACACCGGCGTATGGGGACAAATCCACACACTTTATCTCTATAACTTTGAAATGGTCAGTGTGTTACTTTTCGTAGATCGATTTTCCAGGAAACCAAACAAAACTTATATGAAGACCGGCATTCTGCTGGTGAGTGCATTCCTGCTTCTGGTGTTTCGGTCGGTGCGGGAGGTCAATGAACCCTCCACGGGGCTTTTTGATCCCATGCTCATCGCTTACTCCCTGGCCCTCATCGGGTTGTCCTATGGAGCCCATCCAAACAACGTAGTGGAGGCACCCGCGATGACGTACGAGACAGCCGTCCAGGGGATGACTGATGGCTGGATGATTCTGGATCTGAACAACAACATCGTGGACGTGAATCCCGCAGCCGAGAAAATTGTTGGCATCCCGCGTCAGCAGCTATACGGAAAACCAGTTCGCTCTATCTTGCCGGATTGGCCCGATATCTCGCAGGATATCGGGGGCGGCAAGGAACTTGAGATGAGACGCAGCATTCGATCTCAAGGAAACTGGAGATATCTCAATGTGCGTCTTTCCAATCTAAGGGACAACGCCGGAGAGCCTCTGGGACAATTGATCATCTGGCGCGACATCACCGAACGAAAGCTGGCAGAAGAAGCGCGTCGGCGCGCCCGCGACGAAATGTTTGTGTTGATCAACGCAATTTCCAACGCAGGCAGCCACTCGATCAAAGTCGACGACTTTCTATCTGAGTCGATCTATCAGTTGATCTATCCTTTTCAGAGTCAAGTGATTGCCGTCCTGTTGATCGAAGACCGGCATGAACGTCATCCAGATACGTTATGGCGTCTGGCAGCCCATTTTGGGCTTGGCTCTCCCCGCGTCAAGGATGCGGATATTGTCTTTGACCCGGTTCATATCCTTAACGAAGTGATGAACTCAAGGCAGCCACTCGTGATCGAAAATGCACAAGCCCAAAACGATATACCGACAGTAATTAAAGAGGCGGAAGTGGCGAGTCTGGTCATCCTGCCCCTGTTTACTCAAGCCGGAGAGAATAGCCGGCTGCTGGGTTCCATGTTGCTCGGTCGAAAGGAAGTCGCTCCGTATTCGCCAGATGAGGTTATCCGGCTGGTAGCGATTGCGGAACAGATTTCCAATCTGATTGATAGCGATCGCCGACGTCAATTAGCCATTGCGCTTTCGGAGCGCGAAAAACTGATGCGTGACCTGCATGATTCGGTCAGCCAAAAGCTATACGGCCTGGTCACGTTGACCGAAGCGGCTCAAGCCGGACTGGAGGCAGGATCGAAAATCATCCCATCTCAGGTACTGGCAAAGATTGGAGAAAATGCCAGACAAGCCGTCAGGGAGATGCGTCTGTTCCTATATCAAATGCAACCCATCGATCTGGAAAAGGGCGGACTCGTTTCTGCATTGCATCATCGCCTGGGAGCCGTGGAAGGCCGGGCTGATATTCAGGCGCGCTTCCTGCCGGACGAAGACATCACGATTTCAAAAGACAAGGAAGTCGCTCTCTATTTCATTGCCCAGGAGGCATTGAATAACATTCTCAAACATGCCCACGCCAATTCGGTGCTGGTAAAACTCAAGCAAGCTCGCAAGAATGTGATTCTTGAAATCGTGGATAACGGGCAGGGATTCGATCCTAAAACGATTGACCAAAGCGGCATGGGTTTGCAGAACATGAAGGCGCGCGCTTCCCAGGTGAATGGTAAGTTGAAGATCATTTCCAAACCTGGCGGAGGCACAGCGATTCGCGTTACTGTTGGTCGTGGGAGATTGCCCATTCGAACAAGGAGCAAGTGAACCCTATGAAAAAGATTCGTGTGCTGGTTGTGGATGATGAAAGCGTCGTGCGGGAGGGCGTCGTGGCAATCCTCTCCTATCAATCGGATCTCGATGTTGTGGCAGAAGCCGAGAATGGCATCCAGGCACTAGAGGCCGCCCGCAAAACAAAACCGGATGTCATTCTGCTGGATATGGTGATGCCGAAACAAGACGGCCTGGCAACCATTCCAAAATTGAGGGAGATCGTGCCTGAGGCCCGTATCCTGGTTCTAACTAGTTTTGCCGAAGCGGACCGGGTATACCAAACGATCAAAGCAGGCGCGTTGGGATATTTGTTGAAAGATTCAACTCGCGTACAACTGTTGCAAGCCATTCGGGATGTGGCGAAAGGTCAGGCTTCGATTCATCCCTCGGTAGCGCTACGAGTCATCCATGACATCGATCATCCGTCCGAGTTGATGTACACCAGTGAGCCGCTGACGCCGCGCGAACTGGATACGCTGCGCTTGATTGCGCGCGGGCTGAGCAATCAAGAGATCGCTACGGCCTTGACGGTCCACGAGAGGACTGTGGCAAAGTATGTAAGCAACATCCTGGATAAACTCCATCTTGCGAATCGGACACAGGCGGCTCTGTATGCAATTCGCGAAGGGTTGGCTGATCATAAAAAATGGGACGCTTGATATTCGTTTAATAATTGTTGAAAACAGACATGCCGTAAACGGTATACGTCAAGGTTATTAATGTCATAACCAACAGACATTTCTCCCCCTAATTTATGTGTGGTCATTAATGACCCGCCGAAAGAATCGGGCTGGTCACAATAAATCAAGAAAAGCACCCATGATTTCCGATTATCGAAATCATGGGTGCTTCTTATAATGTTGCTTATACGTGGTAATAAACATTTCATCCAGGAGACACGAACTTGTTACTCGGCCTTTACACGATCATCTTGGAGCCTGATAACCGCCTCATTCTGCCAGACGACGTTCGGGTGGCATATAAAGACGGACTCTATATCACTCAAGGTTTTGACCGCAACATCATGGTTCTGACCATTCAAGCATTCGAAGCGATCTACAACCGGATCATGACCTTCAACCTGGCGGATCCGCTTGCCCGACTCTTATTACGGATGCTCCTCAGTTCTGCTCACAAAATGGAAGTAGGGAGAAATGGGGATATCTTCCTTCCAAGTCCATTGAAGGAATTTGGAGCCATTGATCAAAATGTCGTTATTGTAGGACAAGGCGATTTCATTGAATTGTGGTCGCCTGAAACCTGGAAGGAACAAGTACAACGATTGGTAGCAGCAGAAGCTGACCGCTTCTCCACATTGAACCTCTCAACTCGATAAGAACATTCTACATAAACGGTGACGAACAATGAAAAAGACAAAAATACTTGTTGTAGAAGACCAGAGCGTAGTTCGTGAAGGAGTCGTAGCGATTCTTTCACTTCAGGAAGATATGGAAGTGGTCGGCGAAGCCGTGGATGGTGTTGCCGCGGTAGAGTTGGCACGCAAGACCAAGCCTGATGTAATCCTGTTGGATCTCGTTATGCCGCGACGGGATGGGCTGGAGACGATCCCAATGCTGAAGGAATACATTCCGGATGCACGCATTTTGGTGCTGACCAGCTTCGCGGAAAGCAATCGCGTCTATCAGGCGATTCGATCGGGTGCATTAGGGTACATGCTCAAAGACACGACTCGAACGCAGTTGCTTCAATCCATTCGGGATGTGGCCAAGGGCCAGGCATCCATTCATCCATCCATTGCCCTGAGAGTCATTCACGAAATCGATCATCCTGCAGAAACAACGGAACTGACAGGCAGCTTAACTCGCCGAGAAATGGAAACCTTGCGTCTCATCGCGCGCGGCTTAAGCAATCAGGAAATTGCCACGGTCCTCGTTGTACACGAACGAACGATTGCAAAATATGTCAGCAACATTCTGAATAAACTGCATTTGGCAAATCGCACGCAGGCTGCACTATATGCGATCAATCAAGGCCTGACAACTTCACCGAGTTAGTACGGTATTGAGGAGAACGAATGGATGGTCACAAATGACCAGTTTCGTTGAAAGTCCTGGTCAATTCTCCTGAAAAGAAACGTCAATGTTTACCGGTTTTGCAGTAGTGACCGAATTTCTATAATCAATCGCAACAACCAGCAACCGAGACCTTTGAGGAACCATGAGCAATTTCGATTACATCGTTGCCACAGATTTTGACCGAGCCTGGCTGAATTTTGAACTGGATTTGCCGCTCAATCCTACCCGGGATGGGCTGCGTTACCCATTTTATATTGACCCCCCCGAGAATCCCATCTCCGAATTGATCGACGCGTTGGTGGCGCCCTTCTATCGCCCTCCCAAATTCTTCTTCTCTGGGCATCGCGGTTGTGGCAAATCCACAGAGTTACTGCACCTCATGGGCAACGCCGAAATCCAGAAAAAATACTGGCCCAT
>Ga0114129_10007410_pt1 | contig 15618 bp, 13 predicted proteins | sample RhiMetdeltSRZDD1_FD_80071 | JGI IMG/M metagenome (GOLD analysis project Ga0114129, IMG submission 80071) | Populus rhizosphere microbial communities from Tennessee, USA - Rhizosphere MetaG P. deltoides SRZDD1 (version 2) (version 2) | ecosystem: Host-associated > Plants > Roots > Rhizosphere >... | reverse complement strand
GGCGGGGCGCGGCCGTCGGAACCGCCGGGGCCAGGCCGTGGTACGCCGCGGCCAGGGCGGTCCGGCCCCGCAGCCCGAGCTTCCGGAAGATCTGCGTCAGGTGGGCCTTGACGGTCGCCTGGCTGATGGCCAGCACGTCGGCCACCTCCTTGTTACTGAGGCCGGTGGCGGCGTGGCGGAAGACCTCGCTCTCGCGGCTGCTCAGGCGGTCGAGGAGCGCGGCGCCGGGAGGGCGAACCGAGACCCTGGCGAGGTGCGCCACCCATTGCGCCATCACCTGGCGGCGGGCCCAGATCTGGCCCTCGTGGACGACGCGGACGGCCTTCACCAGGTCCTCGGCCGGGGCGCTCATGGTTAGGATGCCGCGCGCCCCCGCTTCCAGCGCGCCGACGGCCCAGTCCTCGTCGCCGCCGGCGACGAGGACGACCGGGGGTCCGCCTCCACGCTGCAGCGCCGCGCACAGGCCCAGGGCCCCTTCCATCCGGCTGTCCACGACGAGCACGTCGGGACGGGCCGCGCGGAGCGCCGGGGGAAAGGCCGCCGATTCGTCGTGGCCGACGGCCGCGAAGGAGCCCTCGGCGGCGATGATTCGCAGCAGGCCGTCGCGGAAGAGACGGTTGTCGGTGAGGACGGCGATACGGACGGGCTTCATGGGCGTCTCTCGGGGAGCCGTCCCGCGACGATGCAGAGTTGTGGAGGGAGGAATAGAATCCTATACAGGCGGGCCAAGCGCGTCAAGCCGCCGCGAGCGGCCTCAGAGCTTCAGCCCGCGCGCGTCGTCCCAGGCCGCGGGGTCCTGCCGGAAGTACTCGGCGAGGACGTCGTAGACCTCCCGGTGCCGGCGGCGCAGCTCGAGCGCGGACTCGAAGAACGCCTCCACCGCGACGGCCAGGAACTCGACGGGATCGCTGGCTCCGTAATCGTCGATCACCGACTTGCCGCGCCGCAGCCGGTCCATCTCCCTCTCCATCAGCGCCACCCACTGCTGGCTGCGCGCCGGCGTCAGACCGGGAGGGATCCCGCTGAAGCGCGGCTCACCCAGCTCCAGCAGGTGGGCGAACTCGTGGATCCCCACGTGGTACGCGTCGTCGGGATCGGCGAAGCTCTCGCGCAGGGCGGGGATGGACAGGATGACCGTGCCCCATGGATGCGCCTGGCCCGACAGCTCCTCGGAGTCGAAGGAGTAGTCGCGGTCGAAGTTCTGCGGATACAGCAGCACCTCGGTGAGCTGGTCCCACTCGTACTCCGGCCACGCGACGCTGAGCGTGACCGCGGAGGCGGCCACGAGCAGCCGCAGCTCGTCGGTGACCGCGGCCTCGATGCCCGTGATGCGGGTCTCGGCCATGAAGATGCGCACGTCGTCCTCGAAGCGGCGGCGCAGGTCCGGCGGAAGACGGTCGTAGTGGTCGTAGTTGTCGAGCAGGAACTCGCGCCATCGCTCCGGAAACGGCGCGGCCAGGAGCGCCCGGCGCCGCGCCGACCGCCTCCCGAGGAGGCGATGGACGGCGAGGGCGCCGGCCGCGCCGGCGATCCCCCCCGCGGCCGCTCCCGCCGCCGCCCCCAGGAGCGCGCCCACGCCGGCGCCCCCGACGACCAGCAGGACGCCGACCGCCGGCGCGAACCAGCGGTCCGAGGCGCGCTCGGCCCTCACGCGCGCGCGGAGAGCAGCCGGCGCAGGACGCTGGCGTCGATGTTGCCTCCGGTGACGATCGCCGCCACCGGGCGTCCGTCCCCGCGCCACTTCCCGGATCGCAGGGCGGCCACGCCCACCGCCCCCGACGCCTCCGCCACCACCTGGTCGTCGGCGAGGAGGGCGACGACCGCGTCCTCGATCTCGTCCTCGGAGACGAGCACCACGTCGTCGATGAGGTCGCGGTGCGCGAACACGATCTCGCCGATGCCGCCCGCGATGCCGTCGGCGAGCGTGGGGCCCGCGGCGTACTCGATGAGCGGCCGGCCCTGGCGGATCGACTCGCGCAGGGCGGGGGACGCCTCCGGCTGCACGGCGACGACCCGCGCCGACGGCGCCCGCGCCTTCACCGCCGCCGCCACCGCGGCGATCAGCCCGCCCCCGCCGACGGGGACGAGGATCGCGCCCACCCCGGGCAGTTCGTCGAGGAGCTCGAGGGCGGCGGTTCCCTGCCCGGCCGCGGTGCGGGGATCGTCGAAGGCGTGGACGTAGGTCGCCCCGCTCCGCCGCACGAGGCTCATGGCGAGCGCGTGGGCGTCGTCGTAGGTCGCGCCTTCCACGTGGACCTCGACGCTGAATCCGCGCAGCTTCTCCACCTTGGCCCGCGGCGCCGTCTCGGGCACGAAGAGGGTGGCCGCGGTCCGTCCGCCCAGGGCCTGGACGGCGAAGGCCACGCCGAGGGCATGGTTGCCGGCGGAGGCGGCGACGATCCCGCGCCGGCGTTCGTCGTCGGAGAGAGAGGCGAGCGTGTTGATCGCCCCGCGCACCTTGAACGAGCCGGTGGGCTGCCAGCATTCGAGCTTGAGGTAGGCCTCGCCGGAGCGGCGCAGCGCGAACGAGCGGCGCAGGGGCGTGGGGGCGAGGTAGGGACGGATCGTCGCCCGCGCGCGCTCGACGTCGCCCAGCGACAGGCGAGCGGTCACGAGCGCGCCGGGACCGCCGCCACCAGGTCCAGCCGCGGCTCGCCGCAGCGCGCGGCGACGGCGTCGGCCACGCGGTCCCGGAGCGCCACCACCGAGCGCCATCCCTCACCCGCGGGCGGGATCGGCGCGCCGATCCACAGGCCGACGGGTCCGGGGCGGGGCACCCGGCGCCCGGCGCGCAGGACCTGACGCGTCCCGCGCAGCGCGATCGGGACGACGCTCACGCCCGCGTCCACGGCCAGCTTGAACGCGCCGAGCCGGAAGGGGCGCAGCCCGGCGGCGGCGCTGAAGGTGCCCTCGGGGAAGAAGAGCACCGAGCGGCCCGACTCCAGCGCGCGCGCGACCTCCCCCGCGTCGGCCACGCTCTGCTGGGCGTCCCCGCGGTCGACGGTGAGGTGGCCCGTCTTCCTCACGAACGGCCCCACGAGGGGATACGAGAGCACCTCCTTCTTCGCCACGAACAGGAAGTCGAGGGGAAGGAGGGCCATGAGCACGGGGACGTCCACGTAGGAGCAGTGGTTGGCGGCGAGGACGAACGGCCCCGCGCCGGCCAGGTTCTCGAGGCCTTCCGCGGTGGCGCGCACGCCCGCGAGCCGGACGAGCACGCGCGCCGCGGCCCGGCCGAGGGCGGAGGCCGCCCGCCGGCCCGGCAACAGCATCGCCGGCACCCAGAAACAGAGCGCGAGCACCACCGTCACGATCGCGAGGTAGGCGGCGTAGAGCGCCTGCGGCAGCAGGGCGAGCCGGGGCCGGATCTCGCTCCAGAGGGCGGCGGCCAGCAGCAGCGCGCGCCGGCCCCGCGGCTCGCGCCGCCGGCGGCCGAGCGCGCCCTCGACGTACATCCGCTTCGTGTCCGCCCGGCGGAGCTTGCCGCTGGAGGTCTTGGGGACGGCCCCCGGGGCAACGACCACCACGTCGTCGGGCGGCACGCCGATGGCCGTCGTGACCCGCTCCGACACCTCGGCCGCGAGCGCCTCCCGCCGCTCCCGGTCGAGCTCCCGCGTCTCCGCCACCACGACGAGCCCCTCGGTGCCGAGGCGTGGATGGTCCACGCCGAACGCGGCCACGCATCCCCTCCGGATCCCTTCCACGGTGGCGGCCACCTCCTCGATCTCCTGCGGCACGAGGTTGCGGCCGGCCTTGATGATGAGGTCCTTCCGCCGGCCCGCGACGTGGATCTCGCCGTCCACCCGGAAGGCGAGGTCACCGCTGTCGAGCCAGCCTCCCTCGACCGCGATCGCGGCGGTGGCCTCGGGCCGGCGGAAGTATCCCGGCATCATCGAAGGGCCGCGGAAGATCAGCCGGCCCACCGAGCCCTCCGCGACGTCGGCGCCGGACTCGTCCACGAGGCGCACCTCGTGCTCCGGGAGGGGAGCGCCGACCGACACGAACGGAACCGCGGTGGCGTCGTCGGCCCTGGCCGGCTCCGCGCGGCCGTCGGCTTCGAACGCCCGCCGATCCACGCGGGTCACCTTGGGGCCGCGTCCCGGAGGCGGCACGCACAGCGCCACCGCGTTCTCGGCCAGGCCGTACACGGGCATCAGGGCCTCCCGCCGGAGGCCGTAGGGCGCGAAGCGGCGGGCGAAGCGCTCGAGCGTCTCGGGGCTCACCGGCTCGGCGCCGTTGAGCGCGCATCGCCACGAGGACAGGTCCAGGCCCTCCAGCGCGCCGTCGGGGATGCGGCGCGCGCACAGCTCGTAGGCGAAGTTGGGAGCGGCGGAGAGCGTGGCCCGCCGCTCGTGGATCGTCCACAGCCAGCGCTCGGGGCGGGTCAGGAACGCCTGCGGCGACATCAGCGCGAGCGGGATCCCCTGGCGCATGCAGAAGAGCCACGAGCCGATGAGGCCCATGTCGTGGTACAGGGGCAGCCAGCTCGCCCCGACGTCGGTGGGCTGGGCGTGGAGGCCGGCGGCGATCGCGCGGATGTTGGCGAGGAGGTTGTCGTGGGTGAGGAGCACGCCCTTGGGGTGTCCGGTGCTGCCCGAGGTGTACTGGATGAAGGCGGCGTCGGCGCCCTGGCCTTCGGGCTCCGCCCAGCTCGCTCCCTCGGCCGACAGCGCCGCGGCCGTCGTGACCTCGGTCAGCGTCGGCACCGCGGGCCGGAGAAGGGCGGCGATCGGCCTCGCCTTCTCGACGGTGATCAGCATCCGGACGCCGGCGTCGGCGAGGATCGCCGACTGCCGCTGCGCGTACTCCTCGAGGCGGTCGAGGCGCAGGGGTGGATAGATCGGCACCGGGATCGCGCCCGCGACCAGGATCCCCTGGAAGCACGCGAGGAAATCCATGCCCGTCGGCAGCATGAGCGCCACCGTCTCGCCCCGGCCCACGTCACGCGCGCGGAGCCCGCCGGCGATCGCGGCCGCCTCCGAGAGGAGCTGGCCGTACGTGATCGTGGTCTCGCCGGCGTCCTCGTCGCGGAGGTAGACGTGCGGCCGGTCCGGCTCGGCCTGGGCGCGACGCCAGAGGACCTCGTGCACGGTGGCGGCGCCGGAGATGGCCGCGGCCGGCGCCAGGACCGAGGGCCGGGGCGGACGTTCGACGGCCGCGGGGGAGCTCCCGCCGGCCTCGAGCAGGACGCGCGCGAGGCCGGCCGGGGTGTCGATCTGCAGGCACCGCTCGTCCAGCGCGCGCCCGAACGTGCTCTCCAGCCGCAGCAGCAGCTCCACGCGCTCGAGGCTGCCGAGGCCCAGGTCGCGCTCCAGCGAGGCCTCGGGGGCGGCGGCGCGCAGGGCGCGACCCCCGCCGAGCTCCGTGAGCAGCTCCCTCACGACCTCGAGCACACGCGCCTGCGCCTCCAGCAGGTGGGGAGTGACCGGCGGCGCCGCGGCTTCGCGCATCGGAGCTTTCACTGTAGCCGCGCGAGACCCCCGCGTGCAATCATCAGGCGATGGTCGAGGTGGTGACCCAGCGCGAGATCCAGAGGATCTTCGAGGTGACGGACCGCCTCGGGATCCACCGCGAGCAGATCGTCATCCCCCTCGCCCCGCGCCACCCGGGCCGCGTGCGGAGCATGCCCACGGGGAAGATCGAGATCGTGGTGGAGTCCGAGGGCAGCTTCGACGAATGGGTCGCCGGGCTCGAGGCCGAGCTAATGCGCGTGAGGGCGCCCTAGGTTCAGCCCGGGACGCCGTCGAGCGCGCGGCGATACGCCTCGAGGTCGGCGTCGCTGAAGAGCACGAAGCGGACGAGCCGCAGCGGCGAGCCCGCGCGCAGCGCGTCGGCCACCGCTCTCACCGCCACCACGCTCGCCTGCTCCACCGGGAAGCCGTAGGCGCCGGTGGAGATGCTGGGGAAGGCCAGCGACCCGAGGCCTTCCCGGGCGGCCAGGGCGAGGCTGCTGGTGTAACAGCGCGCGAGGGTGGCCGCCTCGCCGTGACCGCCGCCCCGCCAGCGAGGCCCGACGGTATGGATCACGCGGCGGGCCGGCAGGCGCCCGCCGGTCGTGATCACCGCCTCTCCCGCGGGCAAGGGCCCGTGCGCGTCGACGAGGCGGCGGCACTCCTCGAGGATCGCGGGGCCGCCCCCCCGGTGGATCGCCCCGTCCACTCCGCCCCCGCCCATCAGCGACGAGTTCGCCGCGTTGACGATCGCATCGAGACGCTCGCGGGTGATGTCGCCGCGGGTCAGCTCCACGCGGCCCGCTCCGAAGTCACGGAAAGGGCCGGACCCTTTCTCCTCGAGCGCAGTCACGGGCGGAAGAGCGAAGGCGCGAGAGGGAAACGGGAGGGGGCCCCCTCGCGCCCTGGCCGGCCTACTTGCCGAGCGCCGCGTCCTTGGCGGCCTTGGCGACCACGAACTTGAGGCGCCGCCGGGCGGGGATCTTGATCTCCTCGCCGGTCTGCGGGTTGCGACCCATGCGCGCCTTGTAGTTCCGAATGACCAGCTTCCCGACCCCGGGGATCGTGAAGCCGTTCTTGGCTTCCTTGTGCGCGAGGCTGGCCAGGGCCTCGAGATAGGCGGCGGACACCTTCTTCGGGACGTCCACCTTCTCGGCCAGCGCCGCCACGATCTTCGACTTGGTCATCGGCTTTGCCATCGAGTCAATCCTCCTCAGCCCGTGTTGTGTGGGGTTCTTCGAAAAAGCGGGCCATTCTACATGGGCCCCGCGGCCCGCTGTCAACATGATTCCGCACAGCATCGACGGCCCGCGGGCGACATGGCTGGTGACGAAAGCAGCGAGCGAGGGATCCACTCCCGAGCGAGCGACTGGGGGGGAGCGCGAATGCGCGCGGGGGGGTGCTTTCGTGAGCTCCGCACCCCCCCGAACTACCGATGATCCGGCGAGGGTTCCTCTCGGATCAGGAACACGGTCTCTCCGGGGCGGACGAGCCCCAGCTCCTCCCGCGCGAGCCGCTCGATCGCCGAGGGATCACGTCGAAGCGCCCCGATCTCGACGGCGAGGCGGGAGTTGTCCGCCTTGAGCTGCTCGATCTCTCGAGCGAGGGCGTCGGCCCGCTGGCGCTGGCTCACGAGCTGCAGGAGCCCGCGGTCTCCGAACAGCGACCCCACGAGGAGGCCGACCACGACGATGATCGAGGCGAGGATGGCGGCTTTCTTTCTGAGCCCCACCTGCGACCGCCCCCGCTCGTCCCTGATCACTTCAAGCTCTACTTAAGTCCTTGGCTCTAACATCCTATCAAAATTGGATAATTCATGCATGGCCTGCGATCCCAATCCGCTCTCCGGCTCGCTTGACGACGGCCTGTCCGTAGCGGCGCAGGAGGGCGACGAGGTCCGCGTTCAGCCTCCGCAGCCGGGCCATTCCTCGGCGGAACTCGCGGTGGCGGCGAAGCAGCTCCCTCGCCGGCGCCACCTCCTCGGCGTCGAGATAGGTGAACGCCCCGCGGCCCGCCGTGCGGCTGGAGAGCACGTAATACGGTCCGTGCCTTCGGCCGGTCCGGCACACGCAGGTCGGCTTCCCGCAGAGGCCGTAGCGGGGAAAGAGCGAGCCCTGGAGCTGCTCCCGCTGCTGCAGCAGCCGGCGGACGAGGACGCCCTGCTCGCGCAGCCGCGTCCGCACCTGCCGTCGGATCGCCTCCAGGTCGGGCATCGTGTCTTACAGCAATGATTTTATAAAACACTGTAAGACTACTCGTGGTCGCGGGCGCCGTCAAGCGCGCTCCCCGGGTGGGGGCGCGAGGTATGATCGAGGCATCCCGGGACCTGGGGGGTGAGCGCATGTGGCTCCTGAAGACCGAGCCGACGGCCTACGGCTACGACGACCTGGAGCGCGAGGGTCGAGCGGTGTGGGACGGCGTCCGCAACCCGGCCGCCCTCAAGAACCTCCGCAGCATGACGGTGGGGGACGCGGTCGTCATCTATCACACCGGCGACGAGCGGGCCGCGGTCGGTCGGGCCGAGGTGGCGCGGACCGCCTACGCCGATCCCAAGAAGGACGACCCGCGCCTCGTCGTCGTGGACCTCGTGCCGCGCGGCCGGTTCAAGCGGCCGGTCACCCTCGACGAGATCAAGTCGCTGGCCCTCTTCAAGGACAGCCCCCTCGTCCGCCAGGGCCGCCTCTCGGTGGTCCCGCTGACCGCGGCCCAGTGGAAGGCGCTCACCGCGCGGGGGGCGGCGTGAGCGAGCGCGTGGTGGTGCTGTCGTGCGTGGGCAGCGCCGAGGACGCGGCCCGCATCGCGCGCGCGCTCGTGGAGCGCCGCCTGGCCGCGTGCGTGAACGTCGTTGCCGGCGTGAGGTCGTTCTACCGGTGGAAGGGCGCGGTGGAGGAGGACGAGGAGCGCCTGCTCGTGATCAAGACGCGCCGGGACCGCTTCGAGCCGCTGCGAGAGGCGCTGCTCGCCCTCCACCCGTACGAGCTGCCGGAGGCGATCCTGCTTCCCATCGAAGCCGGCCACGACCCGTACCTCGCCTGGCTGGACGAGTCGGTGCGGCCTTGACGATCCCCTCTCCCCGCCGGGGAGAGGGGCAGGGGTGAGGGGCGTTCCTCCTCCCGACTACAATGGTGCTTCCCGAGGAGGACGCATGGGCTTCGCCACCGACTGCATCCACGCCGGGCAGGAGCCGGACCCGACGACGGGCGCCATCGTCGTGCCGATCTACCAGACGGCCACCTACGTGCAGGAGGGGATCGGGAAGCACAAGGGCTACGAGTACGCGCGGACCCAGAACCCGACCCGCCGCGCGCTGGAGAAGAACCTGGCTGCCCTCGAGGGCGGCACGGATGCCTACTGCTTCGCCTCCGGGATGGCCGCCACCAACGCGGTCCTCTCGCTCCTGAAGGCGGGGCAGCGCGTGGTCGTGTCCGACAACGTGTACGGCGGGACCCACCGCCTCTTCACGAAGGTGCTCGGCCGCTACGGGCTGGACTTCGCGTTCGTCGACGCCAGCGACGCCGCCGCGCTGGACCGGGCCGCCGGCCGCTTCGACATGCTGTGGATCGAGACCCCCACCAACCCGCTGATGAAGATCTGCGACATCGCCCGCCTCGCCGGGATCGCCCGGGATCGCGCCGCGCTGCTCGTGGTGGACAACACGTTCATGAGCCCGTTCTTCCAGCGCCCGCTCGCCCTGGGCGCCGACGTCGTCGTCCACTCCACGACCAAGTTCCTCAACGGACACTCGGACAGCGTGGGCGGCGTGGCCGTCGTGAAGGACGCCCGCCACGCCGAGTGGCTGCAGTACTACCAGAACGCGGCGGGGGCCATCCTCTCCCCCTTCGACTCGTGGCTGGTCCTGCGCGGCACCAAGACCCTGGCCCTGCGCATGCCATGCCACGAGGAGAACGGACGGAAGGTGGCGGGCTTCCTCCGCGAGCAGCCCCGGGTGAAGAAGGTGTACTGGCCCGGCTTCGCCGACCACCCCGGCCACGACGTCCACCGCCGGCAGGCCACCGGCTTCGGCGCGATGATCTCGTTCGACCTCGGCGGGCTCGAGGCGGCCGGGCGCTTCCTGCCCGCGCTGCGCCTGTGCTCGCTCGGCGAGAGCCTGGGCGGCGTCGAGACGCTCATCTCGCATCCCGCCACGATGACGCACGCGGGCTACACGCCGGCGGAACGCGACGGGCTCGGCATCCGCGACGGCCTCGTCCGCATCAGCGTGGGCTGCGAGGACGCCGAAGACCTGATCGCCGACCTGAAGCACGGCCTGGAGCGCGTCTAGAGGGGAGAGGGGACGGCCGGGGGCCTACGCCACGACGAGGGCGTAGCCGTACTGGGCGCCGTTGCCCGCGCCGATCCAGAGGAAGACGACGATGTCGCCGTCCTTCACCGCGCCGGAGCGGCGGTCCTCGTCGAACAGGAGCAGGGTGCTGGCGGCGGAGGTGTTGCCGTAGTGGCCGACGTTGGTGGGCACGCGGTCCACGGGCAGGCCCATCTGCCGGGCCGTGCGCTCGACCGCGATGCGGTTGGCCTGGTGGAAGTACCAGCGCTTGATCTTGTCGACGTCGAAGGCATGGCCGACCACCGGCTGCACCTTGGTCGGCCAGTCCTCCACCATCCGGTCGAACGTGCGGCACAGCACGGGCGTGAACGAGCGGCCGACGGTCTGCGCCTCCATCAGGAAGAGGTGCTCGGTGAGGTTGTCGGCGCAGGTCGGGCTCACGCCGCCGCCGGCGTCGTAGCGGACGATCGTCAGGTCGGGCTGCGTCTCGTACCAGGTGTGGACCAGGCCGCGGTCCCCCGACTTGCGCCCGGCGCGGAGGATGACCGCCCCCGCCCCGTCCCCGAAGAGGGCGGGGCTGAGCCAGGCCCACGGGTAGCGCCCCTGCATGTAGAAGGGGATCGTGTCCCGGGTCAGGTAGCTGCTCGAGCAGTTGCTGGCCACCAGGAGGACGGTGCCGTCCTCGCCGTTGCCCGCCAGCTCGCTCCGCGCGGAGTGGAACGCGGGAGCCAGGCCGGCGCAGCCGAGGTTGTGGTACATGAGGTGGGCGTCGCGCCGCAGCCCCAGCTCGCGCGTCATGAACCGCAGGTGGTCGTTGAAGTAGAGCGTGTCGGGCGTGCACGACACGTGCACGAGGGCGTCGATGTCCGCGGCCACCAGCCCGGCGTCCTCCAGCGCCCTCTTGGCGGCCCGCACCGCCAGGTCGCCGTCGTAGAGCCCGCCCTCGGCCCGCGGCCGCTTCACGGCGGTCCGCATGTCGAGGTCGAACGAGCGAGTGGAGATGCCGAGGTTCCGCTCCAGCCAGTCCGAATGGACGGGCTTGCCGTTGGGCTTGGTGGGTCGCAGCCACGCGAGCACCTCGTCGTTGCGGACGAGAGGCGTGCAGACGAAAGAGCCGGATCCGGCGATCAGGGACGGCCCGCTCAAGAAATCACCCTGTGCTAAACCGATCTTATGGGTCCTTAGTACACGCTTTTCAACGATGGTTCAAGAGGGTCTCGCGATTTTAGGACTCATGAGTCATAAGTCCGGGATGCCGAGTCAGAGGTTCTCGAAAACGCCCTTGCCGAGGTAGCGCTCGAAGCCGTCGGCGAAGATGGTCACGACCGCGCCAGAGGGGGGAAAACGCCTGGCCACCTCGCGGGTGGCATGGGCGGCCGCTCCCGAAGATCCGCCCACCAGCAGGCCCTCGCGGCGGGCCAGCTCCCGGACCGCGGCGAAGGCGTCGTCGTCGCTCACGGTCCGTACCTCGTCGACGAGCGAGCGGTCGAGCGCCCCCGGCCAGAACGAGTTGCCGATGCCCTCGACCTTGTGCGGCCCCGGCGGGCCGCCGCCCCAGACCGAGCCCTGCGGCTCCACCAGCACCGCCCGCGTCCGCGGCTCGCGCTCCTTGAAGTAGCGGGCCAGCCCGGTGAAGGTCCCGCCGGTCCCCGCGCCGATCACGATCGCGTCGGGACTGCGTCCGAGCTGCTCCTCGACCTCGACGGCGGTGGTGCGGTAGTGGAACTCCGGGTTGGCGGGGTTCTCGAACTGTTGCGGCACGAAGGCGCCGGGCACGCCCGCCGCGATCTCCTGGGCCTTGGCGATCGCACCCTGGATCCCCGCCTCGGTGGGCGTGAGGATCACCTCCGCCCCCAGGATCTTCATGACCGCCGTCTTGGGGCCGACGAACTTCTCGGGCACGACCAGGATGACGCGGTAGCCGCGGCTGATGCCGATGAGCGCCAGGCCCACGCCGGTGTTGCCCGCGGTGGGCTCGACGATCGTCGCGCCGGGCCGGAGCCGCCCTTCGGCCTCGGCCGCGTCCACCATCCCGAGCGCGGCCCGGTCCTTGACGCTGCCCCCCGGGTTCAGGAACTCCAGCTTGGCGTAGATCGCGGCCCCGCCCGGCGGGGAATAGCGGTTCAGCCGGAGCATCGGCGTCGCCCCCACCAGCTCGAGGATGCTCTGGGCCAGCGGGGGGGTCTGGGGGCGCCGGAGGGCGTCCCCCGCTCGATGAGCGAGCGCGGATCGACCTCGCGCGAGCGATCGACCGGCGGGGGACGGGGTTGTCTTGCGGGGCGCCAAGGCGCGGCTCAGGAGGCGCGGCCGGTGCGACCGAGGAACTCGCCGCACTCCTGGGACTGGAGCGGGCGCGAGAAGAGGTATCCCTGCATCCGGTCGCAGTGGCGGGCGGCGAGGAACGCGAGCTGCTCCTGCGTCTCGACGCCCTCCGCCACCACCCGCAGCTTCAGCGTGTGGGCGAGCGCGATGACGGCGGTGGCGATGGCGGCGTCGTCGGGATCGGTGGTGATGTCCCGGACGAAGGACTGGTCGATCTTGAGCGTGTCGATGGGGAGGCGCTTGAGGTAGTTCAGCGAAGAGTAGCCGATGCCGAAGTCGTCGATGGAGATCCGCACGCCCAGCGTCTTCAGCTCCCGCAGGGTGTGGATCGTCCCCTCGGCGTTCTGCATGGCGTTGGTCTCGGTGATCTCGAGGTCGAGACAGCGGGGCGGCAGGCCGGTCTCCTCGAGGGCGCGCTTGACCTGCGCCACCAGGTCCGGCTGCTGGAACTGACGGGCCGACAGGTTGACCGCGATCGACAGGTGCGGGTGGCCCAGGTCCTGCCAGCTCCGGGCCCGCGCGCAGGCCGTGCGGAGGACCCAGGGTCCGATGGGCAGGATGAGCCCGGTGACCTCGGCCAGCGGCATGAACTCGGAGGGCGCCAGCAGGCCTCGCTCCGGGTGGCGCCAGCGCAGGAGCGCCTCGACGCCGTGGACGCGCCCCGTGCCGAGGTCCAGGAGCGGCTGGTAGTAGAGCTCCAGCTCGTCGCGGGCCAGCGCCTTGCGCAGGCTGTTCTCCAGGGACAACCGCTCGACCGCGGTGGCGTTCATGGCCGGGGTGTAGAGCTGGTAGTTGTCGCGCCCCTGCTCCTTGGCCCGGTACATGGCGGTGTCGGCGTTCTTGATGAGCGTCTCGGCGTCCGCCCCGTCGTCGGGGTAGAGGCTGATGCCCATGCTCGCGGTGACGTACAGCTCGCGCCCCTCGAGCCGGAAGGGCAGCTTCAGCGAGTCGAGGATCTTCTCCGCGACCTTGGCCACGTCCTCGGTGCGGTTGAGGGCGGGCAGGAGCAGGATGAACTCGTCCCCGCCCAGGCGGGCCACGGTGTCGCCCTCGCGGACCGAGGACTGCAGCCGGCGGGACACGCCCTGCAGCAGGCGGTCGCCGAGGCTGTGGCCGAGCGAGTCGTTGATGACCTTGAAGCGGTCCACGTCGAGGAAGAAGATCGCCAGCCGGTAGCCCTGGCGGTGGGCCTGGGCCACCGCCACCGACAGCCGGTCGTTGAAGAGGAGCCGGTTCGGCAACCCGGTGAGCGCGTCGTGGTAGGCCAGGTTCTTGATCTGCTCCTCGGCCTCCTTGCGCTTGGTGATGTCGAAGGCGGTGCCGAGGACGGCCGGCCGCCCGCCCACGTCGATGACCGCCGCGGAGAAGTCGACCCAGCGCTCCTCGCCGTCCTTCCGGACGATCTTGAACTGGTAGCCGGTGGGCACCTCGTCGCCGCGCAGGCGCGCGAGGCCGCGGCCGCGGATCAGGTCCTTGTAGTCGGGATGGACCATGTCCCACAGGTTCATCGACTCCAGCTCCTCCCGGGCGTAGCCGGTGAGGGCGGCCATCGAGGCGTTGGCGTAGATGAACCCCGCGCCCTGGTAGATGAAGATCGCGCTGGGCGCCGTCTCGGCGAGGGTCCGGAAGCGGGCCTCGCTCTCCCGCAGCGCCTCCGCCGCCCGCTTGCGGTCGATGGCGGAGGCGACGTGCTGGGACACGAAGGTGAGGAGGTCGCGGTCGATGTCGGCGTAGCGCATGCTCTCGGTGTAGCTCTGCACCACCAGCACGCCGAAGGTCTTCTCTCCGCGCTTGAGGGGGACGCCCAGCCAGTCGACGGAGGGGCCGCCGATGAGGTCGGTCTCCCCCTTGGCCACCAGCTCGGCGAAGGTCTGCGGGTTGGCGAGGAGCGGCTCCCCGGTGCGCAGGACGTACTCGGTCAGGCCCTTGCCCGGGCGCTTGGGCAGCGGCGTGGGATCCACCTCGTCCACGAAATAGGGGAAGCTCAGGTTGTCGTTCGCCTCGTCGTAGAGGGCGATGTAGAAGTTCCGCGCGTACATCAGCTCGCCGACGATGCCGTGGATCTGCTCGTAGAAGGCGTCCACGTCCTCCACGGCGCTGGCGGTCTGGGCGATGCGGTAGAGGACGGCCTGGAGCTTCTCGGACCGCTTCCGCTCGGTGATGTCGCGGATGATGACCTGGATGGCGGGCGCGTTCTGGAAGGTGAAGGGCATGGTGCCCACCTCGACCTCCAGCATCGAGCCGTCCCTGCGCACGAATTTCTCCTCGATGAACGGGACCGCCTTGCCGACCAGGATGTTCCGCATCCGGTCGGAGGCGAAGGGCCGGCTGGCCGGGTGCACGAAGTCGATTGCGCGCTTGCCGAGCACCTCCTCCACCGTGTAGCCCAGCATCCGGGCCCCCGCGGGGTTGCAGAAGACCAGGCGGCCCTCGCGGTGGATGGCGATGCCGTCCGGGGACAGCTCGACCAGGTGGCGGTAGCGCTCCTCGCTCTCGCGCAGGGCCTCCTCGGCCTGCCGGCGCTCGCTGACGTCGATGACCACGCCCCGGAAGCCCGTGGGGGCGCCGTGACCGTCTCGGATCAGGGACACCGAGGCGCTCACGTAGCGCGGGACGCCGCCCTTGCGCAGGATCTTCCAGTCCACGTAGCCCACCGGCTGGCCGGTGGCGTGAACGCCGCGGAACAGCCGCAGCATCTCCACCCTGCTCCGCCGGTCGATGAACCGGCGGTAGCTCATGCCCTGCAGCTCTTCGGCGCGGTAGCCGAGGATGCGGCCGAGCGCGTCGTTGAAGAAGGTGAGCCGGCCCTCGAGGTCGATCTCGTAGTAGCCCTCGGCGATACCGGCCAGGATCTCGCGGTACTTCTCCTCGCTCTGCCGCAGCGCCTCTTCGGCCTGGCGACGCTCGGTGACGTCGCGGAAGCGCCACACCCGCCCGACGGGGACCCCGTTGAGCCGCTGCGGCATCGAGTAGCGCTCGAAGACCCGCCCGTCCTTGAACTCCAGGATGTCGAAGCTCTGGGCGTCGGGGTCCGCGTAGAGCTCCTTGATCCGGGCCAGGAAGCCCTCGGGGTCCTTGAGCTGGTCCACGACGTACTCGAGCGCCTTCGTGCGGTCGCCGGGCTCGACGAGCGGGGCCGGCATGCGCCACATCTGCGCGAAGCGCTGGTTGGCGGTGAGGATCTGGCCGTTCGGGTCGATGACCAGGATGCCGTCGGTGGTGGATTCGAAGGTGGACTGGAGCAGCGAGATCGTGCGGTTCAGCTCTGCTTCGACCTCGTGGCGCTCGCTCACGTCGTGCACGACGGAGTAGAGCAGCACCCGCCCGTCCAGCTCCACCGGCCCCGTCTCGACCTCGACCTTGTGGACCTCGCCGGAGGCGAGCCGGTGCTGGAAGTGGAACCGGGACTGGGCGCCGCTGGCGGCCCGGCTGAGCGCCTCGGCGACCTCCGAAGGCGGCAGGGTATTGATGTCGGACATCTTGCGGGCGGTGAGCTCTTCCCGGGTGTAGCCGTAGAGCCGGCAGGCGGCGGGATTGGCGTCCACGATGTATCCGGTGGCCGGG
>Ga0114129_10007409_pt1 | contig 15618 bp, 15 predicted proteins | sample RhiMetdeltSRZDD1_FD_80071 | JGI IMG/M metagenome (GOLD analysis project Ga0114129, IMG submission 80071) | Populus rhizosphere microbial communities from Tennessee, USA - Rhizosphere MetaG P. deltoides SRZDD1 (version 2) (version 2) | ecosystem: Host-associated > Plants > Roots > Rhizosphere >... | reverse complement strand
TAAGATGGTGAGGCTGTCTGCGACTTGCGATGGGTTGCGTGGCCTTTTCGGTGCGGTCGCCGCAGGCGATGGCGAGCACTGTCCGAAGTTCCGTTCGGACAAAGTCTCGGACGGAATAAGTTGCGGAGCCAAGCAGCGACAAGGCCATGCAGTTTAACCCATCGTTGGAGCAAGCAGGCCCCACCATCGTCCTAATCGTTGGTGGCGCCTTCCGGCCGGGTCTGAAAGAAGCTCTGATCCGGCATCCCCTTGGCTTCAATTGTAAAGGTCCCGGCTTCCAGGGTCAGCCACTTTTTAGGCGTGCAACAGGTCCCATCGGGCAGGATGTCCCATGACCCGCGACGAATGACGAGTGGACCCGTTGAAAGATCGGCATTGAATTGTCCCGGTTTTCCGATGCCGAACAGATGGCGGTGAGGCACGCGCGCTTTGATTTCCGTATCAGTCCACGAAATGACGATGGCGCCAATGTTGTTGAACAATACCTCTGTGCGGGACACATTCTCGCCCAGCTCGATCTGATTCCGCTTGAAGGCGCCTTCACCGAGTCCCGGTTGCGTCGCTTCCGTCGTCTTGATGAACGAACCGAACCCCTTTCCCTTAATCGTCACCACGTCATCCAGGCCGGCGGAGGCGGGCGAAAAGGACTCAATGGTCGGTACGACCAATGTGAAAGTTCCCGCTGTCGTTGAGACCACGCTTCGCTCGGCACAGCAAGATCCATCCGCACTTGGCTTGGGAGCGCCTCGTGTGACGACCACCGGGCCGCTTTTCGCGCTGAACGGTACCCAGACGTCGATCCGGTCGTCCTGCCAGCGGTAAATGACGGCCGGGGCTCCGCCAATTTCCACGCGATTCTGGCCTATATCGAAATCCGTATAGTTGTAGGGTGTCGCCCCGCTCTCGGAGTAGGCGCCAAAATGCTCACCTTGAATTCTGACCAGCGTTCCAATTGGCGCACTGGCGGGAGTGAGACCGGTCGCTTTTGGAATCTGTACGGTAAAGGTTCCGACGGTGCGTTCTTGTCCGCCCTTGGAGAGGATTACCGGCCCGGTTTCGGCATCGATCGGAACATGGACGACGATTGCGCGATCGCTCCATTGAGCAATGGGAGCGGGGTGTCCGCCGATCGAAATCGTATCGCTCGCCTTCTTCTCCTGACCAAACCCCTGACCGAACAGGACGACTTTCGTCCCGACTGGTCCCTGAACCGGATCGATATGCACGGTCGGAATCAACTTGAGCGAGACCGCATTGCTGACCGTGTGCTGCACCGGGGCGCAGCACGACCCATCCGGCAACGGATCAGAAGATGCTAAGCGAATCGCAACGTCGCCGGACGTCGCGTTGGCGGGTATCTCCACTTCGATCTTGTCGTCTTTCCAACGCCGGGGCCTCACGACCAAGTTGCCCACGACCACATCGTTGACACCGAACATCGTATTGGGATCACGCGGGCCGGCCGTGATGCCGAAATGCTGGCCGACAATTTCAACCGTATGGCCCGGCTCGATTTCGGTGGGATTGATCGACAGGATTTTCGGGTAGACGATGGTAAAGGTACCGGCTGGCACTTTCTTCTTGCCGATCCAAACCTCAACAGGGCCGGTTTGCGCCTTCGATGGCACTTTGACTTCGACGACGTCCCCCTCCCACCTCTGAATCAAGGCAGGAACTCCGCCGAACGTGACCCGATTGGTTTGAGCGGAGGTGAAACGGCCGAACCCTTTGCCGATGATGGACACCGTCGCGCCGGGAACACCGATCCCAGGTTGCAGTTGCACGGTCGAGGACGCGGCTTCGGCAGCCCAGACGCTTCCCCAGGCCCACAAGCAGGCGGCTCCAACGGCGATGACCCAATGCTTCATGATGAAACAGATCCTCGATTACCGTGACGAGAAGACGCGAGAGCCCTGCGTGGCACGAGAACCCCACGCATGAGAGTGTCGGCAAGACAGACGGGGGTACAGCGTGAAGCGAAGGACGATCGGACTATAACAAGCGGTTTTTTCGAGTGTCAAGCCAGAGTCGCGGCTTTGACAGACGTTGCACAGCGTTGAAACTAATCACGAAACGGCAAAAATCACTTCGATTTCGAGGGCGGCCCCACGAGGCAATTCTGCGGCACCCGTCGCCACACGCGCATGGCGTCCCGCCTCCCCGAAGATCGCGACGAGCAAATCCGACGCCCCATTCAACACCTGAGGTTGCTCGGTGAACCCTTCGGCCGAGGCTACATGACCCACGACCTTCACGACCCGACTGACGGCATCGAGGGTCCCGAGTTCTTGCTTGGCAATGGCTAAGGCGTTCAGGAGTGCAACTCTGGCCGCTTCAGTTCCCTGCGCGACGGTCAACTCCCGACCGAGCTTTCCCTTATAGGCCAATTCACCGTTTTGCATCGGCAGCACACCGGACAAAAACAGCAAATTGCCGGCACGAACGGCGGGTATGTAGGTGGCCACCGGTTTCGGTGCCTGCGGTAATTCCAGTCCCAGTTCTTTCAGCTTCTCTTCATATCGCATGGTGCAAAGTGCAATCTCAAAGTTCGGATTTCAAATTTCACATTCCTCAGAGCATGATCAGCCTGGTTTCAGCGCGTCCATGAAGCTCTCTCCATTCGCCAGCGATTGACCTCGCAACGCTTCCACCACCGTTTGCCCTAAATCTGCCGCACTCGGACGAATCCCGAAATTGACACCCTGTGCGAGTTTCGGCCCGGCGATGAGGAGCGGAACATACTCGCGGGTGGGACCGGCATGCGGCTTTTTCGGATCACGACCGTGGTCGCCGGTGATGAACAGCAAGTCGCCAGGGCGCAGCCGATCCAACAATTCAGGCAGACGCCGATCGAAGTCTTGGAGCGCCGCAGCGGACCGCTCCACATGCGAGCCAATCACTTCCAATCCGACGAAGATCAGACCACGTGGAACTTTGTTGAATAGGCCACTCACTTCGTCGATGGCGTTCCCCCACCCGGAAACAGCCGCCGACCTGGTCAATCCTCGGCCACCGAACAGATCACCGACCTTCCCGACGCCAATCAGGATCTGGCTCGCACGATTCAGGACGTCCAGCATCGTGAGACTGGGCGGTTCTCCGGCAAAATCCCGACGTCCCGGAGCGAACTGCAATTTGTTGGGTTCCCCCTTCAACGGATGCGCGACGATTCGCCGGATCCCCCAGGGATCCCTCAAGCTTTTTCTCGCTTCCCGGCAGCGTTGATACAGGATGTCAGCGCTCCACACTTTCTCGTGTACTGCCACATGGCAGGTCTGACGCCCGTCCGTCCAGACAATCGGATCTCCTGCCGAGAGATGGTCCGAATCGTATTCGCTCAATGCTTCTTCTCCTGAAGACAGCCGCCCACCCAGGATCTTCCGTCCAAAGATCTGCTCTAGCGCGGCAAGGGCCTGCTCCGGATACCCTTCCGGAAAGCTCGGACTGTCTTCTTCCGAAAGACAGCCGGCGATCTCCCAATACCCGACCAGCGAATCGACCCCCTTGCTCTTGAACCCCAGTCGGCCGAAACATCCGATCGGTTGAGCCATAGACCGCACGCCTCGAATTTCGCAGACATGCCCGAGACCAAGAGACTCCATTGATGGAAGACTGAGACCGCCGACCGCCTCAGCCAGATGCCCCAGGGTATGGGATGATGCATCTCCGTATTCCGATGCATCGCCGGCCGCACCGGCTCCCAGGCCGTCAACCACGAGAAGAATGACACGATTGATCATAGGCGCACTATATAGCAGTTAAAAACGGGCCGCAAACCATGGTCATGATTCAACGAGAAGGCTGCAAAGAATGATCGTGGAGACGGCTACGCTGCGCAACCAGCAGGAATATGCGCGACATGCTTTGCTACGAGGAGACTTTGCTCTTTGCCACGATCAGAAGGAAATTGTCGAGCCGCCGTTTTGATGCATTCTCGACGACCATGAACTCGACGCCAAACTCTCGCTTGGTCGCCCACCGCACCTTTCCAAGTTCAATCATGATCGGCGTCGGTTGATTCGACACCGTAATCTGCAGACTCACCGGATCGTCCGGCGCGGCAAACAGATCGGTTTCGACGGCGCATCCGCCCCGCGACAAGTTGAACACCGTCCCCTGACCCGGCTTTCCGTCCAACACATAGTCCACCGGACACTGCACTTGATATCGCACATCTCTGCGTAGCGACATTGTCTCCTATCCCTTTCTTTTCTCTGCCGCCCACTCCTCCATGATCTGGAGACTGGCGCTCGTCCCAATCCGGTCGGCTCCGGCTTCCAACAGGCTCATGGCGGTCTTCCAATCACGAATGCCGCCGGAAGCTTTCACCTTTGCCTTGCCTTCAACCGCCGCTTTCATCAATCTCACATCAGTAACGGTCGCCCCACCTGCACCGAAGCCCGTCGACGATTTCACATAATCGGCGCCGGCCTCCACCGCCAACCGGCAGGCCGTCATTTTTTCCTGATCGGTCAAATAACACGTTTCGAGGATCACCTTGTGCTCGGCTCGTGGCGTGGCCTGAACGACTTCCGCGATGTCCTGTCGCACGGCATCGACATCACCCGACTTGAGTCGACTGACATTGATCACCATGTCCAGCACGGTCGCACCCTGTCGCACACCCTCCAACGCTTCCGAGACCTTTGTGCTGGTGGTATGCCCACCCAACGGAAACCCGACAGGGATCCCTACACGGATAGGAGAACCAGATACGATTTCCACCGCTTCTTTGGCATAACAGGGCGGAATAAAGATTACCGTGAAGCCGTATTCCTTGGCTTCCCGACACAAGCGCAGCACATCAGCCCTCGTGGCCTCGGGACGGAGGATCGTATGATCGATCAAGGCTGGAAGATTCCAATTGCCTGGATTCATGATCTCGTCGCCCGCCGAAACGGCCGTTTCTGATATTTCTCCACCGCCTGGTTGTGCTCCGTGAGTGTGGCGGAGAACTGATGCGTCCCGTCGTTTTTCGATACGAAGTAGAGCGCCCGGGAAGCCGATGGATACAACGCCGCCCGGATCGAGCGAATGCCGGGATTCGCGATCGGACCAGGCGGCAGACCCGCAAAACGGTATGTATTGTAGGGACTATCAATCGAAAGGTCTTTCTTATGGATGTTCCCGTCGAAATTGGGCAATCCGTAGATCACCGTCGGATCGCTTTGCAGCGGAATGTGCTTCTTTAAGCGGTTGTGGAACACCGCGGAGATTTCCTCCCGCTCGCCATTCGATCCCGTTTCCTTTTCAATCACCGAGGCTAAAGTCAGCACCTCATGTTGGGACATCTTGAGTTCCTGTGACCGTAACTCCAATTCCATTCCGTAGACCTGCTTTAAATGTTCTACCATGGTCGCGACCACTTCTTTTGCCTTCACGCTTTTCGGAAACTTGTACGTATCCGGATAGAGATAGCCTTCCAGGTTATCCGCCTTGATTCCCAGTGAAGTAGTAAAGGCCCGGTCTTTCATGAACTGCAACAGCTCCTCCCGATCCGCGACCCCTTGCTGCGCCATCTGATCCGCAATCTGCATCATGGTCAAGCCTTCGGGAATCGTGATCGGACGTAGCACCACCTGGCCGCTCGTCATCTTCGAGAGGATTTCAGCCGGCGTCATTGCCGGACTCAACTCGTACTCGCCTGCTTGAATTTTTCGATCCGCAGACTGGTATCGCCCAATAAGCACGAAGGCGAATCGACTCTTGATCAGCCCTTCCCGCTCGAGTAATGCGGCGATGTGTTGAAACGTCGAGCCATCGGGAATCACAACGTCCTTGGAGGGAGGATGCTCACTAGGAGGGACGACAGGCCCCTGAGCCCATTTAAGGGCCTGATTGGCGCCGGCGGCGAGAACCGCGCTCATGACGAGCAGAAGAATGAGAATGCTGCGCAGCTTCATGACTCGTGTGTACCGTGGATGCGTCGACCTGACTTTCCGGCCATGCCGGTTGTGACACTGTTGTGTCGCGGCTTGCCAGGTAGCTTTGAAGGAGAATCGCGGCAGCGACGCGATCGACGGCTCCCTTGCGCTTCTTACGGCTGACATCGGCCGCGATCAGGAGGTCTTCCGCCGCTTTCGTCGTCATCCGCTCGTCCCATAGCACGAGCGGAACCGCCAAACTCTCTTCCAACCGTACGGCAAATGCTCGCATGGCTTGGACGGCCGGACCTTCCCGCCCATCCAATTGCAGCGGAAAACCCAGAACCACCTGCCCGACCTCATGCGTGTTGACGAGGGAGGCAATGTGGGCCACATCCCGGTCGAGCGTTCGTCGCTCGAACGTTTCGAGAGGTTGGGCTGTCCACCCCAGCTCATCACTGAGGGCGACACCGATCCGCTTGGTCCCGTAATCTAGAGCCAGTATCCGTGAACCAGGCATGATTCTACCGCTGGAGTGCTTGTTCAACCAAGCCAAAGACTTTTTCCAACGAGGCGTCGAGTTTCGAAGGATCTTTCCCGCCGGCTTGCGCCATTTCCGGACGCCCTCCGCCGGTACCGCCCACCTCCGCGGCCATCACTTTGATCAGATCGCCGGCTTTGACCTTACCTGAGAGATCTTTCGTCACCACGACGAGGAGCGACACCTTGCCGTCGTCCGTCGCCGCTCCCAATGCGACGACCCCGCTTTTCAGTTTATCGCGCAACTGATCGGCCAAGGCACGCATGCCGTTCATGTCCAATCCATCAGTGCGTTGGACGTGGACCGGCACTCCGGCAACCGTCTTTGCCGTCGAGGTCACCGAAGACCCGCTAGCCATCTTGAGCTTCAGCTCTTCCAGTTCCCGTTCCTTATCTTTAAGTTGCGCCATGACCTTGCGGGTCTTGGCCACCAATTCAGATGGCCCGACTTTCAGAACCTCCGACAGCTCCCGGATGTCGGCTTCCAGTTTCTTCATCATGGCCATAGCCCCACTGCCGGTTTGCCCCTCAATCCGTCTCACTCCCGCCGCCACGCCTGTCTCCGAGACGACACGGAACAGGCCAATTTCTCCGGTGTGGCTGCAATGGGTTCCTCCACAGAGCTCCTTGCTGAACGATTCAACGGTGACGACACGCACCTGCTCGCCGTACTTGTCGCCGAAGAATGCCAGCGCACCTTTCGCGACGGCTTCTTGAATACCCATGACCTCGGCACGCACGGTTTCATTCTTTCGGATTTCACCGTTGACCACGGTCTCAATTTCATCGATGTCACGCGAGGAAAGCGGTCGAAAATGGGCGAAATCGAAACGGAGGCGATTGGGTGCCACGAGCGAGCCATACTGTTTGACGTGCGGTCCCAACAGATCGCGCAGAGCCGCATGCACGAGATGGGTCGCGGTGTGATTTCTGGCTGCATCCTGCCGCGTCGTGCGATTCACCGTCATATGCAATTGCTCGCCTTCGCGGATCCGCCCTTTACTGACCGTCCCTTTATGCAGAATCAGGGTTGGGACCGGCCGCGTCGTTTCCCTGATCTCCAGCCGTCCGTCAGTACCAACCAACACACCCTGGTCGCCGACTTGCCCGCCGCCTTCGGCATAGAAGGGGGTGACGTCCAACACGACCTCAACTTCATCACCTTCGACGGCTTCCTTCACCAGGCGATCGCCCTTGAGAATGGCTTGCAGGACACTGTCGGATTCCAATCGGTCATAACCCACAAATTTTGTCGTGCCGAACCGTTGCGCTAAATTCGTCACGGCCGGCCTGGCCGTTTCCTGCTCAAATCCGCCGGTTTTGCGCGCACGATTGCGCTGTTCTTCGATCGCGGCATCGAAACCCTGTTGATCGACCGTCAGGCCCTGCTCGCGGCAGGCTTCAGCGATCAGATCCATCGGAAATCCATATGTGTCGTAAAGCTTGAAGACTTCCGGACCGGGCAGCATCGTGCGTCCGGCCGAGCGGGTCTTGGCGATCATGTCGTTCAAAATCGGCAAGCCCTGGTCGAGCGTGGCAATGAACCGTTCTTCTTCACCCCTCGTCGCCTCGGCGATGGTACCGGCGGCACTGCGTAGCTCCGAGTAGGCACCGCCCATTTGTTGCACGACCGTTGCAGACAGTTCGTGCAGGAACGGCTCGACGATCCCGAGCAACCGTCCATGGCGGGCCGCGCGACGCAAGATCCGTCGCAACACATACCCACGCCCTTCGTTGGAAGGCAGAATCCCGTCAGCCATCAAGAAGGTAATGGCTCGCAAGTGGTCCGCCACCACGCGCATCGATCGGTCGGCCTGCTCTTTCTTGCCGTATTCGGTCCCGGCCCGTTTCGCAATCGCACCGAGTAACGGCTTAAAGAGATCACTATCGTAGTTACTATAGACACCTTGCGCCACAGCGGAGAGACGCTCCAATCCCATTCCCGTATCGATGCTCGGTTTCGGCAGCGGATGAAGTTTTCCGGCGGCATCGCGGTTGAATTGCATGAACACCAGGTTCCAGATCTCGATCACCCGGTCGCCCTCGCCGTTCGGCCGATCGTCTCCCGGTACAGCAGTGCCTTGGTCAAAATGGATTTCTGAGCAAGGCCCGCAGGGACCTGTGTCTGCCATCTGCCAGAAGTTGTCTTCTTCGCCACAACGCACAATGCGGGACGGCGCGATCCCGATCTTCTTCCACAGCACCTCGGCATCATCGTCCTCGCGGAAAATCGTGACCCAGAGACGGGACTTATCGAGCCCGACGGTTTTGGTGAGAAATTCCCAGCCGAACTTGATTGCGTCTTCCTTGAAATAATCGCCGAACGAGAAATTGCCCAGCATCTCGAAGAACGTATGGTGGCGCCTGGTATATCCGACGTTCTCCAGGTCATTGTGCTTGCCGCCGGCACGCAGGCATTTTTGCGCCGACACAGCCCGCTTGTAGGCGCGCGTTTCCTCGCCGAGAAATACGCGCTTAAATTGATTCATGCCGGCATTGGTGAACAGCAGGGTCGGATCCGCCTGGGGAATCAAGGGAGAGCTTGGCACGGCCTGATGGCCCTGTTGCTCAAAGTACTGGATGAAGGCCTGGCGAAGCTCATTGCCGCTCTGCGTCATGATTTCCGTCCCTCGGTCGTACAATCGCTTATGATACGCTCAATCGTCTCTTCTGCGAAACCCCGCTGACGTAGGAAGGAGGCCACCTGCCGAGGGCGGAACAGACGGTCGTGATGCCGCTGGCGCTGTAGCGCCCGCCGGGCCAGGGTTTCCTCATCAACGTCTTGCAACGCGTCACCGATCACTTCGTCAGCCAGTGCTTCGGAAAGTCCCCTTGTCACCAATTCGCTCTTGAGACCCTCACGGCTTACTGGCCGGCGCGCCATCGTAGTTTCGACCCATCGCGTGGCGTACGCACGATCATCGAGATACCGCAAGGCCAAAAGACGGCTCACGACCTGCTTGATCTGAGTGGATGAGGCTCCCTTGCTGGTGAGAAACCGTTCGACTTGAGCAGCGGTACGATCGAACCGGGCGAGATACCGCACCGCACGGTCAAACCACTCGTTTCCGGACTGCGGACTGCGCCGTTTCACGACGACACCCGCGATGGATCAGTTCGTTCAGACACCGACCTTGTGGGGCTTCTTGTCGTCGCGTCTGTCCTCTTTGACCGTTTCTTTGACCGGCCCCGCCACAGGCTTCTCGCGTCCCGGCACGCCGGCAAGCTCGTGCAGTTTGGCTTCGATTTCACGAGCCAACGGATGATTCGCGGCCAAAAAATCGCGCACGGCGTCGCGTCCCTGTCCGAGCCGTTCACCCCGATAGGAATACCAGGCACCGGATTTTTCCAACACTTTCTTATCGACACCGAGATCCACAAGCTCTCCGGCCTTTGAGATGCCTTGAGCAAACAGGATATCGAACTCCGCCTGTTTGAACGGCGGGGCCATTTTGTTTTTGACAACCTTCACGCGGACACGGCTCCCGACCACATCTTGGCCTTCCTTGATCGATTCGATCCGGCGGATATCCAACCGGACAGACGAATAGAACTTGAGCGCGTTGCCGCCGGTCGTCGTCTCGGGATTGCCGAACATGACGCCGAGCTTCATGCGAATCTGGTTGATGAAGATGACCGTCGTCTGCGATTTCGCGATCGCTGCCGTGAGCTTTCTCAAGGCCTGCGACATCAACCTGGCTTGCAGGCCCATGTGGGCATCCCCCATTTCGCCTTCGATTTCCGCCCGTGGCGTCAACGCAGCCACCGAGTCCACGACAATCACATCGATGGCGCCACTGCGGACCAGCGTTTCCGCAATTTCCAGGGCCTGCTCACCAGTATCTGGCTGTGACACCAATAGATCATCGGCTTGCACGCCCAGCTTCCTGGCATAGTTCAAATCCAGCGCATGTTCCGCATCGATGAAGGCCGCGACTCCGCCGGTCTTCTGCGCTTCGGCAATGGCGTGCAACGTGAGCGTGGTCTTCCCCGATGCTTCCGGTCCAAAAATTTCGATGACTCGGCCGCGTGGAAATCCCCCGACTCCCAGCGCGATATCCAACCCGAGTGACCCGGTCGAAATCGCCGGGATGTCGGCCGGAGCGTCGGCATCACCGAGCTTCATAATCGCGCCCTTCCCATATTGCTTTTCAATCTGGGACAGAGCCAGTTCCAACGCGCGCCTTCTCTCGTCTTTTTCCGCCATGGAAGATTCCTCCTGGGTCAGGGTGAAGCGTGGCGCGGATTATACCCAAGTTCAGCGAGAGAAGCCTAGCGAAGAATACGATGGAAACAGAAAAAATGGAGGGATTTCGGCGATGCTCGTTCGACTACAGTACATTCTCAGGCAGCTCAGCGATGGATTCATTCAACGTTTTGGGGATGGTTAAGAGAAAGTGAAATTCTTCCTGCAGGGAGTCCTTTGACGGGCCAAACCAGCCTTCAGCGGTAATATGGTCATCGGACTTGGATTTTCCGTTCGGATAGAACTTGAACTTCAAGTTTTTCTTTTGATCAGACGCGGAATCGTTGGCGAAATTACCTGAAAGCTCGAAATGATCGTCCAATGCCTCCAGGACCTGGCCAAAGACCGAATCCAATAACCGGTGTCCCAGCGCCTTGAACGGTTGGTCCGGATCGAACGTGCCCGATTCGCCGGCCCAAACCGGAGTCGCGACCAGAACCATAAAGAAGGCAGCAGTTGTAAGTATCTTCATGGAGACAATGTAGTACCTGAGTCGAAGACAGTCAAGCGCCCGCATGTCCGCTTTTCTCCTAAGGCAACCATTTGTGATTTCCTTGACGAAAAGGGCTCCCCATCATACAGCTGGATGTATGAATACAGCTGAATGCATGACCGCTCCCGTTCAACAAGAGAAGGTTGGTGGCAAACCGACCGTCCTCATCGTCGACGACGAGGCTGCACCTCGCGCTGCGCTGACCCAAATCTTGAAACAAGACTTCAATATCCTCACGGCGGAGGACGGTAGCCATGCCCTCGCGGTCATCAATGATTACGGTGTCGACCTCATTACGCTTGACCTCAAACTCCCCGATACGTCCGGCTCGGAGATCCTAAAAGAGATCAAACGGACCCATCACGAAATTGAAGTCATCATGGTCACCGCCTATGGCACGCTCCAGTCCGCCATGGATTGTGTGCGTCATGGGGCTGCCGGCTTCTTGTTGAAGCCGTTCAACGCCTCCGAGCTCTTATCAATCAGCCTGCAAACCTCGCAGAAGAAGCAACGGCTCGACATGCTTCGCAAGGCCATGGCTGAGAATGATGCGCTCTGGGGATCAGATCCCGCCTGCACGCAGGCCTGGCAGGACTTGATGGCCCGCTATGCCGCAAGGGTGAAGAGCGGTCTCCTGGAAGTGTCCAGCCGGGAAACCACGTCCCCTTTGATCCAACTGATTTCAGACTTATTGGAAGCGAAGGACCGTCATCTGGTGAATCATGGTAACCGCGTGAGCTTTTATGCCACGCTGGTCGCCAACAAGCTTCAGTTACCTCTTATTGATCAGCAGAACCTGTCACTTGGCGCCTTGGCTCACGATCTGGATCTGATCGGCGGGCCAGGCAGTCCCGTACTGCAACACGATGATGCCCGCAGCAACCATCGACCCGACCTTGGTGCACGCGTCGGACGAGCGGTAGGACTTCCCGCCGAAGCCGTGCAAATTATTGCGCTGCATCACGAGCGCTGGGACGGTACCGGCTATCCGTTCGGTCTGAAAGAGGAACGCATCCCCCTCCTGGCGCGCATCGTCACACTCGCGCAAACCTTCGACAGCCTCACTGCCGATAAGCCCGGCACCCTGCCCATCCCTAGCAAAGAAGCGTTGGCGAACATCGAACAGCAATCCGGTACTGCCTTTGATCCGTCGCTCGTCGAAATGTTTTGCAGCACCATCCGCGAACAAAGGCCCCACTAAGACTGCCCCCTCCCGGCTTGCTCAATACTTCTTACTGGGCATGGAGGCTATGGGTCTCCGACTGCGCGCTTCCTTTCTCACCCGCCCAAGCCCGGGCGCACCTAGACGCACCCTCTTCCCATGGAGCACCGCCCACGAATGATCCTTCCAAGCTAGCTCATCTCCTCTTTCGTGGAGTGTCACCCATGCTGGTCCTACTGCGCCCTTGGACGAGCACCGCCCTCTATTTAGAAATGTGATCGGCCTTGTGTGCGCGTTCGGGGAGCAAAGGACCAGCATGGGTGACGCTCCATCTTTGTTTCTGGTGTGCGCGTTGGGCGAGCAATGGAGACACGTAGCCTCCCATGCCCACCCCTCCCTCCAAGCTTGCTTGTCTATTCTCTTTCCACCGAGAGGAGGTGGACGAAAGGCTCTGCACGCGACTTGTGTGGCGGATCGGGCACCGCACTTGTTGAGAGGCTGCACTCGCCCTTGGCGACGGCTCGGATGTTCGATGTTCCATTCGCAAATGCCTGAATGGAATTAGTTTCCGAGCCGTGCAGACGCGAAACCTAGTGCGGTCGAGCCGACACACCGGAGCATGTGGAGCCTTTCGTTCCTACGTCTCTGTTCCCCCTATTCTCGCTTCCCAAAGCTTCGTATACACCGACCCTGTCGGCCTTAGTTCGCTCCCCATTAAATGAATCGCGTCCACCATCATCGATCCTGCCGACACCGGCCTATCTAACAGGCCGGACCTCGCCAGAATCTGCCCGAAATCCCGGCCGCCTTCTTTGATCCGTGCCAGCGTAAGGTGCGGACTCAACGGTCTTGTGTCCGGCGCGAGATTCAGAGAACTACAGCAATCATCGACAGCCCGATGCAGCGAGGCCAGTCGTGCAGCGTCCTGGCTTGTCTCCCAAACCTCCAACGGGCCCACCCACAAGACCCGCGCTTGTTGCAGGCGTGGAAAGACTCCGAAACGATCGAGCGGGATCTCAATTGCCCGATGGCCGCTAAGAACGTTCCCCATCGCTTTCTGCATCGGCCCGATCAATTGTTCATCGATATCGCCAAGGAACTTCACCGTGAGATGGAGCGAGGCCGGCTGAACCCAGGACACCCGTACGTGCTTGGAGAGCTCGCCACTGAGCCGCTGTTTGAGTTCCGAATGTATTGTTGTGAGATTCGAGCGGAGAGGCTCGGACAGATTCACGGCAAGAAAAGCACGGATCATGGCGCGGCCTTGTTCAATAGCCAGCGACGTAGCAGATCGAGCGCCGCCTGTGAGGCGCGCTGCTTAATCACCGTTCGGTCGCCATGGAAGCGATGCTCTTTTGTGATGGACTGGCCGTCTTCGGCGTCGAGTCCGACATACACGAGTCCGACCGGTTTGGTGGCGGTGGCGCCTCCCGGCCCCGCAATACCGGTCACACTCAATCCGACTGAGACTCCGCTGCGCTCACGCACGCCCTTCGCCATGGCAGCGGCCACCTCGGCACTGACCGCGCCGTGCTTCTCAATGAGATCCGGCGGTACACCCAGCAAGTCCGTTTTCGCTTTGTTGCTGTAACAAATCACTCCGCGGTCCATATAGACGGACGATCCAGGAATCTGGGTCAGCCGATGACCAATCAATCCACCCGTGCAAGATTCCGCGAGTGCAATGGTACGCTTTTGATCTGTCATCAATTGCCCCACGACTTCTTCCATCGAGACTTCTCCCTCGCCATAGAGCCATTCATCCAGGCGAGTGCGAATCTCCTGCGCCAGAGAGGACAGAACCTCCTCCTTCACATGAGCTCTGGAGTTGGTGGTCAGCGACACCAATAGCCCCATCGGGGAGGCGAGCAAACCAAGATCGACAGGGATTCCTTTGGGAATAAGTCCCTTTAATCGAGCGTCCGCATCGGCTTCCGGTATTCCCCATAGCTGAAACTGACGGCGTGTGATCGGCTGCAGCTTGGCCCGTCCTTTTGATAACTGAGAGTGTAGTAGTGGAGCGACACTCTCTCGCATCATCGCCTTCATTTCACTCGGCACACCGGGTAAGGAGATCAGCGTCGCGCCCCTCCATGACAACCAAAACCCTGGAGCGGACCCGACCGGATTCGGCAAGACCGTCGCACCGGAAGGAATCAATGCTTGGCGCAGCTGTCCCTTGTTCGGCGTCCGTCCCCATTGCGCCAACCGTGCCCGCATCCCGTGGAAAGCCTCTTTCCGTCGCGCCAGCTTCCGCCCTGCTGCCTGAGCGATCGCTTCCCTCGTACAATCGTCCACAGTCGGTCCAAGACCACCCGTCATGACGATCACCTTCGCACGACCGACCGCCGTCTTCAGCGCCTTGACGATATCGGCCTGGTCATCTCCCACCACCGACTTGAAACGCACTTCGATACCAAGCTGACTCAACTCTTCGGTGATGAACAGCGAATTGCTGTCGGTCCGTCCACCCAGCAGCAATTCCGATCCAACGGCAATCGTTTCGGCAATCATAGAAGAAGTGGACGATTGTGCTCGGCGCATTGGCATCACCGAAGGGATGGCTATCCTGCTACTTGATTTGAGAGAAGTCGATAGGAAATGTCACTTCGCCGCCGTTGGCAGGAAAAACGGTGATTGTCGTTTGAGCCTTGGGATCGAAATCTCCGTATGCAAACGACGCCACGACCTTTGCTTTGAACCGAGGAGGTTCCGGCCAGGCGGCACTCCGATTCGCCATTCCGTCAAACCGCACGGTCACGGGCTTGATCGTTTTCCCTCCTTGATCGAACACCATATAACTATCAACCGCAAAGTTCGGCACATTGCCGAAGATCGTGGCGCTGACCAGCATGGTTTTACCATCCAGAACCTGCGTGACATCCGCCTCGCTCGGCTGCAGCCCGCGCAAGGCCATGTGTGTGGCCATGACCGACAGGCCGGCCAGCTTGGTCACCAGGAAGCCGCTCGGATGCAAGTCATCCGTCGCGCCGAAACGTGTATAGAAGGAATCGGGTGGGCTATGTTGTTTTCCAGCTTCCGTCCCGCGGTCGATAGCGGCACGGATTTGCTCTTGGGATGGTTGAATCTCGATGGCCCAAGCCGAGGATAACCCTGTCATCACCGCGGCTAGAGCAATGATCGTCGCGCACCTCATGATCTGCTCCATGCCAAAGCCAGTACCAGAACGGTTTTTGCCTGTCAACGCACGGCCTACAGCCCCCGCTTATTCTCACCCACCCAGCCCCGACGCATCAGTTTTCACCCGCCCACCCACCGATTGCTGCGCAATCGTTTTCCCGCCCCGATTGAC
>Ga0114129_10007408_pt1 | contig 15620 bp, 18 predicted proteins | sample RhiMetdeltSRZDD1_FD_80071 | JGI IMG/M metagenome (GOLD analysis project Ga0114129, IMG submission 80071) | Populus rhizosphere microbial communities from Tennessee, USA - Rhizosphere MetaG P. deltoides SRZDD1 (version 2) (version 2) | ecosystem: Host-associated > Plants > Roots > Rhizosphere >... | reverse complement strand
TTATTTTTACGCAAGTCTCTTCACCATTATTCATCCTCCGCGCAACGAAAGCCGATCCGCGGGGAGGAGTCACCGAGATAGGCGTTCGAATCTGGAGTTGCATCCAGGTTCGACCCGAGCACGGAAGAACGCTTCGATACGCGGATATTGATCTCCGCATCGCCCAGGCTTCCCCCGCGCACCACCCGGTTGAAGTTTGAGCTGGTTTCCGGACCCCTAGGGTTCAGAGCGTTTTCCAAAAGCTTGGAATAGTCAAAGCTGTAAAAATCGTGGACCCACTCGGCTACATTCCCCGCCAGATCGAGTACCCCAAACGGGCTGGCGCCCGCCGGGTAAGTTCCCACCCGGGACGTATCGCCCACCAGCATATTGAAGTTGGCGAGCAAGCCATTTGCCTTATCCTCGCCCCACGGAAATGTGCGGAAGTCATCCCCGCGCCCGGCACGCTCCCACTCTGCTTCGCTCGGAAGCCGCCGCGCTGCCCACTCGCAGTAGGTGCTGGCCTGCCCCCAGGTCACATAGATCACAGGATAATCCTTGAAGTCCGGGTCCGTGAAATATTCCGGCCGTCTCTGCGACTTGAGCTCCTGAGGCAGAGTGCAGGCGCCTGCGCTGACACACAGCCCGTACATTGCATTTGTCACTTCGAGCTGGTCCATCCAGAATGCAGCGAGGGTCACGTCGTGGTCAGGAAGCTCATTCGGCGCGCGGCGCACGTCCATACCGCCCATGCGGAACGTGCCGGCAGGGATATAGACCTGCGGCATCCCATCGACCTCAGAGACTCGATTTGTCAGGGATTCCGGGGTTGGTGAAGCCTCTGGCATCACTGTTTGCGCAGGAGTTGGGAAACTGGTTTCACTTGGAGAGACAGGATGTATGGCTGGAGGGACATTTGTTGGAAGTGGTGTCGCGGTTGGCTCGATCACGGGAGCCGTAGGTGGGGCGCAGGAGGAGAAGAACACGAAAGCCGCGCCGATGATTTTTTTCATAGATGGCAATTATATGTGATTCCCGTTCCATGTTGTTGCGAGGGCCCAACCCGAAGCAACGACAAAAGCTATGGCGTCGCTCCCACGAAATTGAGCGCATACAGGGCGTCCTCATATCCGGGATGAATGGATAGCGCTTTGCGCCAGTCTTCCACAGCGCCGTTGGTGTCTCCCTGGCGATAGAGAGCCCAGCCGTGCCAGAGCCACGTCTCCTCGGACATCTCTGTGCGCTGCAGGGCATAATCGGTGAGGACCAAGAGGTCTTCGGTGCGGTTTGCCTGGAAGTTGGCGATAAACGGACCGAACTGGTAGCGGAACATACGCTGCGGCAGACCGAGTTGGCGTGCCTGGTCATAGGCAGCGTTTGCTTCGTCATAGCGTTCGAAATAAACGAGATTGCTGCCCACGTTGAACCACGCGAACGCGTCGTTTGGATCCTGGACGGTGGCAGCCTGGGCGATGGCTAACGCGTTATGCCGGTTCAGGTCGCGGTCCCAGTTTTGGCCGAGCAGTGCCTGGACCTCTGCCTCGCGCTCGGGAAGATACACGACCAGATACAGATAGTTAAAAGGTTTCCACTCTGATTCCAATTGCTCGTAGGGAATTTTCTTATCGGGTCCGCGGTAGGCATCCTGCACCGTGAAGGTCTGGGCTGCATCGTCGTAACCGGTGAGGAGCAGATAATGTGCCGCCCAGAGATCGTCATCCGGCCAGCCGGTGTCATCGGGGTTGAGGGCTGTCGTACCTTCGATGATCACGGGGTAGGAGGCCGCGATCAAGCGCTTGAGCGTCTCGAGATCGCCGCCCACGCGATACTCCAGGCGCAGCCAGCCTGCGAAATTGTGGAGCCAATAGGCCAGCTCTTCCGGGTTGACGTTGCGGTCACCGTTGACCGGCTTGATCACATCCGAGATGGTTTTCTGGTCGCCGGTCCAGCCGTACATATGCAGCATCATCGAGAGCGCGGCGGGACCACAGTTGTTCGCGGTCTGCTTTTCGTAAGGTGGGGAACTCAGGAATGCCTGTGCGGGAGGGGGAGCCAGAGTTGCTGTGGGAGGAATCGGTGTGGGGAACTCCACCGGAACAGTTGGGGTAGCTGCAGGTACTGTTGGACTGGCAGGGGATTGGGTGATGGTGGGATTGGGGATCGCGGTCGGAACGTCGCCGACCGGATGGAGCACATTTCGTACGTAGGTTTTTGCAACCTCATAGCGCCATGCCACGCGATTATTAATCGCCGGAATTTGTAAGATCAATATCGCCAGCAGCAGGAGACCGAGCAGACCGGCTGCAGTGAATAAAATATTCCTCTTCGACATGCCAAAAAGTGTACCAGACGAGTATGAGTCGAAATTAATTCACAACCTTTTATCACGCAGGCACGGAAGCACAGAAAAAACCTAATTAATTCTCCGTGTCTATATGACTCCGTGGTTAGCTCTTTGTGGACATGATCAATCGATTTGATTTTTCAAGAGTTTGGCACTGCTGAGGACGGCGGTGCGAGCCTGCCTACGTAGGCATACACTTCTTTTTGCACATACCTTTTCAGAACCGTATATCTCGTATATCCATCCATTAGCTCGAACCCATCCCCGTTGACCAGAAGAGGCTCGATGGACACCCCGCGCAGCATCGACAACTCCCGCTCGTCGGCGCGCTCCTGTAGACCGGTTTGAAACTCCGCCACGCTCCACTGATCAGCATTTGGGCAAATCTCCTCCAGCCGGATGACCTGCAGTGCGAACGCCATTCCGGGAAGCGCTTCCATCCACCCGACCGTCCAATGTTCGTCAGGCGCGTGCCTGTGATCGAATTCCCATTCACTCATAATCCACTTCAGCAGATAGGATTTGATCTCGCCCGGGTCGGAAAGGATGTTATAGGTGAAATCACCGAGCTGGCGATATTCAAAAGGAAATGTCAGCACGCCTACTGATGTCCCAACAGGTTGATCGCGGCTGCGATGGAGGGATCGGTATCGAAATAGAACGTATCCCAATCGGCAAAGGCCTGCACATCGGGGACAATCCCGGTCTCTTCCCAGTTCGCATCCGAGAAGGCGGAGGTAAACGTCTCGGCGGCAATCCAGACCTGCGAGCCGTCCTCAAAATCATAACCGTGCAGGACCTCCACATTGCCCAGGCTCGTCTCGCCGACGATCTGGGCGCGCCCCGCGTCCTGCAGGACGCCGGCGAAGATCTCCCCAAAGCTGACCGTATCCTGGCTGACCATCACGATCAGCGGGACGGTCTGTGAGTTCTGGATCTCGTTGGATGCGATCTCCAGGTCTCGCGAATCATTGCGACTGACGAATTGCCCCAATTTGCCGTCGATGAAATATTCGAGGATGGGATAGGTCACGCTGCTGCTCCCGCCGCCGTTCATGCGCACGTCCAGGATCAAACCATCCAGCGTGCCGAACTGATTCAAGGCGTTTTCGATCTGCTCTGGCAGTGTCTCGTCGAAGAACGATGGGATGAAGATATAGCCGATCCTGGAGCCATCACTGGTCGAGACCAGACGCGCATCGATCGGTATGTTGCCCTGAATGGCATAGCGGAGGAGCATCACCTCGCGCGGCGCTTCTCCGGGAGATTGCACGCTGAGGATGACCGCTGAACATTGAGGTCCGCGCAGGAGGTTGCTGAAATTCTCATTGACGGTCTGTCCGTCAATCGAAAGGATGCTGTCGTGATGCTGTATGCCCCCATACTCGGCGGGGGAACCGGGAAAGGTCGAAACGACGATCAGGCGTCCGCGTTCGAAGTCAGGTTCTCCGTAAATGCCCACGCCCACAAATTCGATATCGCCGCGCAGCTCTGCTTCCGATTCTGCCACTTCCGCGGGCGAGAGGAAAAACGAGTGTTCATCACCCAGTTCCTCGATCATCAGAGACATTTCATTGTAAAACGATTGCGTATCCAGCCCGGCCTCGATCCGCGCCTGATATCTCGATTCGATCTCATTCCAGTCCTTCCCGTTATAGTCCGGGTAGACGTAAACGCCCTCGACTACGTCTCCAAGTTCCCGGAAGATGCTGAGCTGCTCGGTCTGTGAAACTTCGGCGATCTCACCTTCGGGCGTGGCTTGCACTGCCAGGTCGGGTGGAATCGTCGCCAGGGGCACCGTTGCACATTCAGGCGGGATATAGGCGGGTTGCAGCTCCGGAGTGGGGGTGAAGGATGGCGTTGCTGTCGCGGTGCTGGTGGCTGTTGGGGGTGGTGTAGCGGTTGGTGGGAAAACCATCTGCGTCACAAAGTTGCACGCCAGTGTGGATACGATCAAAAGTCCAAAAAAAAGTCGTTTTATCCGCATTCGTTACCTTTAGTGGCTATTTTCTCAAAGAGGTAGTACTGCTCACACAGCTTTAACGCGCTCGAACAACTCCGAGAGTGATCGTAGTTCAGACACAGGTATGGCCAAATTCTTTACCTGCGTCTGCCTATATTGAAAAACACGCGCACCCGCGGGGATGAAGCTCGCGCCGTGTCTAAATTCTTCACGTGTGCTGTACCCCACCAGCAATACGTCCGTGCCGGATACCCAGATATTACCCCAGTCCGGCTCCTCGATGAGGTATGTCTCCCTGCGCACAGGGCTATGGACCCCGATCCGCGCAGGGCACGCGGACTGCGCGTGGAGGTAGGATAAGGAAAAGAATCCGTTTGCGATCTCCACGCGCCTCCGCGCCGGAAGCTCCACCCTGCAGGTACGCATCACACCTCCCGCGTCCTGCCCACCGAGTTCGATCGTCTGCGCCTCCTCGGATTTCAGCACCAGCGTCCCCAGTGGATTCCACCTTGTCGGGCGGTTCCACGCCTCCGGCATCACATGGATAAAATAATGGGGCTGCTTTTCTTCGATCAAGCTCTGTAGTTTATCTCGCGTGACCGTGACCTCGGCCAGTAAAAATGCAAAGAGATATAGGTCACGAGGAGACGCTCCCTCTGCCGCGTGTTGATCGGATGCGACCAGCGCGGGCGCTTTCAGAAGGAGTTCCGGATCCTTCCGGATCTGAGTCATCTGCTCGCGATCGCTGATCAGAAATGACTTGATCTCGCATCGTCGCCTGCCAAGTATTACATCGTAGCGCTCATGCCCGGTGAATGGCAGGGCGGCTTTTACATCGAAAGGAATACCGTGCTCCGAAAGGTAACGCCGGAATGCGATCTCCACTGCTGCTTCAGAGACTACCTGCCGGAGGCGATCGTATGTGGACCTGCCTCCGCTCTGGAAGTTGAAAGGCAGAGAACACAGTGCATAGGCAATGCCGCCTTGAATAAGATCATGCGTACAGGAAAGATGGAGAATATCGGAGGGAGTAATCATCTGATTCCAGCATTACGAGACTTTTGCACCTTCAGGTTGCCGCCCCATACGAACCTTCGCGAGTTTTGTCATCACTTCGGCGGATAGCTATTCTCTTTGACAAGGTTTTCCAAGGGCAGGAACAGAGGCTGTGGTAAATTGTCCCAGGCGAACCAGCCGATCTCCGTTACTTCCCGTTCGGAAGCGATAAACGGATCCCCGACTGGTTTGCCTTCCAGCCAGACCGTAACGTAATGCTTCCCCGTTTCCTCAAAGAGATCGTTCGTCACCGCCCGAAAGCGGATGTCAACCACGTCCAGGCCGACTTCTTCCTTTGCCTCGCGTGCCGCGCAGCCTTCGAGGGACTCCCCAAAATCCAGATGTCCGCCCGGTGTGGACCAGGTCCCCGGGGCATGTGAACCTTTGCGTTTCATCAGGAGTACTTTGTCGTCATTCGTAATGATAATTGCTGTTCCCACTTGAGGTTTGTGACCCATGCTCTATTCCTCATTCCTGAACTGTAAACAATAGTGGTGAAAGGTATTACTCACCCAGGCGGACCCCAGTCCAAACGGCGCGAGACGCTGGTTGTCCTGCACCCAGATCTTTTCATCCTTCAGTGTAAACGTCTTACCCAGCTCGCGCGCAATATCCCATGCCAGCGGATAGATCTTCCCACCTTTCTTTACGTTCTTTACGATGATCGTGAGGTAGGCCTTTTCACACAACAAAGGCTTCAACCCTTTGTAGATATTCACCAGCCTTTCAAGAAACTCCTCGTAATCTCGGACGTTCCCCAGGTCATTTGGATCATCCGAGTAATGGACATCCAGTTCCGCCGAGGCGCGGCGCTTCTTTTGAGTCTCGGCTCCTTTAGCGTGGAGCATGTCCCAGTAGGGAGGCGACGTAAGTACGAAATTGATAGGCGGTAATTGATACTTGGTAAGGTGTGCAGCATCCCCGTTGATCATCAGAGACTCGAGACTGGAGACGACGCTGCCCAGGGCGCTTCGCTCCGCCTCGATAATTTCTTGCGCGATCTCGGCGTATTTTGGGTTCAACTCGATTCCGTAAGAATTCCGTCCGGAGCGCAGCGCGGCGACGAGTGTGGATCCCGTCCCTGCCATGGGATCGAGCACGTTCTCGCCCTGTTTGGTAAAGAACTCGATGAATTCCTGCGCCAGTGTCTCGGGGAATTTGGCGGGATGGACCAGTACCCCTTTCTTGCGCGGGGGAGGGTTATGGATGAACCACGATTTCTGAAACTTCAGCCAGCGTTTGGAGTCGAGATCATTCAGTTTGTTGGGAGACATGCGTCAATCGTAAATCGAAAATCGTAATCCGTAAACACTTGCACCTGCACCGAAAGTTTACAAGTTAATGTCAACACAAAGCAGGTGCTGTGCAGGGATCTCTAGGGTGGTGGGATTGGCGTTTTTGTAGGCAGGGTGTAATTTACGTCATACACCGCCAGATCAGAAAAGGTCACGGTCACCGGGGTTTCGCCTGTGGAACGTACGAAGACTCCGAGCGCCCCGCTGGGAAAGGTTGGCTCCACCACCGTGAACTGATAACGCCCGTTCAGGAATAATCGCATCTCGCTCTCCACTGCCCAGATTCCCATCCTTACTTCGCCCGGCGCGCCCGGAGGCGCATCGCCGCTGGGGACCGGTTCCTGAAGCGGCTGCCGCGTCCCGCCGCTGATCCTCTCGGCACGGATCATGCCATTGCAGGCAAGCACAAAACGGTAGAACGAGCTTCCCACGCCGCGCACCACCAACCCGTAGTTATCCTCGCCGCGGCACAGGCTCGGGCGCGCTGTGATCTCGGCGTAAAAGTCACTGAGAGGCAGCTCCCGGCGCATACTTGCCAGATAATACCCGGGCTGCACAGCCAGCGTCAGGCGGTTGCGGTTGATGGAAGCGCTGCCGCCGTCGGACGTGGCGATATCCCAAACGTCCTCATCCGAGAAATCATCTTCGAGAGTTAACCTGCCCATGCCGGGATGCATATCCGGGGTCCCGGTGTAGGTGGGGAAAGACAATTGCGTGGCGGTTGCTGATGGCGGGAACCAGACGATGGTCTCGGTCGGTACTGTAGTCTCGGTCGGGATGGGAGTCGCAGTCAGCGGAGCCAGATTCACAGGCAGGCAAGCAGCCAGTGCGAGAAGTCCCAGGGATAGGAAAGAGATGCGAAATACTTTCATAAAAGAATAATGACAATCTTCGTGAAGAAATTTTTGCAGGCTGTTGTACAATTACTTTGCAAATCACGGCGAGCGTGATGGCGCTGAGGCGCTCACATTCTACCGCTGCAATCATTAAATTCGGAATTCGATTGTACCTGATGAAGAAGATATCATGCCCGGAAGGGTATAACGCAGAACGATCACCCGGAGATTAATGCGCATTTGTGGCACATTAGGAGACTCTATGACCGAAAAATTAGTGCTCGTAACGGGTGCATGTGGCGAGATAGGTCAGGCTCTAGTTCAGGGGTTGGCAAAAAAGGGAGGCTATCGCATCGTAACTGCAGATCTCTCAGCACTGCCCGAAAACATCAAACCTATTTCGGAAGAGCACGCCCAGGGGGACCTGGTGTATAAGATCAAGACCTTTTACGACTACGATTTCGATATCATCTTTCATCTGGCCGCTTCGCTCTCCTCCAAGGCGGAAGTGTCAAGTGAGGACGCGCATCGCATCAATGTTGAAGGGACGATGCAGCTATTGATGCTGGCGGCCTATCGTTCTGAGAAGTATCACAAGTCCGTCAAATTCCTGTTCCCCAGCTCGATCGCCGCCTATGGCATGCCCGACCTTGCTGCGAAAAAGGCGGCGGGCTGCGTGAAGGAGGAAGAATTCAATTTGCCCCATACCATGTACGGCTGCAATAAGCTGTATTGCGAAAAACTGGGCACGTATTACAGCATGTATTATGGCCAAAAGCATCTGGATGACCAGCCACCGCACATGCTGGACTTTCGCGCCATCCGTTTCCCGGGCTTGATCTCCGCCTTCACCCTTCCGAGCGGCGGGACAAGTGACTATGGTCCCGAGATGCTCCACGCCGCCGCGCAGGGGAAACCCTATTCGTGTTTCGTGCGCGAGGATACGAAGATTTCCTTCATGGCGATGCCCGATGCGATCAAGTCCCTGCTCGTGATGGTGGACGTGCCGCGCGAGAAGCTGAACCATCAGGTGTATAACATTGCCGCCTTCGCCTTGACTGCGGGGGAGTTCCGCGACCGCGCTGTGAAAGCCTTCCCGGGGGCGCAGATCACCTTTGCGCCGAATCCGCGCCGCCAGGGGATCGTGGACTCCTGGCCCGAGGATGTGAACGACTCACTCGCCCGTCGCGAATGGGGCTGGCAGCCTGACTATGATAAGGACGCCTTCTTTGATGATTACTTCCTGCCTGAGATCAAAAAACGGTACGGGAAATAAGATCCGCGCGGACCGAAGGGGGCGTGGGTTGCCCTGCGGAGCGACGAGTGGTTTTCGAGGAGTGCAGTCGAAGCGCGATTTGTCCAGCGCCCTTCGTCTACGGTCTCGACAAACTCTGGCTCGACCTCCGCTCAGGACGGGCTGGTATTCTTGATATAATTTTTGTCGATGAAAGCTCAATCTCCCTTTTTGCTTTGCACGATCGGCCTTTTCTTACTTTTTCTGGGAATGCTGCTATCCCTGGGCGGATCGGGCGCGGCCCATGCTGCCCCGGAGGCGCAATTTGTTACCGCCACGCCCGGACCAGACGGTCGCATCATGTATGTAGTGGTGGAAGGAGATAGCTGCCTGCAGGTGGCGCTCCTGCATAATATGACCGTTCCTCAGCTGCGCCAGTTCAATACCCGTCTGGATGAAGACTGCACGCTGACAGTCGGGCAGCAGCTCGTAGTGGGCCTTGCGCAAGCCGAAACACCCACCGCGGGACCTGCTCCCACTTTGCCTTCTCCCACCGTCACCGCGACACCGGTCAGCGGGACGACGGAAGTCTGTGTGCTGTTGTTCGAGGACAAGAATGGCGATGCTGTCCGCCAGGAAACTGAGCTGGGGATCGAGGGCGGTGCGGTCAGTCTTACGAATCTGAATGGCTCCTATTCCGAGACTCAGAACACCTCCTCGGCGGTTGACCCTGAGACGCTTTTGCCGGTCCGGTCCTGCTTTGTGGATGTCCCGGGCGGGGAGTACAACGTCAGTATGGCTGTGCCGGACGAATACAACCCCACCATGCTATTGAGTTATACCCTTACGGTGAAAGCCGGCGACCGCGCCGAGATCGGGTTCGGTGCCCAGTCCAAGACGATCACGATCAGCGAGCCAGCCGATTCGCAGGAAGGCAACCGCTCTTCGCTTTTAGGAATTTTTGGCTTCCTGTTGCTGCTGGGCGGCGCGGGATTGGGCTACTATGCCTATCGTTCCGGCCAGCCCAAGAGCAAGCTTAAGGGCAGTCCGCTGACGAAACGCTAGCAGGCCCTGGAATGCACTTCTTGTGTTACCCCATCGGATAGCGCATCCTCTGTCCCCCGATTAAATGAACATGTAAATGGAACACCGTCTGCCCGCCATCGGCGCCGGTGTTGGTGATCAGGCGGTAGCCTCCCTTTTGAATCCCTGCCTCTTCGGCGAGCCTGCGCGCAACGGTGAAGAGATGTCCCACCAGCTGTTCGTCTTCTGCCTCCAGCGCGCCGACGGATTCGATGTGCCGGTTGGGGACGATCAGGATGTGGGTCGGCGCGACCGGATGAATATCCCGGAACGCGGTCACCTGCTCATCGCGATGGACGATCTCTGCTCTGGTTTCGTTGGCTATGATTTTGCAAAAAACACAGGCATCTGTCATTTTGAATCTAATCCTTGAGAGGTGGGATAGGAGATGGATTGCAAAAGGCTTGAGCATCGTTAAACTTAGTGGGCATCCTTCGGGGTGCATTGTAACCGCTGTATATGAGTGTTATTAGAAGAATCTTACTTTCGATTTCGTCTATTTAAAAAAGGATATAATGCTCGCGATGAGCATGGTCGAAATGCTCGCGAAAAGGTAGAACTATGAGTGAAACACTTTTAACCTGGTTGGTATTCATCCTTGCCTTCGGTGGCATGGTTTTGATCCATGAGTTCGGTCACTATATTGTTGCGCGCTGGTCCAAGATCGAAGTGGAGGAATTTGGCATCGGTCTGCCTACGCCGGGAGCCCTGACCCTTTGGAGTAACAAGGGTCATTTGCTTCTGGAGGATGTCGGAAGAGTAGAGATCCCCTTTAATTTCAAGTTGCCCATCAATTGGAACGAACTGATCGACCATCAAGTCAAGCTTACGGTGGATCGTATCGATGAGCGTTTGGTCATGCGTTCGATTGAGTTCCTCAAATCGGAGGACCCCAGACGCTATTCCAGCTCTCGCTCTGAATTAAGCGATGTGTATGTGGATCACAGCGGCAAAGTGGTTCCGTCGCGAGGGAACACCGGGGAGGCACCCGCCCGTAAAGTGATCAAAGCCGGGAAGACTATAGGCGAGAGGGAACTCGTGGATGTCGTTACCGAAGTACATCCTGGAACCCGCTTTACCCTCAACTGGCTTCCGCTCGGCGGATTTGTCCGCCCGAAGGGTGAGAACGATCCGAACGTGCCGGGTGGTCTGGCAGCCGCCAGCCCGTGGAAGAGACTGGCCGTGCTGTTTGCCGGCCCCCTGATGAACCTGCTCACGGCAGTGTTGATCTACAGCATCATTTTTGGGCGCGTGGGCGTCCCCGACGCAACCCGTGTGCTGGTGTCTTCCGTAACCGAAGGTGGCCCCGCTGCGCAGGCCGGGTTTGAGTATGGCGATATTTTTATCAGCGGCAACGGTCAGCCCATTCACAGCTATGATGACCTGCGCCTCATCGTCGATGCAAATGAGAACAAGCCAGTGAGTTTTTTGATGGACCGCAATGGCGACCAGGTCCAGTTGACTGCCACGCCTGAAATGAACGCCGAAGCCAAACGAATCATGATCGGTGTTGGACTGGGAGTCCCATTCAAACAGGCTACGTCTCCGTTTGAGACGGTGACTCTTGGGGCGCGCTTTACGTACTTGAATATCCGTACCCTGATTGCTCTCCCCGCGCAAATGATCCGTGGCTCCCTGAACTCGGAACAGAGCCGGCTGATCGGTCTCAAGGGCATCTTCGATGTGCTCCAGCAGACGGTGAGCCGTGACGTGGCGGCGAGCACCAGCGCGCCCGCGGCTTCGACCGACCCGATGGATCAGCCGGTACGTACACTCGAATTGATCGCATCGCTGTCGATCAGCCTGGGGCTTTTCAACCTCTTCCCCTTCCCAGCACTGGACGGTGGCCGCATCATTTTCATTTTGCCTGAGTTGATCTTCCGCCGGCGTGTCTCGCCCCAGGTGGAAAATATTGTCCATGGCATGGGCATGGCATTCCTGCTGCTACTCATGATCTATATCAACGTCATGGATTTTGTAAATCCTATCAATGTGACCATTCCCTAAAATGAACACTACTCCTACCTCCTTTCAAAGCGTATTGGATGCCTTGCTCTCAGATCGCAAGGAATTCCCGCGCCGCTATCTGCAGGAATTTTCGGATATCGGCGCCGTGGAGCTTAAGACTCTTTTGGACGTCTGGCCCCAGGTCAAAACGGGCCGAAAGCTGACCCTGCTCGAAGAGCTGGATGCCCTGGCGGAGACCGATACCCTCGTCTCCTTCGACGACTTTGCCCGGGCCCTGCTCACGGACCCCGAGCCCGATGTGCGGACGCGTGCCATCCGCCTGCTGGACGAATACGAGGATCCGAAGGTTGTCCCCTCGTATCTGGATATGCTCAAGAACGATCCGGATGTCAATGTCCAGGTGGAGGCCGCAAACGCGCTGCACCTCTTCGTGGATCTCGGCGAGCTCGAGGAGATTCCCGCAAATATTTACCATCAGGTAGAGGATGCCCTGCTGGCATCTGCTGCCAGCGAAGATAACCTCCGTGTGCGCCGCACCGCCCTGGAATCGCTGGGTTACTCTTCACGTCCCGAAGTGGTTACCCTGATTGAATCTGCGTCTCATCGTGAGGACCCTGCCTGGCAGGCGAGTGCGCTCGTCGCCATGGGACGTTCCGCCGATGAGCGCTGGACCGATGCCGTCACGCGCTCGCTGGTCCATGTGGACGATCGCATCCGCAAAGCGGCGGTTCAGGCAGCTGGCGAGTTGTCGCTCGCGGCCGCGCGCCCGATCCTGCTGAAGATGCTGGGGGAGGAGGAAGATGCCTCGATCCTCAGCGCGGTGATCTGGTCGCTTTCCCAGATCGGCGGCGAAGACGTGCGTACCTATCTTGAAAATCTTATGGACCAGCTCGAAGACGATGAACAGATCGCCTTCCTGGAAGAAGCGCTGGATAACCTGGCATTTACCGAAGACCTCGATCGCTTCGACCTGCTGGCTTTCGACCCCGATGATGAGCTGACAGAGATCGATGAAGATGAAGAGAAGTAGGTGTAGGTCGGGTTGTCAACCCGACTATGCTACTTAGGCGGCATACCATACCGCCCTACTGAAACAGAGTCACGGAGACGTTATAATCCCCGTGGCTTTTTAATTGGGTCAAACACACATTTTAGAGTAGATTTTGTAGGGTTAACGCGGATTTTAGCAGTAGTCCTCAGGACTGACAATAGTAAGAAAGAGGGATATTTTAGGTGGGAAAGGAGCTACTATGAAAGATGTACAATTACGTTCTAAGGTTTTGTTGATTACTATGTCTAGATTCCTCCTGCAATTTATGGAAGTCGCCAATAAAATAGACGAGCAGGACTATAAAAAAATAGTTATGATTGCTCAGAAGCTAGAGAAGCCGAAGAAGGGAGTCAGAGACAATCTAGAAAGAGGGAACCTGTTTATGATGGGTTTCTTCCTGAGAGAGATGATTGAATCCCTCCTGCACGAAGACAATCCCCCCTGAAAAGTAACTCCCCTCAAAAAGAGGGGAGTTTTTGATTCTGCTATCTAGATACCTCCTGTTCCTGCAAAGGTATCCATTACAGAACCTTTAGAGCCTTCAGCACCCATTCGACAATATCTGGGAGTTGTTTGACTAGTAGCAAAGCCGTAAAGCTGTTTACTAGCCAAGATAAGCAAAGTATCAAGAGCAGGATAAACCTGTCTCTTTGGGAGACTTTAGCCTTGCTTATCTTATCAAAAAGGGTTACTGGTTCTTTCATCGTGCGTCTCCTCGGGGGTGCAAATGAGTACTCAGATTCTACATCATTATTACAAACCAACAACAAGCGATATGCCAAACGCAAGCAAAGGTGACCAGATGGGACTCCTTACAGGGATGCAAGGATTTCTTCACAATTCTTTCATAATACCCACCAAATCGCTAGATATGCTACAATTAAATAGAGAAGCATGAATAGAGTGGGGAGCTAAAACATGCTCAAAATCGTCGGATATGCTAGAATTAGTTAACAGAATAAATTAGGGGATTCAGCTAGCTCCTAGCCCACTTTTAGACAATCGAATATGAACTTATTAGCCACTCAGCGTTGGGTGGCGTATTTTGAATCCAGTCTCTCACGTTGGGAGGCTCAGATTACACGTTATGAAACGGAGGTACACAATGATTTACAAAGATTCACGGGGGAGAACTATTGGCAAGCTCACAGCGGGGGTTTTCAAGAAAACAGTATCCAAATCCAAACACCTGTTCAGAAGTACAAATTCCTGGGCTATCCAGGACTCAGTTCTCCAGCAGTTGGAAGATAGCGTAAGGATTGAGATTTTCGATAAGGAAGACAAAATCCTGTACTGCACGACCACTGCCCAGTTCAAGAAACACTGCCATTACCTAGAGTTCAAAGGCTACGGGCTTCAAGCATACCTAGCCCTAGAACAATTCAAACAAGAACCAGCCACAGCCCGCCAGCTTATTAAGCCTGAGTGGGTTTCATAGGAGGAAAATCAAATGAACACAAAAGACTTAAGAGACATAGCACAGTTGGGAAGCACCATGAGAGTGCTGGTGAACATCTTACGAGAAGAACCCCGCACCGTGGTTAGAGAAGAGATTCAAGGAACTATGAAAAAGCTCCTGAGAATGATGTTTTCTGTCCTCACAGGGAAGTAGTATGAGTACCTGTGCCATAGAGATTAGTGAGAATTGCACCCCTAGACTACCGAAAAGAGGAATCTGCTCAAGCTGTTATAAGCATTTGGTAAGGACAGGAGTTTTAGAGAACAAGGAATACAAGAATATCTGTGATTATCCGGAATGGCTTCAATTCCTTATCAGGGAACAGGACATGATAGACCACAGGGATAGCAGACATGTTTCAGTCCCTCATGACGAAGAAAGAGACAAGGACGAAGAAAGCTCCCTTGCTCAGGAAATTAGCTTGGGTTTGGGGTGTAAGAAGCTCCCTAGACATGCTGCTTGTGCCTAGAACATGCACAAATTCGAGTTGTGTCGGTACATAAGGGAAATTTAACAGACAGCAGGAGGAGAGATTCATTTGGGGAGATTGTCGGGCAGATAGCGATTAGGCTGCCGCTTCTCCCCCTCCTTCAAAACGATTAATTTCCTTAGGGGGAAATATCCTCCAGAAGGGGAGAGTGTCTGTGTAGTTGGGACGTTCACTCTCCCTCATAAATAATTCCCATCGCCAAAACTTGTTAAATCCAGAAACTAGCAAGGAATTGTCTCAAAGTACTTCTGCAAACTGCCGTAAGGAGAGTGGCTAAGGAAAGAGGTTGCTAGCCCGCAGGTACGCACTTAAGAAGTGTGGAATTCGCTGAAAAGGGTGTTTAAACTACCGCCTGGAACTGTGTAACTTATGAACAAAAACATAAGGTGAACACTAGCCCGAAGTAAGCCGCAGATTCTTCTGCCCTACAGGTATATATAGCTGTAAGTTGAAAGAGCTAACCTGATTTTTCCTACAAGTTTATTCAGTTCATAGTCTTAAGAATTCTAGTCTCTTAATTGGGAAGGGAATTCTTCTGCCTACAGATATATATACCATTCCTTAAATCTTAATTAGGCACAGAAAGGAATCTTTAAAGGTGAACGAGTATAAAAGGATTAGGTTTATGGGGGATGAGAATCGAATCGGGCGGAGAACAGGAAGAAAGAAACAACCCCTGAAGAAAATCACAAGTGGCAAGTTTGCAGTTTACAACTCTAGGGTTTCCTACACTAGAGACTGTATGTCGTCAGAACATTTGGGACAGAGAGGGCAGTTTGCTAAGGTGAGGTTTCCGAGCTAGTCAAATCATACGAGGGACGGTTGCAAGTTCTGCAACCGCCTTTGTTGCAGGGTTTGTTTC
>Ga0114129_10007407_pt1 | contig 15621 bp, 12 predicted proteins | sample RhiMetdeltSRZDD1_FD_80071 | JGI IMG/M metagenome (GOLD analysis project Ga0114129, IMG submission 80071) | Populus rhizosphere microbial communities from Tennessee, USA - Rhizosphere MetaG P. deltoides SRZDD1 (version 2) (version 2) | ecosystem: Host-associated > Plants > Roots > Rhizosphere >... | reverse complement strand
TGGCAACAACACGTACTTCCTCGCCGGATCCCGTGGCTCCGTGGCGCTCATCGACGCCGGGACTGGCGCGCGCCCGCATCTCGACGACCTTGCCGCCGCGCTCAGCGCCGCGCGCGCCCGCCTCGACATCGTCCTCGTCACCCACGGCCATAGCGACCACATCTCGGGCGTCCCGGCAATCGCGTGCGCCCATCCGGCGGCGGCCTTCGCCAAGTACGATCCGCGAGACGACGATGCGCGGTACGGCGTCGCATGGCGCGCGCTGCACGACGACGAGGATGTCGCGGCCGGCGACGAGACGCTGCGCGTGCTGCACACGCCGGGGCACTCGCCGGATCACGTCGTCTTCTGGCACGAGCCGTCCGCGTCGGTGTTCGTCGGCGATCTCGTCATCCCGGGCAGCAGCGTGATGATTCACTGGAGCCGCGGCGGCAACCTGGCCGACTACCTGGGCTCGCTCGAGCGCGTCCTCGCGCTCGCGCCGCGCACGCTCTTCCCCGCGCACGGCGCACGCATCGACAATCCGCGTGCGCTGCTGACCGGCTATCTCGATCATCGCCGCATGCGCGAGCAGCAGGTCGTCGAGGCGCTCGCGGCCGGCCACGCGACCGTGCAGGCGATTGCGGAATCCATCTATCATGGTCTCGATCCCGCGCTGATGCCGGCCGCCAGGGAAAACGTGCGGGCGCACCTCGAGAAGCTGAAGGCGGACGGCCGGGCGATCGTTCAGGCGGATCACTGGACGCTGTGATCGCAGGAGATCGCGATGGACACTGTGGACAAAGTCATCGACTACATCAACGTCAACCGCGACCGCTATCTGACGGAGCTCAAGACGCTGCTGGCCATCCCGAGCATCAGCGCGCTGCCGCAGCATGCGGGCGACGTCAGGCGCTGCGCCGAGTGGTGCGCCGACGAGATGCGCCGGATCGGGCTGCAGAACGTCCGCCTCATCGACACGCCCGGCAATCCCGTCGTGTACGGCGACTGGCTCGGCACGCCCGGCGCGCCGACGATCCTCTTCTACGGCCACTACGACGTGCAGCCCGTCGATCCGCTCGAGCTGTGGGAATCGCCGCCCTTCGAGGCGACGGTACGCGACGGCGAGATCTACGCGCGCGGCTCGGCGGACGACAAGGGCCAGGTGTTCATGCACTTCAAGGCGATTGAAGCGCATCTGAAACAGGGCGGCCGGCTGCCCGTGAACATCAAGATCATCCTCGAAGGGGAAGAAGAGGTCGGCAGCGCACACCTCGACGACTTCGTGCGGTCGCACCGCAGCGACCTGAAGGCCGACGTCGTCGTGATCTCGGACTCGCCGATGTTCGACCGCGGGGTGCCGTCGATCTGCTACGGGCTCCGCGGGCTGGTGTACTTCCAGATCGATCTGCGTGGCAGCGGCACCGATCTGCACTCGGGATCCTTCGGCGGCGCCGTGGCGAATCCGGCGATGGTCCTCGCGCAGATGCTCACGCAGATGAAGGATCGCGGCGGTCGAATCAAAATCCCCGGCTTCTACGACGACGTGGTGCCGCTCAAGGACGAGGAGCGGCAGGCGTGGGCGAAGCTGCCGTTCAACGAGAAGAAATACCGGAAGGACTTCGGCATCCCCAGGCTCTTCGGCGAGAGCGATTACACCACGCTCGAGCGGACGTGGGCGCGGCCGACCTTCGAGATCAACGGGCTGCTGTCCGGGTTCACCGGCGAAGGGGCGAAGACCGTGCTGCCGGCCGTGGCGATGGCGAAAGTGAGCATGCGGCTGGTGCCGAACCAGGATCCCAACAAGATCGCCGAGCTGTTCGAGGCGTACGTCCGGAAGATTGCGCCGAAGACGGTGGAGCTGAAGATCACACGGATGCACGGCGGCAAGCCGTGGATGACGGCGTTCGACAACCCGTTCGTGCAGGCGGCGGGCCGCGCGATCGAGCGCGGATTCGGCAAGGCGCCGGTCTTCACGCGCGAGGGCGGATCGATCCCGGTCGTGTCCACGTTTCAGGAGGAGCTCGGCCTGCCGTCGGTGCTGTTCGGCGTCGGCCTGCCGGACGAGAACGCGCACGCGCCGAACGAAAAGCTGGACGTGTCGAACTTCCACAACGGCATCATCGCCTCGGCGATGTTGTACGAGGAGATCGCGCGCATCGCCGTCCCCGCGTGACGCGGCTCGACTCGCTCGTCGGCCGGCTCGAGAAGTTCTACGGCGCGCTGCCGTCGCCGCCCTCCGATCCGTTCACGCTGTTCGTCTGGGAAGTGCTGTCGACGCACTCCACGCCGCGCAAGCGCGACGCCGCGCTCGGCGCGCTGCGGCGGATCCGCGCGCTCACGCCCGACGCGATGTGGCGCGCGCCGCAGAAAAAGCTCGAAGAGAGCGTTGCGCTCGCCGGCCCCTACCTCGAGCAGCGGCTGCGCGCGCTGCGGACCGGCGTCGACCACTTTCGGCGCACGCCGACGCTGGCCAGGACGGTGCGCGGCCCGGTCGCAGCCGCGCGGCGGGCGCTCAAGGTGCTGCCGCAAATGGGCGAAGGCGGCGCCTATCGCATGCTGCTGTTCGCCGCCGACCATGCCGTGCTGCCGGTCGACGCGCGCGTGAGCCGCGTTGCGCGCCGCCTCGGCTACGGCGAGGCGCACGCCGATTTCACGAAGACGGCGCGGTCGGTGCGCGAGGCGCTCGGCGCGGAAATGCCGAACGACGTCCGCGCGTATCGGCGGACGTTCCTGTATCTGTCCCACCACGGCGCCGCGACGTGCACCGAGGCCGATCCGCACTGTGGCGTGTGTCCGCTGCTGTCGGAGTGTCCGGAGGGGCAGAGACGCGTCAGTTGAGGCTGGCGACGCGGCGCCGCAGCGTCTTGACGTGCTCCCAGATCTGCGCGTGCTCCTCGCGCTCTTCCTCGCCGAGCGTCGCGGACCTCGAGAGCTGCAGGTAGGTCTGGAGATCGCGCAGCGCGGCAGGGAAATCCTTCAGGTGGTACGCCAGCAGGCCGCGATCCCGCAGCTCGTCGATCGCCGACGGATTGATGGCGAGCAGCAGCTCAGTGACGTCGCGCGCCTGCGGGAACGAGTGCATGTGGACGTAGACGCGCTTCAGGTTGAGCAGCATCCGCACGAGGATCTGCGGCTTCGTGGCGTGCGCCAGCAGGTGCGCCTCGAGCGCCGTCGCTTCGTCCAGGTCGCCGTCGGGCCCGCTGTGGCGCCGCAGCAGCTCGCGGCACGCCTCCTCCGACAGCAGCGCGCCGCCGTGGAACGCGTCGATGATCAGATCCTCTGAGTAGGGCAGGCCCCGCCGCGCCGGACACCGGAGCAGGAAGTGGCCCGGAAAGTTGATCCCCTCGACGTGCAGACCGGCCCGACGCGCGACTTCCATGTAGAGCAGCGCCAGCGTGATCGGAATGCCGGTGCGGCGATCGAGCACCTCGTTCAGGAAGCTGTTGCGCGGATCCTCGTACTGGATGTCGTTGCCGACGAACTGCAGCTCCGTGAACAGATACGCGTTGAGCGCCATTACGCGCGCGTAGCGATCCGGATCGACGCGCGGCGGCGCGTCGCCGGGCACGATCCGGGCGGAGGCGACCCGGCCGCGCGCCTCGTGCCCGAGCGCGTCGAGCCGGTCCAGATATGGGCCGGCGTCGAGCTTCGGGTACTCGACGCGCGCGATCATCAGCGCGGCGATCGCCAGATCCGGATCGGGGCTGAGCGCGGCGGTCGCGAAGCTGCGGACGAAATGCTCGCGCATGGCGAAATCAGGATACCAAAAAGAAGGGGACGCAGGTCGGCCGGCCGACCCGCGTCCCCCGTTTATCCGCGAAACGACGCGCCGATCAGAAATTCACGCGCAGACCGAACCTGAGGATGCGCGGGCTCAGGTTCTGCGCGAGCTGATTGAACGTCGTCGCCGCCACGTTGCGGCCCCGCACCAGCTCGGTGTTCGAGTTGATCACGTTGAACAGATCGCCGATGACCTCGAGATTGACGCGCGTCAGCTTGAAGGTCTTCGACGCGCGGACGTCGGCGTCCCAGAGGTTCTTCAGCCGGAACGTGTCGACGTCGGTGCTGACGAGCACGCGCTGCGATCCGTCCTGGCCGAGCGACACCTGCCGGAAGATCGGGAACGGATAGCCCTGCCGGCCGAATACGTTCGCGCCCGCGTTGATGCCGAACGGCAGCTGATAGAGGGCGTTGGCGTTGAACGTCCACTTGCCGTTCACGAAGATGTCCCCGGCGCCGCTGCCGCTGCTGCGCGGCGCGTAGAGGCCGCCGGTTTTCAGCGCGCCGACGTCGGTCGGCGTGATGTTGCCGTTGGCGACCGACGGGTTCACCTTCACGTCGTAGTGCTCGCGCGCCGCGTTGACCGCGACGCCCACACGCGCCATCCACCGGTTCGACATGCGCTTGACGACCTGCATCTCGAGGCCGTTGTAGTACGTGTAGTACCCGGGCACGTTGGTCTCGATGCGCGCGTTGCCGTTCGCGACGATGATGTCCGGGTTCGGCTGGAAGACCGGGACCGAGTACGACCCGCCGAGCGTCGGGATCGTGCCGGTGATCGGCGACGAGGACAGCGCCAGGTAGTCGTTCGTCGTCACGTTGACCCACGGCGTGTAGTTCCAGTCGCTCGTCCGCGTGTAGCTGTAGTCGACCATCAGGGCGAGGTTCGGCATCAGCTCTCGCGTGACGCCCGCCACGGCCGTCGTCGTCTTCAGCGCTTTCAGATCCGGATCGATCCGGTTCGGCGAGACGACCGCCGTCGGGTTCGCCGGGTTGTAGTTGCTGGTGGCGAGCGGTCTGCCCGTGACGTTGACCTCGTTCGCCTGGGCGAAGTGGTCGCCGTTCAGATCGGTCCACGGAAATTCGGCCCAGCTCGCGCCGGACGTGAGGTTCAGATAGCCGATAGTGCCGGGATCGAGCTGACCGGCGTAGCGGCTGAAGCTGGCCCGCGCGACGGTCTTCCGCGAGTCGTCCAGCGCGTAGGTGACTCCGACGCGCGGCGAGATGTTGCTCCAGGTGAACGGCGAGTCGTAGCCGGCGAACACGATGCCCGGCAGCAGGTTCGGGAACGCCGGATTCGAGACCGTCGTCGACGGCAGCGCCTTGCCCCACTGCCGATCGTAGCGTGCGCCGAAGTCGATCGTCGCGCGCCCGGCCGTCACCGTGTCGCCGGCGTAGACGTCGAGGTAGTAGGCGCGGTTGTTGCCGAAGCTGGTGCGGAAGACGCGCGCGCGCGTGTCGGTCGCCGAGTTCTCTTCCGCCAGGATCATGTTGCCCGGCCAGATCGTGCCGCCGCCGCCTTCAGCCGTTCGATAGCCGACGCCGTACTTGATGTTGTGGTCGCCCATCCCCATGTGGAAGAAGTTGTTGGCGTCCACGTTGTAGATGTGCTGCGGCCGGATGTTCTTGCTCTGCCGCGTCGATCCGAACGATCGCGACTGCACCTGGCTCTGGCCGGCCTGCTGATCGAGTCCGCCAATCGGATCGAGGATGAACCCGGTGTTGTAGTACGCCGCCCGCCCGGTGACGAACATGTTCGACCCGAAGATCCGGTTGTCCTCGATCTTCCACAGGCCGTGGAGCCGGTTGTCCGTGTACGCGTTGTCCTGATGGAACGTGGCGGTTGGCGCGTCGAACAGGATGCCCGCATCGCCAGGCGACCGGCCGTCCTTGATCTTGAACCCGTCGAAGTACAGGAAGCTGATCATGTCCTTCTTGGTCGCCTGCCAGTTCAGCTTCACGTCGGGGTTCTTCAGCTGCGTGCGGTCGACCAGATTCCCCGCCGATCGAACGAGCCGGATGTCCTGAATCGAATACGACCCGAAGAACCACGCGTGGTCTCGGAAGATCGGCCCGCCGAACTCGATGCCGTAGTCCGAGATCTGCTTGTTGTGATCGGCCGTGTCGCACGTGACGCCGAGCGCGGTCCGCTCCGCCGGCACGTTGCAGCCTTCGAGGCTGTCGTTGGTGAAGAATCCGCGCGCGAGCCCCTTGAACTGATTTGTCCCGCGCTTGACGACCATGTTGATCCCCATGCCGCCGGTCGGCTGCTTGATGTCCTGGCCGCTCGTCGACACCTGGATCTCCTCGAACAGGTCGAAGTTGTAATACGTCGGGGACGCGCCGGTCGCCGCCATATCCGTGATGTTCACGCCGTCCATCGTCCAGACGGCGTCGGCCGGCCGGGTGCCCTTCGACATGAAGTTCGACTGCTGCCCCGTCTCGTTGCCGGCGATGTTCACACGATCGACCAGGACGCCCGGCACGGTCCGCATCAGCGCGAACGGGTCGCGCGACGTCGGGATGCGCTGGAGCTCGTCGGCCGTGAAGTTGGTCGCGGTGCCCGTCGCCTTGGTGTCCACCATCGGCGACTCGCCCGTCACGGTGACTGTTTCCGCCACCGCGGCGATCTTCAGCTGGAACGGCAGCTCCACGTTTCTGCCGACTTCGATGACGACGTTGTCGCGGACGATCGTGGTGAAGCCCGGAAGCATCGCGGTGACCTTGTAGATCCCGGGCGCGAGGTTGAGGAACCGGTACTGCCCATCGACGTCGGTCGTGAACGTGTGCGTCACGTCGACGCCCTGCACGGTCACCGACACGCCCGGCAGCACGCCGCCCTGCTGATCGGTCACGGTGCCGGCGAGGTTGCCGCCCGTCAGCTGGGCCGACGCCGTGGCCGCGCCTGCCGCAAAGCATGCGGCGAACGCGAGCGCGAGAAATCGACCTTTCATTCTGAGCCCTCCATTGACGAACCGTCCCCGAGGAATCGAACACCGTTCGGGGATCAACTCAGTATGGAGAGCCGTTTCCAAAGGAGTAAAGAAAGAAAGCCCCGGTAGCTACGACAAAAGCGTGTCGAATCCAAGTGGATGGATTCAGTTCGATTTTGGTCGACGTTCTGAAATGACGAGCTGTTGCAAAACTGGGACGTCGAGTGCCGAGATGTTCGCGATCACGAGGTCCGCTGCGGCAAACGCGTGCGTGTCGTACGATGTCGTGACGGCGACGGTGCGAAGCTCGGCCTCTCGCGCGGAGTCGACGCCCCACGGAGAGTCCTCGATCGCGACGCAGTCGGCGCCGGTGATGGGCGTCGCGGCAAGCGCCGACAGCTGCGCGACAGTGGCGAGATACGGATCGGGAGCGGGCTTGCTCGCGGCCGTGTCGCCCGCCGCGACGATCACGCGAAACAGCCGCGTCAGGCCCGCGCGGTCGAGGACGCGGACGATCTCGCGCCGAAGCGCGCCCGAGGTAATCGCAATCGGCGCGGCGGCGGCTGCGCGGCGGATGGCCTCGTCGGCGCCTGGGAACAGCACGGAGCGATCCCGCTCCAGCTCCTCCAGCCGGAGCGCCTTGCGCTCCCAGATGGCGGCGAGCGTGGCCTCGCTCCAGTCCAGCCCGCGGTCCTCGGCAATCTTGCGGAACGCGCCCTCGTCGCTGTAGCCGAGATAGCGGCCGTAATAATCGTGCTCGCTGAGCTCGACGCCGTCCTCGGCCAGCACGTCGCGAAAGGCGAGATAGTGCAGCGGCTCGGTGTTGGCAATCACGCCGTCGAAGTCGAACACGATCGCGCGCAACATAAAGTCGAAAGTCGCAAGTCAGAAGTTACTTCAGGCTAACCCGCATCTTTTCTCCTGCGCGAATCGGCACCTTGAGCCGGTTCTCGCTCGGCGGATACGGGCATTCCCACGTGGGGTTGTAATAGCAGTACGGAAAGTACGCGCGATTGAGATCGATGACGTAGATGCCGGTCGCATTGCGATCCAGATCGAGATAGCGGCCGGCCGCGTACGTTTCCGTTCCTGTCGTCATGTCGGCGAACGGAACGAACAGGTGATCGACGTTCGCGGCGCCGACCTCGACGAACGCGGTGAGTTTCAGCGGCTGGCCTTTCAGCGCGAACTCGAGCGTGCCGGCGCGCCGCATCTGGCGCATGGTGCCGGTCGATGTCGGCATCTGGACGACCGTGCGGTCCTCGATCGGTTTGAGGATCGCGGGCACGCGGTACGCGGCATCGATCGGAAAGTAGGCGAGCGGCAGCAGCTCGGCGTGTCGGCTCGCCGGGACCGGATCGCTCGACGCGAGAAACGCCGCGTCCTTCGCGGGGCGGGCGGCGGCGATCTGGGCGTCCTCGTCCTTGTCGTTGCCGGGCGGCTTGTGCGAGCAGGCCGCCAGCGCGATTGCGAGGGCGAGGACCGGAAGGGCTGGATGGGCTGGAAGGGCGGGAAGGGCAGGAGGGGCGGGAAGGGCGCGCCGTATTTTCCTGCCCATCCAGCCCTTCCAGCCTGTCCTGCCCATCCAGCCCTTCCCGCCCCTCCTGCCCTTCCCGCCCACACCGTCACCCAAACAGATACCCGCCCCGCGCCACGGTTTCATCCGCGATCCGGCGCCGCAGGGCGACCGTGTTGATCGTCGGCGCCTTCATCAGCCGCCGGAGCGCGGCGAGCATCGTGCGGAGGCTGTCGCCGTCGGCCATCGCGGCCAGCGCGCGGCGCGCCGACGCGTCGATCCGCAGCGCCGCGTCGTTGACGAACACGCGGGCGGCGTCGACATGAAGCTCCGCACGCGGATGCCGGCTCGCGAGCGCGGCCGACGCGCGCAGCGCCGCGCTGTCGGCGGCGAACGTGTCGATCGCCATGTCCGCGATCGCCATCAGCACTTCCTGCTCGTCGGCCATCTTCTCCCGGTAGGTCTGCATGGCGAGGCCGAGCGCCATCAGCGTCGCCTTCTTGAACGCGTCCACAGCCGCTCGCTCGGCGGCCAGCGGCGAGTCGTCTGCGCGCGGCGGCGCGGGCGGCCCCAGCAGCTCGTCCTGCAGCGCGCGCGCGGCCGCGATGATCGGCAGCTCGTTCTTCGCCGCCCGCCGCGCGAGCATGCCCGGGATCAGCAGCCGGTTGATCTCGTTGGTGCCCTCGAAGATCCGGTTGACGCGCGCGTCGCGGTAGTGCCGCTCCGCCGGGTAGTCGCGCACGTAGCCGTTGCCGCCGTGGATCTGGACGTTCTCGTCGAGGACGAAGTCGAGCATCTCGCTGCCGGCGACCTTCGCGATCGACGCCTCGACGGCGTACTCCTCGAGCGCGGCCAGCGCCGCCGCCCCGCTCGTCGCCTCGTGCGGCGTCGCCTCGATGCGGGCGTCGATCAGGCCGGCGGTGCGGTAGTTGAGGCTCTGCACCGCGTACGCGCGCACGGTCATCTCGCCCAGCTTCTGGCGGATCGCGCCGAACGACGCAATCGGCTGGCCGAACTGCTTGCGCTCGGCGGCGTACTTCGCCGCCTCGGCGATCGCGCCCGCGGCACCGCCGCTGCACATCCCGCCCAGCTTGAAGCGGCCGAAGTTGAGCACGTTGAACGCGACCTTGTGCCCCTTGCCGATCTCGCCGAGCACGTTGTCCGCCGGCACCCGCACGTCCTGCAGGATGAGCGGCGTCGTCGACGATCCGTGGAGCCCGAGCTTGTGCTCCTCCTTGCCGCTCGTCACGCCGCCGAAGGCGCGCTCGACGATGAAGGCGGTGAAGTCCTGGCCGTCGACCTTGGCGAACACGATGAAAAGGTCGGCGAAGCCGCCGTTGGTAATCCACATCTTCTCGCCGCTCAGGAGAAAGCTGCCGTCAGGCTGTCGGATCGCGCGCGCGCGGGCGGCGAGCGCGTCGGAGCCCGAGCCCGACTCGCTGAGCGCGTACGCGCCCACCATCTCGCCGCTGACCAGGCGCGGCAGGTACTTCTGCTTCTGCGCCTCGGTGCCGAACATCAGCAGCGGCGTGATGGTGAGGTTCGCCTGCGCGCCGCAGGCGGCGCCGAACGAAGCCGAGTGCGCCAGCCGCTCGCTGACCAGCAATGACGTCACCTTGTCGAGGTGCAGGCCGCCGTACGCCTCGGGCACGTCGATCGCCAGCAGCCCGAGATCGCCGCAGCGGCGCAGGAGCTGGCGCGCGAGGCTCCAATCTTTCTGCTCGAGCCGTTCCAGCTGCGGCAGGACTTCCTTGTCGACGAACTCCGCCGCGGTGCGGCCGATGAGCCGGTGCTCGTCGGTCAGCCGCTCCGGCGTGAAGACGCCGTCGGCGTTGGAGCGTTCGAGGAGCCACGCGCCGCCGCGCAGCGTCGTCGGTGCCGTTGTCGTGGTCGCCATGCTCATATCCTCTCAAGAATTCCGGCAGCGCCCATGCCGCCGCCAACACACATGCTGACAAGACCGTACCGGGCGTTTCGGCGCTTCATTTCATGGAGAAGCGTCGTCGTCAGCTTCGCGCCCGTGCAGCCGAGCGGGTGGCCCAGCGCGATGGCGCCGCCGTTGACGTTCAGGCGCGCCGGATCGATCGGGAGCTCCTTCAGACACGCCAGCACCTGCGCAGCGAACGCTTCGTTGAGCTCGACGAGATCGATCTGATCGAGTGTAAGACCGGCCAGCTTCAACGCTTTGCGGATCGCGGGGACCGGGCCTATGCCGAAGCGCTCCGGCTCGACGCCGGCGGTTGCGAACGTGACGAAGCGCGCGAGCGGCGCGAGCCCTCGTTCGCGCGCGCGGTCGGCCGACATCAGGAGCACCGCCGCCGCGCCGTCGCTCGTTTGCGACGAGTTGCCGGCCGTCACCGTGCCCTGCGCGTGAAAGGCGGGCTTCAGCTTCGCGAGCGCCTGCGCCGACGTGTCGCGGCGCGGCCCTTCGTCTGTGCTCACCGTCACGCGTGCGATCGATCCGTTGTCGGCGACCAGCCGCGCCTCGACCGGCACGATCTCCTCGGCGAAGCGGCCGCTGTCGATCGCCGCGATCGCGCGCTGGTGGCTGACGAGCGCGAAGGCGTCCTGCTCCTCGCGCGAGATGCCGGCTTCGCGCGCGTGGTTTTCGGCGACGAGCCCCGTACTGAGGTACACGTCCGGGTACGAGTCGACCAGCGCCGGATTCGGCGCGACCTTGTGGCCGCCCATCGGCACGAGGCTCATCGACTCGGTGCCGCCCGCGACGATCGCCGACGCGAAGCCGCACATGATTCGTTCCGCGCCGAAGGCGATCGCCTGCAGTCCCGACGAGCAGAAGCGATTGATCGTGACCGCCGAGGCGCTGACCGGAATGCCGGCCCGCAGGCTGGCGATGCGCGCGACGTTCAGTCCCTGCTCGGCCTCGGGCATCGCGCAGCCCAGGATGACGTCTTCGATGTCGCCCGGGTCGACGCCCGGCGCCCGCCGCAGGACATCGGACAGGACGGTTGCGGCGAGCTCGTCGGGCCGCGTCCCGCGAAACGTGCCATGGGGCGCCTTGCCGACCGCCGTCCGGGTTGCGGCCACGATCACTGCGTCGTTCATGCTGACCAGTCTCCCAACAGATCTTCGATCGCGTCGCCGACCTCGGTCGTCTTGCCGTCGAACAGATGGTCGGCCGCGTCGATGACGACGAGCTCCTTCGGCTCGCGGGCGCGCGCGTAGAATTCGCGGACGCTGTTCAGCGAGCAGACCTCGTCGCGCTCGCCGTGAATCAGAAACTTCGCCGCCGGCGCGACAGCGACGGCGCCGAAGTCGTACCGGCACGTCGGCGGCGCGACGCCGATGAGCGCGCTCACGCGCTCGTCTTCCGCGCCGGCGGTCATGCCGACCCACGCGCCGAACGACATGCCGCCGGCCCAGAGCGGTGTGCCGGGAAATCGATGGTGCATGAACGCGAGCGCCGCCTTGAAATCATCAGCTTCCCCGACGCCGTCGCCGTACTGGCCGGCGCTCGCGCCGACGCCGCGAAAGTTGAATCGCAGCACCGCGCACCCGATCCGCGCGAGCGCCTTGGCCGTCTGATAGAGCGCCTTCGTATGCATCGTGCCGCCGTACTGCGGATGCGGATGTCCGAGCGCGACCGCGGCCTTGAGCGCCGCATTGTCCGCCGGTCCGTCGAGCAGCGCCTCGAGCCGTCCGACGGGACCCGGGATCTCACGCAGCATTGGAGCCGAGGGCGCCGCCCTCTTTGGCGAAGTCGGCGACGAGCGCCGCGAACGCCTCGGGCCGCGTCATCACGCCCTGATGGCCGGTCCGCTCGAGCACCACCTGGCGGGCGCCGGCGATCAACCTGACGTAGTCGGACGATCCGTTCGACGGCACGACCTTGTCGAGCGCGGCCTCGCCGGTGATGACGAGCGTCGGCGCCGCGATTCGCACGCACTCGGCGGTCAGATCCAGCGTCGAGATGAGCCGCGCCCGCGCGGCCATCCGTCCGAGCGAGATCGGCGCGCCGACGAACGTGCGCGCCTGGTCGAGCGCGAACCGGATGCGGTCGCGCGCCGCCGGAATTGCTGCCTTCAGCTCGGGACGCAGCCGCCGCTGCGCCTCGAACAGAAACACCGGTCCGAAGAGCCACGGCGCGCGCGCGTAGAGCGAATGCCGCCGTTTCAGATGGAACAGGGGCTCGGGCGCGGTCGCCACGACGAGCGCCGTCGTTCGGGCCGGGTGCGCCGCCGCGAACTGAACGGCGACCACCGCGCCGAACGACACGCCGCAGACGACCGCGCGGTCGACGCCGACGCGGTCGAGCACGGCGCCGACCTGCGCGACGTAGTCGTCCAGCCCGCGCGCCGGCTCGTACGGCGCGTCGGCGTCGGGTTCGCCGCATAGCGGAAACGTGATCACGCGGAACGACCGCGCGAGCGCGTCGATCGCACGGCCCATGAACTCCCAGCGTCCCTCGAGCCGCGGGATCAGCACGAGCGGCGGTCCCGACCCCTTGTCGATGATGCGCATCAGTTTCTGAGCGTTTTCCCCGTCTTCAAAGTGTACTGAATCCGCTCGAGCGTGTTCCGCTCGCCGCAGAGCTTGAGAAACGCTTCGCGTTCCAGGTCCAGCAGCCGCTGCTCCGACACCACCGTCTGGTGCGGCAGCGTGCCTCCGGCCAGGATGTGCGCGAGCGTGCGGCCGATGAGCGCGTCGTGGTCGCTGATGCGACCCGCCCGCCAGGCCAGGTGAACGCCCAGCTTCAGCGCGGCCTCGAGCGATTCGCCGCCCACCGGTATCGCCGTGCGCGGCGTCGCCGGCCGATACCCTTCGCGCGCGAGCTTGAGCGCCTGCGCCTTCCCGTCCGCGATCAGCCGCTCGCGGTTCATCGTGATCGCGTCGCCGTCTCGCAGGAATCCGAGGCGCCGCGCGTCGGGGCCGCTCGTCGACACCTTCGCGAACCCGATCGTCTCGAACACGCGCTGCACGAACGGCAGCAGGTCGCCCTGCGCGTTCGGCACGGCCTCCACTGCGCGCGCCAGCATCTCTTTCGTGCCCCCGCCTCCCGGAATCAATCCCACGCCGACCTCGACGAGGCCGACGTAGCTTTCCGCGGCCGCCTGGACGCGCGCGCCGTGCAGGGCGATCTCGCAGCCGCCGCCCAGCGTCAGGCCCGCCGGACAGACGACGACCGGGACGCTTGCGTGCATCAGCGCCTGCGTCGCGCCCTGAAATGCGCGGATCATCAGGTCGATTTCGTCCCAGTTGCCCTCCTGCGCCTCGAGCAGCAGCAGCATCAGGTTCGCGCCGGCCGAGAAGTTCGGCGCATCGTTGCCGACGACGAGCGCGGCGAAGTTCGCGGCCGCTTCCTTCACGCCGGCGTGCAGCATCTCGATCGTGTCGCCGCCGATCGCATTCATCTTCGAGTGGAATTCGACGCCCAGCACGCCGTCGCCGAGATCGACGAGGCTCGCGCCGGCGTTGCGCCGGACGACGCGCTGGCGATCTCTGGCGGCCTTCAGGATCTCGAAATCCGGGCCGGCCGGCGGCACGCCGTTGTGGCGAACGCGCGGCCGGTCGCCGATCGCGTCGATGATCTCGAACGGGCCGAGCTCCCAGCCGAATCCCCACTTCATCGCACGATCGACGTCGTCGATGGAATGCGCGATCGTCGGGGCGACGCGCTCCGCGTACGCGAGCGTCGACCCCAGTGTCTGGCGAAGGAAAGCGCCGACCTTGTCCTGGCCGTGGTACAGCGTCCTGATGCGCTGCCGGATGTCGTCGATTGCGCGCGCCGCGTCGAGCGCGGGCAGGCGCGGCGGCTGTTTCGGCCGATACGTGAGCGACGTCGGATCGAGCGTCAGAATCTCGGTGGCGCCGTTCACGTGCTGGCGCTTGTAGAATCCCTGGCCCGCCTTCTCGCCGATCCATCCGCGCTCGATCAGCCGCTCGACGAGCGGTGGCAGCGCGAACGCGCGCCGGCTCTCCTCGTCGGTGAGCCGCTCCGCGAGATTGCGCGCGACGTGGCCGAGCACGTCGATGCCGGCGATGTCCATCGTGCGGAACGTCGCGCTCTTCGGCCGGCCCAGCGCCGGCCCGGTGATCGCGTCGATCTCCTCGATGGTGTAGTCGCCGCTGTCGAGCACCCGCAGGACCTGAAGGACGCCGTAGAGCCCGATGTGGTTGGCGATGAAGTTCGGCGTGTCCTTCGCGATGACGACGCCTTTGCCGAGCCGCACGTCGCCGAAGCGCGCGATCGCGTCGACCACGGCCGGATCCGTGTCGGCCGTCGGAATCACCTCGAGCAGCCTGAGGTAGCGGGGCGGGTTGAAAAAGTGCGTGCCGAGCCAGTGCCGCCTGAGCTCGAGGCTTCGACCCTCGGCGATCGCGCCGATCGGAATGCCCGACGTGTTCGACGACACGATACTGCGAGGCGCGCGCACCGATTCCACACGCGCGAGGAGCGCGCGCTTGACGTCGAGGCGCTCGACGACCGCCTCGACGATCCAGTCGGCGCGCGCGAGCCGCGGCAGGTCGGCGTCGAATCCGCCGGTGGAGATCAGCTGAATCGCGTCGGCGGTGAAGAACGGATCGGGCTTCAGCGTGCGCGCCTTCTTCAGGCCGTCGGCGGCGACGTCCGCGGTCAGGTCGAGGAGCAGCGTCGGCACGCCCGCGTTCGCCAGGTGCGCGGCAATCTGCGCGCCCATCACGCCGGCGCCGAGGACAGCAGCGGTCTGGATCATCGCGGGCTCATCATGCGTCGAGGCGGTCAGCGCGCGCGGGCGCCGTTGACGAACAGATCGACGACGAGGCCGGCTTCGGCCTCGAGGGTGTACCGCCGGCGGCTGAGCATCCAGTTGGTGGCCATCTCGTCGAGCGCGCCGAAGAAGATCTTCGCCGCCGCCGTCGCGTTGAGGTCCGGGCGAAAGACGCCGGTGGTCTGGCCGCGGGCGATCGCGCCGCGAATCAGGCCGAGGTAGTCGCGCAGGAACGTGGACGAGAAGCGCTCCATGAACTTGGTCGACTGGCGGAGCTCCACCTGAAACACCACGGCGAGGTTGCGGTCGCGGCCGAGGCGCGCCAGGTGCAGGCGCGCGATCGTCCGCAGCTGATCGATCGGATCCGGCAGCGCGGCGATCGCCTGCTTCCCCTCGGCGAGCGCCTCGCGCATCGTCCGCTCGAAGATGGAGACGAGCAGGTCGTCCTTGCTGCGGAAGTAGAGGTACACGGTGCCGGCGGCGACCTGCGCGGCGCGGGCGATGTCGGCCACCTGGGCGTTGAAGTAGCCGCGTTCGGCGAACACGTCGATCGCCGCGCGGAGCAGCGCCTCGCGCTTGGGCGGCGGCGCGGCGGCCGAGGGTCGGGGGCGGCGAGGGGCCAGGGCGGGGGGCATCGGCGACTGAATGAATGTTCATTCATTAGGCGGTCCCAGGTCAAGACGCCCGCGGCAGCCCGCAC
>Ga0114129_10007406_pt1 | contig 15621 bp, 14 predicted proteins | sample RhiMetdeltSRZDD1_FD_80071 | JGI IMG/M metagenome (GOLD analysis project Ga0114129, IMG submission 80071) | Populus rhizosphere microbial communities from Tennessee, USA - Rhizosphere MetaG P. deltoides SRZDD1 (version 2) (version 2) | ecosystem: Host-associated > Plants > Roots > Rhizosphere >... | reverse complement strand
GGCGACAGGACGGAAAGGAACGACAGCGCGACCTTGGGTCCGATGCCGTTCACGGTGACCAACAGGTCGAACAGCTCGCGCTCGTCCGCCCCGCCGAACCCGAACAGCGTCATCGCGTCGTCGCGCACGACCATCCGCGTGTGGATCCGCGCCGAACGACCGACGGGCGGGAGCGCCGCCAGCGTCGACGCCGGCACCTGCACCTCGTACCCGACGCCGCCGACCGCGATCACGACGCGGCCGCCCGAGCGTTCGGCCACCTCGCCCTCGAGGAACGAGATCACGTCGCGGCCGCCGTGCGAAGGCGCGTCTGGGTCAGGTGGCACAGGGCGATGGCCGCCGCATCGACGGCGTCGGGCTGGTTCGGGAGGTCACGCAGGCCGTGGAAGCGCTCGAGCGCCTCGCGCACCTGCGCCTTGTCCGCGTTGCCCTGACCGGTCACCGCCATCTTCACCTCGAGCGACCCGTACTCCTGCACGGGCAGCCCGGCCTCAGCCGCGGCCAGCAGGACCACGCCCGTCGCCCGCGCCACCGCCATCGCGCTCACCTGATTCTTGTTCCAGGCGATGCGTTCGATCGCCATCGAGCCCGGAGCGTGCTGGGTGATCGCCGCCCGAACGGCCATATGGAGCATCCGCAGGCGCGAGGGTTCGTCGAGGTCGGAGGGGGTCCGGGCGGTCTCGGCAAACAGGAGGACCGGCCGGCGGTCCCGCCGCACGACGGCGGCGAGCCCGAGGGCGGACACGCCGGGGTCGACGCCGAGCACGCAGGAATCGAACATCCGTTCGCCGAGTCTAGGCCCGGCGAAGGGCCGGGGCAATCATCCGGGCAGACCCGGCTGTCAGCCGGAGAGCTCGGCCATCACCGATTCGGGGATGTCGAAGTTCGCGTAGACGTTCTGGACGTCGTCGAGCTCCTCGAGGCCCTCGAGCAGCGCGAGCACCTGACGGGCCTGCCCCCCCGCCACCGGGACGGTGTTCTGCGGCAGCATCGTGAGCTCGGCCGAGAGCATCGGGATCCCGGCCGCCTCGATCGCGTCGCGGACCGCCGGGAACGCCCCGGGGTCGGTGGTGATCTCCCACGTGCTCTCGGCGTCGCTCAGGTCCTCGGCGCCGGCCTCGAGCGCGGTCTCGAGCAGCGTCTCCTCGTCGGGAGACGAGTCCTTCTCGACCTGGATCGAGCCCTTGCGGCTGAACATCCAGGCGGTGCTGCCGCTCTCGCCGAGGTTTCCGCCGTTGCGCGTGAACGCGTGACGGACGTCCTGGCTCGTCCGATTGCGGTTGTCGGTCAGGGTCTCGACGAACATCGCGACGCCGCCCGGTCCGTAGCCCTCGTACGTGACCTCCTCGTAACGCGCACCGCCCTCGAGCTCGCCCGTGCCTCGCTTGATCGCGCGCTCGATGTTGTCACCCGGAACCGACGAGGCGCGGGCCTTGTCGACCGCGGAGGCGAGCGTCATGTTCGCCTTCACGTCGCCGCTGCCTCCCTCGCGCGCCGCCACCTCGACGGCACGCAGGAGCTTGGCGAACTCGTTGCTGCGCTTGGCGTCGGCGGCGCCCTTCTTGCGCTTGATCGTCGACCACTTGGAGTGTCCGGACACGTCACACCTTCCCGAGCAGATACGCGTGCAGCCCGCCCTCGCCCACGAGTTCGGGGTGGAACGAGGCGACGACCAGGTTGCCCTGCTCCAGCACGACCGGCGCGCCCTCGAGCTCGGCCAGGACCCGGACGTCGTCGCCGACGTCCTCGACCACCGGAGCGCGGATGAACACGCCGCGGACCGGATGCTCCACGCCCTCGACGTCCAGGTCGGCCTCGAACGAGTCCACCTGCCGGCCGTAGGCGTTGCGCCGCACCGTGACGTCGACGAGGCGGAGCAGTGGCTCGAGCCCCTCCACCCGCCGCGCCATCACGATCATCCCGGCGCAGGTCCCCAGGATCGGCAGGCCCGCGTTCGCGCGATCGACGATCGGCTCGACGAGGCCGGCGCTCCTCGCGAGCTTCGAGATCGTCGTGGATTCGCCGCCCGGGATCGCGAGCGCGTCGACGCCGGCGAGCTCCTGGGGCGTTCGGACCTCGACCGGCGACGCGCCGAGGTCCGCGAACACGCGAGCGTGCTCGCGGAAATCACCCTGGAGGGCGAGGACGCCGGCCTTCACGGCACCATGATAGGCAAGGCTCGTGACCGACCGTGTGGACCGCGTCGGCCGGGACTCGTGTGGACCTATCGCGAATTCGATCGCACGTGGATGACGTATGCGATCTCGCGGGATCGATAGAAGCCTCGGAGGGGCGGCGGCGGGGTTACCAGCCGCGGGTCTGGAGGAGACCCTCCTCGCCCAGCTCCTTGATGTCGAGCCCCGGCATCGGCTCGCCCAGGCCACGGGACACCTTGGCGAGGGCATCGGGGTTCTGGAAGTGCGTCGTGGCCTCGACGATCGCCCGCGCCCGCGGTGCCGGGTCCTCGGACTTGAAGATGCCCGAGCCGACGAACACGCCGTCCACGCCCAGCTGCATCATCAGCGCCGCGTCGGCCGGGGTCGCGAGACCGCCTGCGGCGAAGTTCACGACCGGGAGCGTCCCGGACTCCGCGACCATCCGGACGAGGTCGACCGGCGCGCCGAGCTCCTTGGCCTCGGTGACGTACTGCTCCGAGCGCGAGGCCTGCAGAGCCCCGATCTCGCGCAGGATCGTCCGCTGGTGCCGGACGGCCTCGACCACGTTGCCGGTGCCCGCCTCGCCCTTGGTCCGGATCATGGCGGCGCCTTCGGCGATCCGCCGAAGCGCCTCGCCCAGGTTGCGCGCGCCGCAGACGAACGGGACCGTGAACGCCCACTTGTCGATGTGGTGGTCCTCGTCGGCGGGGGTCAGGACCTCGGACTCGTCCACGTAGTCCACGCCGAGCGCCTGCAGGATCTGCGCCTCGACGAAATGCCCGATCCGGGCCTTTGCCATCACCGGGACCGAGACGGCGTTCATGATCTCCTCGACCTTGGTGGCGTCGGCCATGCGCGCGACCCCGCCCTCGGCGCGGATGTCGGCCGGAACCCGCTCGAGCGCCATGACCGCAACGGCGCCCGCGTCCTCGGCGATCTTGGCCTGGTCCGCCGTGGTGACGTCCATGATGACGCCGCCCTTGAGCATCTCGGCCAGGCCGGACTTCACTCGGAAGGTGCCGGTCTCGCGCTCCACCGGGGATTCCTCCTTCGAACGGGTCGTGCTCGGATCCGACCCCGTGAGTCTACCGCCCGGCCTTTCGCGCGAACCGGCGGGGGGGCGGGCTCAGTGCCTGGCGAACGTGGCGTCGACGGTGCTCGGCAGGAGCTCCACCCACGTGCGGCCGGGCTCCAGCCGGATCTTCGTGCCGTCCCTGGTCACGAACCGGGTCACGGCCTTGAGCGAGCGCCGCTCCCATCGGCCGCGGATCAGCTCGCCGTCGCGAAGGACGTACGCGGGACCGTCGCCGGTGAGGTCGACCTCGGGCGAGGGGTTGCCGGCGGCGTCCAGGTACGAGCTGTCGGTCACCCCCACGACCTGGATCACGACGTTGGTGGCCGAGACGCGCTCGCCGTCCTCGAGGGTGTGCGGGACGGTCCCGTGCGATCGCAGCCAGGCATGCTTGCCGGCGCTCCACTGCCAGTACACGTCCGATGCGGACGAGAACGGCAGGTGGGCAGTCTTGACGGGTTTGGCCGCGCCGTCCCACGTGTCCGCGTACGCGAACAGGGGCTCTGGCGCGCCCTCCTTCGACTTCGACGCCTTGTACAGGGCCTGGGTGGTGGTGAACAGGTTGTGGGGCGCCGCCCGCGACTCGTCGCGCGTGTACGCGCCCGCCGCCAGGATGTAGTTGACGTCGACCAGGCCGACCTTCGGCACCTGAACCTTGACGACGCTGCGTCCCCCCGCGTACCCGAACACGGCCGGGCCGAGCTGGCGCAGGTAGTCGGGGTCGGTCGTCCGACCGCTGCGAACCGGGCCCACCCGGCTCGAGCCGTGGCACTGGAAGATCGCGATGAACCGCGTGTAGCCGCCTTCGACCGGCTCCTCGACGACGATGTCGGCGTCGTTCAGCGAGGCCTGGGGTCTGGCCTCTGGCGCGTTCTCCACCTTGATGGCGAGCGCCGGGCGCGCGGGGATCTCGTCGTGCGGCGCCGGCAGGCCGTTGAGCGGGCAGGTCGGGGGTGTCTCGGCCGTCGGGCTCGCGAGCCCTACCGTCTGCAGGGTCTTGCGGACGAAGGCCGGCGCCTTCTGCGGGAACAGCGCGAAGTAGCCGAGCGTTCCGCCGGCCACGACCGCGACGGTCGCGAACGCGGCGATCACCTTGCCGCGTCGGGTGAGCGAATTGCGGGTTCGGGGCGTGTCGGATCGATGGCTACCAGGCATGACGTATCTCCGGGGGTCGCGGGCGGTATGCGTTTGTCGGGAGGCTCCCCGCTCCGGGTTGAGCGGGTTCTGGCAAACGGGAGCGAATGCTAACGGCCGTCCGGGGCCGACTCAACGACCTCGGGTCATCTCTCGCGGATCGTCACATCTCCTCGAGCCGGCGGATCCGCTCCTCGATCGGGGGGTGGGTGCTGAACAGCTTCTCGAGCGGCCCCATGCCCTCTCCCTGGATCCGCGAGGGCTGGCTGAGCCACAGGTGCGCCGTGGCGTTGTTGGCCGAACGCATCGGGATGCCAGAGGACGCCGAGATCTTGCGCAACGCGCTCGCGAGCCCGGGCGGGTACCGCGTCAGCATCGCGCCCTGCGCGTCCGCGAGGTACTCCCGCTGACGCGACACCGCGAGCTGCACGATCGAGCCGATGATCGGCGCGAGCACGAGCAGGACGAGTCCGAACGCGAACACGATCGCCTCCGCTCCCCCGCCGCCGCCGTCTCCGCCGCGCCGCCCGCGGAAGCCGCCCCACCACCACGAGCGCATGAAGAACTCGCTGATGAGCACGACGGCGCCGATCAGCGTCGCGACGATCGTCCCGACCAGGATGTCGCGGTCCACGACGTGCGAGAGCTCGTGGCCGATCACGCCCTCGAGCTCGACCCGATTCATCGTGTCGAGTAACCCCTGGGTCACCGCGATCGAGGAGTGCTCGGGGTTGCGGCCGGTCGCGAACGCGTTCGGCGCCTGCTCTGGGACCAGGTACACGCGCGGCTCGGGGATCCCGGCCGCGATCGACAGGCCCTCGACGATGTTGTGCAGGCGGGGCTGTTCTTGCGGCGTGACCTCCTTGGCGCGCGTCGACGCCAGGACGATGCGGTCACCGCTGAAGAAGGAGACCAGGGACAACACGAGCGCGAGCGCGACCGCGCCGACCAGGCCGATCACGCCGCTCGCGTAGAACAGCCCCAGGACGTACCCGACCGCGCCGAGCAGCACGATCGCGCCGAAGATCAGCAGGAACGTCTTGCGCTTGTTCGACGCGATCTGCTCGTACAACGGATCTACCCGGGGAACTCGACCTCGGAGGGAGCGCGGACGGGGTCCTCGATGTCGAAGAACTCGCGCGTCTGGAACCCGAACGTGTTCGCGATCACGTTGGACGGGAACGAGCCGATCAGCGTGTTCAGCCTCATGACCTGGTCGTTGTAGAACTGGCGCGCGAACGCGATCTTCGATTCGGTCCCGGTGAGCTCCTCCTGCAGCGCGAGGAAGTTCTCGTTGGCCTTGAGCTCGGGGTAGTTCTCGGCCACGGCCATCAGCTGGCGGAGGCCGCGCGTGACCTGGTTCTCGGCATCGGCCTGATCCGGGACCGCGTTCGCGTCGATCGCGCGCGTGCGGGCCTGGGTCACGTTCTCGAAAACCTCGCGCTCGTGCGAGGCGTAACCCTGGACGGTCGTGACCAGGTTCGGGATCAGGTCATACCGGCGCCGGAGCTGGACGTCGATCTGGGACCAGCCGTTGTTCACCCGCGCGCGGAGCGCGACCAGCCGGTTGTAGATCAGGACGGCGCCCAGCAGCAGCAAGGCGACCAGGATGACGACGATCCACAACCAGAGCGGCACGACCGCATCCTAGCGCGTGCCGTTCAGGGCCCGGCCGTAGACGTCCTCGAGCCGCGGCACGACGACGTCCCACGCGAAGTCGGAGGCCCGGGCGCGCCCGGCGGCTGCGAGCGCCGAGGCGAGCTCGGGCTCGGACAGGACGCGACCGATCGCGGCGGCCAGAGCCTCGGGATCGTTCGGCCGGACCAGCAGCCCCTCCACGCCGTGGCGAACGACCTCGCGGTACCCCGGGATGTCGGTGGCCACGACGGGGACGCCGGCCGCCATCGCCTCGACCAGGGTCATCCCGAAGCTCTCCTGCCCGACCGCCGGCGAACAGAACACGTTCGCGACCGCGTGGAAGCGGGGCAGGGCCTCGTGCGGGACGGTGCCGAGCGGGATCACGCGGTTTCGGGCCTGCCGGGAGAGCGAGCGCAGCGCCACGCGGTCGCGCCCCTCCCCGGCCACCAGCAGGAACACGTCGTCGAGGTCTCGGGCCAGCCGCGCGAACGCGTCCACCATCACGCCGAACCCCTTCTGCGGGTCCAGCCGGCTCACCCACAGGATCCGTCGGCCCGGGGGCAGGCCATCTGGCGGTTCGGCCCCTTCGGCGAACCGGCCGACGTCGACGCCGTTGGGGACGATCTCGATCGGGCCGCGCCGGACGTGCCGGGCGAACGAGGCCGCGGCCTCGGACACGGCGACGGCGGCGTCGATCCGGCGGTCGACCTGCCGCAGGACGGGCGCCGAGAGCTCCATCAACCGGGAGCGATCCAGCCAGGCATGGAAGGTGGCCACGACCGGTGTGGTGGCCGCAAGCGCGGCCAGCATCGACGTGCTCGGCGTGAACGGCTCGTGCACGTGCACGATGTCGGGACCGAACGCCCGCATCGCCGAACGAAGCCGGCGCCATGAGCCGGGCGAGAACGCGATCGGGGCCACCGTCCCACGGTACGGCACCCGGATCGGCCGGCCGACGATCCGCACGGCTGCGTTCGAGGACGCGTCGGGGCCGGGCGCCACGATCAGCGTCCGGTGATCCCGCGCGCGGAGCCGCTCGGCCAGCTCGCGGACGTGCACCTGAACGCCGCCGGGCGAGCCCCAGTCGTACGGGCAGGCCAACAGGACCTTCACCGCGGGTCGACCGACGCCGCCGGCTCGGCGGCGTCGGTCGCGACGGCCTCCTCCCACGCCGGCTGGAACATGTGCCAGTCCGTGGGCTCGGCCGCGATCGCGCGCTCGAACCGCTCCGCCATCAGCCGCGACAGGACGGCGACGTCCTCGCGCATCATGCCGGTGCGCTCGAACTCGAGCGGCTCGCCGATCCGGACCTCCCACCCGTCGGGTCGTGTGTAGACGGGGCACACGAGGAGGGGCGCGCCTGCGCTGAGCGACAGCAATGCCGGACCGGCCGGAACGCGACGGCGCGCACCGAACATCTCGACCTCGATCCCCCGCCGGCTCAGGTCGCGGTCGGCGACCAGGGCGACCATCCAGTTGTCGGATAACAGCTGCTTGAGCTGCTGCCCCACGTGCCCGTTCTTCGTGAGGCCGACGATCCTCATCCCGAGTTCCTCGCGGTGGCGCAGGAACAGCTCGTACAGGCGCGGTGGCCGGAGCTCCTCGGCCACCGCCGAGATGCGGTAGCCGTTGGCGCCGAACCAATGCCCGGCGACGTCCCAGTTGCCCATGTGGGGCAGCGCACAGACGACGCCGCGGCCGGCCTCGAGCGCGCGGTCGACGTTCTCGACATTGACGACCGTCGTCCGCCGGTTGAACTCGCCCAGCGGCATCTTGCGGATCCGGAAGGCGTCGTACCAGAACCGGGCGTACAGACCGAAGGCCTCCCTGGTGGCGAGCTCGACCCGTTCGTCGCCCGGCACGGCGCCCAGGACCCGGCCCTGGTTGGCGGCCACGGTTGCCCGGACGCCGTCCAGGCGGGCGTGCGCGAGGCGCCCGCCGGTCTCGAACAGCCACCGACCGGCGCCCTCGGGCAGCGTCATCGCGAGCCACTCGGCACAGCGGTAGCCCCAATAGGCCGCGGTCTCCTTGCTCGTCTCCTTGGTGGCTCCGTCGCTCACAGCCGCTCCTCCTTGACGACCTGGCTCGCGCGCACCGCCGAGGCGAGCAGCATCAGCACCGCCACGGCCCACACGGACCATCGCCAGCCAGCGATCAACCCGATCGAGATCAGGCCGTATCGGATCGCGGGCGTGATCACGCCCTCCTCGATGCCGTAGCCGAGCGATCCTCCGCGGGCGCGGATGTACGAAGCCAGGAACCCGGCGGCGAGCGCGACCAACGCGCCGGCCGCCACCCACAGATCGTCCGCGCGCGTCACCCAGGCCAGCGCGCCCAGGACGCAGCCGTCGAAGAGCCGGTCCGCGAACGACAGGAGCACGCGCCCGAGGCGGTCCCGCGGCCGGAGCAGGACCCCGCCCGCGACCAGCACGGCGCCGGCCAGCAGGGCGACCCACCCCGCGGCCTCCACCTCCGCGACCAGCAGGAGCCACGTCGAGATCAGGACGAGGAGGCCCGCGGCGACGCACAGGATCGGCACCACCGCGCGCTCGTCCAACTGCGCGCGAACGCTCACGCCCACCACCTCGGCGAGCCTAGCACCGGCGTTCGGCGGACCATCCGACGGACGGCGCCGCCCGGGGTTCGGCCCCCGGCACGACCGCTAGAATCCCGGTCCGTCTTCCGTCCGGTGCGTTGGGGGGCATGGTGAAAACGTACGAGGCCAAGGACATCCGCAACGTCCTGCTGGTAGGACACGGCGGCTCGGGCAAGACCACCCTCCTGGAGGCCATGCTCTTCGCCTCCGGCGCGACCACGCGGATGGGCGCCGTCGAGGACGGGAACACCGTCAGCGACTTCGAGCCCGAAGAGGTCAAGAAGGGCATCAGCGTCTCGCTCGCCATGACGCCGGTCGAGTGGAACGGCGTCAAGATCAACGTGCTGGACGCTCCCGGCTACGCGGACTTCATCGGCGACGTGCGTTCGGGGATCAGAGCTGCGGACGCCGTGATCCTGGTCGTCTCGGCCGTGGACGGGGTCGAGGTGCAGACCGAGGTCGCCTGGGAGCTCGCCGTCGAGGCCGGGCTGCCGCGCGCGATCCTGATCAACAAGCTCGATCGCGAGCGCGCCTCCTTCCAGAACACCCTCGACCAGCTGGTGCAATCGTTCGGAACGCAGGTCGCGCCGCTCGAGCTCCCCCTGGGCGAGGAGCACGACTTCGACGGCGTCGCCGACCTGCTCGCGCGCAAGGCCTACCGCTACGGCTCCGGCCCGGCGGCCGAGGAAGGCGAGTGGCCCGACGACATCTCGGGCAAGGCCGACCCCTATCGCGAGAAGCTCATGGAGGCCGTGGCCGAGTCGGACGACGCGCTCATCGAGAAGTACCTCGAGGAGGGCGAGCTGTCCGAGGAGGAGGTCGTCCACGGCGTCAAGAGCGGGTTCGCCGAGGCCCGGATCGCCCCGGTCCTCTGTGCCGCCGCGGCCCGGCCGATCGGTGTGGACCGCGTGCTGCAGTTCGTGGCCGACGAGTTCCCCACACCTTTGGACCGCGGCCCAGTCACGGTGGTCGACAAGGCCGGCGAGCAGAAGCAGCGCAGCTGTGACCCCACCGAGCCCCTGTCCGCGTACGTGTTCAAGACCGTGTCCGACCCGTACGTCGGGCACATCACGATGTTCCGCGTGTTCTCGGGCAAGATCCGACCCGACGCGGCCGTGTACAACGCGACCAAGGGGACGGACGAGCGGATCGGCCAGCTGTTCTCGCTCCGCGGCAAGGAGCATGAAAGCGTCTCCGAGGTACCGGCGGGCGACATCGCGGCCGTGGCCAAGCTCTCGCACACCACGACGGGCGACACGTTCTCCACCAAGGACGACCCGGTCACGCTGGCGGCGATCGAGATGCCCGAGCCGCTGCTGGCGTTCGCGATCACGCCAAAGACCAAGGGCGACGAGGACAAGCTCTCGACCGCGCTCTCGCGGCTGCGCGAGGAAGACCCGACCCTTCGGATCGAGCGCTCGGACGAAACCCACGAGACCGTGATGTACGGGATGGGCGAGGCGCACCTCGACGTGCAGATCGAGCGCATGAAGCGGAAGTTCGGCGTGGAGGTCGCGACCGCGCCGGCCAAGATCGCCTATCGCGAGACGATCCGCGGGCCGGGCAAGGGCCTTGGGCGACACGTCAAGCAGACCGGTGGGCACGGCCAGTACGCCGTGTGCAACATCGAGGTCGAGCCGCTGCCCCGGGGCGAGGGGTTCGAGTACGTCGACAAGATCTTCGGCGGGGCCATCCCGAACCAGTTCATCGGCTCCGTGGAGAAGGGCATCGTCAAGACGATGTCGCAGGGCGTGATCAGCGGGAACCCGATGGTCGACATCCGGTGCACGCTGGTGGACGGCAAGTTCCACTCGGTGGACTCCTCCGACATGGCGTTCCAGCTCGCGGGGGCGCTCGCGCTCAAGGACGCGGCGCAACAAGCGGGCGTCGTGCTGCTGGAACCGATCGTCGAGGTCGACGTCGTCGTGCCCGAGTCCTACACGGGAGACATCATGGGCGACCTCAACGCCAAGCGCGCCAAGATCCAGGGGATCGAGAGCGCCGGCGCCGGCAAGCAACGCGTGAAGGCGCAGGTGCCGCAGGCGGAGGTCGCGCGGTACTCGATCGACCTGCGTTCGATGACGGGCGGACGCGCCGCGTTCTCGATGACGTTCTCCCATTACGAGGAGGTCCCGAGCCACCTCGCGGACAAGGTGATCGCCGCGGCGCAGCAGGAGAAGGAAGAGGCGAGGAAGTAGCTAGAGCACCTCGCCCAGGAACCCCAGCACCACGCGATCGAACTCCTCCGGGCGGCGCAGGTTGATCACGTGATCCGTCTCAGTGATCCGGACGAGGCGGGCGTTCGGGATCCGTTCGGCCACCCCCAACGCGATCGGCTCCATCTCGGGCGGGTCGTGGTCGGCGGGAAGGACGAGCGTCGGCACTGTGATCTCGCCGAGCCGCTCGAACGCCGGCGGGTCGAGCCGGATCTGCGCGCTCTCGTCCATCGTGAGCTCGTGCAGGTTGTCGAAAGCGATGTCGCGGATCTTCCTTCCACCCTCGTCGTCGGTGCCGAGCTGCGCCCACATCGTCGCGAGCCGGAGGTCCTGCGCGAGCTCGAGGTCGCCCGCCTCGACGGCCGCGTCGACCGGGCCGTCGCGCTCCGACCACCATCCCTCCCACTCGGCCTCCTCCTCGGGCGTCCCCTCGAAGCCTTCGGGCCCCGAGGCGGCGAGCACGAGCGCCGCGACGCGCCCTGGATGGACGAGCGTGAAGTCGATCGCCGTCGAGCCACCCATCGAGCAGCCGACGAGCGCCGCGCGCTCGATCTCCGCGTCGTCGAACACGGCGAGCAGATCTCGCGCGTGCGAGTAGGCGACGCCGGATTCCGGGCGGCTCGAACGACCGTAGCCCCGCGCGTCGAGCCGGATCACCCGGTACCGCTCCGCGAACGACGTGAACTGCGGGTCCCACGTCCGGGAGTCCCAGAGCCCGGGATGCAGGAAGACCACGGGATCGCCCGAGCCCGCCTCCTCGACGTAGAGCCGAGCCCCCTCGACCTCGACGAAGCGCGATCCGGCCGTCATGCCGCCTCCTCGAACCGTCGCCGCAGGCGCCGGTAGGTCTCCTCGAGCAGCTCGGGGAGGACGCGCGTCTGCCCCACCACCGGCATGAAGTTCGTGTCCCCGTTCCATCGAGGCACGACGTGCCAGTGCAGGTGGTCAGGGATCCCCGCGCCTGCCACGCGGCCGAGGTTCATCCCGAGGTTGTAGCCGTGCGGCTGCATCTCGTCCTCGAGCGCGGCGATCGAACGCCCGATCAGCGCGTCGACCTCCGCGAGCTCGGCCGCCTCGAGCGCGCGGAACCGCCCGATGTGTCGGAACGGCGCCACCATCAGGTGCCCAGGGTTGTACGGGAAGGAGTTCAGGATCACGAAGGCGAGCTCGCCGCGGACGAGGATCTTCGTGCGCTCGTCGTCACCCTCGGCCGGCAGGTCGTCGAAGATGCAGCCGGCGTCGTCCTGCTGTTCCTTGGCGGCCTGGATGTACTCCATCCGCCACGGCGACCAGATCCGATCCACCCGCGCTCAGGTTCCGAACCGCGTCTGGGTGAGACGACGGGACGAGGCCTCCTCCGCCAGGGCTGAGGCGAAGGCGTCGAACGCGACCCCCTTGGTCTCGGTCCCCTCGCGGTCGCGGACGGTGAGCTCGCCCGACTCGATCTCCTTGTCGCCGATCACCAGGACATACGGCGTCTTGGTCAGCTGGGCCGCCCGGACCTTCTTGCCGACGGTCTCGCCGCTCTCGTCCACGGCCGCGCGAAGGCCCGAAGCCTTCAGGCGCTCGGCGAGCTCTCGAGCGTGGTCGACGTGGCGGTCGGCGACGGGGAGCAGCCGGACCTGCTCGGGCGCGAGCCACAGCGGGAAGGCACCCGCGTAGTGCTCGATCAGCACCGCCGTGAACCGCTCGATCGAGCCCAGGATCGCCCGGTGGATCATCACCGGCCGGTGGCGCTGGTTGTCCTCCCCCACGTACTCCATCTGGAAGCGTTCGGGCAGCCCGAAGTCGCACTGCACCGTCGTCAGCTGCCACAGTCGTCCGATCGCGTCGCGGAAGTGGAAGTCGACCTTCGGCCCGTAGAACGACCCCTCTCCCTCGGCCACCCGGTACTCGAGTCCGCTGCGTTCGAGCGCGTCGCGGAGCGCGCCCGTCGCGCGTTCGGCCATCTCGGGTGTCACGATCGTGTCGCCCGGCAGCGTCGACAGTTCGACCACGGGGTCGGTGAAGCCGAACGTGGCATGGATCTGCTGGGTGAAGTCGAACACGCGAAGGATCTCGTCGACCAGCTGATCGGGTGTGCAGATGATGTGCGCGTCGTCCATCGTGCCCCCGCGGATCCGCAACAGCCCGTGCAGGGTCCCCACGCGCTCGTGCCGGTAGAACGTCCCGAGCTCGGACAGACGGAGCGGCAGGTCGCGATACGAGCGCGTCTGCGACTTGTAGACGAGCACGTGGAACGGGCAGTTCATCGGCTTCGCGTAGTAGTCGCCGGTATCGGTCTGCATCGGCGGGTACATGTTGTCGGCGTACTTCTCGAGGTGGCCGCTGGTCTCCCAGAGCACCGACCGCGCGATGTGCGGCGTCACGACGAGGTCGTACCCGCCCGCGAGATGCGACTCGCGCACGAACTCCTCGAGCTGCTTGCGGAAGACCCCGCCCTTCGGGTGCCAGACCCACAGGCCCGGCCCGAGCTCCTCCGGGCTCGAGAACAGGTCGAGCTCGCGTCCGAGGCGCCGGTGATCACGCTTCTCGGCCTCGGCCAGTCGCTGCTCGTACACGCGCAGGTCCTTCGGCGTGGCCCACGCGGTGCCGTAGATCCGGGTCAGCATCTGTTGGGAGGCGTCGCCTCGCCAGTAGGCGCCGGCGAGCTTGGTCAGCGCGAAGGCCTTCAGGCGACCGGTCGAGGGGACGTGCGGTCCGAGGCACAGATCGGCCCATCCGTCGTTGCGGTACACCGTGACCGTCTCGCCGCCCGAAACCTCGCCCTCGTCCAGGCCCTCGACGATCTCGCGCTTGTACGGCTGATCGGCGAAGCGCTCGAGCGCCTGCGCGCGAGAGAGCTCCTCACGCACGAACGGCTGGTCGGCGCCGACGATCTCGCGCATCCGGTCCTCGACCCTAGGCAGGTCTGCCTCCGAGACGGGTCCCGGCAGCTCCAGGTCGTAGTAGAAGCCGTCCTCGATCGGCGGACCGATCGCGTATCTGGTGCCGGGCCACAGATCGCACACGGCCTGCGCCAGCACGTGTGCGGCCGAGTGGCGAAGGACGTGGAGCCCGTCGGGGTCACCGGCAAGGACGGGCTCAGCCTTACCGTCGGTGGCGGGGACGAACGACAGGTCGACCAGCTCGCCGTCCATCCGGGCCGCGATCGCCTCGGGCGGCAGGACCGAGCCGATCGGTTCCCCCTCCGGGAGATCGGTGGTGCGACCGTCCGCGAGCTCGATCCTGGGCATGGGACGGTCATGATATCGGCCGCCCGGGGGCGCCTCGGTCGCTCGGGAGACCGGACTACTCGTACGAGATGGCGTCCAGCATGTTCAGCTTGGCCGCACGTCGCGCCGGGAAGATCGCGAAGAAGACCCCAAGCACTGCGGCGAACACGACGTAGAAGACCAGCTGACCGCCGGGGATGCCGAGCTCGGTGAAGCCTTCGGGCTCCAGCGCCTGTTGCAGCGCCCACCCGAACGCGATCCCGATCACCACGCCCAATAGGGCGCCCATGACGGAGATGATCACCGCCTCCCACCGCACCATCGAGCGCGTCTGACGCCGCGTGAGGCCGACGGCGCGTAACAGGCCGAGCTCGCGCGTGCGCTCGTAGATCGACAGGTACAGCGTGTTCATGACGCCGAACAGCGCGATGAACACCGCGAACAGCAGCAGCGCGGTCACCAGGTTGAGGATCTGGTTCAGGAACGTCGCGTACTTGTCGCGGAACTGCGCCTGGTCCTGCACCTCGATGTTCGGATATGGCTTCAGCGCCGTCTCGATGTCGGTTCGGACGGCCGCCGGGTCGGATCCGGATCCGGCCTTGACCAGGACGAACAGATCGAGCCGCTGCGCCACGTTGGTGTCGAACGTGTCCAAGGAGATCCCGTAGTCGCCGATCAGCCCGTTCTCGTCGTAGAGCGCGACGATCTTCATGTCCACGTCGCCGGTGGCAGGGAACTCGATAGGGATCGTGTCGCCGAGGCTCCACCCGTTGTCGCTCGCGGTCTTGTCGTACACCGCGATCGTGTTCGAGCCTTGCAGGTCGTCGAGCGAGCCGTCGGTCACCCCGAGCTCGGACACCGCTGGCAGCGTCGACGGGTCGATGCCCGAAACGAACGAGGTCCCGTCCTTGATCCGCACCTCGGCCTGTCGGATCTGGGACACGGTCTGCACGCCGTCGACCCCGCGCAGGTCTTCGGCCGCCGCCGTGCTGAAGCCACTGAACGTGGGCGAGGTCAGGATGTAGTCGGCCTTCAGCGTCCGGTCCAGGATGGCCGTCGTCGACGCCTTGGCCGATGCGCCGAACACCGCGACGAACACCACCAGGCCGAGCCCGATCATCAGCGCAGAGGCCGTGGCCGCGGTTCGGCGTGGGTTGCGCTTGGCGTTCTCACCGCCGAGCTTGCCGGGCACCCCGCTCTTCCGGATCGGCAGGCCGATCGCGCCGGCGACCGGACGTGCGAACAACGGCGTCAGCATCGCCACGCCCAGGAACGTCAGGGCCACGCCGATGCCCACTAGCGACAACGCGTTGTCCGGGGTTCCGAACAGCCCGTACAGCAGGGGGAGGACGCCGAGGGCAAGGACCACGAAGCCGGAGATCAAGCGGAATCGGAGGGAGCGGCCGAGGCGGTCCTGTGCCTCACGCAGCGCCTCGATCGGCGCGACCCGGGCCGCCCGGCGGGCCGGGACCAGGGCGGCCACCACGGTGACCACCGTGCCGACGATGACCGAGACGATGATCGTTCGTGCCAGGACGACGGTCCCGGAGGACGGGATCTCGACGCCGATCGCGTTGAGCAGGCCCTTGAGCAG
>Ga0114129_10007405_pt1 | contig 15621 bp, 11 predicted proteins | sample RhiMetdeltSRZDD1_FD_80071 | JGI IMG/M metagenome (GOLD analysis project Ga0114129, IMG submission 80071) | Populus rhizosphere microbial communities from Tennessee, USA - Rhizosphere MetaG P. deltoides SRZDD1 (version 2) (version 2) | ecosystem: Host-associated > Plants > Roots > Rhizosphere >... | reverse complement strand
CCTGTGACACCTGTTTGTCCAGATGTTCGTAACCACCAGCTTGAGCAACGTCACCTGCGCGCCGAGAATCTGCGCCTCGTCAATGTAGCCGTAGGCCTGTCCCACATAGTGCGGATTGGCAAGGTGCGGAATCGACACCCCAAGCCGGTAGGCCTTCGATGGCTTCGCCGGTCGTGGATACTCCGTAACCGCCTGCGCGGTGGACTGCGCGGGATCGGGCGTCACGGCCGCGGTCTCCTGCGCCGGTTGCGTTCCGCGTCCGCAACCGATCACTGCCACTGCGGCGAGGGCGATCAGCGCCCGGAGTCTTCTCAAGCAGGTGTTCATGCTTCTCTACCTTAAACCACGAAGATCACGAAGATCTCGAAGGTCGCGAAATTTCTTGGGTCTCGTGCCCTTCGAGGTCATCGTGACCTTCGTGGTTAATGTCAGGTCAACGTCGCCGTTCGCGGGCCAGGTCGATATACACCGCACCCACGATGATCCCGCCGATGACAATGTTCTGGATGTACGAGGACACCTGCACGAGGTTCAGCCCGTTCCCGAGAATGCCGAGAACGAGCACGCCCATCAGCGTCGTGCCGATTCCCCCGACTCCACCACTGATTCTGCCGCCGCCGATCACCACTGCGGCAATCGAATACAACTCCTGGACTTCGCCGAGCGTCGGCTGGCCGGAGATCACACGGGAGGTCAGAATGACTCCGGCGATGCCCGCGAACAGCCCGCTGGTGATGTACACCAGCATCTTATAGTTCGCGACGTTGATGCCAGAGAGCACCGCCGCTTCCTCGTTGCTCCCCATCGCGTAAACGTAGCGCCCGAACCGGGTCCGCCGCAGGACGCCGTGTGCCAGGAGGAATGCCGCTGCCGCGATCACCGTCGGAATCGGGAACGGCCCGATATAGCCGGCGCCGAGCACCAGGAACTCCCGCGGAAGGCCGGCGATCGGCAGGCCGCCGCTGAGCGTCAGCGCCGCGCCGCGCGCCGCAACCAGCATCCCGAGCGTTGCAATGAACGGCGGCACCCGCGCCCTGGCAATGATCAGCCCGTTGACCAGCCCTGCGAGCCCGCCCGCCAGTATCCCCGCGGCCATACCTTCGACGAGACCGAAGTTCTTCATCTGCTGCGCGCAGACGACGCTGACAAGCGCCAGCAGTGAACCGACGGACAGGTCGATGCCGCCGCTCAGAATCGCGAACGTCTGGCCAAGCGACAGCAGCGCCAGAATCGACATCTGGCGCGAGACGTTCGCCAGGTTCGTAGCGCTCCAGAAGTTCGGGTTGATCGCGCCGAACACGATCGCCAACGCCACGATGACCGCCGGCATCCCGATCCGGCTCCAACGCATCTTCCGCAACGCTATGCCGCGCCTCGCAGTGCGCAGTTCAGGATTTTCTCTTCGGTCGCATCGGCGCGATCGAACTCGCCACAGATTCTCCCTTCGCGCATCACCAGAATGCGATCGCTGACGCCGAGAATCTCCGGGAGCTCTGACGAGATCATGACGATGGCGGCGCCGCGGGAGATCAGCTCACGCATCAGTCGATAGACCTCGATCTTGCCGCCCACGTCGATGCCGCGCGTCGGCTCGTCGAAGAGAAAGACTTCCGCGTTCGTGTTGAGCCACTTCGCGATGACGACCTTCTGCTGGTTGCCGCCGCTCAGATCGAGCACGCGTTTGTCGAGGTCCGATGTCTGGATGCGAAGCGACGCAACGAACTCCTGCGCGCGCTGCTTCTCGCGTCGCACGTCGAGGATGCCGTTGCGCGAGAACCGCCGGAGGGCGCTCAGCACCACGTTCTCCCACACGGACAAGGTGGCGAAGATCCCCTGGCGCTTGCGGTCTTCGGGTACGAGCGCGATCCCGTGCTCGATGGCGTCGGCGGGCGTGCGTACTCTCACAGGCTTGCCATGGAGAAGGATGCGGCCGCTGTCGATCGGATCGGCCCCGAAGATCGCCCGCGCGGTCTCGGTTCGCTTCGAGCCGACGAGTCCCGCAATGCCGACGATCTCGCCTCGTCTGACGTTGAAACTGATACCATGAAGTTCGCCCTTGCGCGTGAGCTGCTCGACGCGGAGCACCTCCTCGCGTGGCTCGGACGTGATCTTCGGGAACTTGTCCTTCAACTCGCGCCCGACCATCAAACGGATCATCTCGTCAATCGTCGTCGAGGCCACGGGCACGGTGGCGACGAAGGTACCGTCGCGAAGGATCGTCGCGCGGTCGCAGACGGCCTTCACCTCGTCCAACCGGTGCGACACGTAGATGACAGCCACATTCCTCTGTTTGAGGCGGGCGATCGCCTCGAAGAGGCGATCGATCTCGTGCGACGTCAGCGTGGCCGTCGGCTCGTCCATGATGATCAGCCTGGCGTCGAGCGACAGCGCCTTGGCGATTTCAACCATCTGCTGCTGCGCCACGCCCAGATGCTTGACCGTTGCTTCGGGGTCAATGTGCAGGTCGAGCGAGGCCAGCACGTCACGTGTCTGCTGGATCAGCGCTTTGCGATCGACGATCGACAGCGCGCGCAGCCGCAGCGGCTCGCGGCCGAGAAAGACGTTTTCAGCGACCGTCATGTCAGGCGCGAGCGTGAACTCCTGATAGATCGTGCTGATGCCAAGCGTCTGGGCGTCGTGCGGGTTGCGGACGTGGACCGGCCGGCCATCGATGCGGATCTCGCCGTCATCCGCCTGATAGACGCCCGAGATCGTCTTGATGAGGGTCGATTTTCCGGCGCCGTTCTCACCGAGCAGGGCGTGGACTTCGCCGGCGCGGACGTCGAGGCCGACGCCGCTCAGCGCGAGGACGCCGGGGAAGCGCTTGACGATTCCGCGCAGTTCCAGAAACGGTGGTGCATCGCTCATCCGAGGTGCGAGGCCGTCTGCAGCTGCCGCTCGCTGCAGACGGCACGTGTCACGTGCGGTTAGAACAGAAACCGTGCGCCGAGTTGTAGCTGGCGCGCGTAACCGATACCGGGCACGAAGTCGGTGGGTTGCCGGAAATTCGTGCTCCTGGCGTTACCCGAGAAACTGCCGCCAAAGTTCGCCGTGTTGAACAGGTTGAACGCCTCCATGAAGACGCCGAGCTTCCGGTTCCCTCCGCCTCCCAGGTCGAAGAACTTTGTCGTCCGAAAGTCCACGAGGTAGGTCGGATCACCGCGCCCCGCGTTGTACGACACCTGCTTGCCGGTCCCGGGATCGATGTAGCGGTCGTTGTTGGTCCCATCGGCGTTCAGATCCGCGCCTGCCGTGAGATTGTACGGACGCGCGCTCGCGAGCTGGACGATCGGCGAGAGCTGGATGCCCCACGCGACGTCGAACACGCCGATCGCCACGAATCGGTGGCGCTCGTCGCTGCCTGTCGGTCCGAGTTCACCTTCCGCCAGTGGTGCAAACGCGTCCTGAGGCGCCGGGGCGCCGCCGCGTGCCATCGAGACGCCGCCATATGCCTTGGCGCTCGCCAGCGTGTAGTGCGCCTGGAGCGTGGCGCGCGCGAGGCGCCGCTCGAGTTTCACGGTCATCGCGTCGTACTGCGACTTATTCCCCGCCCAGAAGATATTCACGGCGCTGAGATAGTTCGGATTGCCGAAGGCGGCGGCGAACTTTGGCGCCAGGACCCGCGTGCCGTTCACGATCGGATTGATATTCAGCGTCCTGAACTCGTGACTTCCGCGCGCGTGCGTGAAGTCCACCGAGACGCTCGTACCTACTGCCAGCTCGTGGGCGTACCCGATGTGCGTCACTTGGTTGCGGGGATCCGTGAAGTCCTGATCCAGGATCTGACCGGTCGCGCCGAGCGGGAGCGTGTTCGATTCAGTCGGCTGCGCCGGATATGGATCGATGCCCAGACGGTAGGTGGCGAGCTGGCCGACGCCAATCGCGGTGTTCACCCTGGTGGCGAGAACGTTCAGCGGTCGCCGGTTCTGCGAGAAGATGTCCGAGACGTTTCCGCCATTGATGTTGAACTCGTCGAAGTACAGGCCCCAGCCGCCGCGCAACACATGTCTGCCGTCGCCCGAGAGATCGAACGCAAAGCCGACGCGCGGTGAAAAGTCCCTGAGCGGCGTCTTCGGCAGCGCGGCGTGGGGATCGCCAATCGCTTTCAGTGCCAGCAGCGTCGCGTTGTTCTCGAAATGCTGCTGATCGTAGAAGTTGAAATCCGCATCCCACCGGATGCCGAGATTCAGCGTCAGACGCTGCGCCGCCCGCCAGTCGTCCTGGAACCAGGCCATGACCTGCTGTGCGTCAAGCAGGGAGTCCGCCAGAACCGGGTTCGCCTGCTGCCACTGCCGCACGATGCCGGGCGTCTGCAGCCCCTGCGGATAGCGGCCGTTGCTGTTGGACAGGATGACCGACGGATCATCGAAGAATGTAAGCGTCGCGAAGTGTTCGTTGCCGTTCAGCAGGCCGATGTCGTTTAGATAGTTGAAATTGGCCCCCATCTTGAACGCATGCGTTCCCACTTGCAGCGAGACGTCGTCTTTGATCTGGAACAACTGCGTGTCAGTGATCGAACCTCCGCCGCCTCCCGCGCCGGTGTTGACCGATGGGAACGACAGGCGAGGCGGAAAGATGGGGACCTTGGGAAAGTCCCTCGTATAGTGCTCGCCCGTGATCACGCTCGTCGCATCGCTGAGGCGATAGAGATTGTTCATCTGCCCGGTGATCTGGTTGAGTCCCCGGTTGCCGATCACCCAGCTGTGCTGCCCGACCGCGCTCCACATCCTGATCGCGCTGTTCTCCGGCTCGCGATTGTCGTTGCTTGGGCTGAAGACGACCGCGTCGCGGTAATCGCGCTGCGCGGCAAAGCGGAACATCACTCCGTGCGCGTTCGAGAGCTGCGCGTTCGTCTTGAGCGTGTACATCAAGAGGCTCAATGGTCGCGGCGCGGCTGTTGGATGGTTAGGATTGACAAGGCCGACCGGCAACAGGCCCGCCTTCATTGCATCGACCAGGAATTGCTTCTCCTTGAACAGGTTGGCCGGTACCGGCACGCTCAGATCCTCTCTGACCTTTTCGAGGGCGCCGAAGAAGAATGCGCGGTTTCGAAGGATCGGGCCGCCGATTGAGCCACCAAACTGCTGGCGGCTGTAGGGAACCTTGTCACGGTCGGCGACGCGCGTGAAGTAGTCCTTCGCCTGCAGCGCATCGTCGCGTTCGAAGAGGAAGCCCGAGCCGTGGAACTCATTCGTGCCGGACTTGGTCACCATCGTCAACGCGGCGCCGGCGCCACGGCCGTCCGCCGCGGTGAACTGGCTGGTGGCCAGTTGGAACTGCTCGAGGCTTTCCGTCGTGAAGGTCATCAGCGGGCCGCCGAACTGGTTGTCCCGGTTGTCGGCGCCGTCGACGTTCGGAATCACATTGGTGCCCGAGCTTCCCCCGTAGGAGACGCTGCCGACATTCTCTTTGCTGCGGTGCGTCGGGGCGATCTGCACCGCGCCGGGCAGCAGCGCCAGCATGCCGCTCACGTTACGGGTGATCATCGGGAGATTTTCGAGCTCTTTCGCCTGAATGCTCGACGCCACCTTCGATTGCGTCACTTCGATCAGCGGAGCTTCTCCTGTGACCGTAACGGCTTCGGTCACGTTTGCGAGCGCAAGCTTGAAGTCGAGTGTGATCGTCGAATTGACGGCCAGGTTCACGCGGTCGCGGACCGATGTCTGGAACCCGGCCAGTTCCGCCTTGATGTTGTAGATGCCTGGTTCGAGGCCCGGAATCAAAAACGCGCCTTCGGCGTTCGTCACGCTCGTACGCACCACGCCCGTGCTGGTGTGGGTAACCGTCACGGTTACACCTGGCAGAACGGCATCACCCTGATCGAGTGCTCGCCCATTGAACGTGCTCGTGCCCTGTCCAAACGCCAACCCGGTGCCGATCAGCACCAGGCTCAAGGCGAGTCCCAATCTATGCCGTAGACCGAGGTCCGACAGCCGCATATCTACCTCCTAATCGGATTCGCATCGTCGATCGTTCCGCTCGCGTTCCGCGCGCGGAGGATACCACGAGACTTTTGGCGGCTCGGGGAGTGCTTACGCGGAGTTGTCAGGAGGAGCCCGTGAGCGTGCGCCGCACAATCGCGTGCAAGTATTGGATTTCGTCGTCGGCGAGCCCCTCGCCGAAGGTCGTCAGCCCCTTGCGCGTCTTGACGATGATTCCCTTTCCCTTCAGGAACCAACTCAAGACGCCAAACACCCACTCCGTGCTCGGGCCAGCAGTAGCCGCTGAAGAAGGGATCTTGCGCATCGTGGCCGTCTCTGCTTCGGCGCTGCGCCGTGCTGAAGTCATCGTGGATTCTTTGGTGCTGTAGTCCACGTCGAGAATCTCCGACGCGCTGAGCGCCGCGACCGTGCGCGTACGGAGTATCCCGCGCTCCTGCACGCGCAGCCCCTGCGCGGACACGGTGACGATCGTTTGGCCGACACGCGATCGGAGCCAGCGGCTTACGACACTGGCCAATGGAAGAATGCCGAATCCAGCGAAAAGCAAGCCGACGAAGATCCATTCGATGGGGGCCAGCGGCCGCGGGGTCGAGAGGAAGCCGAGCCATCCGAGCATGCCCGCCGCGACGACCGCTGGGAACAGGCCTCCGTAAATTGCCAATGGATTGAGCGGCATCGGGATGGTTATCCGCATGCTGCCATCGACGTCGGACACCTCGCTCATCATGCGTGACGGCCGCGCAGGTGCCGGAGCCGCTGCGGCCGAGCGGAGTCGCTCCTGCAGCGCGGCGTCGACTTCGCTCGCCGTCACACGTGACGGGTGATCGGTTGACGTGTCCTCGATTTCGAAGCCGAGATGCCGCGCCACCGCGGCCGCGCACTGGCGTGCCTCCGCGAACTGCGTCGGGCTGCAGAGCGGCAGCGGCGCCACCGTATTCCCTTTCAGCCCAATCGGATATTTATCCGCGGTATCCGAATCGCCCCGCACGAACGCCAGCGTCACCGTGGTGTAGTCTGCCAGCTGATAGGTCCAGGTACGAATTGGCAGCAATATGCGCCACTGCTTCGTGATGACCTGCTGTCCGACGTCGATAGAGGCGATGCTTCGTCCGAACGTCAGGACTCCGCCGACCGACGCGAAGAGAACGCCGAGCCCGGCCGCTGCCACCTGTGTCACGGCCTCGCCTTCGCTTCGCATCGTGACGACGCCGAAGCTGGCGAGCATCATGAAGATGCCTGTCAGGAGGAAGGGCAGGCCGAACAGCGTGAGGCAGCCGCCCCCCTCCCGAATCTCCAGGCGCCCTGGCGACACTTCTCTGACGGCGGCCATCGGTGGTGTTATCGGCCGCTGCGCGGCGAAATGCGAACCGGTCCAGTGACCGGCCGTCGAGGTTTACTGGACGAATTCGACCTTTCCGAAGTAGCCGTTCGTTTCGTCATCGGGGCCCGCCGCGAAGTACAGCACATCCCGCGAGCCAGAGGCGGCATTGTTGCCGAACCCGATACCCCACAGCCCGTCGATGACGAGGAGTTTCCGATCCTGCCGCAGTGTTCCCTGATGGTGGAACCCTCCGTTGCCGTCCTGACAGTAGGCGTTGATCTCGCCATCACCAAAATTGCCGACGAGAAGACACCCGCCAAAGCGGCCGAAGGTCGCAGGCGCCATCGCCATACCCCAGGGTGAATTCAGCTGACCGTGGTTCGCGATTGCCGCGATCAGGTTTCCATTCACATCGAATTCGCGGACGAACCCATGACCCTGGCCAGCCACATCGTCTTCTCCACCTTTGAGCGCGTAGGTGACGAAGATGGAGTCGCCGATCGCTTGAATGCCAAACGGGCAGTAGTCGGAAGGGATGCTGGGGTCTTCGAAGCCGCCCGGACTGTCGAATTCCGTGAATGTCCCGTCGAGCGTATGGACCGAGCATCCTCCAAAGTCAGTGGTGTAGAGCGTGTTTCCGTGTATCGCCAGCCCTTTGTAGATAGCTTCGGCCTCGGAGTGCTTGACGACCGCGTGCGTGGGATCGGGTAGTGAATTGCTCCATGCGGAGATGGTTCCGTCTTCGCTTGCCCACATGAAGCGCGCTGATATTTGGGACATGATCTTGAACTGGTCGCCGCCGTACCAGACCATGCCCGTTGGGGCGCCGGGAACGACCACCTCGAGCGCGACCTTCGCGCCCGCTCCGGTGTAGAGCGTCGAAAAGCCGGTGCCGTTGTCCGCGACCCACCATGGACTTGTGGGGCTGGCTGCGATGCCCCACGCGTTTACCAGTTTGGGATCAGTCACCGGCGCCTTGCCGGGCTCGTTGGACACAAGAATCGTGACCCGGTAGTTGTTGACGTCTGCCGCGCGGAGCACAGTCGCAAAGGCGATCGCCGCGCACAGCCCTGCTATGAAGAATCGACCGATATGCATGGCGCGCTCTCTTTCCATCGATCACTCGATTGAGACACGCATCATTCTGACGCACGTCGCGACGCGCATTCCCACGTTTTGTGCCACGCGAATTGCGATGGATGAGGCTCAACCTCAGGCGAAGTTCTGCCGCGCTATGACGGCGACATCTGCGGAAGAGCCCGCACGACGATCGATTAATCGATTGCGACGTTTTCTACGTCGGTAAATCGCTTTCGAAAATATCCCGCTCGTTCGTGCGCGATGGATTCACCGCGCAGGTCTCGCGGTCACAAATGGGATCAGCATCGGCACCCGGCGCGCGTATTCGTCGTACGCGGCGCCGAGTTGCTCACGGAGAAATTTCTCCTCGAGACGCGCTTTGATATAGATACCGCTCGCAAGCACGGCCGCGCCGGCAATCGTCACATCCGTCACACGCGCGAGCGCGGTCGCGACGATGGCCAGCAGGAGTCCCGTGTAGATCGGATGCCGCACCATCGAGTACGGGCCCGTGTCGACGACGTGATGATGTTCCTTGCGTGTGACCGAGCTGGACCAGAGCCGGCCGAGATGAAGACGCGCCCACCATGTGAACGCGAAGCCGATCACAGTCAACGCGAACAGCAACCTGCTGAGGGCCGCACTCGCCTGCCACAGCACCGTTCGAGTCGATCCGCCGTTGAACATCAGAACCGCGCCGATCATCGTCAGCACGCGATAGACCACTTCACGGCCGACGGTAGGACGCCTGACGGTTCGTTCGGTCCAGGCCGCGGCGGCGAACCACGAGATCAGCCAGATAATCCAGGCAATCGCAAACGCCTCAGTCGGCATGACGTTCGCGACTGATACTATCGCCGCCATGAGCAAGGACGATCGTCTCCGAATCGTTCCGGCGACGGCAGACGACGCCGCTGTGATTCTGCGGATGATCAGGGGGCTCGCGGAATACGAGAAGCTGAGCGACCGCGTGACCGCGACGGAGACCGCGCTTCGCGAGCAGCTGTTCGGTGCGAAGCCGGCTGCGGAAGTGTGTCTCGCCTTCGTCGAGGAGCAACCCGTCGGCTTTGCTGTGTTCCACGGAACGTTTTCGACCTTTGCCTGCAGACCCGGCATCTACCTCGAAGACGTGTACGTCGAGCCGCAGTGGCGCAGCCGTGGCATCGGGAGCCGGCTTCTCGCGCACGTCGCCAATATCGGCGCCCTACGCGGATGTCAGACCATGAGCTGGGCAGTGTTGCCGTGGAACGAGCCGGCGATTCGGTTCTATCGCCGGCTCGGCGCCGAGAAGGTTACAGACTGGGACGGCTTCAGGATTGCGGGTGAGGCGTTCGGAAGGCTCGCCCGCCTTCGCTAAAGCGACGATCTAATGCTCAATGCGCAATGCGGAATGGTTGCGAACTTTCAACTCTCAACGGTTGCATCTTTCGCGGCGCCGTTCTGAGTACTTTTTTTGGTCCTTCCAATGGTCACCACATGATGCTCTCTGATTGCGAACGTGGGTGTTCCTGCTCGTAGTGGGCCGTTATCCGGTACAGTGCGGCTGCGAAAGCCCACATTAGGCAGAGTGTGATGACGGATCCCATGGCGCGCAGCGGTGACAGTGACCCGAGAGCGGCCCGAAGACCAGGTTCCCAGCCGTTGGAGATCAGCGCCCATCCGGCGAAGGCGTACGCGGTCCAGCTTCGCGTCATCAATGCCCCGGCGCTGGAGAAACCTGCGAGAACGCTTCCCATGAGCGCGATCGACCCAAGGAACCCTGAAGTGGTGAGTTGAGACCGTGCTAACAGTGCCCAAGTCATCGTCGGGAGCATCATGCAGACACCGAATAGTCCGACCCAGACTCGCTTGGTCTTGGTTGTCATCTTCTAGTCGGGCCCGAGATCCACGACTCTCAACGCGCCGTCGGCGTTGACGCCAGCGATCCTCACTTGGACTTTGAGCCTTGGCCATTGATTGAGCTTTGGGCATTGCGCATTGGGCATTGAGCTTTTCGCCGTCGCGCCTACTGCGGATTGCCGGCGCCGCCACCGCGTCGCCCGCCACCACCGCCCTGACGACCGCCTCCGCCCGCGCCACCCGTCCCCCCGCGACCGTATGAGGGCGCTGGCGCGTCGCCGAGACCATACACCTCGTTCGAGTAGATCTTCTGATAGCGGACGCCGTTGCCGTCCTTATCGAGATAGCCCATCGACTGCTGAAAGAGTCCAGGCTGCGGATAGCCCTTCGGAACGGTGCCTTCGGCGATATAGAGCCTGTTCTCGCGCATGCTGGTGAACACAAACGTGCGCGACTGGTCGGCGTTGTTTGTCAGCTGCAGCTCGATCCCTTCAACGAGATCCTCGTGCGCCCACAACATCCGCGTCATCTTCACGTCGCGTTCGAGGAACTTTGACGTGGCATAGACGATGGCGCCGCGAATGTCGTGCATCCAGTAACCGGGGCCGCTGAGGTCGCTGCCGATGCACGGCTCGGCGCCCGCCGGGCAGTTCTTCCGCCGCTCGATGCCCTGCTGCTGAATCGGGTTGTAGTCAACGACCGTCATCGAGTAGCGCTCCCTGCCGCGCTCCGCGGCGTAGACGCGCGCCGGCAGCTTGTAGCCGTACTCCGACGTCCACGTCGTCTCGGCGATTTTCGGCTGGCCCGGAAAATCAATCTTGAAGCCATCCTGAACGTTTTGGTACTCGGACCAGTCCTGGCCGAAGGCGAGTCCCGACGCCACCAGCAGCAGCGTGAACACGAACGACACCATACGCATGAGCATTGCTCTCCTTGGTCGTGCCGCGAAATACTACCTTGAATGCGAGCGTTCAGGCGCGGATGATTGGTTCTTTCGTCCGAGGAGGTTCGTTGTGTCCGAATTCAGTTTCGTCGCTCCCATTCTGGCTGGCAAGACGGACGTCTGGCGCAAGGCCGTGGACGAAATAAAGGGTACGCGCAATGCCGCGTATAAGGAATCGAGGAAGAAGCTCGGTATCAATCGCGAGCACGTGACGCTCCAGTCGACTCCAATGGGCGATATGGTCATCGTGCATATGGACGCTCCGGATCAACAGGAGGTCATCCGCGCGATGCTGCAGAGTACGGGCGACTTCGACACGTGGTTTCGAGAAACCGTCCTGGTTGGCGTCCACGGGTTCGATCCGAAAGCGGCATTGCCTCCTCCAGTAACCGTCGTGCTAGATCACAGAGGCTGAACCCAACCTGGGTGCATCTGTCACCGCGGACGCTGGTACCAGGTCAGGTGATCGCCCTTCACACTCGAATCTGCCAGCTTCATGTAGGTCACGTCACGCTCACCGGCGGAGCGGACGGGGGCTGCCGGCAGTTCCAATAGACCATCGTTAGTGAGGAACAGTCCGCCGGGACGGAGCATCTTCGCGATGTTCGTCATCGCCAGCGACTGCTCGAACACGTCGTAATACAGCAGGATGTTGGTCGCGACAATCAAATCGAACTGCTCACCGGTTGCGAGCGGCTCGACGCGTTGCAGGACGATGTTCAGATCGCGCGGCTCGATCGAAAGGACGACAGACGGCTGGACGAGCACGCCGCGCACGGTCACGCGGCCGGCGCCGGGCGGAGGCGCCGGCACGGCCGCCTGCTGGCCAATCCGATCGCCAAAGCGCTGCCAGTACGCGGTGAGTTCCGATGACCACGAGCGATCGAGCGGACGCGGCAGCACGAGCGAGTACGTTTTCCCCTCGTTCGCCCGCTGCCGTGCCGTGGTGATGTGTGCGAGCACGCGCGGGCTCAGATCGAAGGTCGTCACCTGGATGCCAGCCGGCGCCGCAAGGCCGATCCGTCGCAGCGCGTCGATGACCGCGAACGGCTGGATCGTCTGCGGCGGGTAGAAGTCGTATCCCTCCTGTTTGTCCGTGAAGTCCAGCCCAGGGCCGATGATCGCCACGCGCCGAACCGAGGCCGGGGCCATCGTGCCGCCTGCGCGGATTGCCGCAAGCGCCTGTTCGATGCCGAACTCGATTGGAATTGCCGAGTCCGACGAGAGTCCACGGTCGCGGAAGATCGTGATCTGGTCAGCCAGCGACGCATTCGGATCCGACAGCGTGGGCGCATGCACCGCGCTGCCGACGAGCGCAGCCCGATCTTCCAGGTAGCGGCGAAGGCGCGTCCGGCCGGCATCGGTCGACATGTCGATGCCGAGGCGATCGATCACTTGACGCGCGAATTGCAGGCGCTCGTTTCCCGCCGGCGCGGCAAGGCCGGAGATGAAATCCTCGATGCGCCCCTTCAGCAGTGGAGACGGCACAAACGTCGTCGCTCCCGTTTCACGCTGCCGGACGACGATGCCCGCGAGCTGGGTCTCCGTCGCACGCGGCTGTTTGGTGAACGTCGTGCCGAAGAGCAGGAAGTTAACGATCGAGTCTTCGTCGCCGGCCTGGACACGTGCGCGGATGGCTGCGTCTTCGCGTTTCACCCAGTCGGGCCAGAATGACTCGAGCGCGGCCGGCGCCTTTCCCCGCAGTTCCGCCGGCCACAACTGCGGTTGCAGGAGGTCGAGGATCGGCCTCCCATCCGCGAAGGGAACGTTTACCGTTGCGGACTCGGCGGAGGCGAGGCCGCCGAGTCCCAATACGAGGACGAGCAAGCGGACCGTGAAGGTCCGCGGTTTGAACATCAGAACGTCACCCTGAACCCGAATTGCATAGTGCGATTTTCACCCGCTGTCCGTTTCAGGTACTGCGGGCTTTGCTCCTGCGTCGTGATCGTCCAGTTCGGACGATTGAACACATTGAACGCTTCGGCCATCAGGTCGATCGACACGCGGCTCTGCAGCGGAATCTTCTGCTGTATGCGCACGTTGGTACGGTTGCGCCCCGGCTGCGTGAATGCGTTGCGCGGGACAATCGTGCCATCGGGACGCAAGCGCTGACGCTCGACGGAGCCGGCGCCGAGGTTGCGCAGGTCGGCTCCATACGATGTGGCTGATCGATCGCCAGCGCTGGCGTAGTGGATGCCGCTCAGCTGGAAGCCATGTCCGACCTGCCAGATGCCGTTGAGCACGAGGCGGTGCCGTTGATCGCCTTCCGCGAGACTCCATTCACCTTTGAGATCCTGCGCCAGCGGGAACCCGACTTCGATGGGCGTTGAGCCCGGCACACCCATGAACGGTGCACCGACCGCGTTCCAGAAGCCCGCGAGCGTGTAGGTGCCGGACGCCTGCCAGTGGTGACTCATCCTCTTGGTGAACGAGGTAATCACACCATGATAGGCGGAGCGTCCATTCTGCAGCGTCATCGCCAGAATGCCGAACTCCGGGTACGGCAGCTTCGTGCGATCGGTATACGGATAGTTCACGCCGGTCGCCGGATCGAACGCGATGTTCAGGTTCAGGTGCCCCCAGCCTTCATTGCGTCCGCGTGTGTAGACATAGTCCGACTCGATCTCCATCGAGGTCCCGAACTGCCGCTGGAAACCGATGCTGCTTTGCCACGAGTTGTTGACGTTGTATGCGCCTTCCGGCGGATTGACTTCACCGCTGGCAAGCAGCAGGCACGGCGGATTGCCCGCATAATTACGCGCCTTCCACGCAGCAAAATTCGCAGCCTGTTCAGGCGCCGAGCAGGCCGTCGCCTTTGCTTGTTCGAACGTTGGCGGCGGACCGTTGAATGGGTTCGCCGCGAAGTCGGGCCGGCCGTCGTTGGTGACTTCGACGAGCGCGACGGTCTTCGATTCGCCGGGGTAGGTGCGCGAAAGCATCTCGCCGTAGTACTTGCCGACGCCTCCGCGAAGCACCGTCATCGGATTCAGCTGGTATGCGAATCCGAACCGGGGCTGGATGTTCTTCGCGTTCTGCGGCCGCCCCGCCAGCATGATCGGCAAGAACTCCTGCTGGTTCTGAAACATGTCCCACATCAGGTCGTAGCGCACGCCGAGGTTCAGCGTCAGCTTGGACGACGGATGCCAGTCGTCCTGTACGTAGGCGGAGTAGTCCCAGACTCGCTCGGGCGTCCGTCGGCTCTTGTGGATGCCGAGCGTGTAGCGCCGAGTCACCCCCGAAATGCCCGCGAGGTTCCACGTATCAACGTCAAAAGGATCCGGCAGCAATTGTTCGAGGTTGGAGGGAAGCGGGCCGCCGCGTGCGTCGATCACGCCCATGCACTGCGTGCAATTCGAGGTGTAGATCTCCTCCAGCATGAACTCGCCGCCCGTTTTCAGGTCGTGGCGGCCGTGCGCGTCGTACGAGAACGTGAAGTTGTCCTTGATGCTGTACAACCCCTGCACCCGATAACGGGGCGCCGCGTTGTTGCCGCCAATGGTGAAGCCGGTGAAGGTAATACGTGGCGATCCGGTGGTGATTGGTCCGAAGGGGCCGCCCTTCGCCATCCAGTGATTGGACCAGTGCGTCAGGTTCGACTCGCCGAACAGGTAACTGGAGTAGCCGACGAGGGTCTCGTTGAGCGCGCGGTTGCTCAACACCTTCGTGAGCGACGCGACCAGCCCGTCCGAGATCGTCCACCCGACGGCCGTTGCGGCCGGATGCTGGTTGTTTCCCGGACCGAATGGATCGTGCGTGTTGGTCTTGTTGCCCTTCACCATCAGCCGCGTTTCGGGCGAAAACTGATAGTCGAACCGCCCGCCCTCGTGCCTCACCGTGGAAGTTCCCGACAGCTCCACGTTGAAACGCGGAAACGGCGTGTTCCACACCTCGTTCTTCGGCGCGCGCTCGTATTCGTGAAAGCCGAAGAAGTGCAGCCGGTCGCGCATGATCGGGCCGCCGAGTGAGCCGGCAAACTGCTGATTCGTGATCGGGACGACACGGCCTATTACCGGGTTGGCGGCGTTGAAGCGATCGTCGCGGAAGTTGCCGCGCAGCGAGCCGGCATAGCGGTTTGTGCCCGACTTGGTGATCATGTTCACCTGTACGCCGGACGAGCGCCCCTGCGTCGCGTCGAAGCGGTTCGCGATGTACTGGAACTCCGCGATCATCTCCTGGCTGAAGGCCGGCTGGCCGCCGCCGCCCATCGTGTTGGCGAACTGCATGCCGTCCACGTTGGTCTGATACTCACGCGTGCGGTTGGCGTTTCGGGTCTCGAGCGGCTCGGCCGGGTTGGCCGACGTGCTGCGGCTGCCCGGCGCAATCAGCAGGAGCGCCATCCAGTTGCGCCCCTCCGACGGCATCTCCTGCACCTGCGTCGGGTCGATGTTGCCACCCAGACTCGAAGTCGCGACCTTCAGCAGCGGGGCTTCGGCGGTGACCGTCACCGTTTCCTGAAGCGTCGACGGCGACATCTGCATGTTGATCGTCGATGTCTG
>Ga0114129_10007404_pt1 | contig 15622 bp, 11 predicted proteins | sample RhiMetdeltSRZDD1_FD_80071 | JGI IMG/M metagenome (GOLD analysis project Ga0114129, IMG submission 80071) | Populus rhizosphere microbial communities from Tennessee, USA - Rhizosphere MetaG P. deltoides SRZDD1 (version 2) (version 2) | ecosystem: Host-associated > Plants > Roots > Rhizosphere >... | reverse complement strand
TCGACGCGTCTCGCGCATGGGCGCCGATCGTATCGCAAGCCTCCTGAAGGCGTCGCCTGAAGGCGAGGGAATTCACCCATCCCAGATGGGGACCTTAAAAAGTGTGGGGCATCACCTCAGGACTCAGAGTCATCAGGAATTACCCCTCGGTTTTTAATTCTTCATTTCCAATTCTCAATTTCACCGTGCAGTGCACGGTTCGACCTCCCACGGCCCATTGTCGGGAAGCTTCCTGAAGTGACTGCTTCTGATGAACGGGATGTTGTAGTACTCCGGGTCCTCAAGGATCGCCGTGAGGATCAGGTAACTCGTGCCATCGGATTCATTCGTCCGGTTGAAGTACTCGGTGAGCGTTGCGTTCGCGCCGTAAGGGACGCCGTTCTTCTGCGAATAACCGGGCCGCATGTTTTTCGTGACCACCTTCAGATCGCCGCTTTGCGGTGCCCCGCCTCGCCCTCTTCGTCCGCCTCCTGAAACCTCCCACTGCGCAACCGAGTCGCCTTGCCAGCCAGGGGGTGAACTCGGCGCGGCGGGAGGGCCGAACTTCAGCACGCGCGTCTGTGTGCCCGCTTCGGTCTCGATCTTGAGTGTGGTGTCGTCCAGCCAACTGATGCGGATACGGCCCGGTGCGCGCATCACGCCCGGAGGACCGTAGGCGCGGCACGCCTCGCCCGCCGCTTCGTCCTTCGCAGGATCCCAGGCATTCGTCACGCGCAGACCTTCGGCGTTCAACGGGATGCCGGGACGCTCGCCCTTCGGCGGCGTCACCATCCGATAGCGCCAGTCTTCGGTGACGATCGACACCCAGAGACCGGTGAGGTCGACCGGCGCGCCGGCGCGCGGCGACGCTGGAGGCGCATTGCCGCGGCCTCGTTGGGCGTGGAGACCTGGCGCCGCAGCCGGCAGCAGTGCGAGGAGAAGCGATGTCACCGTCACGCCCGAGCTAAAGCTCGGGCCTACGTACCGCATCAACGAAAGCCCTCACTTTGACAGGGAGAGCGGGAGATCCGCGGCGCTGCCGCGCGTCTCGCGCAGAAAGAATCGAACGAAGAGGCGCCCGTCGGCGAGGTCGTTGCGATCGGTAAACGAGAGCACGACGCTGCCGTCCATCGGCAGGCCGGGCGCGAACAGCTGATGCCGTCCGGCGCCCGGCTTCTCGATCGTTCCGCGATGGATCCACACCGCCGACAATCGATCGAGGCTTGCCGGTTCGGCGTTGAAGGTGTAGCTCAATCGCGATGTGCTCTCGTCGTAACTCAGATTGAGCGCGACGCCGCTTCGCGCATCGCGCCCGCCGAACGTAACGGTCGTCTTTCGCGCAGCGGGCCGTTTGCTGCCAACGAGCGCAGGCGTGCTGAACGGGTGACGGCGCAGCTTCAACGTCTGCTCGATCGAGTAGCCAACCGACAGCAGCTCCTGCTCCGTGAACGATGCGCCAAGCAAATCCATTCCCACCGGCACACCGTCGTCGCTGAAGCCGGCTGGGACGGCGAGAGCCGGCAGACCCGAATGCGCGCTGAGCTGGCAGTTCGAGGCGCCTTGCGCATCGCCGATGCGTGCCGGCTTTCGACGCAGCGTCGGGTACACGAGCGCCGCCAGCCGATGTTCGGCGATGACCGATTCGACGGCCTGCCGGATCGCGACGCGCTTGATGCGGGCACGCCGCGCGGCGTCCGACTCGCGAGCTTCGACCGCATTGCGGGCCCGAAATCCCGACTCGAGCGCTGAATGAAACAGTCCACGATCCAGGATCTCGCCGAGCGACCTGACCGGCGGGTCGTCCGATTTCGCCAGGTACTCTGCGAAGTCGAACTTGAAATCGGCGTTGATCATCGAGCTGTCGCGGAGGAGGTCGTCGATGCCCGGGATCACCACGTCGCTGAGATCAGCTCCTGCTTTCTTGATCTCGTCGAGAGCTTTCTGAACGACTCCGGCCACTTCCTGATCCTCGGCCGCGGACCCGAACATACTGCGAACCACGCCCAGACGGGCTCCTTTCAACACGTCCCCGCGCAGAGCGGCGCGATAGGAAGCCGGCACGTGTCCGGTACTCGCGGATGTCGACGCATCGGCCGCATCCGCACCGACCGTTGCGTCGAGCACGATAGCCAGATCGGGAATCGTGCGCGCTAACGGGCCGCCCATGTCCTGCGTGCTCGACAGCGGGACGATGCCGGTGCGGCTCGACAGCCCCTGCGTGCCGCGCATGCCGGCAAGGTTGTTATGCGACGACGGGTTGCGAATCGATCCGCACGTGTCGCTGCCCATACCCGCCACCGCGAAGTTCGCGGCCACCGCCGCCCCCGTCCCGCCGCTCGATCCGCCCGGGTTGCGATCGAGGTCGTAGGGATTCCTCGTCTGTCCAAAACGCGATCCGACCGTCACGATGCCCGACGCCAGCTCCTGCATGTTGGTTTTGGCGATGACCACGGCGCCGGCGTCCTTGAGCTTCTTGACTTGAAACGCGTCGCGGCGGGGATGGAACGTCGCCAGCGCGATGGATCCGGCGGAGGTCGGCATCTCGATCGTCTCGTAGTTGTCTTTCACGACGACCGGAATCCCGTGCAGCGGGCCCCGGGCGCCCCGGCTCGCGCGCTCCGCGTCGAGCGCATCCGCCTCTTCGCGCGCGCGCGGATTCACGACGGCAATCGCGTTCAAGGCCGGACCTTGCTTGTCATAGGCCTCGATCCGAGCGAGGTAGAGATCGACCAACTGCCGGGAAGTGACCTCGTGGGCCTGCAAGGCGCGCTGCAGCTCTTCGATCGATTTCTCCATCACATCGAAGGACGTGGACGGAGGATCAGCGGGCGGGCGGCGGGTTTGGCTCAGGAGGCCGAACGTCGTAGCGACGACGAATATCAGCGCCAAGGAGACGCCCGACCTGAAGGTCGGACCCAGATGGCGACACTTGACGCCCGAGCTGAAGCTCGGGCCTACGTACGTATGCGGATTCACTTGCCGCCCAGGCTCTTGTAGACCGCTTCGATGAACATGTCGGTGGTCCACGGACCGGTCGTCGAGCCGTACCGCGGATCGTAGTCGCGCGACAGCTTCGCGGCTTTCACCTGCTGCAGCGTCATTCCTTTCCTGATCGCGTCCTGCACCCGGTCCCGGATGATCGTCACCATGTCGCGGTAGTACGCGACGTCCGACGCGTCGCACAGGCGGCCATGGCCCGGCACGATCATCGTGCCGCCCTCCGATCGGTAGTCGAAGAACGCGACGTCGAGGATGTGATTCAGTGCGGAAATGACGCCGTTGATGCTGCCGCCCGCGGCCAGATTGATCACCGGATAGGTGGTGGTCGTGAAGAGATCGCCCGTCACGAGCACATCGGCGCGGCGCAACCACACCAGGCTGTCGCCGTCGGTATGCGCGGCTTTCTCGTGGAACAGTTGTATGGCTTCGCCGCCATGAAAATGAGCGGACAGCTTCTTGTAATCGACGTGGTATGTGTCGGTCGGCCATGCGCGAACCGGCGCAGGCGCCACCGCGCCCGTCGGCGCGCTCATTCGGGCCAGCACCTCTTCGTGCGCGACGATGGTCGGCCCTTCGGGGGCGCCCGCCGCGTCGCCGGCCACGATGTCGGCAGGGATGCGACGCCCTGCCGCCGCGAGCTTTTCGTTCCCGCCGACGTGGTCGGGATCCGCGTTGGTATTAATAATGTGTACGACCGGCCTGGTCGACAGCTGTTTGATCGCGGCAAGCGCCCGGTCGGCATTCTGGGCAAGTCCCGTATCGACAACGGTTACGCCCTGCGCGAAGGTCTGCACCACCATGTTGCCGCTGGCGCCCGACAGCATGTAGACGTTGTCGCGGATTTTCAGCACGCGCACGTCGGCGGCGGCAGCTCGAGCCGGCCCCGCGTTCTGGCTCGCGGCCGCCTGGGCGCCGAGCGTCCCGGCCGCCGGTTTCAACGTCTTCCGATACTCCGGATACATCGTCTCGGCGCCGCCGCGGACGGCATCAACCGACAGATTGTGTTTCTTCGCGAACTCCTCGGCGTCGGTTGTCGTCCCCGGCAGCCGATGTGGCACCCAGCCCTTCGGGTGATCGGTCTCTTCCTCGATCTCGCAGAGCTCCGGCGTCGTGTTGGCGCGCGGATCGAACTGGAAATCCGTTGAGAGGATCCACGGCTCGGTCAGGTAGACCGGATCCTTGACGATCTGGAAAATCGTCAGAAAATCGCCGTGACGCATGATGTGCTCGGTCATCGTCGCGAGATCGCTCCGCGGCACGCCGTCGCGCCGCAGGATGTATTCCTTCAGGTGCGTGGTGGTGATCGTGAGCACGTCGCCTTCCCACTTCCCTGTCGAAAATCCCGCCCACGTGTGCGCCGCCTCCTCCGGCGGATGCGGACGTCCGTCGAGGTAGATGACGCGGTCGAGCAGATCGTCGAAGTTGAAGTGATACGCGATCGTTTCACCGGTCACCGGATCGATATCCTTCGTCACGCGCAGCGGATGCACGCTGCGCCACATGACATCTGCGCCGTGCGGCCGGCACTGCCACTCGGCCAGTCCGTACAGCGCCGCGTCCCAGCTGTCGGCTCTGAGCCGGGCCGCATCATTCAGAGGGATGCCGAGATAGTCGCCGAGCTCGCCGCCCGGTCCACGCTCCTGCTGATCCTCATGCTGGCGTTGTCCCCACACGCCCGAGAGATCGACCTGCGCGAATGCCGGAGGAACGGTGATGGTGAAGACGAGGATGACGAGGCCGACGAACCGGGCCATGTGAGACCTCGTTGAATGTGAATCGGGCGCCGAATGGCTTTACTGGAACGTGCCGCTCCACTTCCAGCCGTCTTTGGGCCGGGTGATGGAGCGCATCCGCATCCGATGATCCTCGGCGTTTCGACCGGGGCTGCCGACGACGACGACGTGATCGCCGACCTTGAGCGTTTCACGATTCACGCCCTGGCCGCTCAGCTGCTGGCCCGAACCCCACTCGACGGCCCAGCGCTGCGCTCCGCCCTTGTCGTCGGAAATCTCGACGTGAACGAAGGAATGCGGATTACGGAAGACGAACTGCACGACATCGCCTTCGATGGTCTGCTGCTTGTCCTCGAAATAGGTGGCCGCAAAAGAGTGGTGCGCAGCCGCCGGAGTGGCAAACACCGCGGCGACGGACGCGAGCATGAACGAGAAAAGGAATCTTCGCGTCATGGAATCTTCACACTCTCTGCGGTGAGCGTCGACTCGCTTGGACATGATACCCGAACCCGGCTAGGATTCGGCGAGCAGCATGGACTTTCTCGCGTGGTTGGAACACACGGGGTTTGCCACCTGGGTGCGCGAATCGCCGTCGATGTTTGCGTATCCCGGCATCCTGTTCCTGCACACCGTCGGCCTCGGCTTTCTCGTCGGCACCAACCTCGTCGTCGATTTGCGGCTGCTCGGGTTCGCATCGGAGGCGCCGCTCGCGCCGCTCGAAGGATTCTTCCCGGTGATGTGGGCCGGCTTCTGGATCAATGCGACGTCGGGGACCGCGCTGCTCATCGCCGACGCGACGACCAAGTTCGCGAACCCGGTGTTCTTCACCAAGATGGCACTGGTGGCGCTCTCGGTGATCAACATGGTGTTGATTCGCCGCAAGGTCCTGCGCGCGCCGGGCGCGGCGACTGGACTGGTGCCGACCGCCGGCAAAGTGCTGGCGATCACATCGATCATCCTCTGGGCCGGCGCCATCACGGCCGGCCGCCTCATGGCGTACCTGGGTCCCGTTTCCGGGGCGCCAGGTCTCTTCAATCGGTGATCTCGAGCGACGGCTGAGTTCCGGGCGAGCCGACGTCGCCCAAAACCACTCGCCGTTTCACGGAATCACTCGACCACGCCGCCGTCCGTCAAAGCGCGACCGGTGTTACAGTTACGGGAAGCCCCTTCGGACCAATGGCGCGTCCTAAACCACCGGAAAAACCGGTCAAGCCGGTCAAGCGGCCGGTCAAGCCACAGCCGCCTCCGACGCACGAGCAGGAGATCCAGCTCGACGCGGACCGCTGGTCCGCCTTCCGCGACAGTTTCGGCGAACGTGAAGTCGGCATCGACAAGGACGGCAGCGCGATCGAGCTGCTGCGGCTCATCAAGGAATTCACTGAGTTCGAAGCGCTCATCGCGCAGCGCATCGGGAAGCTGAAGGAGTTCGAACGCCCGGGAGTGGCGCGCCCGATCCGCCTCGACCAGGACGATCAGAAACGCCGGCCCCGGCTCGTGCTCGTCTCCGAGCGGGTCCCGGGACTGCGGCTGTCGGAGCTGTTGACGCGCGGGATCAGCCGCGGCGCGGTTCCCGACATCGGCGCCGCGCTGTTCGTGATGCGCCGCCTCTTTGGCGCAGCCGAATCGCTGCGGAAAGCCACTGGCATCTCGCACATCATCGTCGCCCCCGAACGCGTGCTCATCACGCCGCGCGCCGAAGTCGTGATCATGGAAGCGGCGCTCGCCGGCGCCGTTGAAGCGCTCATCATCACGAACTCGTTGCCGAAGTCGATTCGCCTGGCCAATGCGGACGCGAGTCCCGAACGGGATGCGCACCGGATCGACGTGGCGCGCATTGCGCGCATCGGCATCGCGATGATGCTCGGACGCGCGCTGGACCCCGGCGAAACGGTCGATGCGCTGAGCCCGGTCCTCAGCGAGATCTCGGACGTGGGCGCGATTCGCGCCGGCGACGGGTTCGCCAGGTCGTTTGCGACCTGGCTCGAACACGCGATCACGATCGATCCTGACCTGTCGTTTCCGGATTTCCACGAGGCGGGTCTGGCGCTGGCGCGTGTCGAGACGCCCAAAGACTGCGTCGCGTCGCGCGCCACGCTCCGCAAGTTCCTCACCGACCTCGCGCTCGATGATTTCGCGGAGGCTGACATCGTAGCGCTCGAGGCCGATCGGATTCGCGAGATCCGCGTCCGGCAGACGATGGCGCGTCCGCCCTCGCCTGAGAAGATGCGGCTCGCGCGCGTCGCCAGGGAGCTCGGCCTCCCGCACAAGGACGAGGCGTTGCAGGAATCGCCGGCGGAAATCGCCAAGCCGCACGCGATTCTCGGCGACATCGCGAAGCAATTCGGTTTCGTGATGAAGCCGCGGCCGGAACCCGAGACGCCGCCGCCACCGCCGCTCGGCGAAGAACCGGCGGCTGTGGAGCAATTCTCGTACGGGCCTCCCGTCGAAGAGACGCCGGAGCCTGAGCCCGTCGCGGAAGTGCCGTGGCAAACGGTCGAGGAACCGCCGCCGGCGCCGTGGCAAACGGAATCGCCGCCGGCGGCAGCATGGCAGGCCGAAGAACCGCCGGCGCCGGCCTGGCGGACTGAGGAGCCGCCGGCAACGCCCGCCTGGCAGAGCGAAACGATCGAGGAATCGCCGGCCCCGGCATGGCAAGCCACCGATCAGCAGGAAAGCGCGTGGCGAGTCGAGGAACCCGCTTCGCCGTCTTTCGACGTCAGCCAGGAGCCGCTGCTGGTCGATATGCCGTCCGCGGTTGACGGTGTGATCGACGAGGCGGTGGCGATCGACCTCACCGCCTCCGTCGACCAGATCGCAGCAGAAGAAACGGGCGTGATCGATCTATCCGCAGCCAACGAGCTCACGACGAGTCCTGAGGAGATTGCGCCGGTCACGTCGAGGTACCAACCGTACACGTTCGATCGAATTCCCTCGCCCCCGACGGAGCCTGAACCCATCGAACCGCTGGCGCCTCAGGCCCCGATTGAGCAGTACGCCCAGACCTATGCACCACCGTCAGTGATTGAAGCGGGGTTAGCCGGGACGTCGGCGCTCACTCCGATTTCGGAAGAGCCGCCGGTTGAAGCGCCGCCGGTTGTGGAACCGGTCGCGCCGCCGCCTGCTGTTGAAGAGCCGCCGAAGAAGAAAAAGAAATCGTGGTTCCGGTTTGGCCGGCGCAGCGAGGAGGTTGAAGAACCGGCGTCTGAACCGGTGTACGAACCACCTCCGCCGCCGGTGTCGGCGCCACCTGCTCCCGTGTGGCAGGCGCCGCCTTTACCCGCAGTGACGCCGACGCCGGTGTCGGCGCGGCAAGCAGCGCCACCACCGCCGCCACCGCCACCACCGCCACCCGAACCAGAGGTGATGGCTCCGCCGCCGACGATCATTTCGCAGCCAGTGATCGTTGCGCCGGCGCCAAGCCCTCCAAGGCCGCCGGTCTATGTTCCACCAGCGATGCCCGCTTCGCCGGCCGCGTCCGCCTCCTGGAATGCGCCGACGCCCGTGCACATGGCGACGCCGGAAATCGTTGCGCCCCCGCAACCGATCGCCCAGGAGCAGGTAGAAGAATTCGAGCAAGAGGAAGTTCAGGAGGAATACCAGGAGGAGGAGCCGTCGGAAACTGCATCGCCCGAAGAACGGACGTCGTGGATCAAATCGATGGCCGCCGAGCTCGGCGTGAAACGTCAAGTCGACGAACCGGAAGGCACATCCGACTGGGCGCCCAAACCACCGCCAAGCGAGTGGACGGCAACGCCGCCGGCATCCGACTGGGCGCCTGCGCCACCGCCAGCCAACGATTGGGCACCGAAGCCGCCGCCAGACAACGATTGGGCACCGAAGCCGCCGGCAGAAAACGATTGGGCGCCGACGCCACCGGCAGAAAACGATTGGGCGCCACCACCGCCGCCACCTCCAACGCCGTCGGCACAAACATGGCAGGCTGCTTCACCGCCTGCAGCAAAAGCGCAAACGCGGCAACCGGTCGCGCCGAAACCGCCCACGCCAACCTACGGGGCTCCCTCCGGTGGGGGATACCAGGCGCCTGGTGCGCCTGCCTATGAGCCCGCGGCTTCAGCGTATTCGGCTCCGGCTGCGTCCTCGAGCTATTCGCTCCCATCGCCCGCAGCGCCATCGTCGTATCAGTCGCCGGCACACGCTGAACCGCCACAGCCGATTCACGAGACCGCGCGCATGCGAGTGCCGACGACGCGGTCGTCGGGCGCTGCCGTTCGCGCGGCAAGCAATCTGCTCCGCAACGCGGCGCTGCTGGTCATCGCACTCGGACTCGTCGGCGGCGGGGGATTGTTCCTCTACTCGTACCTCTCGAAGACCACCGCGCCTGGCACGTTGACGCTCGAATCCAATCCGCGCGGCGCGGAGGTGTGGATCGACGGCGCGTCGAAGGGTGTGACGCCGATTTCGCTGCAACTGCCGCCGGGCACACATTCCGTGGAACTTCGCCGCCGCGGCGCGGTGCGGGAGCTGCAGCCGATTGAAATTGCGTCGGGTCAGGAAGTGAAGCAGTCGATCGATCTCACCAGCGTTCGCGCGGTCGGCACACTCAACGTGAAGTCGAATCCGACCGGCGCCAAGGTGCTCGTCGACGGCAAGCCGCGCGGGGTCACGCCGCTGACGCTCTCGGACATGGCCGTCGGCAACCATCGGGTCACGATCGAGAGCGCGTCGGGATCGGTCACCCGGGACGTGCAGATCCAGGCCGGCGTCGCCGCCAACGTCGACGAAGGCATTTTCTCCGGATGGATCGCGGTGTTTGCGCCGTTCCCGCTGCAGGTGTTCGAGCGGAAGAAACCGATCGGGACGACCGACAACGAGCGCATCATGCTCAGCCCCGGCCGCCACGAGCTGGAGTTCGTCAACACGCAGATGCAGCTCCGCGACGTGCGCACCGTCGAGGTCAAGCCCGGAGAAACCGTGTCGGTCAACATCGGCTCGGCGGAGCAGACGCTCAAGATCACCGCGCCCGAGGGCGCCGAAATCACGATCGACGGCGAGCACGCCGGCGTCGCGCCGCTCGAGGACCGGCCGGTGCGGCTCGGCTCACACGAGATTGTCGTGAAGCATCCACAGCTCGGAGACAAGACCGTGACCGCGGTCGTGACCTCCGAAAAGCCCGCCGCGGTGACCATCACGCTGCCCTGACCGGCTGGTAAAAACACCATCCTCAAGCTAAAGTAGGCCCGACCTTACGCCAGCGCTCGCACTTCCAGCGAGCTCGGCGCGACGCGCCGAAGCGCGAAGGCGGTCAAGTCGGGCGTATCTGCAAGGAAGGAGCAGTGTTATGCGCAGCGTCATTCATTTCTTCGCCATCGCAGCAGTCGCGGCGGTGGCGGTCGCAACGCTCGGGGCGCAGGGCCAGCAGGATTTCAGCAAGGTCGAGATCAAGACGACGAAGATCGCCGACAATTTCTATACAGTCGAGGGCCAGGGCGGAATGATCGGCGCGCTCGTCGGCCCCGACGGCATCTTCATGGTCGACGCGCAGTTCGCGCCGCTGACCGACAAGATCGTGGCCGCCCTCAAACAAGTGTCCGACCGTCCCATCCGGTTTCTGGTCAATACGCACGTCCACGGCGATCACACCGGCGGCGACGAGAACTTCGCGAAGCTGGGCGTGACGATCCTGGCGCGCGAAGAACTGCGGGCGCGCCTCGCGACGCCGGGACGCGGCGGTCCGCCGCCGGCCGCAGCGCTGCCGATGGTCACCTACAAAGGACCGGTGACGTTTTACATGAACGGCGAGACCGTTCAGCTGATTCCGGTTCCCGTGGCGCACACCGACGGCGACACGATGGTGTTCTTCCCGAAAGCAAACGTGCTGATGACGGGCGACTTCTACCGCTCGCTCGGCTACCCCAACATCGACCGCGCCAACGGCGGATCGCTCAAGGGGATGATCGATGGTCTCGCGGCCATCGGCACGCTGACCAACGCCACCACCAAGATCGTCCCGGGCCACGGCGAGATCGTGAACAAGACGGCCGTCGCCGCACACCGCGACTTGATCATCGCGATTCGCGACCGCGTTGCGAAGATGGTCCAGGCAGGACAGACGCAGGAGCAGGTGATCGCGGCGAAGCCGACCGCTGATTACGACTCGAAGGTGCCCGGCGTCGGCACAACCGCCGAGCGATTCGTCACGCAGGTATACCAGGAGATAAAGGGACAATAAATCCGAACATTTGAGAATCTAAGGATGTGAGGATGTAAGGATTTATTTGAGGATGTGAGGAGTTGAGGATGTGAGGATCTATCTGAGGATTTGCTGAGATCCTCAAATTACATCCTCACATCCTTAAATCCTCAAATCCTCAAATTTCCAGTGACCCACCAGAGGCTCGGCAGCGCGCCGGCGGCGAAGAGCAGCTTGATCAGGTCGGGGACGATGAAGGGAACGAAGCCGGCGGCCAGCGCACCGGAAATGCCGCCGTTCGGATTGATCACAGCCAGCCACGACACGCCGCCCGCATACACCACGATCAAGCCGGCGACCATCGCCACAAATGCCGTGAGATAGCGGCGATCGAAGCCGCGCTCGGCGAGCCATCCCGCCACGAACGCGGCCACTGGATAGGCCATCAGGTAGCCGCCGGTCGGACCCATGAGCCGCGCCGCGCCCTGCGGCAGAACCGGCGACGCCGCAAAAACCGGCAGCCCGACGATGCCGAGCGCCAGATAGAGAATCTGGCTTGCTGTCCCGAGTTGCGCGCCGAGCGCCAGCGCGCCCACCAGCACCACCATCGGCTGGAACGTGAAAGGCACCGGCGTGAACGGCAGCGGGATGCTGACCTGCGCGGCAATCGCCGTCAACACGGTCACGAACAGCACGGCGGCGATTCGTTCCGCGAGATGGGATTTCGTACCGCTACGCGCTGTCAGGCTCTCGAGCAAAGTGAGATGCGACACAGTGATCCTTTCAGTCTCCGGGCTTCAGGCCTCAGACTCCAGGAAGAGCGAACAAAATTCTACCAAAGCTTGCCTGTAGCCTGTAGCCTGAACGTCGAGCAGTTCCTACCGCTTGATTTCCTCGTAGATCGCCTGCACGGCCGCAGCCTGACGCTCCGACTTGTACTCCTTGTATTTCGCCGTCAGGTTGATCGACTTCGACGCGTCCTCCACGCTCTTCCCCGCCTTGATCGCCTCTTGTGCGGCTGAGAGCAGATCGGCCGTGTATCGCTGATATTCCTGGAGCGCCGCAAGCGGCATCACCGGACTGTGGCCCGGAATGACCGTGTCGACGCCTTTGATCCCCGCGAGCGCTTTCGACAGCGTCTTCGGCAGCTCGACGCCGCTGCCGCCGTTCGACCGATCGAGGAACGGCGCGTCCTTCCACGCGAAGAGATCACCGGTCTGCAGCACGCGCAGCGCCGGGTAGACGACCAGCGTGTCGCCATTGGTGTGGCCGGCCCCGAAGTAGTACAGATCGATCTTGTCTTTCCCGCTGAGCAGCGACATCTTGTCGCTGTAGGTCTTCTTCGGCAGGAACTTCGCGTTGTCGCCCTTGAAAGCGTCCATCTTCATCATGTTCGCCTTCGTGTTCTCGTGCGCGACGATGTCGACCGTGGCCGGGAAGCCGTTGTTGCTGCCGGTGTGATCACCGTGCGTGTGCGTGTTGATGATCAGCGTGACCGGCTTGCTGGTGACCTTCTTGATCCGATCGAGGATCAGCGGCCCGTAATTCGCGAGCTTGGTGTCGACGACCACGACGCCGCTGTCGGTGATGAAGACGCCGGTGTTGCCGCCGGTGAACTTCGACCGATCGGCCGGGCTCGATGCTTCGATGATGTAAAGGTTCTCTTTGACTTTCGTGAGGTCGGGCAGCGGCGCCGGCTGCGCCGGCGCCTGGTAGCCGGCGATTGCTGCTGACAGCACGCCCACCGCCAGCAGCAGGCTAAGAACGAGTCCGCGCTTCATGATGGCCTCCTCTTCAGGAGATCCATTGTAGTTCCACACCAAGTTTCTCGAGGTTCTCGAGGTTCTCAAGGTTCTCGAGGTTCTCAGAGTTCTCAGAGTTCTCAGAGTTCTCAGAGTTCTCACGGTTCAGTCGGTGAACCGAGAGAACCTGGAGAACCGAGAGAACCGAGAGAACCCCGAGAACCCGAGAACCCCGAGAACCCGAGAACCCCGAGAACCCCGAGAACCCATCACTTTGAATACAGCCGCAGTTTTCCTGCCCAGAGGCTGGCGCGGAGCCGATATGGACCCTTGCCGGTCCAGTCGAGCGAACGGAAGAGCCCACCCTTGTTCGCGCGGAACGCAGGCGCCTCGATTTCGCCCGCCCAGACCGACGCATCGACGCTCCGATAGTCGTCGGCGCGGCCGATGTCGAGGTTGACCTCCCCCGCGTACGAATCGACAACCTTGTTGCCGTTGATGTTCTCGACGGTGATCTTCCCGGCGGTCAGCCGGACGTCGAGGTCGGTTTTCACCGGAAGGCGAATCTCGACGTGGAAGCTGCTGTTCGACGGGCCGTCGGTTTCAATCGTCGCGTCCGTGCCGTTCACGGCGACTCGGGTTTTGACGCGCCAGAGCTGATTCGGGTCGCGCACCGACCAGTCGAGCCGCACGCGGTTGGAAAGGGCGCCGGTAATGACGTAATCGCCCGCGGACAGATTCAGCCGCACGCGGCCGCCGCTCGGAAATGGCTGCTCGAAAGAGGTTGGCGGCGGAACCTCTCTGGATTGTGAAGCCGCAACCGCAACAAGGGCAGCCGCGACGAGTGAGGTCGCGATGACAGCTCGCACGGGACCTCCAAGGAGTGGACGTGATTCGACATACGCAGTCTGGGGAAGCAAGGTTCCCGACGAAATGTGAGGATCTAAGGATGTGAGGATGTGAGAATCTATTTGAGGATTTTTATGCGTCGATTTCTGGTTCTGGCCGCCGCACTCCTCCTCATGGCACAGGCAACGCCTGCGCCGACCCATCGCCAACTGCTGATCGTCCTCGACGGCCTGAGGCCCGACTACGTCACACCTCAAGTGATGCCCACACTCTACGCTCTGGGCCAGCGTGGTGTCAGGTTCGACAACCATCATTCGGTCTTTCCGACGGTCACACGCGTGAACGCCTCGTCGATCGCGACCGGGACGTATCCCGAGCTGCACGGGCTGATGGGGAACTCGGTCTTCTTTCCGCAGGTCGATCCGGCGCGCTTTCTCGATACCGGCGAGCGCGCGAACCTGCTGAAGATCAGAGCGGCCGTCGCCGGACGACTGCTCACCGCGCCGACGCTGGCGGAAACGCTGCAGCCGCTCGGCAAGAAGGTGCTCGTGGTCAGCTCCGGATCGTCCGGATCGGCGTATCTCCTGAATTACACCGTCTCGGGGGGCGCGATCCTTCACAACGAGTTCACGCTGCCCGAATCGCTCGGCGAGGAGATGACCGCCAAGCTCGGCCCGAATCCGCCGGAAGCGATGCCGAACACGGCAGGAAACCGACGCGCCGTCGACGCCTTTCTGCAGATCGGCCTGCCGCGGATCGATCCCACCATCACGGTGATGTGGCTGACGGATCCGGACCACACCGCGCACGCCCGCGGCCTGGGCGAGCCGACGACGGTTGACGCCTTGAAGCGTGTGGATGGCGAGGTGAAACGCGCGCTGGACGGCCTCGCCGCGGCCGGATTGTCGAGCAGCTACGACGTCTGGGTGACGTCCGACCACGGGTTTTCGACGAGCACAGCGGCGCCGAACGTCGCCGAGATCCTGAAGCCGTACAGCGGCGTGCTCGCCGACGGATCGCCGCGCATTGTCGCCGGTGGCGGCGCGATCTACGTGCGCGATCACGACCGCGATGCGATCACCGCCATCGTCAGCGCGCTGCAGCGGACGCCGGGCATCGGCGCGATCTTCACGCGCTCAGCGATCGCCGGCGCTCTCGACGGCGGCGTGGCGGGGACTTTGTCTTTTGACGCGATCCGCTGGAGCCACGAGCGCTCGGCGGACATTCTCTATTCTCCGGACTGGACCGACGCGAAGAACGGGTTCGGCGTGCCGGGTACGACGGCGTCTGGCGGCGTGGCCACTCACGGCAGCTCGAGCCCCTACGACGTTCACAACGTCCTCATCGCTGCCGGTCCGGATCTCAAGGAGAAGGTCACCGTCCGCGCGCCGAGCGGCAACGTCGACTTCGCGCCGACGTTCCTCCGCCTGTTGGGCGAGCCGATCCCGCCATCGATGAAGGGGCGCGTGCTCGAAGAGGCGTTCAAGAGCGGACCCGATCCGGCGGGCGTGAAGGTCGACACGCTGGAGCCGAAGGTGACGAGCGGCGACGGGTCCTATTCACTCACGGGATTCTTCTCGGCCGTGGAAACGCCAGCCGGCCGCTATCGCTACTTCAATTACGCCAAGGTCGAACGCAAGAGCCGTTAGCACAAAAGCAACCACGAAGTCACGAAGGACGCGGTCGCATTTTTCTTCGTGGTTGCATTTGTCACTCCCACCGAAACACCCTGGCCGACAACGCAGTGCACACCGCAAACACGATCGCGAGCGCCAGGACGTCGACGAGGTGCGCCGACCAGGGATCGCCGCCGATGACGCCGCGCATCAGCGACACCGCGTAGGTCAGCGGCATCGTTCGCGCAACGATGCGCAGTGCCGGAGGAAGCGCTGGCAGAGGAATCACGGCAAGCGCCATCATCGGGTAGAGGACGAGGCTCGCGATCGGCTGCGCGAAGCGCGCGGTCGGCACGACGCTCGCGATGACGAATCCGACTGAAAGAATGCTGAGGGTGCTGATCAGCAGCGCAACGGTGAAGCCCAGGACGGGCACGTTCGCCCCGGCGGGTAGATACCTGCGCCCCGCCGCGATCATGATCGCCATCGTGGTGGCGGTGAGCAGCAGCTTCACGACCACCTGAGCGGAGAGGATCGTCACCGGCCGGAGCG
>Ga0114129_10007403_pt1 | contig 15622 bp, 6 predicted proteins | sample RhiMetdeltSRZDD1_FD_80071 | JGI IMG/M metagenome (GOLD analysis project Ga0114129, IMG submission 80071) | Populus rhizosphere microbial communities from Tennessee, USA - Rhizosphere MetaG P. deltoides SRZDD1 (version 2) (version 2) | ecosystem: Host-associated > Plants > Roots > Rhizosphere >... | reverse complement strand
GGGGTACATCTTCAAAGCGAGCGGCACCTACAACGCGCCGTGGGGAATTCTGATCAGCCCGGTGTATCGCTTCCAGGCCGGCGCGAACTACGCGCGTCAGCTCACGCCGTCGGCGCCGGGTTCGTGCGCATGCACCTACAGCGCGGCGGACTTCGGTCCGGCGAGCGGACCGACCGGGTCGAGCCTGACGAACAACGTTGCCTACGTCAGCGATTACAACGCGTTCCGGCAGGACAACATCTCGGTCCTCGACGTGCGCGTCGAGAAGAGCGTCAATCTCGGAGGTGGCGTGAAAGTGCGGTTGTTCCTGGACGGGTTCAACCTGGTGAACGCGTACGCCGCCGAGACGATCAGCTTCAGCACCGGCTCAGCGTTCCAACAGCCAACGGCGATTCTCGCGCCGCGGACGGGCCGCATCGGCGCGCGATTGGTCTGGTGAGATCGCAGTAGGGGCGGACCTGCGTGTCCGCCCAGGGCCGACCCTTCGACCGCTCGTCCTGAGCGTGTCGAAGGACGAGCGCTCAGGGCAGGCGCGTGGGTCGGCCCCTACGGCGAGTGAGTGGAGCGCGAGGCTTTAGCCGAGCGTTTGAAGCCGGGCACGAAAGTGCCCGGCTTTTTTTGTGTACGTTCGGGTGCTAAGCTCACGACTTCTTTACGCGGTCCTTTTGAAAGTCTGGGGAGGAGGATGGTCATGAGACGTCGAGGGTTTTCTCTCTTCGTCGTTGTGCTCGCCGTGAGTGTGCTCGCGGCGGCGCAAGCGTTCGCGCAAGGCGGCGGCGCCAGCACGACCGGCTCGATCAACGGCAAGATCGTCGACAGCAGCGGCGCCATCCTGCCTGGCGTGACCGTCACCGCGTCGAGCCCCTCGCTGATGGGCGTGCAGGCGACCGTGTCCGACGCCGGCGGGAACTATCGATTCCCCGCGCTGCCGCCAGGCACGTACACCGTCACCTTCGAGCTACCTGGCTTCAACACGTTGAAGCGCGAGAACATCCTGATCTCGATGGGGTTCACGGCGGCGGTGAACGCCGAGCTGGCCGTCGCGTCGCTGCAGGAAACGGTGACGGTCACGGGCGACTCGCCGGTCATCGACACCTCCAATACGCGCGTTCAGCAGAATTTCAAGCTCGAAGCGTTGCAGGACATCCCGAATGCGCGCGACATGTGGTCGCTGCTCGCCGTCACGCCCGCGGTGCAGATGAACCGCATCGACGTGGGCGGCAATCGCGCCGGCACGCAGACCGGCTACGTGGCGTATGGCTACAGCGGTCAGAACCGCGTGCTGGTGGAAGGCATCAACACGACCGAAGGCACGAGTGGCGCGGGATTCTACTTCGACTACGGATCGTTCGAGGAAGTCTTCCTGGGCACGATCGGCCAGGGCGCCGAGATGCCGACGCCGGGCGTCCAAAGCCAGTTCCTCGGCAAGTCGGGCGGCAACAAGTTCCAGGGCGAGGTCTACAAGGATTACGAACGCAACTCGATGCAGGGCGACAACATCACCGGAAACGTACCGTCGCAGTACGTGTTCGGCGCCGCCAATCCGAACGGCATCCAACAGCACAGCAACGAGCTGATCGACTACAACGACTTCAACTTGAACATCGGCGGTCCGATCAGACACGACAAACTCTGGTGGTACTTCTCGCACCGGTATCAGTCGGTGAACGTCAACCAGCCGAATTTCATCGGCGAGATCGCGGGCACGCCATTCCACACCGATCTTTGGAATCCGTCGTCGAAGTTCACGTATCAGGTCAATCGGAACAACAAGCTGATTGGCTACTACCAGTGGGGCCAGAAATCTCAGCCGACGCGACTGCCGGACAACTCGTATCAGTACGCGTCGATTGGACCGACGTACAAGCAGGATTCGGGCAGCTGGGTCTACAAGAGCGAGTGGAACGGTACGCTGAGCAACAAGCTGTACGCCGAAGCGCGCTACGGCGTGTTCGGCTACTACTTCCCGCTGATCGCGAACACCGACACGACGCAGCCGCAAATCATCAACCAGCAGCTCAATCAGTACTTCAACGGCGATCAGAAGCGGCAGCTCGATCGCCACCGTGGACAGGCCACGGGCGCGCTCACCTACTTCAAGGATGGATGGGGAGGCTCGCACAACTTCAAGATCGGCGGCGAGTGGCTCGACGAAATCAGCTACTTCGGATACCTGCAGAGAGCGTCGGGCAACATCCGCCAGACGATCAACGCCAACGGCACGCCGATTCAGGTCGTGATGTACGCGCCGACGGCGACGGCGCTCGAAAGCGTCCTGGCAGGACCAAACGGCGATCTGCTGAGTCTCGCGAAGGTGACGACGTACGACGCGTTCCTCACCGACCAGTGGACGGTCGGCCGTGCGTCGCTCAATCTCGGCGTGCGGTTCGATCGGTATCGCTCCTGGATTCCGGAGCAGAAGCAGCTCGCGTTCACGTTCCCGAGCGGACTCAGCATTCCCGATCAAACATTCGCCGAGACGGCGTTCTTCACGTGGAGCTCGATCTCGCCGCGCCTTGGCATCAGCTACGACCTGTTCGGCACCGGCAAGACGGTGGTCAAGGCGAACTATGGTCTGTACCGTTTCAACCCCGGACCGACTGTGGCGGAAGACGCGAATCCGAATCAGGCGATCAAGAGCGTCACGTACGCATGGAGCGACACGAGGGTGTGTGCGACGTGCAGACCGGGAGATGGACTCTATCAACCCGGCGAAGAAGGAAACGTGACGGGCAGCGCGCTCGCCGGTTCGGTCTCGGTCGATCCGAACCTGAGGCAGCCGTACACGAATCAGGCGACGGCGTACTTGGAGCAGCAGATCGCCGAGGGCGTCGGCGCGCGCGTCGGATTCGTGTGGGTCGGCGTGCGCAATCAGATCGGCACGATGCAGGCGCTGCGGCCGGCCGGCGCGTACACCGTGCCGTTCTCGTTCACGGACCGAGGTCCGGACGGCGTGCTCGGATCGGGCGACGATCGGAATCTGACGTTCTATGGTGTTCCGAACAGCGCGATCTCGGGCTGCACCGCCACGACGACCGCACCAACCGCGACCTGTCTGTATCCGGCGAATCAGGTGGTGGTGAACGCGCCGAACAACGGCACGTACAAGACGATCGAGTTGTCGATGAACAAACGTCAAAGCCACCACTGGTCGGCCGGCGGCGGGTTCGGGTACACATGGCAACACGACTTTCCCGTCGATCACCCAGGCACGCCGAACGGGCCGTTCGACTACGACTACTCGTTCTACAGTCTGAAAGGCACGGGCACGTACACCTTCCCGTGGGGCGTTCTGGGCAGCGTCTCGTACCGCTTCCAGATCGGCACCAACTACGCGCGCACGCTCAGCCCCACCGCCCCGGCGTCGTGCGCGTGCACGTTCAGCGCGTCGCGGCAGGGGAGTCCGACCAACACGACGGTCTACGTCACGGACTACAACACGTTCCGCCGCGACAATGTGTCGGTGCTCGACGCGCGCGTCGAGAAGACGGTCGCCATCCGCGCGACGAAGCTGCGGCTGTTCGCGGACTTGTACAACATCACCAATCAGTACGCAGCGGAAACGATCAATGCCGGCACTGGTCTGAGCGCCGGCGTGTCGACATTCCAGACGCCGACGGCAATCCTCGGACCGCGGACGGGACGCATCGGACTCCGATTCGTGTGGTAGGCGGGGAGGGCAGTCCTGCCCTTCACGCCCTATCGAGGGGCCACGCCGAAGCCGCGGACACGCGCGCCGGGAATCCGGACGCCGATCTTCACGTCACTCGGCTTCGACTGCGGCGGGACGAGATACTCGATCATGATTTCGGTCGCGAGCCGGTCCGCAATGTGATCGAGCGCGACGCGATACGACGCCGCGTTGTAGATCGGCGTGTACTGTCCGCGCGTCTGATCGACGAGGGCATGCAGCGTCGACGCGGCATCACCAGATCCGCCCGGCAGCCGGTTCGGTCGGTTGGCGATCACGTGAAGAATCGCACCGGATTCGACGATCGGACCGACGACCGACTCCGCGTCGCGGCTGGCGTCGACGGGTGAGGCCGACAACATCACGATCGCGGAGAAGAGCGATCCGATGGGCCGCAGCGTACGAGCCGCGAAGGCGGCGCCCTGCAGCAGCAGGCTCGATCCGTTCTCGCTCGCCGTCATTCCTTCGAGCCGCTCCATCAGGGCGGGCCGCTCGTCTTCGAACGACGCCAGCATCGCCGGCGGATCGCCAAACGTACCGAGCGCGACCGCGCGCTGGCCGATGCGCGTGATGAATTGCGCCGCCGCCTTCTGCATCGCGGGCAGGTCGCTCCGCGCCTCGCCGCTCGTGTCGATCATGACGATGACGGGGTAGTCGGCGACGTGGACCGACAGGATCTCGCGCGCGGCGGCGCCTTCGTGGACGACGAAGTCATCGGCCTCGACGTCGACGATCGGGCGGTTGCGCGGGTCGACGACCGTGGCGAGGGCGACGCGGCTTGCGCCCGTCTGCTGAAGCGCCGGCAGTGAAGAAGAGAGCAGCGCGACCGCGGCCGCTGCCGCCACAATCCGCACAGTCACAACAAGTCGCATTATAGTGAAGGCATCCATGCGCCCGCCCCACGTGCTGCTCGGTGTCGCCGTCGTCATATTCGCGACGACGACGTACGCAGCGCGGGCCGTCCAAACCGGGGTGGAGGTCCGCGACGCGGCGGCCCTGAAAGGGCCGCCCTACGAATCATCCGCTGCTGTGTACGTAGGATCGGCGGCGTGCCAGCGATGCCACGAGTCGGCGTACGAGACGTGGCGAAACACGCTGCACGTCCAGATGACGAAGCCGATCGCGGAGGCGCGCGTCGAGGGCGATTTCAGAAACGCGTCGTTGAATCAGCGCGGTCAGACGTCGAGCATGGAGACGCGCGACGGCCGGTACTTCATTTCGATCGCGCGCAACAATCGGCCGGCCGAAAAACTCGAAGTCCATTACACGCTCGGCGCGCGCCGCTTCCAGGGATATCTCTCGAAGCTGCCAGACGGCCGCATCTACGTGCTGCCGGTGTTCTGGCACAACGAAGCGAAGCGTTGGGTCGACTGGAAGGAAATCACGCCGGTTCCCGACGATCCGGATCACGACCTGCGGCAGATCTGGAACGTCACCTGCGTGAACTGCCACGCGACGAACCTCGCGAAGAATTTCAATCCGTCGACGAACACGTACGCGACGACCTGGACCGAGATGGGCATCGGCTGCGAAGCGTGTCACGGTCCCGGCGCGCGCCACATCGACGTGGTGACCGCGTGGCAGAAGAATCCGGCGAGCAGGCCGGTGCAGCCGACCGCGGCGCAACTCGACGTGTTTTCACCGAATCAGGCGATGCCACGGCAGGTCTTCGATGCCTGCGGGTACTGCCACGGCAACAAGAACAACGTCTTCTTCGGATTCAAGCCGGGCGATCGCTACGAGGATTTCGCGCTGCCGTTTCTCATCAGCCAGCCGATTCCCGACAACGATCCGCAGGGCGACTTCTGGCCGGACGGCCGTCCGAGCCGCTTCAACCGGCCGCAGGCGCTGACGCTCACCGGCTGCTTTCAGAAGGGCGAGGCGACGTGCACGAGCTGCCACAAGATGCACGGGTCGCCGAACGATCACGCGCTGAAACTCCCGGTGGAAGCGGAGGGCGGCGGGCTCACGCGGCAAAGCGATCGATTGTGCACGCAGTGCCACGAAGTCGACGCGGCGCACACGCGTCACGAGGTCGACTCGCAGGGCAGCCGCTGCGTCGCGTGCCACATGAGCGACGTGAACTGGCGATTGATCACCCGGCGCCGCGATCACACATTCCAGCCGCCGGTGCCCGAGATGACGAGCCGCTTCGGCGTGCCGAACGCGTGCACGACGTGCCACGAGAACAAGTCGCCCGAATGGGCGGCGTCGACGATGGACCGGTGGTACGGCAACCGCGAGCGGCGGCAGGCGATCGTGCGCATGGCCGAAACGTTCTACCGCGCGGGGAGCGGCGACGCGTCGGTGCTGCCGGAGGTCGCGCGGCTCGCCGTCGATCGATCGCACGGCACGCTCATCCGCGCGAGCGCCGCGGAGTTCGCGGGGCAGTTGATTTCGAAATCTCGAGTAGGAGCCGACCAACGTGTCGGCCCCAGGGCGGACACACAGGTCCGCCCCTACAGCGCGGAGGTTGTGAATGCGTTAATCGGCGCCGCCGCCGATCGCGAGCCGGCGGTGCGCATCACGGCGGTGCGTGCGCTCAGCTTCATTCCGATCGCCCCGACAGGCGGTGACTCGCGCGTCGCGTCCGTGATTGCCGCGCATCTCACCGACAGCTCCCGGCTCGTCCGCGTGAGCGCGGCGGAGTCGCTGATGACGTTCGGCATCACGCATCTCGACGGCGCGCGCGGTCAGGCGCTCGCGCGCGCGCAAGACGAGTGGGCGGAAAGTCTTCGGACCTTCAACGATGTCGCCGCCGACCACACGGCGCTCGGCTGGCTGGAAGCGGCGCGCGGCCGCAGCGAAGAAGCAGCGAAGGAATTGAGAGTCGCGATCGCGCTCGATCCGCGCGATGCGAGGCCGCACGTGTACCTCGGCGTGCTCGCGGCCCGAGCTGGGCGCTACGACGAAGCCCTGCAGCATTTCAAAGCTGCGAAAACGATCGATCCCGCCTATCAGAATTTGGATCGCCTCATTGAAGAGTCGAGCAAGCGGACCTCGAAAGGCGATTGACAAGCCGCGTTCACAGCTATGATCGCTGACTGTGGGCTTCAAAGTTTTGTTGCCCATGCCGAGCCTTCGGTGTGATTGGGGGGCGATACGTATCAAATCCGATACGCGGCATCTGCACCAACTATCCCGTTCGACATATTCGGTAGCTCTCAGAGGAGGAGCGGACGACATGAACCGTAAGATCGGTAAGCTCGCAGCTGCGGCCGTCGCGCTCGTGCTCGCGGTCGGCTTCGCTGCGCCGGCGTCAGCGCAGTTCTACACGGGACGCATCGACGTCACACTCACTGACCAGACCGGCGGCCGTTTGCCGGGCGTCACTGTCGACATCACCGGACCGGTGAGCCAGTCCGCCGTGTCCGACGCGCAGGGGGAAGCGCACTTCCTGAACCTGCCCGTCGGCACGTACACCGTCAAAGCATCATTGAGCGGCTTCAACCCGTACACGAACACGAACGTGCCCGTTGTATCGGGCGGCGCCGTGCCGCTCGAAGTCAGGCTGAGCGTCTCGGGTACGGCTGAAACGGTCAACGTGACAGCGGCGACGCCCGTGATCGACATCAAGAAAGAAACGACGACGACCAACGTCACGCTCGAAGAACTACAGAACATTCCATCGGCGCGCGATCCATGGGTCGTCATGCAGACGGTCCCGTCGATCGTGGTCGATCGCGTGAATGTCGGTGGATCCGAATCGGGTCAGCAGTCGGCGTTCAACGCGAAGGGCGCCAGCGGTGCGCAGAACACGTGGAACCTGGACGGCATTCCCATCACCGATCTCGCCGCGACCGGCTCGACGCCGACGTACTACGACTTCGATCAGTTCCAGGAGATGAACTTCACGACGGGCGGCGCCGACGTTCAGAACGGAACACCCGGCGTCGGCATCAACTTCGTGCTGAAGCAGGGCGCGAACACGCCGCACGGCTCGAGCCGGTACTTCTTCGAGCGTGAAGGGCTCCAGGGCAACAACATGCCGTCGGCGCTAGCTCAAGCCCTCGGCACCTCACAAAAGCCTTCGCCGGACTGTGTGAGCAGCAACTACACGAAACATTGCGGCAACCGCACCGACAAGTACGATGACTACGGCGTCGAGCTGGGCGGTCCGATCCTCAGGGACCGGCTGTGGGCGTGGGGTTCGGCGGGCAAGACCGACGTCAAAATCCTCACGTTCGCCGGCGCGCCCGATCACACGATCTTGAAGGACTACGCGGTGAAGGTGAACGGCCAGGCGACCAACGCGATCCGCGGCGGCTTCACCTTCTGGGACGGTGAAAAAACGAAACAGGGCCGCGGCGCCGGCGCGACGAGACCGCCTGAAACCACATTGGATCAAGCGGGTCCGACCAGGATGTACAAGGGTGAAGCGAGCTTCACGATCGGCAACAACGTCTTTCTGGTCGGCCGGTACGCTCACATCTCGGGAGCCTTTACGCTCACACCCGAAGGCGGTCTCGACAAGAGCGTGTATCAGGACGATGGCGGCGTCTTTCACAACTCTTACTACAACTACTCGTCGACCCGGCCGCAGAACGTCGTCAGCGCCGACGGCAGCTACTTCAAAGGCGTCCACGAAGTGAAATTCGGCTACAGCTGGAAGAAGTTCGGCGTCGAGTCCCTCACGACGTGGCCCGGAACCAAGACGAAGACGGTCTGGAATGGCTACCCGAACATGGTGGTACAGGCCATTCGTGACAACGCGTCGAACACGGAAGGCAAGTACGGCAACGCGTATGTCGGCGACACGATTTCGTTCAAGCGCGCGACCGTGAACTTGGGTGTGCGGTGGGATCGTTCGGTCGCGTCGGCTCTGCCGGCATCGGTCGGCGCGGTGCCCGGATTCGAATCGTCCGGCCTGGTCGCGTTGACCGTTCCGGGCGTCCCCGACGCGATCAAATTCAACAACGTGACGCCGCGCGTCGGCGTCAACTACTCGCTGGACGAGGCGCGCAAAACGCAGGCGCGCGTCAGCTACGCGATGTTTGCGGCGCAGTTGGGCGCCACGGCGGCTTCCGTCGTGTCACCGGCCCAATACTCGTACATCTACTACAACGCGATCGATCGCAACGGCAACGGGACCGCCGAGCTGAACGAGATTCTCTTCTCACAAGGGAACCAGGGGTACGGGGGATTCGATCCGGCGAACCCGACCCGAGTCGACAAGAGCGTGAACGTGATCGGCAGCAATCTACATTCCCCGAAGACGCACGAGCTCCTGTTCGGCGTCGACCGCGAGATCATGCCGCAGTTTTCGATCAGCGGCACGTTCACGTGGCGCCGGTTCACGGATCTGCGGTGGAGTCCGCGCATCGGAGTCCGGCAGGCCCAGTACCATCAGACGGGAACGTTCACGGGTACTTTCCCCGAGGTCGGGTCGGTCAGCATCCCGTTCTATGCGATCAACTCCAACGCGATCCCCCCGGGTGGCGGGCGCGAGTACATCAACCGCGACGGCTATCACCAGCAGTTCGTGGGGTTCGAGTTCAGCGCGACGAAGCGGATGTCGAATCACTGGATGGCGCGGCTCGGATTCTCGACAAACAGCCACACCGAGCGCTTCGATGATCCGTCCCAGGCCATCGAAGATCCGACGCCGCTGTGCAGCTCGACTCCAGCGTTGAACACGTACGACGCTCAGTGCGTCGCACTCGTCGATGGCGGCCAGGTGGTTCGCCAGACGGGCGGCAGCGGCAAGAGCCAGATCTTCGTCGCCCTGCCGCGCTATCAGTTGATCGCGAACGGGATGTACGAGGCACGCTGGGGCATCAACTTCGGCGCCAACCTGGTGGCGCGGCAGGGGTACAGTCAGCCTTTCTATCGCAGCCAGGTCGTCACCACGGATGCGTTGAGCAATCGGAAAACCATCCTGATGAATCGAGACCTCGACAGTAACCGGCTGCCAATGGTGACCTCGTTCGACGGTCGCGTCGAGAAGGCGTTCACGTTCGGCACCGCAAAGATCGCGGTCGATCTCGACCTGTTCAACCTGTTCAACTCGGACGTCGTCTTGGGAAAGACGTATGACGCGCGGCTCACGGGCGCGCTGGGATACAACCAGATCCGCGAAATCATGCAACCGCGAATCGCTCGTCTCGGCGTGCGTCTGAACTTCTGACAGCGGCTCGGCTGACGCCTCGCGCTCGGAACACCCCGGCGCTTCTCACGCAGGAGCGCCGGGGTTTTTATTTACTGACCCTCGCGAGCGCGACCTTCGCGTCGGCGAGCGAGGGATTGAGCGCGAGCACCTGCCGGTATTCCGCCGCGGCGCGTTGCATGTCGCCGCGAAGTTCGGCGACGCGACCGAGGCCGTAATGCGTCTCGGCGGGCCGATACTTCAGCGCGAGGAGCGTACTGAATTCGCGCTCGGCGACGTCGAGCTTCCGGAGCCGCAGCGCGAGATCGGCCAAGCGCGCCCGCGCCCGTAGGTCCGATCCGTTCAGCCGCACAGACTTCTCGTACTCGGCCAGCGCCTTGTCAAACTGCTCCTGTCGTTCGTACACGCGCCCGCGCTCGAGGGCGACCTCCGAAGAGTCCGGCTCGAGGCGTGCCGCGTCGTCGATTCTCTGCAACGCCCGATCGAGGTTCCCCTGCGCGATGAGCACGCGCGCCGTCGAGAGCGGCGGCGCCGCAGACGTCGGATTCAACGCCGCGGCAGCCGCGTATTCGCCCAACGCCCGCTCGTCGTCGCGCTTGGCGACATACGCGTCACCCATCAGCAGGTGGATGTCGTACCAGCGTTCGTTGATCTCGGATAGCTGCTTGAGCCGCGTGAGGGCTTGATCGGCACGGCCCGCGCCCAGATCGTCCATCGCCCGGCTCAGTGTGTCATTGAGGACGCGGATCTTCGGCGCCATGTCTTTTGGGTCTAGTCCCCGTGCGTTGCCCGAAGGCGCCGCGATGCCGACGTATCCGAGACTGCGAAGGCGCGCCAGCGTCTCCGGATCGGGCTGCGGCACGGTCACGGTGGCGGCGTTCCCGAATCCAGCGGCGATCCGGCTGAGATCCGCCTGCAGCCCCGCAGCAAGCGGACCGCGAGTGTCGAGCGCGTTCTGCGCCTCCACTCGATCCGTGTTCATGTTGTAGAGCTCGGGTTTCGGCGCATCGATGTACTTCCAGCCGTCGGCCCGGATCGATCGCAGCTCGCTCCATCCGTAATGGAGGCGCGGGTAGAACGTTTCCGCGTACGCCGCCGGCGGGTCGCGTCGAGGCGAGCCCTTCATCACTCCCACGACGCTGACACCGTCGATGTTCTCGGGAGGCGGGACGCCGAGCAACTCCGCAATAGTCGGCGCGACGTCGATGCTGCGCACCTGTTCGGCTATCACGGTTTCAGCGAGCGCGCGCCCGGGCAGGCGGACGATCCACGGGATGTGAAGAACAGATTCGTACAGAAAGAGGCCGTGCTCGCCTTCGCCATGATCGCCAAGACCCTCGCCGTGGTCGGCGATGACGGTCACGATGGTGCGGTCGAGCGCGCTCTGCTGTTCGAGGAGTGATAGCAGTCGCTGAATACAGCGATCGACGTAGGCGATCTCACCGTCATACGGCCGCGTCCGAAACCGCGTCGCCAACGAACCTGGCGGGGTGTAGGGCGCGTGCGCATCGTACAAATGCACCCACGCGAAGAACGGCTGCGCGCTCGATTGACGCAGCCAGGCGAGAGCCGCGTCGACCACCGCATCGCCAGGACGCTGCGCCTGGAGCTTCATCGAAGCATCGAAGCGAGCGAATCGGGCGTCGAACTCGTCGAAGCCCTGCGCGAACCCGTACTCGCTTCCGAGGATGAACGCGCCGACGAACCCGCCGGTGCGGTAGTCGGCCGTCTTCAAACGTTCGGCGAGCGTGACCGCTTGCTGTGGCATCGGCGTCGTCGCGTTGTCGCGCACGCCGTATCGAGCTGGGTAGACACCAGTGAGGATCGCGGCGTGCGCCGGTCCCGTCAGCGGCGACGCCGTCGTCGCGTCCGCGAATCGAACACCCTCGCGGGCGAGACGGTCGATTGCGGGCGTCTCAGCGGAGCGATACCCGTACGCGCCAAGACGATCGGCGCGAACGGTGTCGATCGTGATCAACAGAAGGTTCGGGCGCGGATTCTGCGCGTGGAGCAGCGCGGCCAGCGAAACTGCGAGCGCCGCGGCTGCGGGACCGAGCGGAAGAACGCGAGCTCTAATCACCGCGGCTCGAAGTCACCCGCAACGATCTCGATTTCACGCGTCTGCGTCGAAGCCGTCACGCCGCCTGACGCGACCTGCGCGCGGACGACGTACCGGCCTGGCGGCGCTTCCGAGAGCGGCATCTCTATCAGCGCCGTCCGCAGCGCGCCGCGATCGGTGCGACCGATGGCGAGGAGCTGCGCATGAGTGGTTCGCCATGGAGCGTCGCTGTCGATCGGCGACAAATCGACGCGCACATCGATATCGCGGAGCTCGTCGTCGCTTCGGCCATACAGCTCGAATGTGCCGGTCAGCACGTCGGAAGCCGATGTCCTGAGACGAACCGGTAACGCGTGCTGTTGAGAGCCGATGACGAGATCGCTGACGCTCAATGAAGACCCGTCCAGACTGCGGATGTCGAACCGTCGGTCCGCAGACGCCACGAGACCGCCCGGCTCGCGGACGACGACACGCGCGATGTATTGACCGGGCGGCGCCTCGAACTGGACACGGCACGTACCGGACACGCGCTTGGTATCGCCGTGATCGCCGTCCGGCAGCATCAACGCATGTGTTCCACTCGAGACGACGCGGCCGGTGGTGGTTTCCTGGACCGCGAACACCACGTCGGTCGGCGCCGATCGCGTCCCCCGCGTGGCTGGCACGTCGGCGCCGACGGCGAGCACGACTTTCTCCGCGCCCGAACGGCTCCCTCGAAGCACGTAGGTCGTGAATTCGACGGGGAACCCTTGTTCGGGGAACGGCGCCGAGAGCGCGGTGTCGATGTCGCGGCGCCGAGCCGCCGGCGAGATGTCCGGTGCGTCGAGAGCGTAGCCGGTGCGAGCGCCCACGCGAACGCCACGGCGGTCGACACGGATCGTCACACGCCGGTACTTCGACCGGTTCTTCGCGCCGTCTACGGCCGGCGCGAATCCGATCATGTAGTAGTCCTGCGACTGGTCGGCGATCGACGCGAGCGCGCGATCGAGGCGCCCGCCGGCGTCGAGGAACAGTTGACCGTCGGTTTCGACCGCCAGGCTGCCGAGCGGCTCGAGGCGGCTGTGCGCTTCGCGCTGTTGATCCGCGCCACGGACGTCGGTGTCGGTCGGCGATGTCCCGCGGCGGATCAGGTCCATCGCGTACACCACGCCGTACGACTGCGCCGCGGCGGCCGCGGCATCTTCGAGCTCGCGGGAGACGTTGTCGGCGAAGAATCCCTCCGAGAACACCACGACCGACTTGCGGCCCTCGATGAATCGCATGTCGCGCAGCAGACGGGTGAACAGCATCAGAAAGCGTCGCGCATCGCCGTCCGCCTTGGCGACGATCGTCTGCGCGTTCTCCTTGACGGCGCGGACGTATGTCAAATCGCCGGGCGAATCGCCAGTCGCCTTTCGCGCTGCCGGTGTTCCACCGAGCACTTCGGCGGGCGAGCTCTCGGTCGAGAGCCGCGCGACGACGCGCGCGAGGATCAGCTGATCGCCGCGGATGATTTGATACGCCTCGTCGACGCCCATCGCGCCCACGCCCGTCAAATCGGTTCGCTCGAGCGCGCCTCGCACCCGCGGCAGCTCGGCGATCGCCGCGTTCAGATCAGCGGTGAATCTGATCTGCGGGCCCGGACCAGGCAGCGCGTATACGGCGACGCGGTCGCCGGGCCGCACGCGCGTTTTCAGGAACTGCTGCGCCGCAACTCGCGCTCGCTGCTCGTTGCCGGCTGTGATGTGCTGCTGATCGAAGACGAGGACGTACAAATGGCCGCGCGAAGCCCCGCGATTGGTCGAGACCTCGCCAAGCATCGTCCGCTCGGCCACGTCGCGATCCGTACCGATCGGTTCTTCGATGTGCTGGAAGAAGATGACGGGCGCCAGCCGGCCGCCGTCGGTGACGACGAATTCGTCCGCGCGGAGATCCTTGACGGGAATTCCATTGGTGTCGACCACGCGCACGTCCATCCGCACGAGGTCGACCGTCGTCCTGAATGTGGGCGGCGCCGACTGCGAGGCGAGGTGCGCCGATGCCGCCACCGTCAGCACCGCCGCCGCAACAGCGGAACCTCTGTGCCGCATGTGTGAACGGCGACGTTCGGAGGCCGAGCGGCGCATGTCGCGGCGATCTTAACACTCGGAGGAAACTCAGCGTCTTTCGAGCAGTGCCTCGAAGCGCCGGATGTCGCGGCTGTACTGTGCCTTTGGCGCCGATCGTACGAAATCTTCTAGATACGGACGCGCGTCGGCGAGCTGGCCGCTGCTGACCAGCTCGTTCGCGAGATTGTACAAGGCGTCGTAGTCGGTCGGATCCAGCTCGATGGCGCGGCGCCAGTTCTGGATTGCTGCGTCGCGTCGTCCTTCCTTGCGTTCCACAGCACCGAGGCCCGTATATGCCCGTGCCGATCGAGGGTCGATGGCGAGCGCATGCGTCAGGGCGTCGCGTGCCGCCGCCACATCGCCACGCTGGACCTCGACGCTCGCGATGTTCTGATAGGCCATCCCATTCTGCGGGTCGAGCCGCAGAATCGATTGAAATGTGTCGAGCGCACGCTTCGTCTGTCCCAGGTGCCCATACGTGATGCCCAGCGCGTTCAGCGCATCGACATCGATGCCGTTTGCAGCGGCCTGGAGCAACGGCAGCGCTTCCTGCGCCGATCCCGTCTCTGCGAGATAGACCCCCAGCTGAGTCGCGATGCCCGATTGCATCACACCGCGCGTCAACGCGCGCTTCAATGTGTCGATCGCCTGTTGAATCGCGCCCTGGCTCCAGTAGATGAACGCGAGGTGGCTGATCGCGACGCCCAGGTCGGGCCGGCGCGCCACGATCTCCTGATACACGTTCAGCGCCTCCGCGTGTCTGCCCGCTTCGTACAATGCGATCCCACGATGAATCGCCGCATCGACGTCAATGAGACGCTTCGGGTCGTCCTCTTCGGTGTAGCGCGCCTTCGGTCTGATGCTGCCGCTCGACGTGTATCCGAGGGCGCGCAATCGCGCCACCGTTTCGGCATCCTCCTGCTTCGGTGTCCCTGCGAGCGGGACGCTCCAACCGGCGAGCCGCGCTTCGAGCACGCGACGACGGTCGGGCTCACGGCCCACGACGTTCGCTGTCTCGCGCGGATCGCTGGAGAGGTCGTACAACTCGGCCAGCGGCAGCGAAATGAACTTTTCTCGTCCGGCGAGAACGCCGGTGAGCGGTGCCCAGCCTCGATTGAGAGATGCCGACATCGCCTCGAAGTACGATGCAGCGTCCTGGTCTCTGATCTCGGCAATCAGGCTGTGGCCCTCCAGTCCCGGCGGCGCCGGGACGGCGAGCGCGCCGAGAATCGTCGGCAGCAAATCGATATGCCGCGCGGAAACCTGTGACGTCGTCTCGACGCGATCCGGCGCTTCGCGTCCGGGCATGACCTGCGCGACGATCAGCGGCACACGCAGCGTCGACTCGTACGCGAAGAGGCCATGCGTCGATTCGCCGTGGTCGCCCAGCGCTTCGCCGTGATCTGCCGTCACGACGATGAACGTCGGGCGCGTCTGCGCGCGAACGAGGTCGAGCAACGGCGAGAGTTGCTGATCGATGTATGCGATCTCGCCGTAGTACGGCCGGTCGCCATACTGATGATCGAACGGCGGCGGCGGTTCGTACGGCGCATGGGCGTCGAAGAGGTGCACCCACGCGAACCAACGCACCGGCTGCGCCGCAATCCAGGCGCGAGCCGCCGCGACCACCGCATCGGCACGGCGCTCGGGCATGGCGAACTCGACCGGTCCATGCGTCT
>Ga0114129_10007400_pt1 | contig 15626 bp, 9 predicted proteins | sample RhiMetdeltSRZDD1_FD_80071 | JGI IMG/M metagenome (GOLD analysis project Ga0114129, IMG submission 80071) | Populus rhizosphere microbial communities from Tennessee, USA - Rhizosphere MetaG P. deltoides SRZDD1 (version 2) (version 2) | ecosystem: Host-associated > Plants > Roots > Rhizosphere >... | reverse complement strand
TCGCTGTCGTACCTGTTCTACGTCTTTGCCATCTCGCACGAGACGTTCTGGACGGCGGGTCTCGGCGATTGGATCGATCCGTACTTCATCAACTATCTGCTCGAGCACTGGTATCACGCACTTTGGACATTCAGTGATCCGTTTTCTCCGCCGATGTTCTACCCGGCGGAGAAGGCGATCGGGTACTCCCACTCGCTGATTCTCTACGCACCCTTTTACGTTCCGCTCCGGCTGTTTGTCCATCCTTTCCAGGCATACTCACTGAGCTTGCTCGTCGTCATCGAGACAGGGATCCTTTGTCTGTACGTGATTTTTCGCAGGTTCCTGCAGCTGACGTTTGTCGAATCGCTGCTGTTGACCGCGTTCTTCTTCAGCTCGCCGAACGTCATCAACGGGACCATCGGTGTGTGGTCGCAGCGAGCGTCGGTATTTCTGGTCCCGCCGATTCTTCTACTCGCGCTCGTTTCATGGCGCACCCAACCTGGTCGTCGGCGATTCGCCCTTGCGGGGCTTTCAGGATTCCTGGCAACGCTGCTCTTCCCGCATGACTTTTATAGCGGCTATTTCGCGTTCTTTTTCGCGACCATATTCGTGGCTGCGTGGGTGGTAGTCGAAGGGCGCGTCTCGAGTGCCACACCGGTGGTGCGATGGAGCACATGGTCGCTGACGCAGAAAGCCGCACTCGCATCAGTCGCGGTAAGCGCCGCGTGGACCGTGTATCTCTGGGAAACCGGCGGAGTAAGGATGCGCATCCTCGGGATCAAGATCGCGTCGCAGGATTGGCGCCGTCCAGCTGTGTTTTGCTTGCTGTGCGTGGCTGTGTTCGTCTGGCTCCGAGGCGTTTCCCGCATCCGTGCAGATCTCGCGACTGGCTGGATGACGAGTCGTCTCGCATCGTCGCCCTGGATGGGCGCGCTTGCGCTTGGCGCGACAGCGGGTGCTGCCGTGTTTCTATGGGGCTATCTTCCCGCGTATCGCGAGCATCCGCGTTTCCCGGAGCAGGATCTTCTGGATCAAATCAGAGCCCGGACGTGGCATGGGTGGACTGGTGTCTTCCACGATCTCACCGCGTACGACACGACCCGTTCGTTCAAACTTGTCGCGCTGGCGGGGATTTTTGCGTGTGTACCGTGGGTCAGGATCGTTCGAAAAACGCGCTGGTATGTGTTGTGGGCAGTTGTGGTGTCAGCACTGGTATTCGTGATGCCGCTGCGGATTGATGGTTTTTCAATCTGGCTTTCGTTCTTTCGCTACATTCCCGGCTTCAGCGTTATCCGGGATCCGACGCGAGTCATCTCTTTGTACGAACTGGCCTTCATCTTGGCGGTCGCTCTGCTGCTGACTGCGGTCCGACAACGTCCTGCGTATCGGGCCGGCATCTGCCTGCTCTGTGCGTACTTTCTCGTCGTCGATTATCGCGTCGACACGCTTGGTTACGAGCGGCCCGTCCGCCTTTTCAATCAATGGGTCGAAGCTCCGATCCAGATTGATCCAGCTTGCCGTTCCTTCTACATAAAAGGAGCGTCGCCAGGTTACATGTCGCGGTCGCCGAACCGGTGGGCACTTTATGCCGGCGATGCCATGTTCATCGCGTTGAAGCACGGACTTCCAACGCTGAACGGATACAGTGCGTGGAGTCCTGCGGGCTGGGAACTCGCGAATCCACAGGAACCGACCTACCCCGAACGTGTCCGGGAATGGATTGGAAAGAACAACCTCAAGGCTGTCTGTGAGCTCGACATCGAGTCGCGGACGATGCGCGCCGCACCGACGAATTGATTCTGGCCAATGTAACGCGTTGCAAGGGCACGGCGTATTCGTATCTAATTCTGCCGTCCGGCTCGCGAAGCGAGCTGACGGCAGTTATTAATCCAAATGCTGTTCTGGAGGAGGATTCGCGTGATCGAACGTAACCTCGGTCGCTTTTCGATTGCGGTCCTGGCGGCGACGCTTGTGCTGTCGTTCGCTGTCCGCCCTGAGGCGTCGGCGCAGCAGCCTGCGGCCCCACAAGGTGGCCAGCCGCCGCAGGGAGGACAGCCGGCACAAGGCGCGCCGGGCGGTGGCCGCGGCGGCTTTCAGTTGCGCAACGTGCAGGTGTTAAAGGACGTTCCGCCCGACCAATGGCAGCTTGTGATGCAGTACGTTGCGGCGTCGCTCGGCGTGCAGTGCAACTACTGCCACGTCATGGGTGATAACGCGAGCGACGACAAAGACACCAAGAAAACGGCCCGCAAAATGATGCAAATGGTTGCGGACCTGAACAAGGAATTCTTCGCCGGCAAACCAACGATCAGCTGCGCGTCGTGCCACAACGGCCATGCGAAGCCGTCGAAGGTGTCGCCCCTCGCCATCAACATGACGCAGGAGGAAGCCACGGCCGCTGCTGCAGCGCGCGGGAGACGTGGTGGTGGTCCCGGAGGGCCTGGCGGTGGCGGCGCTCCCGGTGGCGGTGCTCCCGGCGGCGCAGCTCCTGGCGCGCCTCCTGCTGGCGGCGCTCCGGGTGGTGCGCCCGGCCGCGGTCCGGCAGGCCCACCGCCGCCGCCTCCGGTGACCGAGACAGTCGATCAAGTTCTTTCGAAGTACGTGCAAGCGCTCGGCGGTCAGGCCCTGCAGAATGCGAAAACGCGAGTGATGACCGGCACAGTGACGAATCGCGATTTGACGACGGCGAATGTGACGATCACGGAGAAGAGCACTGGCGAATCGCGAATTGAAATCGCAACACAGCCTAATCCGACGATCCGAGCAACGAACGGCACGGCCGCGTGGCAGATCGGCGGCGGCGGCTTCGGTGGTGGAGCGAACGCGCGCGACATCGCTGGATTCCAGGTGCAGCAGGGATTCCGGCTCGCGGACTTTGCTTTGCCGCTGAACTTGAAGCAGCGCTATCAGAATCTCTCGGTCAAGCCCGCGTACGAAACGATTGATGGCAAGCAGGTGGTGGTGCTGACTGGAACTCCCTATCCGAATGCGTCGGAGGATCTCGCGTTCGATCGCGAATCAGGATTGCTCGTGCGTCGAACGGTCACGTCCGGTTCGACCGGCGGGTTTGGCATCATGGCGCTTGGCGAGCAGATTGACTACAGCGACTATCGTGATGTCAGCGGCGTCAAGGTTCCGTTCACCGTGAAGCACTCGACGTGGAATGCTGTGACGACCGAGAAATTCACGGACATAAAGATCAACGCGCCGGTGAACGACTCAATCTTCGCGAAGCCCGCGCCGCAACAGTGATCGATAGCGCGCATGGGAGGACGGCGGGCTGTTCCTCCCATGCGTGCCGGGTTCACCGCCGTCTGATGAGTGTGCCGGTTGCGTGTCCCGGCAAACCGTCATAGGTCCATCGCCACGTTCCTGACCCATCAGTCGCACCGTAGTACTCCAGCGTCAACGTCTCCACGTTCCGTTTACCTGCGACAACGTACACGTTGTCCGGTGCCTGAGACAGGATCGGGAAGTCATGCTCGCCCGCCTTCACGGATCCACTCACAATTTCGAGAACGAACCGATCGGGCAGGATAGGCGTGCCGGACCAATTCGCGTGCATCGTGGATCCATCGAACGTCCAGCTTGACGTCGGTGCCGGAGGCGGCACGGGCGCCGGAGTTGGATTCGGCGTCGGTGACGGCGCCGGTGTGGGCGTCGGCTCAGGCGCTGGCGTTGGACTCGGCGCCGGCGCGGGCGTCGGCTCAGGCGCTGGTGGAGTTGGGGTTGGAGCCGGCGCGGGTGCGACGACATCCGTCTGGCTCGACGATGTTGTGGCCGGTGCAGTAGGACCGCCGCCACATCCGAGCGTCAGGAACGGTAGTGCGACTGCAATTAAAGTATTCGCACACAATAATTTACGCACGTTGCACCTCGCCTCTGCCTAGTGCATCGTGCGTGCCGGATACCGCTCAGCCGTGCAAGTCGCGGCTCTGCCGCCACTTACTTGCTGAGCTTTTACCTGATGCGGTGGAAGCCAAAGAACCGATCTGAGGCACTGAGGGTGTTTCTTACCGTGTTGATAAGCACCTCAGCCGCAAGAAAACCGAACGTCATACCATTACCGCCATACCCCAATGCGAACAACTGACGGGGATAGCGGCGATGCGTGCCAATGTATGGAAGACCATCTCTCGTCGTCGCGAACAGTCCGTCCCACGCGTAATCAATCGGGGTGTGTTCGAGTGCCGGATACACGCGCGTGAGATCGGCTCTGAGTTGCTCCGTCTGTCGCAAGAGGATCGACGACCGCGCGCGCTTGGAAACTTGTGGAATATCTCGACCGCCGAACAGCACGCGCCGATCCGGCGTCCATCGCGAGTAGTGGTATGGCGTTTCGGTGTCCCACCAGATCACATCAGCGGCCATTCGTCGGCGCAGTCGGCGATCGAGTGGCGCGGTTGTAATCACGTACGTGCTCGACATTCGGAATCGCCCGGCGAGCGGTTTGAACTCGGGGGTCGCATATCCGGTGGCGATCACCGCCCACTGCGCGCTCACTTCGCCGGTGTCGAGATCGATCCTGACCCCGTGCGAAGATCCGCGCAGGCGCCGGACCGGACTGCGCTCGTAGATCTTCACGCCGGCGGCGCGCAGGCGCGCCGCGAGTCCGAGGCAGGCGCGATATGGATCGACCTGTGCGTTACCGTGCGTCAGAATCCCGCCGGCGCCACCGACGCCGATGAGCCGCTCCAACCCTCGTGCGTTCAACCATCGTCCTGCGATGCCGGCGGCATGACGCCGGTGCAACTCGCGCTGAAGGTCTCTCGCGAGGTCCGCGCGCGATGTCCAGTACACCGAACGGACTTCCTGCAAGTCCGTACTGATCCGGAGGCGGCGGAGCAGCGCGACAAGGCCGCGCACGGATTTCGCGCTCCGGGACCAGACGTCCCGTGCGCGTCTGGTTCCGTAACGAGCAGCGAGATCACGCAGGTCCAGGTCAGGTTCCTGCATCAACAGCGCGGTGCTTGCTGCTGTGCTGCCGCGCGCGATTTGCTGTCCTTCGAGCAGCAGCACTGAGAATCCGGCGCTCACAAATGCGTGCGCCGCGAGGCATCCGGTGATCCCTCCTCCAATCACCGCGATATCCGCGTGGTGGGTTCCTCTCAGTGCCGGATGCCGCGGTGCCGCGCCGGTGAACTGATCGACCCAGTAGCTAGTGCCAATTCGGAGCTTAGCCATTGGGATATGTGGCGAGCCACTTGCTTCTTTCGCTGCCTGCAGGTTGCACAGCGGATCGACAAGGGTGACGCACATGGAAAGACGACAAGCCGCCGCTCAGCTGGACGTCAAGCCTTACTGGCACGACTCGGCGCAGATGCCAAGGTTTCGCTCGCTCGAACGTGATCTGCGCGTGGACGTTGGGATTGTTGGCGCCGGCATCACGGGATTGACTGCGGCGTATCTTCTGAAACGCGCGGGGAAGAAGGTCGCCGTCATCGATCGCGACCGGATCGGCGGCGTCGACACGGGACACACAACCGCGCATGTTACCTGCGTGACCGATAGCGATCTCACCAGTCTCGTCAACGATTTCGGACGCGATCATGCGCAGGCCGTCTGGGATGCGGGTCTCGCGGCGATTGCCGAGATCGACACGATCGTGGAGAACGAATCGATCGACTGCCACTGGGCGTGGGTCCCGGGCTACAAGTTTGCCGCGTTGACCGGCGACGCGCAGAAGGAGGCGGACCGGCTTCGTAAGGAAGCGGCCGTTGCGCGCGAGCTCGGCTTTGATGTCACCTTTATGGACGCGGTGCCATTCTTCAAACGTCCGGGCATCGAGGTCGCCGGACAGGCTCGTTTCCATCCGCGGAAATATCTTGCGGCTCTGGCGGCGCTGGTCGATGGTGATGGGTCGCACGTGCACGAGCATACCGAATCAGAGGAGATCGTGGACGAGCCGCTCTCGATCAAAGCCGGCGGGCATACGATTACCTGCGACCATGTCGTTATCGCGACGCACACGCCGCTCATGGGCAAGACAGACATCGTCAGCGCGACACTGTTTCAGTCGAAACTGTTTCTCTATTCGACATACGTCGTCGGTGGCCGCGTCCCCCGCGGCACAATTCCCGACGCGCTCTTCTGGGACACGGCCGACCCGTACCACTACCTGCGACTCGATCGCCAACGAGACTACGACTTCGCCATCTTCGGCGGTCGGGATCACAAAACTGGACAGGCCGAAGATACCGAATCGTGCTACGCCGCACTCGAACGGACGATTCAGCAACTCATTCCAGGCCTCAACATCACACATCACTGGTCCGGACAGGTGATTGAAACCGCAGACGGGCTTCCCTTCATCGGCGAGTCGTCGCCACGCCAGTTCATTGCCACCGGTTACGCGGGGAACGGGATGACGTTCGGAACGGTCGCCGCGATGATGGCGCGCGACGCCGTCCTCGGGCGACCGAATCCGTGGGACGGCCTCTTCGATCCGGAACGCAAGAAAATCCTCGCAGGCGCGTGGAACTACGTGAAGGAGAACGTCGATTATCCGTACTACCTCGTCAAGGATCGCATCAGCGGTCCTGACGGCAAGAGCCTTCGCGACTTGCAACGTGGCCAGGGCAAGATCCTCGAGATCAAGGGAGAGCGGGTCGCCGCGTGGCGCAGCCCAGCCGGAAACGTAACGATGCTGTCGCCCGTCTGCACGCATATGGGGTGCGAGGTTGATTGGAATGAGGCGGAGTCCACGTGGGACTGCCCGTGCCACGGTTCGAGATTCAAGCCGAGAGGCGCGGTGTTATCGGGTCCGGCAGAGTCGCCATTAGAAAAGATGTAGGGGGCTGGGTCTTCCGCCGTCGCCTCGCGACCAACGTTGCGAGGCTTTGGCGAGACCGCCGGAGCCTTGGCGAAGGCGGTTAGATCCCGCCAGTCGCGCAGTCTAAAGACCGCGCGCTACATTGCTGCCCTACCGCTATACTCACGACAGCAGGAGGCGCGAAAGTGGCTGTCAGACGAGGCGTCTGGATCGTACTCGTACTCATCGTCCTCGCGGTCGCGATCTCGGCAATGGGCCTGGTCGCGATGGCGTTGTTCGTGGGACGCGAACCGGCCGTCGCCGGCAACTCGACGCTGGTCCTGAAGATCGGCGGCGAGCTGCAGGAGATGGAACCGGGCGGGGTGATCGGTCAGTTCTTCGAAGCGCCGCCGACGGTGCGTTCCCTTGTCGACGCGCTGCGAAAGGCGAAAGTCGACCGGCGGATTTCGAGCGTGATCATCCGGCCAACCGACGCCGCCGCCTTGTGGGGGAAAGTTCAGGAAATTCGCGACGCAATCGTGGATTTCCGCCGCTCCGGCAAACCGATCATCGGATATCTGGAGCACGGCGGCCAGCAGGAGTTCTACCTCGCGAGCGCCTGCGACAAGGTGTACCTCCTGCCGACGGGCACGCTCGACCTGACCGGCATGGCGAACTACGAGCTGTTTCTTCGCGGGACGCTCGACAAGATCGGCGCGTATCCGGACACGCTTCACATCGGCGAATACAAGACAGCCTCGAATACGTTTACCGAACATACGTTCACCCCGGCGCATCGCGAGATGGCCGAATCGCTCAACAAGGACATGTACGACCAGTTGGTGCGCGGGATCGCGAGCGGCCGCCACAAATCGGAAAAAGACGTGCGGTCGCTGATCGATCACGGACCATTCCTTCCCGAGGACGCCATGCGCGTCGGCCTCATCGACGACGTCGCGTATGAGGATGAACTCGACGACAAAGTGCAGCTGTCGAAGGGAAAGGGGAATTTCCTGAGCGAGGGCCAGTACCGTCACGTCTCGCCAACTTCGGTCGGCCTCAATCGCGGCCCGCGGATCGCGGTCATCTACGCGACCGGCGTCATCGCCTCGGGCGACAGCAACTACGACTCACCGTCCGGCCAGCTCGTCGGCTCGGAAACGATGGTGGACTCGCTGCGAAAGGCGCGCGCCGACTCATCGATCCGAGCCATTGTCCTGCGCATCGACAGCCCGGGTGGATCTGCGATCGCGTCCGACGTGATCTGGCGCGAGGTGATGCTGACCAAGAACGTCAAGCCGGTGGTGGCGTCAATGTCCGACGTCGCCGCTTCGGGCGGTTACTACATCGCGATGCCGGCGCATGCGATCGTCGCCGAACCGGCGACGCTGACCGGCTCGATTGGCGTCGTCATGCTGAAGTTCGTCATCGACGGCACGCTCAAAAAGCTTGGAATGAACATCGAAGGTGTGACGAGCGGACGATATGCCGATCTGTATTCGCCTGTTCGCGCATTCACGACCGAAGAGCGCGCGAAAATTCAGGAGCAGATGCAGGCGACCTACGATGCGTTCGTCGAGAAGGCGGCGGCGGGGCGCAACACCACGCCGGAGCGCATCGACGCGATCGGTCAGGGTCGGGTGTGGACCGGCGCGCAGGGAAAGCAACTCGGGCTGGTCGACGAACTTGGAGGCCTCGAGCGTGCGCTGGCTGTGGCCAAACAACGCGCGAAACTTGCGCCCGACAGCGAAGTGGAGATTGTCGTCTACCCGGGCAAGAAATCGTTCTACGACATCGTCCGCGACCCGTTCGGCGCGTCCGATCGCGCGACCGCCCTGGCGTTCCTGCTTGGCATTCGCGACCCGCGTCCGTTGCAGACGTTGACCGCTCCGCTCCAGGTGTTCCGCCGCGGCGAGCCCTTAGCGATTATGCCGAACGTGTTTGTTCACTGAGAGCTACGCCACCAGCTGCGCGATCAGCTCGCGATTGATATTGACTTTCATCCGCTCGCGCGCCTTGGTCATGTAGGATGCGTAGAAGCGGCTGCGGCGCTCGTTGACGAGTTCCGTCTTCAGCGTCGCCTTGCCGGTCGCCACATCGGTGGTGGGCGGATCCTGCCGCTCCAGCACTTTGACGATGACGGTGCCGTTGTCGGTGACGATGGGGTCGCTGACCGCATTGGGCTGCATCGCGAATGCGACACTGTCAACCGCCGGACTGACGCCGACGTCACCAATTGGCGCGCCGCGCAGGATGAAGTCGGTGGTCTTGACCTCGAGTCCCGCCGCCTTTGCCGCGGCAGCGAAATCGCCGGTCTTCATTTGCGCGCCTACCGAAGCCGCCTTCTGACGTGCGACATCGGTCGCCTTCTTCTTGACGACTTCGTCGCGGACCTTCGCTTTCACCTCGTCGAGTTTCGGCACGTACGCGTCCTGTCGACCGGTGACGGTGACGAAGGCAAAGCCCTGCGGCGTGCGGATCGCTTCACTGACTTCGCCGTCCTTCAACTCGAACGCCCGTTGGGTTACCGCAGGTGCCATGCCGAGACCAGCGATCGGCTCGTCTTTGCTGAAGAGGGACGATTCGCCGACAGTCAACCCGCGCCCCTTCGCAACCGTGTCGATGTCCGCCGGTTGCTTCAGACTCTTGGCCACATCGTCGGCGACGCGCTGCGCCTCGTTCTGCGCACGATCCCACTTGATCTGATCCTCGATCTGCGCGCGCACTTCGTCGATCGACTTCGTCGTGGCGTCCTTCTTATCGGTGACCTTGATGATGTGATAGCCGTACTGTGTCTTGACGAGATCGCTGATCTCGCCCGGCTTCATCGAAAACGCCGCCTTGTCGAACTCGGGAACCATCTGGCCCTTGCCGAAGAAGTCCAGATCCCCGCCCTTTATCTTGCTCGCGTCGTCTTGGGAAAACTCGGTTGCGAGCTTGGCGAAGTCGGCGCCTGACTTGACCTTTGCGAGCAACTCTTCCGCCTGCTTCTTTACCGCTGCATCGTCTTTGCCTTCGGTCTTCAACAGGATGTGGCTCGCGCGCACCTGCTCGGGCGTCGAGTACTGCTGCTTGTTGTCTTCGTACGAGCGCTGAATGTCTTCCGCAGACACTTGAGTCCGGTTGCGGATCGCCTGCATGTCGACGAGCGCGTACTTCACTTTCCGCTTCTCAGGAATCTTCAGTTCGGTCTTGTGCGCCTCGTAGTAAGTATTCAGCTCCGCGTCGGTCGCGTCGAGCCCTTCGCGGAATTTGTCGGCAGGGAACGAGACTACAGCGAGCTTCACTTTCTCGTTGCGCCGTTTGTATTCGCCCTCGAGTTCCTTGTCGCTGACCGTGATCCAGTTGGTCAACGCGGCGTGGAATTTTTCGAGCGTGACGCTGCGTCGAATCTGTTCTTCGAACTCGCTCGGAGTCATCGGCGGGTTCTGCATCTGCAACAACTGCCGATATCGCTGCTCGCCGATGAACTGGCCGTTCTCCATCAATCCTGGCATCGTCGCGATGCGGGTGCGGACTTCCTCGTCGGTCGCGCCGATACCAAGTCGCGACGCTTCGGCGAGACCCGACTCTTCCTCGAGCATCTGCTGAACGATCCGCTGGTCGATGCCGAGTTGTTTCAGCATCCGCTCATCGACATTGCCGCCAAACTGCGTTCGGTAGGCCTGCATCTGTCGCTGGTATGCCTGGCGGAATCGGCCGACAGTGATCTCGCGTCCTTCAACCGACGCCACGACGTCGCTGTTACCGGCCACGCCCTGATTCATGAAACTGGGTATGTAAAGGATGATGAACGCCAGGATCACAACGGCAAGGCTCCATTTGAGCCAGCCTTTGTGTCGGCGCATCCGGTCGAGCATCGTCATGTTTTCGGCAAGCCTCTTTGGGGTCGATCTGGAAACTGTAATTATGACATACAGGTGTGCGACTTGTCGGGATCCGGTGTCCGGGGTTCAGGATCCGGTGCGCCATCGTATTTCGACGAGGATTTCTTCGGAAAACGGATCCCGGATCCCGGATCCCGGCCCGATTTCAGCTGCTTACTGTGCTATATTTTCGGTGGATAGAAGGACTTAGAGGGATTCGCCATTCCAACAGGACGCAGAGCCGATTGACCGCGACAGGTCGGAAGCCGCGCGCCCGTCGCGGACCCAGCAACACACGCGCGGTGACGGTGCGCCGGGACTTCGCGCGCAGGCTCCGGCCTCTTCAGGCGACGCTCAAGCGTCGGCTTGCGCGCGCCGATGTACTAGCCGACATGATCCGGGCGGTGAATGCGAGCCTCGAGCCGGAGAGCGTCGCAGAGGCGCTCGTGTCGCGGGTCTCATCCTGGATTCCCGCGTCCGGCTGGCTTGTGATTGCCGACGATGGTGGGGGGCAGACAAGACAGATGGCGGCAGATGGTCTCGAACCGCCGTTTGAGTCAGCCGCTCACGCCGTCGCGGCGTGGGTGATGCGGAGCGGTGCCGTTTACGCAGCTGGAAATGTGGCCAGCGATCGTCGCGTCCCCGACAATGCCGCGGCGTCGGCCGTCGGGTTCCCGCTTTCCTGCCGCGGCAACATCATTGGCGCTCTCGTCGCGATCGATCGGACGCCGAGCAAATCCGCGCCGCGTTTCGCCGCGCCGACGCTGGCCGTGCTCCAAGCGAGCATCGAGCCCGGAGCGATCGCCCTCGAGAACGCGTTGCGCGTCCAGCGTGCCGAAGCACTCTCGGTCACTGACGATCTCACGCAGTTGTATAACTCGCGCTACCTCTCGCAAGTGCTTCGCCGCGAGACAAAGCGTGCCTCGCGCAGCGGCCGCCCGTTATCGCTCCTGTTCGTCGATCTCGATGGCTTCAAGTCGATCAACGACACGCACGGACATCTGTTCGGCAGCCGTGCGCTGATCGAAGCCGCCAGCGTGATCCGCGCCAGCGCCCGTGAGACCGACATGGTTGCGCGCTTCGGCGGCGACGAATTCGCGTTGATCCTGCCCGACACGGGGAGCGAGGGCGCGGCGGCGGTCGGGGACCGCGTGCGCGATCGCATCGCCGCATTCAGTTTCCTCCGCGGCGATGGCTTGAATATCCGGCTGACGGTATCGGTGGGCGTGGCGACGCTGCCCGACGTCGCAGCCACGGCCGATGGTCTGATCCAGGCCGCTGATGAGGCGATGTACTGGGTCAAGGATCACGGGAAAAACGGCATTCATATTGCGGGCTCCTAGCCTGTCTTATCGATTGCAGATTTCGGATTGTTGATTGCGGATTTTTTGATTGCCGATTTCGGATTGCGGTTGCGAATTTGACATAGAGATTGTCGATTGTATTGCCGGTTGAAGATTGAGGATTGGCCCCAAATCAGCAATCGACAATCTCAATCGTCAATCCGCAATCATAAAAATCCGCAATCACCAATCCGCAATCCGCAATAAGGAGTAGTAATTGAGCCTCCGCTCTCTGTTCTCGCTCTTCTCGAGCGATCTCGCGATCGATCTCGGTACCGCTAATACGTGCGTGTATGCGCGCGGCAAGGGCATCGTGGTGAACGAGCCGTCGATCGTCGCGATCAACAAGGTGAACGGCCGGATCGAGGCCGTCGGCAAGGACGCGAAGGACATGCTCGGGCGAACGCCTGGCAACATCGTCGCCATCAAGCCGATGAAGGATGGCGTGATCGCCGACTTCGAAGTCACCGAGAAGATGCTTACCTACTTCATCAAGAAGGCGCATAACCGAAACGTGTGGGTGCGCCCGCGCATCGTGATCGGGGTCCCTTCCGAGATCACGCAGGTCGAGAAACGCGCCGTCAAGGACAGCGCGTACCGCGCGAAGGCCAGCGAGGTGCACCTGGTCGAGGAAGCGATGGCGGCGGCGATCGGCGCAGGCATGCCGATTACCGAACCGTCGGGCAACATGATCGTCGACATCGGCGGCGGCACGACCGACATCGCCGTGATCTCGCTCGCCGGCATCGTCTACAGCAAGGCGGTCCGTGTCGCCGGCAACGAGATGGACGAAGCGATCATCCAGTACATCAAGAAGACGTACAACCTCCTGATCGGCGAGCGCACGGCCGAGGCGATCAAGATGGAGATCGGCTCCGCCTTCCAGCTCGAAGAGCGTATGACGATGGAGATCAAGGGGCGCCACCTGATCGAGGGGGTGCCGAAAACGATCACCATCACCGACGAGGAAATCCGCGAAGCGCTGGCCGAAACCGTCAATGTCATCGTCGACGCGGTTCGTGTCGCCCTGGAGCGTACGCCGCCGGAGCTATCGGCCGATATTGTGGATAGGGGCATCGTGTTGACCGGGGGCGGGTCGCTGCTCAAGAACCTCGACAAACGGCTGCGCGAGGAGACGGGGCTGCCGCTCGCGATGGCAGAGGATCCGTTGTCCTCGGTCGTCCTCGGCGCCGGTAAGATGCTCTCGGACTTCAACTTATTGAGGAAGATATCGATTGATTAGCATGGTGGCGGCTGGCGGTTGGCGGTTGGCAAGGCTCCAGTGCCGGCGACCTCCCCGAGAGCAGCCGTGATGCCAATCGCCGAACGCCAATCGCCAAGCGCCATGTTAGACATCCGCCGCCGAACCGGCGTTCTGCTTTTAGTCATCGTGGTGGGGCAGCTCTTCCTTATTTCGGCGCAGGTGCCGTCGAAGTCGGGTGTCCCGGTGTTTCAGGCGGTCACCTTCGGAGCCTTTGCGCGGGTCCAGGGAGGGACATCGGGGTTTCTCCGGGGCATCGGCAATATCTGGGGAAACTACGTGTGGCTGCGCGGTGTTCGGGCCGAAAACGAAGAGCTTAAAAAGCAGGTGACAGATCTGTCAGTGCGGTTACAGGAGCAGCGTGCTCTCGCACAACGTGCGACAAGGCTGCAGGAATTGCTGACACTGCAAACGAGCACGGCGGTCCCAACGCTGGCCGCGGAGGTTATCGCCGGGAATCCCAATCCCGGCATGCTGACCATCACGATCGGCAGGGGCTCGGCTGACGGCGTCCAACCGGATATGGCGGTTGTGGCAGCAGGCGGCGTTGTCGGACGAATCATCGGGCCGACGGCTGCGCACGCCGCTCGCGTGCAGCTGCTCATCGACCGGAATGCCGCGGCAGGGGCTTACACGGAACGCACGCACTCAGGCGGAATGGTTGTCGGTGTCGACCACGATCCGCCGCTGGCAATGGATCTGGTGTCGAACATGGCGGACGTCAAGTCCGGGGATCTGGTCATCGCGTCGGGCGTTGATGGCATTTATCCCAAGGGGTTTGCTATCGGACGGGTCGAGTCTTCCGAGCGTGGGTCGGGGTTGTATCGAGCCATTGCCGTGCGTCCATCGGTCGATTTTTCGAGTCTGGAAGAGGTGCTCGTCGTCCTCGTGCCGTCCCGATCGGCGGTGCCTGAGGATTCGGTCCCTGCTCCGGCGGCGACGGTCGGAACCGGCAAATGAAAACCCCGATCGTGATCGCGGCGCTTGCGCTTGCGCTGCTGCTCCAAAGCACAATCGCCGGCATGTCGTTCACGGCTGGCAGCCGCGTCAACCTCGTGCTGGTGGCCGTTATCTATGTGGCGCTCGCGTACGGGGCGGTGACCGGAATGCTCGGCGGCTGCGCCGCCGGACTTGTCCAGGACGCGATCGCCGGCGGCATTGTCGGGATTGGCGGGTTATCGAAGACCATCGTTGGGTTTTTTGTCGGCGCCCTCGGGGCGCATTTCATTGTGTCGACGCCGGTCCCGAGATTCCTAATGTTTTTCGGGGCGTCGCTCGTGCACGAGCTTTGCTTCCAGGCCCTGTACGCGCTTGTCGAGGCGCACGGCATACGGGTGCAACTCTCGGGCGCGTTGATTCAGGCCCTAGTCAATGGCGCGGTGGGCATTACAGCCTTTATGCTGGTTGAACGTGCTCCGGAGATGATGCAGCGAGAAAGCTGGCGCCGCTCGTCGACGGTCCGTAGAAGGTATTGATCTATGTCGTCCACACCGCTGATGCCCGACGATCGCCGCAGCCTCACGCAGCGGCTGAGCGTCATGCAATACGTCGTTGCGGTTGCCTTTGCCGCGCTCGCGATCAGCTTCTGGATCTTTCAAGTCGCGCAGCACGAGAAGTTCCGCGAGATGGCGGAGGAGAACCATCTCCGCAAGCTGCCGCTGCCGGCGCCCCGCGGGGTGCTTCTCGATCGCGACGGCCGCGTTCTCGTGGACAACGAGAACAGCCGGAATATTGCGCTCATTCGCGAGCAGACGCATAACCTCGATCAGACGCTGCACATCCTCGCGCAGGCGACCAACACCAATGAAGCGCAGCTTCGCGAAACCGTCGAACGTCGCCGTCGCGATCCTCCGTATCGTCCGATCGTCCTGATCGAGAACGCCACTTTTGAACAGTACGTCGCCGCCAGGGCGCGGGCTCTGGAAATGCCGGGGATCTATGCGCAGGAGGTACCTTCCCGGAAGTACCCGGGCAGTGAAGTGGCGGCTCATCTCTTCGGATATGTCGGAGAGATCCGCGAGGATCAACTCGCGCGCGCGGAGTATACGGGGATCGAACCTGGGTCGGTGATCGGCCAGGCCGGGATCGAGTATGCGTACAACAAGTTCTTGATGGGGACTGACGGGAGCAAAACCGTCGTCGTCAATAGCGTTGGACGCGAAATCGGCAAACCCCTCAATGCGCTCGTATTGCCGCGGGAAGGCCGGCGCATTCAGCTCACCATCGACGCGGATGTCCAGCAGGCGACGGAGGATGGATTCGAAGCCACCGGTTTCAACGGCGCTGCCGTCGTCCTCGATCCACGCAACGGCGAGGTGCTGTCCTTCACCAGCCGTCCCGCGTACGATCCGAACGCCTTTGCCGTGGGCATCGATCGCGCGACGTGGTCGGAACTCAACACCGACGACCTTCACCCGTTACAG
>Ga0114129_10007398_pt1 | contig 15628 bp, 12 predicted proteins | sample RhiMetdeltSRZDD1_FD_80071 | JGI IMG/M metagenome (GOLD analysis project Ga0114129, IMG submission 80071) | Populus rhizosphere microbial communities from Tennessee, USA - Rhizosphere MetaG P. deltoides SRZDD1 (version 2) (version 2) | ecosystem: Host-associated > Plants > Roots > Rhizosphere >... | reverse complement strand
GTTCTGCCACAACGATCCGGGCATGATCACCAGACTGAGCGGACTCGCGGCGTACACGATTCCGCGCATCGACGTGTCGGTGAGCGGCACGTTCCGCAGCGATCCCGGCCTGCCGCTGGCGGCCAACTACGCGGTGCCCGCGGCAACGGTCGCCGAGTCGCTCGGCCGCGCGCCGTCGGGCGCCGTCCCCAACGTCGTGATCAACCTCGTCGCGCCCGGCGACCAGTTCGGTGATCGGGTCAACGAGATCGATCTCCGTGTGGCCAAAGTCCTGCGCTTTGGCCGCACGCGCGCCAACGTCGGACTGGATCTCTACAACCTGTTCAACTCGAGCGCCGTGCTCAGCTACAACCAGACGTTCGTGCCGAACGGTCAGTGGCTGCAGCCGTTACTGGTGCTGACGCCGCGGTTCGTGAAGTTCACCGCGCAGCTCGATTTCTAGATAACGGAGATTGCGGAGGGAACGGGGCCAACACGGAGCAACGGAGCAACGGAGAAAAACGGAGTGGGATTGATCCGTTTTTGTGGACAACGACCACCGACAGCACGCATCAATGGCCGCGCGCGATCGATCGGGTGCAACGGCAGTGTCGCCCGGCGGCACCTAATCAGGTGTGGGCCGCGGACGTGACCTACCTCGACACGGCGCAGGGCTGGTTGTACCTCGCCATCGTGCTCGATCTGTTTTCCCGCCGCGTCGTGGGATGGGCGCTGCGGACGACGCTCAGACGGAGCGGGTCAGCGCGGCTCTGCAGATGGCGCTGGGCCGGCGCCGACCGGCCGCCGGCCTCATCCATCACTCCGACCAGGGCGTGCAATACGCCAGCGCGGCGTATCAACGGTTGCTTGCCACGCATCGCATGACACCGAGCATGAGCCGTCGCGGTAACTGTTGGGACAACGCCGTGGCGGAAAGGGTTCCGTGTCCTCCGTTGCTCCGTTCCTCCGTGTTGATCCGTTCCGTCCGTCATCTCCGTTACTTTGGACAACTCAGTCCCGGGGCGCGACGTCGCGGTTCTGAATGAGCCACTTGCCGTTGACGCGGACCAACTGATCGACGCTCCGGCCGGCTGCGGCCACGCGTACCGGCGCGGTGGGGCCGGTCGCGCCGAACACGGTCAAGTAGTAGGCGTCGATCCGCGCATGATCCTTGTCCACGAACGTCAGCTTCGGATTCAGGGTCATGTGATACATCCCCGGCCGCGCCTCGCCCTTGGCGTTGGCTGTCTGCCGCTCGTTGGTATCGACGATCATCTTCTTCAGTGCGGCCTGGCCCTTGGTGGCATTCTGACCAGCGACGAACTGGCCGTCGGGCGTGTAGGCCGCGGCGTAGGCGTCGGGATTGAGCGTATCGAGCGCCCGCGTGTAGCTCCACATCAGCGCTTCAATCTCGGCGCGATCGCGCGCTTCGCGCGCCGTGTTGTCTTGCGCGCCCACCTGCGTGGAGGCCCACGCGATCGCACACACGACCATCATCAACACCATCATCTTCATCAGCTTCATCGCAGACTCCTCGAGTGAATGAGCGCGTCAGACGCGTGATCTTACCGTTGATAGCGACCGTGATGAACGCCAAACCCGTAGGATGGTGATGGCTGTGCCGACGATGGAAATCACGATCAGGCCGATAGCGACCCGCTGCGCCGGCTCCGATTCGAGCATGCGCAGCAGGGAGGTGCCAAATCGCCGCGCCAGCACTGCCTCAGTCCCGAACCGGACGATGCGGGCGACGGCGAAGACCAGGAGGAATCGCGCCAACGGCACATGAAGGGCGCCGCTGGTCAGGACGAACGCGGTGAGTGGAAACGGTGGCGGCGCGATAGCCGACAGCCCCATCGTCATCGGCCCGATCGCCTTCATGCGGTTCTGGAATCGCTCGAGCCGCCGCGTCGAGACGAATCGAGACAGCCCGCTCTCGGTGATTCGCGCCCCGATCGCATAGGTGAGCCACGCACCGGCAATCGAACCCGCCGTCGTCAGCAGCGGATACAACCAGAACAGTGCGCGATCCCGGGCGCACAGATAGATGATCGCCGCGTCGGTGCCGAACGGAATGAACACGAACAGCGACGCGTCGAGCGCGCCCAGCAGGACGAGGCCCCACCACGTCAGAAAGAAGCTGAAACGTGCCATAGGTGTGCACGAACGGGTGGGGCCGGGCGTATGCTAGGGGCCATGATTCAGCGCTATTCTGGAATCATTGCAATCCTGATGCTGGCCGCCGTGGCGTTGGCCGGCGCTCAGACTCCGTCGACGAAAACGTTCACGCCGCCACGGACGCCGTGGGGCGACCCGGACCTCCAGGGTGTGTGGCCCGGCACCGAAATGGTCGGCGTGCCGATGCAGCGTCCGCAGCAGTTCGGATCGCGCAGCGTCCTCACTGAGGATGAATTCCAGGCACGGATAAAACAAGCTAAGCAGACCGAGGAGGAGGCGCTGGCCGACTTCGACGTGACGAGCGCTGATACACGCAACGCCGGCGCGGTGGGGTCGGCCACATCGCCGCCGCCGCATTGGCTCGAGCGCGGCAAGCCGTCGCGGCAGGCGTCGTTGATCGTCGATCCACCAGACGGGCGGCAGCCCACGCAGGTGCCCGATGCGCAGAAGCGTGCGGCCGATGCGCAGGCGGCGCGCAAGGGCCGCGGTCCCGCCGATTCCTACACCGATCGCAGTCTCTACGATCGCTGCGTCACGCGCGGCGTGCTCGGCTCGATCCTGCCGGTCATCTACAACAACGGCAACGAGATCGTGCAGGCCCCGGGCGTGGTCGTCATCCGCAACGAGATGATCCACGAGACCCGCATCGTGCCACTCGACGGACGTCCGCATCTGACCCCGTCGATCAAGGGCTACATGGGCGATTCGCGCGGCTGGTGGGATGGCAACACGCTCGTCGTCGAAACCACGAACCTGAATGGACGCAATGGCGTGGGTCCGAACGGCGGCGGATCGACCAGCGATCGCATCACGCTGACCGAGCGGTTCACGCTGGTCGATGCGAACACGCTGCAGTACGAAGTCATCATCGATGACCCGGGCACGTGGTCGCGGCCGTGGACGATTGCGTTTCCGTGGAAGCGCGATCAGAGCTACGGCATGTTCGAGTACGCGTGCCACGAAGGCAACTACGCGATGAAGAATATCTTGACGGGTGCGCGCGCGGATGACGCCGCAAAATAGAGGAAAACAGACATGAAGCGACTCGTACTCATAGCGATCTCCGGCTGTCTCGTCGCATCGACGGGGCTCAAGGCCGTCATTTCTGCGCCGGTGAAGATCGATTCCGGCCTCGTTGAAGGAACTGCGAGCGGCCAACCGAGCGTGCGCGTGTTCAAGGGCATTCCGTTCGCGGCGCCGCCACTCGGCGAGAACCGCTGGAAAGCGCCGCAGCCGGTCGCGAAGTGGGAGGGCGTTCGCAAGGCGGACGCATTCGGCGCTCCGTGCGCCGCGGGTCCGGCCGGCGGTGGCCGTGGTGGCGGTCGAGGGGCAGCGCCGGGCGCCGCACCAGGAGCAGCCGCACCGGCAGCGCCAGCCGCGCCGCCGCGTGAACCAGCGCGCGCCGAGGACTGCCTCTATCTCAACGTCTGGACGAGCGCGAACAGCCCGAACGATCGCCGTCCCGTGATGATGTGGATCTACGGCGGTGGTTTCACGGGCGGCTCCGGTGGTCTCGCCTGGTATGACGGCGAGAACCTCGCGTCCAAAGGACCGGTCATCGTCACGATGAACTATCGCCTTGGGTCGCTTGGCTTTTTCGCACACCCGGAGCTGGCCAAGGAATCGGGCCACAACGCGTCAGGCAACTACGGGATGATGGACGCGATTGCCGCGCTGCAGTGGGTCAAGAAGAACATCAGCGCCTTCGGCGGCGATCCCAACAACGTCACCATTGCCGGTGAATCCGCCGGCGCGATGATGGTCGGCGCGCTCGTCGGCTCACCGCTCGCGAAAGGACTCTTCAGTCGCGCCATTGCCGAGAGCGGTGGCTACATGGGACTGACGATGGGACGCATGACCCCAGGCCAGAACGCGCAGGCCAACGGCGTGAAGACAATGGAGGCACTCGGCGTGAAGACGATCGCCGAGTTGCGCGCCAAGCCGTTGAACGAGCTCACCGGTCTGTCGGCGGGAGGCCTGATCGTCGACGGCTATGTCATTCCCGAGGACCTCTCGCTGACATTCATGAATGGCAAGCAGAACGTCGTGGACGTGCTGACCGGCTCGAACAAGGACGAAGCGAATTTCGGCCTGTGCTTCGGTTCGGTTGGGCGCGGTGGCGGCGCCGGGCCGACCCTCGAGACCTTCAAGGCCAATGCGCAGCGCCGGTTTAGCGAGGGCGCCGACGATTACGTGAAGCTCTACGGCGTCACGACGGATGCCCAGGCGCAGCCGGCGGCGCACACTGCGTGTGGCGACGAGATCAACTGGAACATGCGGCAGTGGGCGGCGGCGCAGGCGAAGGCGGGAAAGAAGGCCTACACCTACTTCTTCACGCACATTCCGTCGATCAACGGCGGCCCGTCGCCGCAGGGTGCGACTCACACCGCGGAGATCTCCTACGCCTGGAACAATCCCAAGGGGCAGGCGAATCAGACGTGGAACGAGGTCGATACGAAGCTCGCCGACCAGATGTCGTCGTACTGGGTCAACTTCATCAGCAAGGGTGATCCCAACGGCAACGGCTTGCCGAAGTGGCCGGAGTACAAGGACCTCATGAGCGGACGCGTGATGGTGTTCGGCGATACGCCGCAGGTCGAGCCCGCCACACCGACGGCGAAGCTGTCGTTCTATCAGGCCGCATACCAGCGCCTGATCAAGACGCCGGCCGGCACCAACTAACTAAGGTAAGGGCGACGCATGCGTCGCCCCTACGATCGCCCCCTACGACGACATTGCGTCAAGCACTCCGGAGTCTGGGACGCACGCCGCGCATGTTCGCATGCGCGGTGGTATGTCTCGCCGGAGCCATCGGTACGGCGACGGCGGTGTTCGCGATCGTGAACGCTCTCGTCCTTCGTCCTCTTCCGTTTCAACACGCCAATCGGCTCGTTGCGATCTGGGGCGTGAATCCCGCGCGCGACACCGTCAAACGCGGGTTCTCGTGGCCGGACACCATTGATCTGTCACGTGCCACGCGCAGCCTCGATGGCGTCGCCGCGCTTGCCAATGCGCCGGCCGGAATGACCCTCACCGGCCGCGGTGAGCCGGCCCAGATCCCGATGTGGGTCGTCTCGGGCAATTTCTTCGAGGTGCTCGGCGTACCGCCGGCGCTTGGCCGAACGCTCAGCGTGGAACACGACGTCCCGCGTTCGCAGCCGGCGGTCACGATCAGTCACGCGCTGTGGCAGGAGCGTTTTGGATCGGACCCGTCGATCGTCGGGCAGACGCTCACGCTGGACGGACGAGCCTTCATCGTGACAGGCGTCGCGCCGCGCGGGTTCGCCTATCCGCCGAGCGCGAAGCTGTGGGTCACGATCGCGCACGGCGTACCTGAGTACGTCGACAATCGCGGCGTCGGATGGCTCGAGATCATCGGGCGCATGAAGCCCGGCACGACGCCGGAGGCCGCGCACGCCGATTTGGCGATTCCGCTCGACGATCTAACGAAGCGCTATCACGCGAGCCGCGGACGCGAAGATGTCTCGGTCGTGCCGCTGCAGCGCGAGTGGCTCGGCGACACCCGTCCGGCGCTGTGGGCGTTGCTCGCGGCGGTGCTGGTCCTGCTCGCCGTGGCCTGTGCCAACGTCGGAGGTCTCCTGCTCGTGCGCAGCGCCGCCCGTTCGCACGATCTGGCGGTTCGTCTCGCGCTCGGCGCCACCCGATGGCATGTGGTCGGCGAAGCGCTGGCGGAATCCACCGTGCTGCTCGCGATCAGTAGCGGGTTGGGGATTGCGCTGGCGACCGCTCTCATTCGCGCGGTGCAGGCAACTGCGCCCGGCAACATCCCCGGCATCGAGGCCGTGGGCATCGACTGGGGGGTGCTGGCGTTCGCGGTGCTCCTCACCGGTGCCTCGATCGCGCTGTGTGTCATCGCGCCGATGTTGCAGTCGCTGTCGCGAGATGTGCTGTCGCTGCTGCAACACGGCGGGCGATCGCTGGCGGGCGAAGGTGGCCGCTCCAGGCGAGTGCTGGCCGGCATCGAGATCGCCCTTGCCGTGCTGCTCCTCGTCACCGCCACGCTCGTCACGCGGACGTTCCTCAACCTGCGCGCCGTGAACGTCGGCTTCAATGCCGATCGCGTGCTCGCGTTCGACGTCCCGCAGCCGACGAGTCGGTACCCGGACGCGCAGGCGAGTCAGGTGTTTGCCGATCGTCTGTTGCCGCGGCTGGCGAGTCTTCCGGGAGTCGAGCGCGCCGCATCGGTGCTGTTGCGCCCGCTGTGGGGCGTGGCTGGTATGGACTGGGCCGTGACGATCGACGGCCAGTCGCCGGCCGACGCGCGGCAGAATCCATTGGTCAATCTCGAAGCCGTGTCGTCTGGATACTTCGAGACGATGGAGATTCCGATCATCGACGGGCGGACGATTGGCGATACCGATCGCGAGGGCCGTCCTGCCGCAGCGGTCGTCAGCCAGAGTTTCGCGCAACGGTTCTGGCCTGACGGCCGCGCGCTCGGGCGCAGGCTCCAATTCCCGCTGCCGGGCTCGCCCTACGATCGCCAGTGGTTCACCGTCGTCGGCATTGTGGGAGATGCGAAGTACCGCGAGCTACGCGGCAGCCGGCTCGATCTCTACATCAGCTCGGCGCAATGTCCCTATCCGGTTCACCAATTCGTGGTCCGCACCGCCGGACGCCCGGACGCGATCGTCAACGCGATTCGCGCCGAAGTCCGGGCCATCGATTCCGCGCTGCCGATCGACGACGTGTTGGTGCTGCGCGACGCGGTGGAGTCGCAGATCGCGAATCCGCGTCTCGTCGCGTTGACCTTCAATGGATTTGCGGTGACTGCGTCAGCGCTGGCCGCACTTGGCCTTGGCACACTGATCGCGTGGCAGATTCGTCTGCGGACGCGTGAGATCGGTGTCCGCCTGGCGCTGGGCGCGACGCCGCGGCAAGTGATCGCGACGGTGATGTCGGAGAATGTCCCTGTCGTCGCGGCTGGCGTGATGGCCGGCCTCGCCGGTGCGCTGCTGCTCGGACGCTATCTCGAGACGCTGCTGTTCGAAGTGGCGCCGACGGATCCATTGAGTGCCGTGGCGGCCGGCAGCGCCGCCGCCGCACTTGCCTTGATGACGTCCTACGTCACCGCGCGAAGCGCTGCCCGCATCGATCCGCTGGTGGCCTTGCGCAACGAGTGATGCGAGGAAGGATTACTGAAGAATTGTTGCGTATGCTGCGATCGCCTGCTGACGTTCGGCTGGTACGTGAAAGTCGAACGCGTAGTGATGATCGGTCAGCTCGTTCAGGGCGTAGAGCGCCTCCTTGCATCGCTCCGGATCCCTGTTCGCAAGCTCGCGTTTGAGCAATGCCACGCCTTCGGCACGATCGAACTGCGCGACGCCTCGCGCGGCCAATACACGAACCATGGCATCGGTGCCGGATGCCGCCCGCCGCAGGGCGGGGAGGACCTGCGGGTCGTCGCTGCGCCGCAGATAGTCGGCGGCGTAGTACGGGATGAAAGCGGAATCCCGCCGGTTGCGGCGGAGTTGCCGCTCGGCCCACGTGCGGCGTGACTCTCCCGTGTGCGCGTCGAACCATCGATCCCACTGGGCGGGGGTCGAGCGCGGTGACATCCAGGAGCGTTCGTCACCTTCGAATGTCAGGCCGTAGATCGCGTTCATCGCCGATCGACGAAGCCGTTCGTCCCACGACTCGAGCAGCGGTCGCAACACGCGGTAGCTCTCGGCGCTTCCGCACTTCCCGAGAACAGTCGTGAATTCCGCCGACGGTGGACTCAGGCGTTTCAGGAGCAGCGGTAATTCCGTAACGGTGCAGCGTTCGACGAGCCAATTGAGCGCGAAGGCGCGCGCTCCGGCGTCGGGACTGTCGATGAGCGACATCGCCACATCGCGGGCGCGTTCGTCGTTCATCCTCAGCAACGCCCAGGCAGCCCTCGACCGCTTCCATGTCTCTGGATGCGAGAGCAACCGGCGCAGGGTAGGCATGCTCGATGTCGAGTGCAACCGAATGAGCAGCTCCGTCGCCTTTGAGAACTCGCGCAGGTCGTTGGAGGCCAGGCCCATTTCCGCCTCGGCGACGGTGGCAGGGTAAGGTTCGAGCCTCACGCCAGGTGGTGGCGGTGGGCGGTTGACGTTGATTGCACCCTCCGCGCCCGGTCCTACGATGAAGGCGATGGGCTCGGACTCGAGTCGCCCTTCCCAGATGTCAGGGATGTCGCGCGGGTGATATCTGCTCGGGAATCCAGGTGCATTGACGTACACGATACGCGCGGTGTACTTGCCTCCGCGCAGCATCACGCGTCCACCAGTGATGTCCTCCGTGTATCTGGATCCACGGCCCAAGTCGTAATCGACGTTGTATCCTGGTTGGACGCGGCGCGAGAGGGTCTGGCCGGGTCGCAGCAGCAAGAGCTGCGTGTTCTTCAACGGCGCGGGGCCAACAGACTCGGCGATCCACGACGCGGCCGGCGGGGCAAGCCTCCCATCTTCGCCGTAGATGTAGAGATTCGGTCCGATGTGAGGGTTCACACGCAGGAGCGTGTAGCCCACGTTGTCGAAGTGGACAACGAATCCTGGGTCTTCGAACGCAGCGACGGATGCCTTCGTGACCGTGAGACGGACGCGTAGTCCGGTACGTTGAACAAATTGTTCGACCGCGGGAATGGGATCAACGATCGTCGCTCTCGGCTGGCTGGACGCCGGCGCGCCAATGACCACACACAGGACGACTGCAGCGGCAAGCCGGATTCGCAGTGGTTCCACGGACGGATAGGATCCACTCGATTGGACGCTGCCGCAATTACAGAGATTTCACGCAACTGCGCGCCTGCGCGTGGCGAGTGCATGCGCGCGGAGTGCACGCTTCAGAATCTGAACACGAAGCCTACTGAACCGCGCGTGAAGTCGAGGTCTCCGGGCCCGTTTTCGAGGTCGATGCCGAGTACCTCGAGCGCCTCGAACGTGCGGAAGTAGCGAATGTCTCCGCGGATGCCGGCGTGCGTGCCGAAGAACAGGAGGACGCCGCCGCCAAAGTCCCAGCCCACTTTGTTCTCGCTGAGGTCTCGTCCATCCAGTTCGAACGCCTCACCATTGGCGTGAACGACGCCAACCCCGACGAGTCCGTAGGGGCGAATGCCGAAGCCTTTCTGGCCGCCGAACGGAACACCCAGTAACAGGTTGCCGAACCCTGTGAACACGCTGCTGTCACCCAGATCTGTCTTCCCGAAGAAATCTGGACTCCAACCAAAGTCACCTTCGAACCCGATGACACCACCGCCCATCCATGCGAGGCTGGCGCCATAGGTCAAACTGCTCGAGTCGACCGCATCGCCGAAGTCACTTCCGGCGTCGCCGCCGAAGTTCCAGCCGATGAACGGAATGAACAGACCGTCAGCGCGCGCCGCGCTGGCGGAGAAGCCGCAGAACAGCGCGGCCAGGATGAGTATGTGACACATGCGTGCGAACGGGCTGCTGGTAGTCATGCCGCGCCGCAGTGCATGTGGTGTGCCGCTGCGCCTTCCACGCAGCCCAACGGCACGAAATTTCGCGGTGCCCGCCACGTGCCACGAACAGTTGACCTTCGACCCGCGGAATATCGTGGGTCTACTTGGTTGGGGCCGGCGGGGCCGAAGCCGCGCTCTTGCTCTGCTCTTCGACCACGCGACGTGCCAGATAGTTGACGACGTCAGCGTCAGTGCGTGCCGCGGTGAGATACGCCGTGCGCAGCAGCTGCTCCCGTCGGCCTTTGAGCGTCGCGGTGATCCGCTCTTTGACGTTCGGCGTGGACAGGTCACGCTGTCCGGCCGGCTCTCGAGAGACGACGAAGATGATGGTATGCGCGCCGCCGCCGCTGACGAGGCGAGCCCGGCCCGGCTCGAGCTTCAGGACTGTGTCTCGGAGCGCCGGTGCGGCCTGATTAATTGCCGACATCGGCACGAGGCCGAGATCGCCGCCGCGCGAAGCTGATTCGGGATCTTCGGAGAAGTCCCTCGCCAGGTCACCGAAGGGCGTGCCGCTCTGCAGACGGTCCATCAGCATCTTCACCTTCATCGCGGCGGCCTGTGGCGTCGTCGCATCGTCGCCGGTGCGGTTGGCGATCTGTTGATCGCGCACCGGTGTGACGATGATCTGCGCCAGGTGTAACGCGTCTTCCGGCAGGTTGAACTGCGCGCGGTTGGCATTGAAGAAATCGGTGACCTGCTGATCGCTGACGGTGACCTTTGCCCCGACCTCGTGCTCGAGCACTTTCTGCGCGATGAGCTCGCGGCGTAGCCGATCGCGCATGTCGGCGGTGGTGAGATTGCGGTTGGTCAGCTCCTTCTGATAGGCCTCGTCGCCGATCTTATTCTTTGCCTCGGCGTACGCTTTATCGACGTCGCTCTCGTTCACCTGAATCTTCAGAGCGTTCGCCTTCGAGATCAGAATGTCCTCCATGATGAGCTCGTCGAGAATGCCCATCTTGGCGGTTGTCGCTTCCTCCTCGGCCAACGGCTGTGCGGGATTCGACGTCCGCCGGAAACTCTTTTCGACCTGGTCCCGTGTAATCGCTTGGCCATTGACGACGGCATACGTGTCGGCTGTCACGGTGACCGGCGTGGACGTGGGCGTCGACCGGCAGGCAGCGATGAGCAGGCAGGCGGCCAAGGGCGCTGCGACGGAGAGGCGAGGATGCATATGATTCATGACGCTCAAGGATACCCTGTGAGAACCATAACCGCCCTCGTCAGCTCCGCTCCCGACGTCCAGCCGCTGCGCGAGCAGTACCGCGCCGACATGAACTGCCAGGTCGTCCACGACTCGATCCATCGCCGCCAGGGATGGACGACAACCTATCGCCTGTGTGTGGATGGCGAAGCAGCGGGCTTTGGGTCGATGGCGATCGCCGGACCGTGGACCGACAAGCCGACTCTCTTCGAATTCTACGTGGCGCCGGAGTATCGGTCGCGCGCGTTCGACCTCTTCGAGGCGCTCCTCGGGACGAGTGGCGCGCGATTCATGGAGATTCAATCCAGCGACGCGCTGCTGTCGGTGATGCTGCACACCTATGCGCGTGACATTGTCAGCGAGGCGATCGTGTTCGACGACGGGTTGACGACCACATTGCCGTCGATGGGGGCGGAGTTACACCGTACGATGCCAGAGCACGTCATCCGTCACTGTATGCAGGTGTGTGACGGTGGTCCCGAGTGGCGCCTGACGCTCGACGGTGAGACGGTGGCAACCGGAGGCATCCTGTTCCACTACAACCGTCCGTACGGTGACATCTACATGGACGTCGTCGAGACGCATCGCGGTCGCGGGTTCGGATCGTATTTGGTGCAGGAGTTGAAGCGGATCGCCTACGAGCTCGGCGCCATCCCGGGCGCCCGGTGCAATCCGGGGAACATCGCGTCGCGAAAGACGCTGCAGAAGGCCGGATTCGTGCCGTGCGCCCATATCCTCGACGGGACCATCGTGGCCCGCTGACTGCACGATTGACAGGTCCTCTGCGAGAGGCAGATAGTGTGCGTGCCTCGAGGGACAAGCTTCAATGAACAGAGTCTTTGCGACAGCGGTCCTGGCCGTCGTCGTCAGCGCGATCGGCGTACGATCCGCGGCGGCGCAGGCTAACGACGTCCGGCTCAAGCCGGACACGACGAATCAACTGCATGACGCGCAGTATCCTGACGTGGACATCGTCTACGGCGCCAGCCTGTATGCGGCGCGCTGTGTGACGTGCCACGGTGCCCAGGGCGACGCGATTGGCGGCGTCAACCTGCGCAGCGGCAAGTTCCGGAACGCTCAGAGCGACAACGATCTCGCGCGGTTCATAAGAGCCGGGTCACCCACAGCAGGGATGCCGCCGTTCGCGCTCGACAACGCCGAGATGGCCGGCATGGTCGCCTATCTGCGCAATATGAACGCGATTGATACGGCGACGGTGAAGGCCGGCGATGTCGCGCGCGGCCGCGCGGTGTTCGAAGGCAAGGGCGGATGCGTCGCGTGCCACCGGATCGGCCGCCTGGGCTCGCGCGTCGCGCCGAATCTATCCGACATCGGATCGCAGCGCAGTCCCGGCTCGCTGCAGCGATCGCTGCTCGATCCGACCAGCCAGATGATGCCGATCAACCGGCCGGTGCGTCTGGTCAAGAAAGACGGCAGCATCATCAACGGCCGGCGGCTGAACGAGGACACTTACAGTGTGCAGCTCGTGGACGACAAAGAGCGGCTGCATTCGGTGCTGAAGGCCGACCTCAAGGAATTCACGATCGCCAAGACCTCGCCGATGCCGTCCTACAAAGGCACGCTCAGCGCCGACGAGATGGCCGATCTGCTCGGATACTTGATGTCCCTGAAAGGGCAGTAGCGATGACTTCCAGAAGACGTTTCGTCGCGTGCAGTGTGGCCGGTCTGATCTGTCTGCTGTCTCTGCCGGTGCAGGGTCAGGTGACGTCGCAGCGTCTCGTCAACGCATCTACCGAGCCGCAGAACTGGCTGACCTACTCCGGCAGCTACTGGAGTCAACGCTTCAGCACGCTCGATCAGATCACGCCGGCCAACGTCAGGAACCTGAAGCTGCAGTGGGTGTATCAATCGCCCGTGGCCGGCAACTGGCAGACCACGCCGCTGGTCGTCGACGGGATGATGTACATCACGCAGCGCCCGAACGATGTCGTCGCGCTGGATCCGCTCACGGGCCGTGTCTTCTGGATCTATCGCTACACCCCAAATCCCGATCGCATCGTCTGTTGCGGAGCCAACAACCGCGGCGTCGCGATCCTGGGCGATACCCTGTTCATGGGCACGCTGGACGCACACCTGATTGCCATCGATGCGAAGACCGGACGGGAGATGTGGAAGACCGAGGTCGCCACGACGACGTCCGGCTACTCGATTACGCACGCTCCGCTCGTCGTGAAGGACAAAGTGATCGTCGGCGTCGGCGGCGGCGAGTACGGCATCCGCGGCTTCATCGCGGCGTACAACGTCGATACCGGGAAGGAAGCCTGGCGCTTCTACACGATCCCAGGTCCTGGAGAGAAAGGCCACGAGACGTGGGAGGCGTGCCCGCCGAAGTCGCGACAGGCGGCCGACGCGCCGCGCCAGTCGGAGGGCGTCTGCGATCCGGATGCATGGAAGCACGGCGGCGGGTCGATCTGGATGACCGGCTCCTACGATCCGCAGCTGAATCTCACTTACTGGGGCGTAGGCAACGTCGGTCCCGACTATGCCGGCGCGCAGCGGCCCGGCGACAACCTCTACTCAGCTTCGATCGTTGCGCTCGACGCCGACAAGGGCACGCTCACATGGCATTACCAGTTCACGCCGCACGACGTCTACGACTACGACGCGGTGCAGGTACCGGTCATGATCGACAACTGGGGCAACACGGGCATCAACGTCGTCGCATGGGCCAATCGCAACGGCAACTACTACGCGCTTGATCGCGCCACGGGCCGGTTCCTGCTGGGCAAGCCGTTCGTGAAGGTCAACTGGATGAGCGATTTCGACGAGCGCGGCCGGCCGAACCAGACGCCGCAGCCGCCGGGCATGCCAACGTATCCAGGCAATCAGGGCGGAACCAACTGGTATTCACCGTCGTTCAGTCCGCGCACCGGTCTCTTCTACATCTCCGCGTGGGAGGACTACGCCAGCATCTACGGGCCGAGCCCGGTCGAATACAAGGAGGGCCGCAACTTCACCGGCGGTGGGCCGAGAAACTTTTCGGCTGTGCCCGGCGCGCCCGGATTCTCCCGCGGCGCTCCCATCAACAACTGGACCGAAGCCGCCGGACATGGCGCGGTGATCGCGCTCGACGCGCGAACGGGTCAGCGACAGTGGAAGTTCGACATGACCGATGTCACCGACAGCGGCATTCTGACGACGGCATCGAATCTGCTGTTCACCGGTGGACGTGAAGGATTCTTCCAGGCGCTGGACGCGCGAACGGGGGCGCTGCTGTGGAAGACGAATCTGGGCGCCGCCATCAACAGCGGGCCGATCACGTACCGGATTGGCAACAAGCAGTATGTGGCCACCGTGTCCGGATTGTCGTTGTTTGTGTTTGCACTGGACTGACGAAGGCCGCTGGCCACGCGTTGCAGGTTGTCAGCAACCATAGGGGAAGTGATGACCAGCCGACTAGCGGCGATCGCGCTGATAAGTGTTGTGTTGGGGGACGCTATCGGTGCGCAGCAGACTCTCCGAGACCGAGCGAAAGTCGAAGATCAGTCCCAGATTTGGACGGGTGGCTACGAGCCAGTGACATTGGAGATGCTCGTCGAGCGAGCGGACACGATTGTCGTGGGACATATTCAATTGGGACGGCCTGCTCTACTGGCAGACAACGACAGTGTGGTCACGTATTACCATGTGGAAATAGACAGCGTCATTCGACGCACCAAGCCTCCCGGGCTGGTAAAGGGGGAGGTGCTCCAAGTGCGGCGACACGGCGGGACGATGGAGTTGGAGGGACACGTCCTGAGAGCGACCGAGATGGGATTCGCTCAGTTTGCCGCGTCGGAGTCCTATCTGTTCTTTCTCGCTCAGCGCAAGAATTCGCGAACCACGAAGGATCTCGATTACTACGAGGTTTCTTATGGTCCGCAAGGCGCTTTTCGGCTCGACACGTCGACAAACACCGTGAGGCCGATGCAGGACCAATTCGAGCGCTGGCCAAAAGACAAGCCCATTGCGCTTGCCACGGTGATCGGTGAGGTGCAACGCATCGCTGCTGGCCGCTAGAGGGTAGGTTCCTAGAGCAGGTCACCTTCCGTCATCTTCACGCGTGGCAACCTCTGCGGCCCTCTGCTCTTCGGCGTTCCCTGCGTTTGGCTTGTCTTCGTGCCCTCAAGGGCGTCTACGCGAATTTCACTCGGAGACGCGCTTCCCCCAACACGACCTCGTCGCCAGATTGCAGGCGCACACCACGCGAGCCGGCGGGGACGCTGATCGTCTTGCCATTCCGCACGATGGATGTCCCGTGAGCGCTGCAGTCGTCGAAGAGACGAAGCTCGCCGTTCATGTGGCAGTCGATATGCGCGTGCGCGCGCGAGACAGTCTCATTGATCGCGCCTGCAGCGTCGGTGAACGCCACGTGATTCGTACGCAGCAGGCGATTTCGGCTGTCGCGCACCTCCGCGCATCGTCCCACGTTGATGCGGTCGAGTGTCAGGGCGTAGTCCGGCCTGTCCGCCGATCCGTTGGTGACCGCCAGCGTGATCTCGTGCACCGCGGCCGGCGCAGGTGACGGCGCCTGCTCCTGCACGGCGCCGCGGCTGAAGTCCACGTGAAACTCGGGACTGGTCCACGCCGGGTCGGCCTGCGCCACATAGACGACTCTCACCTGAAGACTCGGGACGTCACAACCGGCGTTGCGCAGCTTTCCTGCGATGCGCTCCTGCAGTGTCGGGCTTCCATCCAGCACTCCGGAGAACCGGGCGCGTGCATCTGGCGAGACGGCGACGATGGTGGCCTTGACCTTGTTGAACGGGAACACATGCGTGCCACGGCCGGCAGGCTCGATGCGT
>Ga0114129_10007397_pt1 | contig 15630 bp, 16 predicted proteins | sample RhiMetdeltSRZDD1_FD_80071 | JGI IMG/M metagenome (GOLD analysis project Ga0114129, IMG submission 80071) | Populus rhizosphere microbial communities from Tennessee, USA - Rhizosphere MetaG P. deltoides SRZDD1 (version 2) (version 2) | ecosystem: Host-associated > Plants > Roots > Rhizosphere >... | reverse complement strand
GTCCAACAGTCCAGTCATTCGGCTCATCCCGTTCGTGTCCCGCACGCGGGCGGCAGCGTCCTTAAGGTCCGCGCTTCGCGCGGGCCCGAGGACAGACTCAGCGGTGCACCGCAGATGCCGGGACCCCGCCTACTCTCCTGACCAAGGCCTGCAGCGCAACACTCCGCGCTGCGCTGTCCCTCGCAATCACTGTGGCGATTGCTCCCCGGGATATCGCGCTGATGCACGCGGGGCAGCGTCATGCGTCGCCCGGAATCGCCTCGCCCTTGGCGCGGTAGTTCCTGTAGAGCCCGTAGAGCCGCGGCCCGATCAGCGCCAAGGCGGCGAGCGCCAGCAGAGCCGCCGACAGCGGGTGGGTCAGGAAGATCGTCCAGTCGCCGTCGGAGATCGTCATCGCGCGCCGGAACTCGGTCTCGGCCAGCGGTCCCAAGATCATGCCGATGATCACCGGCGCGGTCGGGAAATCGAACCGCCGCATCAAGAACCCGATCGCGCCGATGATGTAGAGCAGGATCAGGTCGACCGGCGAGTTCGAGATGCCGTAGGAGCCGATGGTCGCGAACACCAAGATGCCGGCATACATCAGCGGCGCCGGGATGTGCAGGACCTTCACCCACAGCCCGACCAGCGGCAGGTTGAGCACGAGCAGCATCACGTTGGCGATGTAGAGCGATGCGATCAGCGCCCACACCAGCGCGGCTTGGTTCTGGAACAGAAGCGGCCCCGGCTGAATGCCGTAGCTCTGGAATGCCGAGAGGATGATCGCGGCGGTCGCCGATGTCGGCAGGCCGAGGGTGAGCATCGGCACCAGCACGCCGGCCGCAGAAGCGTTGTTGGCGGCCTCAGGACCGGCAACGCCTTCGATCGCGCCGGTGGTGCCGAATTCCTCCGGCTTCGGGCTCAGCCGTTTCTCGGTCCAATAGGACAAGAAGGTCGGAATCTCGGCGCCACCCGCCGGCATGGCGCCGATCGGAAAGCCGAACAGCGCGCCGCGCAGCCATGCCTTCCACGAGCGCGCCCATTCTTCCTTCGACATGTAGAGCGAGCCCTTGAGCGGCAGGATCTCGTCCTTGCCGGCATAGCGGCGGGCGGCGACGTAGAGCGTCTCGCCGACCGCGAACAGACCGACCGCGACGATGATCACATTGACGCCGTCGAGCAGCTCGGGCACGCCGAAGGTGAAGCGCGGCTGGCCGGTCTGCAGGTCGATCCCGATCATGCCGAGGAAGAAGCCGAAGAACAGGCTGGCTAGCCCGCGCACCGCCGACGAGCCCAGCACCGCCGACACTGTCACGAACGCCAGGATCATCAGCGCGAAATACTCGGGCGGGCCGAATTTGAGCGCCAGGTCGACGACGAGCGGCGCCAGGAAGGTGACGCCGAGCGTGCCGATCGTGCCGGCCACGAACGAGCCGATGGCGGAGGTCGCCAGCGCCGCGCCGGCGCGGCCCGAGCGCGCCATCTTGTTGCCCTCGAGCGCGGTGACGATCGAGGCGCTCTCGCCTGGCGTGTTGAGCAGGATCGAGGTGGTCGAGCCGCCGTACATCGCGCCGTAATAGATGCCGGCGAACAGGATGAACGCCGCCGTCGCGTCGACCTTGAAGGTGATCGGCAACAACAGCGCGATGGTCAGCGCCGGGCCGAGGCCGGGCAGCACCCCGATGGCGGTGCCGAGCGTGGTGCCGATCAGGCACCACATCAGGTTCACAGGGGTAATCGCGGTCGCGAAGCCGTTCGCAAGCTGGCCTAGGGTGTCCATGTCATCCACCCCCTAGCCCGATGAGCTGCTCGAAATAACCGGCCCCGATATTGACGCCGAGGAAGGTCGCAAAGCCGAAATAGGCGACCAGCGCCACCGCGAACCCGATGGCGGCGTTGCGCACAACCTGGCGGTCGCCGAAGCCGTAGGCGATCAGCACGAACATGCCTGTGGACGCGAGAATGAAGCCGAGCGGGACGATCAGCGCGACGTTGAAGACGAGGCCGGCCGCCACGAAGCCGAGCGCATGCCAGTCAATGGGAACGTCCTTCTCGTCCTCGGGCTGCCAACCACCGCGCGCGGCCTCGACCAGCATGAGACCTGCAAACAGCGCAAGTCCGGCGGCCGTGATGTAGGGGAATACGGTTGGCCCGATCTTGGAATAGAGCGGTGAAACCGGAATCTGCGTTGTCGACCAAAGCACCAACGCGGCGAACACGAGCATTCCGAAGCCGATCAGGGCCTCCGGCCATGCCCACCTCCCGCCCCCCGCGCGATTCATGCGCGCCTCCTTCCGTAGGGGCGCCCCTCGTGGGCGCCCCGCCGCAGGGCAACCACAAGGGTTGCCCCTCCGGGCACCACAGCCGTTGGCATTACGCCAGGCCGAGATCCTTCAAGATCGCCTCGATGCGCGCGGTCTCGGCCTCGATGAACTTGCCGTACTCATCGCCGGTCAACAGGATCGGCGTCCAGTCGCGCTTCTTGACTTCCGCTTTCCAAGTTGCGCTGTTCGCCATCTTTTCGATCAGCGTAATCATGGCCTGGCGCTGCTGCGCATTGACGCCGGGCGGCGCGAACACGCCGCGCCAGTTCATCAGATCGACCTCGATGCCTTCCTGCTTGAGGGTCGGCACGTCGATGCCCTCGATCCGGTCCGGCGACGAGACCGCGAGCGGCCGGATCTTGCCGGCCTTGATCTGCTCGGAGAATTCGCCCCAGCCGGAGATCGCGACTGCCACATGCCCGCCGAGCACCGCAGCCAGCGCCGGGCCGCCGCCCGGATAGGCCACATAGGTCAATTGCGCGGCCGGAACGCCGAGCGCCTTGCCGATCATCCCGAGCAGGATGTGGTCGGTGCCGCCGGCGGAGCCGCCCGCGCACGACATCTTCTTGGGATCGGCCTTGAGGGCGGTCGCGAACTCCTTGGCGCTCTTGATCGGCGAACTGGCGGGCACGACCAACACTTCCGCCTCGCCGGTGAGCCGCGCCACCGGCACCGTCTGGATGAGCTTGACGGGCGACTTGTTGGCGATCAGCGCGCCGACCATCACCATTCCGGCCACCATGATCGCGTTCTGGCGGCCCCGCCACTGGTTGACGAATTGCGGCAGCCCGACCGCGCCGCCGGCGCCGCCCACGTTGGTGATCTGCGCGTTGCCGATCAGCTTCTCGGCCTTCAGCACCTGCTCGATGGTGCGGGCGGTCTGGTCCCAGCCGCCGCCGGGCGCTGCGGGCACGAAGACCTGCAGCTGGGCGATCTCCTGCGCGACTGCCCGGTCCGTGCGCCCGGCGACCGCCGCCAGAGCGGCCGCCGCAACGGAGCTCTTCAACAGATCGCGCTTAGTCAGCATAGGCGTCTCCTCCATTGGCCCGCTCGCGCAGTGCCGAGGCCGAGGCCGCGGGGGGCAGCTGGGTTGTTGTTCTCGAAGACCTGGCCGTGCACGGGCGCAACGGTTACACCGCCGCAAAGGTCCGTCAATGGGTGTGGAAGCTTGGGCAGCGAGGTGCAAAGGCCGCGCGACGGTGCAGCTTCGCACGAAACAGTTGGATCAGCGGCGCTAGCGAGGCAGGCTCACCGCGGTGTCGAACTCGTGACCGCACGCGTCGCAGCACCAGGAGTGCCGGATGCGCCCGGCCTCGGTGTATGTGCTCTTTTCGCTGGCGACGGCGACCTCTCCGCACTTCGGGCAGGATGGTCGCCCGAGATAACGCTCGTGCGCGTACGGCATCGGCAGGGTGGGGGAGAACGGCATGGGCAACTGCTCCTCGTTCTGCGTGATGCTCGAAGGTCGTGATACGCGAACCTCCCGACGCGACGCGTACTCTGCAACTTAACTGTGAAACCGCGATGAATGAAACCGTCCGATTTGACCGAAATGCGTCGCTGCGCGCAATAGAAATCTTGCTGGCCACGAAGCGAGGCTTTCCGCGGTTTTTGGCCCGATTCCGACTGGATCCCCGCCATTGTGTTACGTGTCGTCATGCAGTCGCTCGAAAAGCGTTGCGCCTCGTTTGGGAGCGATGTGCGCCGGCCGCGCGATCCTTGCGGGCGCACAACCGGGGCGCGCGGTTGCACTTATGTCACGTTGCAAAACGCGCCCACGGTGCCAGGATGGAGACAACGCACCGGGCATGTAGGGGGCCACCATGACCGAAGTTGCCATCGGCAAAGCCGGCGCAGCAATCGAAACCCAGGCTGAACCAAGTCTCCATCGTGTGATGGGGCCGTGGCTGCTGCTGTTGTTCATCGTCGGCGACATCCTTGGAACCGGCATCTACGCGCTCACCGGCCAGGTGGCAAAGCAGGTCGGCGGCGCGGTGTGGCTGCCATTCGTGGTGGCGTTCGTGGTCGCGCTGATGACCGCGTTCAGCTATCTCGAACTGGTCACCAAATATCCACGCGCCGCCGGCGCCGCGCTCTATACCCACCGCGCGTTCGGCATCCACTTCGTCACCTTCATCGTCGCCTTCGCGGTGATGTGCTCGGGCATCACCTCGTCGTCGACCGCGTCGCGCGCGTTCGCCGCCAACCTCTCGCATGCTTTCGACCTCAACTTCACGGCGGTCGGGATCACCATGACCGGCCTGATCTTCATGGCGGCGATCGCGATCATCAACTTCCGCGGCGTCGGCGAGAGCGTGAAGATGAACGTGCTGCTCACCTGCGTCGAGTTGACCGGTCTCCTGATCATCATCTTCATCGGGCTGTGGGCGATCGGTGGCGGCAAGGGCGACGTCTCGCGCGTCATGGAGTTCAAGACCACGGGCGGCACCATCTTCTGGCCGGTGATCGCCGCCACCACACTCGCGTTCTTCGCGATGGTCGGGTTCGAAGATTCCGTCAACATGTGCGAGGAGACCAAGGACCCGGTCAACACCTTCCCGAAGATCCTGCTCGCCGGCCTTTTCATCACCGGCACGATCTACGTCCTGGTCTCGATCTCCTCGATCACGCTGGTGCCGCCCGACCAGCTGGGTGAGGGCGAAGCACCGCTGCTCAAGGTGGTGCAGGCGGGCGCGCCGAACTTCCCGCTCTGGATCTTCGGTTTCATCACCATGTTCGCCGTCGCCAACAGCGCGCTGATCAACATGCTGATGGCGAGCCGGCTGGTCTATGGCATGAGTCGCGAGCACGTGCTCCCGACGATGCTCGGCAAGGTTCATGCCGGGCGGCGCACGCCGTACATCGCGATCGCCTTCACGACGCTGCTCGCTTTCGGCCTGATCACCTTCGTCGGGGCGGTGCCGGCGCTCGGCGGGACCACCGCGTTGCTGCTGCTGTGCGTGTTCACGATCGTGAACATTGCGGTGCTGGTGCTGCGCCGCGACCCCGTCGCGCACAAGCATTTCCGCACGCCCACGATCCTGCCGGTGTTCGGCGCGCTGACCTGCGCGTTCCTGGCCGGCCCATGGACCGGCCGCGACCCGGTGCAATACAAGGTCGCCGGCGTGCTGATCGGGATCGGCGTCGCGCTCTGGGTCGTGACGATCGTGATCAACCGCGCAACCGGGGTAAAGGAAGACGAGCCCGACGAGCGCATCGGCACCCGCGGCCCGGTGAACTGAAGGGTCGCAAGGCAGCCGCCTCGGTGGTCCCCGGGCACGCGCGCCTGGCGGATTGACCGTGAGCGAGAACGACGCGCCGGTGCCCGCGCCGGGAGCAGCCCGCCGGCGCCCGGTCTTCCGGAGGGTCAAGCCAGCTGGTCAAAAGTGCTCCGCGCTGCGCGGCTGAAATGATCGACAAATCGACAATCCAGGACGGAAGCGCACGATCCGGCCCACCGCGAAATAGTCGCCGCAGGGTTTAGAACCCTCATCGATGGGGATGCGTCTAACGCTCATGACGCAATCCGTCCCCGCGTCCACCCGTGTTGCGAGCGGCGATCCGCCGCCGGCTGGCTGCGCCGAGCCGGGGCGGGAAGGCTTCATGAAGCTCAACATGCAGCTCGACGTCATCAACCGCTCGCCCGCCGGGCGGCAATTCTCTGTCGTCGCCAAGAGCTTCGGAACGCTCCGCGTCGCGCGCGTGCTGGGGGTGCCGTCGAGTGTCATCCGCGCCCCCCGGCATTTCGCCGATAGCCGCGACCTGATCTCGGTGGTCATCACGGGCGCCGGACGGTTCCAGATGGAGGGCGTGCAAGGTGGCCACCGCTGCGCCGTGCACGGGGGAGCGATCCTCGAAAGCCGGAGCGCAAGCACGCTGCATTCGCTCGACGACAGCCGCGGGTGGACCATCTGCATGGAGCGCGCGTCGCTCGAGCCGCTGCTCGCCGGCATTGCGCCGCCGCTGCAGCGATGCCTCCCGGGCGACGACCCGGCACTGCGCCTGCTCGACGGCTACCTCGGCACGCTGTTCGCGCTCGAGCGCGACTGCGACCCTGCGCTTGCGACCTTGCACATCCGCGACCTCGCGCTCAACGCGCTCGGCGTGCGCGGCGACGTGCAGGCGCTGGTGCGCGAACGCGGCGTGCATGCGGCGCGTCAAGCCGCGGTGCTCGACGCGATCCGCCGGCGCGCAGGCGAGCCCGCACTCGATCCGGCGCAAGTCGCACAGGCAACCGGCCTCTCGGTGCGTTACCTGCACCGGCTGCTGGAGCCGACCGGGCGAAGCTTTTCGCAGCACCTCTTGGAACAGCGGCTGGCGCGCGCCAGCGAGCGGCTGCGTGACCCGACCTGCCGGCTGAGCATCGCCGACATCGCCCGGACCTGCGGGTTCGCCGACATCTCCCACTTCAACCGCAGCTTCCGCCGCGCGTTCGGCGACACGCCAAACGGCGTGCGCGTGCGCGCCGCACGGCGTCGAAACGATTGATCGCCCCGACGGTGCGAGACCTGCGCCGGCTCGTGACAAGTCCGAGCTGCCATGCCGTGCGGCCTTCGAGGCTCGCCCGACTTCGTCGGGCGAGCGCCTCAGGATGACGGCTCCGAGCATCGGCCGCGAAGGCGGCCGATCCTCGAACGATGCTGCTCCATACGCTCGCTGGCTCCGCCGCGCGCGAACCGAGCAAGCCTGAGGTGACTATGCGGCGCGTGCGCTTGGTTGTGCGCGCCTATCCCAAATTGATGATCTGCCGAGAATTTCATCGAGCCGCGGAGAACCGCCGGCGAGCCGTGAGCGACACAGGCAGCGTGAAGGCCACATCAGGCCAGGGGAGAACGCGCCATGGCAAGCCCGATTACGCCGCAGGAGTACATCGCGTGGGTCCAGAGATCCCTCAACCGGCTGCTCGGCGGCACGCTGGCCACGAACGGAGACGACACCGCCGAATATCGCGCGAAGGTGCGCGAGTTCAAATCCATGTTTGGGCTCGGCAGCTCGGCAGAGGTCGGCGCTCGTGAGCAGAACGCCCTGATCAAGGCCAACCATTCGAGACCGGAATACGTCAGATGGGCGCAGACGGCGCTCGATAGGGCCGTGGGCGGCGGCTCAGGCAGTGCTCCGACCGGGATCATGGATTCGGCCACCAAGGCCGCCTTGCGCTCGTTTCAAGCCTATGAGGGACTAAACGACGACGGCTGGATCGGGGCGCGGACGGAAACCGTGCTCATCCAAAGGAGCACGACGTTTCCACCGGGGCACACGGCGCGCCCACCCAAGGAACCCCCGAAGCCGGAGGAGATCCCGATCTCCCTGAAGGTGTCAGGCCACGTCCCGCACCTGGTCCAGAAGGGCGTCACCTGTTGGGCCGCCGCGTTCGCCATGATGCAGGGGTGGAAACGGGGGACCAAGAACATTCGCCAAACGCTCGATGGGGCCGGTCAATGGTGGAGGAATCGGTACGACCGAGGTCTATTCTTGTCCGAGCCGCACACCGCAACGCTTGCCGGCATTCTGGGGCTGAAAGGCGAACGCGAAGTGCCGGAGAATTGGGCGGCGAAACTGGCCGATCATGGTCCGCTGATGATCGCCCAGGACCCGGGTGTCCCGGGGTGGATCCATTGGATCGTGGTCGTCGGCTGGCGCAAGACATTGGTGTTTCCCGACCGCTCCCTCGATCGGTACGAGCTCCAGTACAACGAACCGTTCAGCGGCGCTTCTCCGTTCATCAGTTTGGGTTCGCTGGTCGACAAGGCCAATGATCTCCAAGTCAGCCACTACAGGGTGTTCCACTACTGAATCGAACTGAGATGCGCGCTTCCACCAGCGAGCGCGCGAGTCATCGGCGCGATCCGATTAGATCAGGCCGCTGGCGGACGCGACCTACGGCGTAACCAACACTCGGCGAGAAAGCGCCATCGACGGATGTCGAGCGATTTGACCGGCTCGAAGCGGCCGCACCATGCGGCCGGTGCAAGCCCGCTCGCGCCGCGCCACTGTGGCGGCGGGTGACGGCGTTCGCGTTCGATCTCGTTCTGACAATGAAGGCCCGATGGCAGCCGCCTTGGCAGCGCGGACAAGCCGAACCGAGGCTACTCTCTTTCCTAGGACTTGTATTTGATCCTCGTCGAGTACTCGTTCACCGACTGGGGGGGAGTCCCGACCATCTTATTGCCGAGCGGGAAGATTGGGCGGGGGTCCGGATCGAAAGGCGCACCGGCGGGCTTCGGCGGGAACTCCCAGAGGCCGTGGATCGGCAACGTCGTATCTTTCCCGCTTGACGCCGCCGGATCGAAGTTCGCCTTGATCCAGGCGTCGAGCGTGGGCGTGTCAGGAGCGATGAGGTGGCCGGTTTCCGGTTTCTTGTCGGTGTTGGTCCCGAAGCAGCAAGCGGCCGTGCTGCCGTTAAGGATCATCGCGTAAGTGAAAGTTATGCCTGAGTGGCTGCTGGTATGATTCGACATGATGTCTGGCGAGGCCTTCATCTGGAAGGTCCCGAAAAAGCTGTGCAGATCCGGTGCGCCGAGGGTCTGCGCACCGAGAAACTTCCGGAATCGGTCGACGGAAACGTCTAACTTGCCGAGATTGCAGCCGCGGAACTCGATGAGCTTGATGTTCTTTGCCTGAACCTGCGTCATGAGGTCGATCAACCGATTGACCTCCGCGTCCGTGAGGTCGCCCAATTTCTTGAGCTCCGCCGGAGTAGGGCTAGCCGGCGCGCGCTTTGGCGCAGGCTTTCCGGGCTGAGCCGGTGGCGCTGGCGGTGTGCGCGCGTCGATGGCCATGAGGGTCTCAAGCATATCGAATGTCGTCTGGGAGCCGACCCCCAGGCCGTCCCGCGTGGCGAGATCCAGAAGGAGGCCCCGTCCCGTGTCGAAGCCATGCACCACGATCACGAATTGCGTCTCGCTCTTCTCGGCGATGATCCCTTTGAGGAGAGTCTCGAAGCTGCCCACGCCCTTGAGGTTTTTCGTATCCGAAACGGTGAGCGCCTTCGGCGGCAGGGTCCTGAACTTTTTGAAGTAGTCCTTGACGGCAGTGCCGCGTTGCTGGTCGAGGCCGAGTGTGAGAGCGATGGCCATGCATTATGCTCCGATTGCCGGTGAAGACCGAGGCGTCCGCTTCGACGCGGCGCCCATCGACGGCGTTTCGATAATCAGACGAAGAAGACCCGGCTCATCGGAAGGTGCTCCACGACCTTCGGCGCGTCGAATTTGTTGAGCGCCGCAAGCGTCGGCCCGTTCGGATCGACGCGGCCGTCCGGGAACTTGAGACCGACCTGGACCTTCTGGAACTGCTTGATCGCGGCGATGGTCTTCTGCCAGGGCAGGCCGTCGACGTCGAGCAGCGGGTCGGGACCGCCCTCGTCCACCGGGACCTGGTTGAGCAGGTCCTGAACCGTCATGGAATCGTCCTTCCGGTTCCTCCCGTTGGCGCCCACCGACGCCGAAATGCTGCGTGCCATGAAAGCGTCCTCCTCCGAATACGTGCCCGATGCGGACGAAACGGGCGCCGCCAGCGGGTTTGGCATTCGACGCAGCCAGAATGGGGAGGGTTCAAAGGGAAAAGGAAATTTTCTCTCGGCCGTACTTGAGCACCAGCCCTGCCGCGGCGGGCACGAGGTCGGCCCAAGGGGGCGCAGGCCAAGGTTCGTGCCGGCGGCAGCCCGCGTCCGCCGGCCCGTTGTCGTCAGGGCTGGCGGCCCGGCCGGCCGGGCGAGCGCGCCACATCGGACCCTTCTTGCCGAAAGGACCCGCGCCAGGGAGCCGGCTGGGGCAACGTCGCGGTGAATGGCACCGGCGGTGGTGCACGAACTAAGCCAAGCCATGCACCTTGGCCGCAGTCAGCAGCGTCGCGAGGAAGTTCGTCGCCATGTGCAGCAGGATCGTGAGCGTCGTCGAGCCGCTGCGCCACCGCAGCCATCCAAACAGGGCACCGATCCAGAAAACCTGCAGAACCTCGAACCAGTCGTACTGCGCGTGCAGAGCCGCGAAAGTCAGCGCGCTGAGCAAGATCGCTCCGCTCACACCCAGCCGCGAGGCGGCCAATCCGCGGAACAGGAAACCGCGGAACGTAATCTCTTCGCCGACCGGCGCAGCAACCACGAAGGCGAGCCACATCACCGGCAGCAGGCCGGCCGCTTGTGCCGCGCGATAGGAATCGGTCTGGAACGCGGTTACGCTCTCCCGGCCCAACAAATAGTTCAAGATCTCGAATGCACCCACAGAGAGCGCAATAACACCGGCGCCATACAGGAGGTCGTGGGCGCGGGGAGCAACAAGGCCAAGATAGCGAGCGACCGGCCAGCCTGATAGGCGGGCCGCAAAGGCCAGCATCAGGATGAGCACGATATTGCTGGCGATGACCTGCAGGCTCAGGGACGCGGCGTCCTGCAGTCCCAATATGAGATCGAAGCGAGCCCCATTGCGCCAGGCAACTCCGCCGACGGCGGCCACGGCGGCGACGGCCAGCGCCGCGAGTGCCCACGCGATCGTACTCCAGAAGCCCCACGGACGTGGCAGAGCCCCGATCTGCTCGCCACCATCTGCTTTGTCGGCGTGAGCAGAACTCGCGCTCTCGTTCATCAACGTTCCGCTGCGGTACCGCCGGTGCCGGGCATCGGCGAACATGGCTGACGCGAGACCCGCGCCCTTAAGGAGCGTCGCACATCCCGATTTCAATCTTCGCGGCACTCTCGCGATGGCGCGCTCGCGCTAAGGTACTGTACGTGCGCAAGCGAGCAGGGGGGAGTTCGCCAACGTGCATGTGCGAAGTTGCTGCGGTTGCACGCTATTGCTTCGTCCCGACCGCCGCGATCAGGCGCTGCACGAAATCGTCGAGTGTCTTGTTGTCGATCCAGCGCACCACGGCTACGAGATCGTGCTCGGGATCGACGAAGACCATGTTGGTTCCCGCGCCGATATGCGCGAATGCGCTCGCGGGGGCGCTTGGCAGGTATTTTCTCTCGGTGTTGACGAAGAAATTCATCATCCCGTAAGTCGGCTGAACCGCCGTCGGCGTCAACGCCCAATCGATCCATTGCCTGGAGATGAGCTGACGGTCCTTCCATTTGCCGCGGCGAAGCGTGAGATAGCCGAAGCGCCCCATGTCGTAGGCGTTCATGAAGGCGCCGCCGCCCCAGTGCCCGCCGCCGGTCACCGACTGCACCAGGCTTCCGTCCAGGATGATCCAGGAGTTTTCGTAGCCGAACCAACGCCACGAATTGGAAGCGCCGATCGGGTCCATGATGTGTTCCTTCAACACCTGCGGCAGGGGACGCCGCCAGACGTTGAGCGCCGCGAGCGCCAGCACGTTGACGCGCGTGTCGTTGTATTTGTAGGTGGTGCCGGGCTTGTTGCGCGCTCGGCTCGTCCACTGCGACGTGTTCGGATCCGGCCGGTCCGCCCAATCGGGCTTGCCCCACAGCGTTCCTTCCCAATCGCTGGTCTGCCGCAACAAATGGTCCCAGCTGATCGTGCGGTTGTGAGCCGTATCGAACAGATTGAGCAAATCAGACCCGCCGAGGCGGTCGGACTTGTTGGTGGCCGGCAATGGATTGTAGAACTGGATCGGCGCAACGTAGTCGGCCACCGGATCATCGATGCTCTTGATAAGCCCTTTATCGAAGGCGACGCCGACAACGCTCGAAAGCAGGCTCTTGGTCACGCTATGCGTCATGTCGATGCGTGAGGGATCGCCCCATTCCGCAACGATGTAGCCGCGATGAATGACGAGCCCCGTCGCCCCGCCACGATCTTTCAGGGGGCCGATGGCATAGCCGAACGGCTCGCGGCCGAACGTCTGGTAGTGGTGCAGCGCGAGATCGCGCGGTGTCTTGCTCTCGTTCTCGACCGCGAAGTCGATTGCCGATTGCAGGAGTTGCGGGTCGATGCCCGACTCTGCCGGCGTCCTTCGCTGCCATGCGGCGTCCGGATAGTAGACGGCCGCTTTCTCCTCGGCCCTTCCGAGTTGGACGAGACCCCACGGCCCGTTCGCGGCAAACAGAACAGCAAGCAGAGCAAGGCGGCATCCCGTCATGGCGTTCCCTTGCGGCAGGAAAAACGACCGACAGCCACTCCATCAGATTTTGCCGCCGTTGGAAACTGCACGCCTGCTTTGAAAATAGAATCGATTAAGCTGCGGATGGGGTCATTGAGGTTTGGCTCGTCATGGTGACGGATGCGCAATCGCCACCTAGGATGCGCCTCATGTGGTCGACCGCAGTCTAGAGCGAAGCGAAAAACGCAGGGAGGACTTCATGCGCGTCATCGTGCTTGCATTCGCCGCGGCCATCGCGGCAACGCCGGTTGCGGCTGACTACCTGGTCAGGGAGGTCGGCAGCTTCCACGTCGGCGGACGTACCGAGACGCTCAGCGGCCTGCCCACCAAGGATGTCGTGTTCTCGGCCGGCGCCCCGCCGATCAAGGTCGACCCGAACGGCGAGTTCGAGGTCGAGCAAATGTATGTGCAATACGCTGTAGCCTGATTTTCTGGCCTTGATATCGTTGGGCTTCTAGCATTTCGCGGGGCTTTTGCTCCCCAATTCTGCTACCCGCCCCAGGCGCCTCGCTGGGTGGCCCAATCGAGGCCGGCCGTGCCGTGGTGGCCTTGGGCAGAACGCGCACCTTGGGCCAATACTGGGGCATTGCCAATCGAGCGTCTATTTCGCTGGCGCGGTCGCCTGCACGTCGAGCCGAACGTCGAGGATAAGGGCCAACATCACCTGCCGGCGCACGTCTGCAACGCTGCCGTTGCGCTCGGCTGCGTCGAGTAGCAGTTCAGCCGCACGCCGCCACGCTCGCCGGCTCTGTCGGCCAGCGCCGATCGCGTCCATGTAGAGCACGACCTCGCGCAACGTTCGCATCGGCTCGCCGTCGAGCGGCACGATCGGCGCCGGCAACTTGCGGGACCAATTGACTGACGCCTTGCGAGCCATCGCTGATCCGTAGCACGATCCGGGCATGGCAAAGCAGGTGGCCTCTTACGTGTCGTTTGGGAGTTGGCGTCTTGGCGACCAGACCCGAGCTGAGGCCGTTTGGGGCATTCTCTTCAAAGATCCCGCCAGGTCCGCCGCAATTGTCGCCGGGATTATGGTTGAGGATAGCTTAGAGAAGAAACTGAAAAGCACTCTGCGCAACTCCTCAGTGTTCGACAGTCTATTTGGCCTAGGCCGACCACTCCACTTTTTTGGACAACGCAACCAACTGGCGTACTTGATGCGCATCTACGGCAAGCCATTCTACCAAGAACTAGAGACTATCGCATCAATCAGAAACAGGTTTGCCCATTTGTACGTAGACAAAAAGAGTGGCCAGCCGATTAAGAATTTCAAATCCCCTACTATCAAAGAGCTATGTGGGAAGCTCATGTTGATGGAGCATCTAGAGCGATTAGAAGAAGAACGTCGGGAAAGACTTGGCCTACGAATAAGCCGGGTTCCATCTTGGGCAAAAAGTTCCGAGCCCTTGGAAGCCTTGAAGCAGCCACGCATCAGATACATTCGAACGTGCGGTCTTTGCGTTTCGGCCCTCAACGATGAATTGGACCCGAAGAATATCGAGGTCATCTGGGCCGACGAGCTGTCATCGCCCGGAATATCCTGACGAATACAACATCGTCTGTATCACCCCACTGGCGGGTGTAGGCGTGATCTCGATCTCTCGTTCCGTATCAGTGATCGCCATTTCGTTGGCTCCCTTCTCGTGAACACCCGCCACGCCGCCACGCCATTGATCGAGCCATTCAGATTAGCCGCCGAATATTCGCGGCCTGAGCACGGCCGTCTCGACCAGGCACCGCGCTGTACTGAACCTCGTCGCCATCGTTCAATGTGTCGATGCCAGCCTCATCAAGCGCTGTCATTTGCCCGCGCCCAGCCAAGATAGACTTGGTACATCTCGCGCGCCTGCACCTCCCGGCCATGGGCTGGCGCAACGCACGCCTCAACGAAGAGCGCGACCTCTTCCTCGCGTCGAAGCTTGTTCTGATCGACGGTAATCCTTGCCATTTGACCTGGATCAGGTTCGGCGAACCTATATCGAACGGCACAGGAACGAACCGACGCCGATCAATAGAGGCAGACTATAACGAACGACATAGGCCGCCTCAGTTGGCGGCTTCGCCATTCTCCATTGCCTCCGGGGATATCAGGGCTGTGCTGGAACGCCTTGCGTCGTAGGCCGATCCGGCGCCTAATGTGCGCACCGGGCCGAGGGGACGTGTGGGCGCCCGCGATGACCCGCCAAATATTTTCGCGCGATGGCGGAACACGCCATCAGGGAGTGCGGCCAATGACGGACATTCTCACGCGGCTGCATCGGCTCGCAATTGAATGTGACGTTCGCGCCAGCCAGCTAGATAAGAAAAAGACGGCAGCAATCGCCCACGACGCCATTGCCGAAATCAGCCGCCTGACCCGGCTCGTAACATTGGGAGCCTCCGCCAGCTGATGGATCCGCGCTGGATGGCGTGGCGGGAGCACAATGCCGCGTGGCGCGATAGCGTGCCGGCTGCCAACGAACCGATTTGGGCCGAGCCTTGCTGCGCCGCGTGGCTAGCTCAGACGTAACCCTTAGGCGGGCACGACGGAAAAGCAGAAAAATCGCGGCGACCAACGTGTCAGCACCAGGTCCGCAGACTGGCCCCGCCCGTCAGACGTTAACCATAAAGACAATCCTATTTTGCGCCCTCCAGCTCATATCCAATAAGGTTGAGTGTTGGCAATCCAGCCATTTGCGAGGAAGCGAAATGAAACCGTCAGTGGATGCAGTCACGACAACCGCACCAACCCAGTTGACCGAGTCCGAAATGGACCATGTTTCGGGCGGGGCACCCCCAGCAGATGTAGGGAATGCCTACGGCGCCGGGCAAGGCTTAGGGTTCGACGGGCATGGCAATGGCAAAGGGCAAGGTTGGTTCAGGAACAACGATAACGGCCGCTTCTGATTTATATCCGGCCCCGCCATTTCCTTGGGCCCGCCCTCCGAGGGGGCCCTTTTTCCTGGAGAGTGAGGACACGTCGAGCCGCGTCATACCGTGCTGGCGCGTGTTGCCGAGCGCGAGGCGTAGCCGAGCCGTCTTTGCCGTCTACCAACGCGATGCGGCGGTCGCCTTCCCAAAGCTCTACCGCGTGACCATCGGCAAGCTGTTTGGCGTGTTCGAGTGCTGATTCGTCGTCCGGGCAGCGGATCTCGGTTCGGCCTTTAATGTGGCCGTCTTCACCCAACGTGTAGACCCGATATCGGGGACGGGCGCCAACCCCAGCGCTGAAGCCGCAAGCAAGTGTACTACCAGCGTACCGACCGAGTCCACGGGTTGGCCGGCGGAGAACGTT
>Ga0114129_10007396_pt1 | contig 15630 bp, 15 predicted proteins | sample RhiMetdeltSRZDD1_FD_80071 | JGI IMG/M metagenome (GOLD analysis project Ga0114129, IMG submission 80071) | Populus rhizosphere microbial communities from Tennessee, USA - Rhizosphere MetaG P. deltoides SRZDD1 (version 2) (version 2) | ecosystem: Host-associated > Plants > Roots > Rhizosphere >... | reverse complement strand
TCTCCAGGCCATCCATGGTCCCGGATTCTAGTTGACCTTGCCTACTCGGCGTTGACGACAATACTTCCAAATGCAAGAGTGTGACAACCGTCGATGTAGGGAGTAGGTAAACCGTGAGACGCAGAACACCCCTCCTGGCGCTCGCGCTGCTCGCCACCGCCGCCGTTGGCACCGCCACCGCGTCGGTCGCGCCCGCGAGCGCCGCCCCGGTCCCCACCAAGCAGACCGATCCGGCAACCGCCGCGGATGCGTTCGTCTCGAGCAATGCTGTCGCCCTGCGCAAGAGCCCGGCCGACGCCCTCGTCCGGACGGGCGCGCACGCTGGCGGCAACGGCATCACGTACTTCTCGTACGACCGCACCCATGCCGGAATGCCGGTTGTCGGCGGCGACCTCGTCGTCTCGACCGACGCCGCGGGTACGGTGCTGAACACGTACGTGGCCCAGGATCGGGTCATCTCCGTCGACCCCACGGCGAAGGTCAGCGCCGACGCGGCACTAGCCACGGCTCGGGCGCAACTGGCGACGGTCCAGCTGGCAACCCTGCCGCGCCTCGTCGTGCTGGCGTGGGGCACGCCACGCCTGGCGTGGGAGGTCAAGCTGACGGGTACCGCGACCAACGGCGCGCCCAGCGTGCGAAGCGTCTACGTCGACGCCTCGACCGGCGCGGTGGCCGACTCCGTCGACCTCGTCCGGGACGGTACCGGCAACAGCTTCTACGTCGGCGTGGTCAACATCTCCACGTCGGGGTCGGGCACGAACTGGTCGATGCAGGACTCGACGCGGCCCGGCATCCGGTGCGGCGGGCAGACCGGTACGACGTTCACCGGTACCGACGACGTGTGGGGCAACGGTTCCGGCACGAACCTCGAGACGGCGTGCGTCGACGCGCTCTTCGCCGTCCAGCGCGAGTGGGACATGCTCGGCACGTGGCTGGGCCGCAACGGCATCAACGGCAACGGTGGTGGCTTCCCGGCGCGGGTCGGCCTGAACCAGGCCAACGCGTTCTGGAACGGTAGCTTCACCAGCTTCGGCCACAACTCGGCCAACACCCGGCAGGCCACGTCCATCGACGTGGTGGCGCACGAGTTCGGCCACGCCATCTTCCAGACCACGCCGGGCGGCGCCGGCAGCGGCAACGAGAATGGCGGCTTGAACGAGGGTACGGGCGACATCTTCGGCGCCCTCACCGAGCACTTCGCCAACAACGCGAACGATCCACCGGACTTCCTGGTGGGCGAAGAGGTCGACCTGGTGGGCTCGGGCGAGATCCGCAACATGTTCAACCCCGCCGCCGAGGGCGACCCCAACTGCTGGTCCACGCAGATCCCCAACACCGAGGTGCACGCCGCCGCGGGTCCGCTCAACCACTGGTTCTACCTGATGGCACGCGGCTCCAACCCGGCCGGCGGCCCGGTCAGCCCGACCTGCAACAGCTCCACGGTGACCGGAATCGGCGTGCAGGACGCGGGCCGGGTCTACTACAACGCGATGCTGGCGAAGACCTCCACGTGGCGGTACGCCAACGTGCGGCTCGCCTCGCTCAACGCGGCCGTGAACCTGTTCGGCGCCAACTCCACCCAGTGCGCCTCCGTCAAGGCGGCGTGGAACGCGGTGTCGGTACCGGTGCAGGCCGGCGAGCCCACCTGCGGTGGTGGCGGCGGCGGTACGACGATCTACTCGGACACCTTCGAGACCGCGACCGGCTGGACGACGAACCCGAACGGGTCGGACACCGCGACCACGGGCCAGTGGGAACGGGCCAACCCGCAGGGCACCAGCAGCGGCATCACGTTGCAGCTCGACGCGACGGTCAGCGGCACCTTCGACCTGGTGACCGCGGGCGCGGCGGGCGCCAGTGCGGGAGCGAACGATGTGGACGGTGGCGTCACCAGCATCCAATCGCCGGCCATCACGTTGCCCGCGAGCGGCACGCTGACGCTGAACTTCTCGTGGTACCTGGCGCATCTCAACAATGCCAGCAATGCCGACTTCTTCCGGGCGTTCGTCGTCGGCAACACCACCAGCCAGGTCTTCCAACAACTCGGCTCGGCGGTGAACCGGGCCGGGGCGTGGGGGACCGCGTCGGTGACCATCACCGGCTTTGCCGGACAGACGATCCGAATCAGGTTCGAGGCGGCTGACGCCGCGACGGGCAGCCTCATCGAGGCCGGTGTCGACAACGTGACGATCGTCCAGAGTTGACATTCGCCGGCCCCTGCGTCTACCCGGCGCAGGGGCCGGCACCGTAAGAATGGATGGGTGCACGAGCCACCCACAGCACGTACCGAGACCGTCCGGGATACCTACTTCGGCGTCACCATCGCGGATCCGTACCGGTGGATGGAGACGGAGACCGCCGAGTTCGACTCGTGGCTCGACGGGCAGGACGCGTACGCCCGCGACGTTCTCGAGGCGCTCCCCGGCCGCGCCGAGATCCTCGCCCGCCTGCGGTCACTGCGGGCGGATCAGGGGGTACGGCGGCTCGGTGTGACGCTCGCCGGCGGGTACGTCTTCGCTCTGCGCGAGGACCCCGGCAAGGCGGTACCGGTGCTCGTCGCGTCCGGCACCGGTGCCGCCGAGCGGGTGCTCCTCGACCCGAACACCATGCGCGACCCCGATGGTGCGGCGCACCACGCCGTGGACTGGTACGTGCCGTCGCCCGACGGCCGGTACGTCGCCTGCGGTGTCTCGATGGGTGGTTCCGAGCGCAGCGTGCTGCGGGTGGTCGAGGTACCCACCGGTGACCTGCTGCCCGATGCGATCGACGGGGCATGGTTGCGGTTCGTGAGCTGGCTCGACGACGGCGAATCGCTGCTGTACCACCGGTTCCGGGGGACGGATCGGCGGGACAGCCGGTCGCTGCGACACCGGCTCGGTACCGACCCGGCCACCGATCTGGTGCTGTTGGCTCGCGGGCTCAACGAACGGCTCCCACTGTCGCCTGTGGACAGACCGTTGCTGTACCGCCCACCGGGCAGCGCGTGGACGGTCGCGATCGTGTCGTACAGCGGGCTGAGTGGCTCGGTGACCTCGGACCTCGGCGACTGCACCCTGTACGTGGCGCCGACCGAGTGCCTGGACGAACCGGCGGACTGCCCGTGGCGGCTCGTCGCCGCACGGGAGGATGGCGTGACAGCGTTCGCCCTCGGACCCGACACCGTGTACCTCGTCAGCCACCGGGACGCGCCGCGCCGTCGGGTCCTCGCGGTGCCGGCGGCTGACGGCCCCTCGCGGGTCGCCGTACCGGAGGGCGAACGCGTCGTCACCGCCGTCGACGTCGTCCACGGTCACCTCTTCGTCCGCGAACACGACGGCGGGGTGGCCCGGTTGCGCCGCGCGCCGCTCGACGGCGCCCGCATCGCGCCAGGGGGCGGCGAGCCGGTCGAGGTACCGCTGCCGATCGACGGTGCCATCACCGAATGGACCGAGCTGCCGGACCCGCCGGGGCTACGGATCGTTCTCGACTCGTGGACGAGCCCGATGCGGACCTACCGGTACCACATCGGCACGGGCGAGTTCAGCGCCGGTGGCTCCCGGGCCGGCCACGAGGACGTGCTGGCGTACCGCGTCTTCGCTCCGGCCCGCGACGGCACCCCCATCCCGATCTCGTTGGTACACCGCCGGGATCTCGCGTACGACGGCCGCAACCCGGTCTGGCTCGCGGGCTACGGCGCCTACGGGATCACGCTGGTTCCCGGCTACGAGCCGCACCGCGCGGTGTGGCTGGAGCACGGCGGCATCTGGGCGGTCGCGCACCTGCGAGGCGGCGGCGAGTACGGGCGCGCCTGGCACGAGGCCGGCCGACTGTCCACAAAGGAGAACACGGTCACCGACTTCATCGACTGCGCCGAGCACCTTGTCGCGCGCGGGTACACCCGGCCCGGCCTCCTCGTCGGCGTCGGCGGCAGCGCGGGCGGTATCCCCACCGGCGGCGCCCTGGTACGCCGGCCGGACCTGTGGGGCGCGATGGTCATCAGCGTCCCCGTCGTCAACAGCCTGCGCTTCGAGTTCAGCGAAAACGGCCCGATCAACATGGGCGACCTCGGCAGTCTGCGTACCGAGGACGGGTTCCGCAGCCTCTTGATGTCAGACGCCTACCACCGGGTGCACGACGGAACGGCGTACCCGCCCGTGCTGTTGACGGCCGGCCGCAACGACAGCCGGGTGCCGGCGTGGCAGCCGGGCAAGTTCGCGGCCCGGTTGCGGGCCGCTGCGCTGGACGGGCTGACCCTGCTGCGGGTCGACTCGGACGCCGGACACGGCTTCGGCTCGACCGCCGATCAGCGCGACATCGAGTTTGCCGACCAGTTCGCGTTCGCCCTCGCCGCCGTCGAGGGTAAGCTCACCGGCCGCCCTCGAGGACCGGCTTGACGTCCACAATGGGCGTTCCGTCGATCGCCTCGAGATCCCGCACGAGCACGCGCAGCCCGTCGACCGCGGTGATCCGTACCCGGTGCAGCCCGATCGGGTTCGGCCGGTCCGGGGACCGGGTGGAGAAGACTCCCGTCAGCGGGTTGTTGGGGTCGCTACGGGGATGGACGACGAGCACGTCCCGCTGGGCGAGGTGCAACCAGGTCAGTACATAGACCTCGGTACCCGCGGTCAGGTCACGGGCGGCCTCGGCCACCTCGGGATCGAACACGAGCCACGCGTCCGGTGCCCCTTCGAACCCCTGCATCGGTGCCGATCCGGGATCGGTGACCGGCGACTCGACGTACCCGATGGCCCGTATCTCGTACATCTCGTAAGTTGACCATATGGCGAGCCGGCGTACCGTGCACGACCTCGTCGCCAGCGCCCGGAAGCGCTACACCCGGGTGGATCCACTCACGGCCTACCAGGCGATCTCCACCGGGTCGCTGCTCATCGACACCCGGGACAGCGACCAGCGCCGCCGCGACGGCCTCATCCCGGGAGCCCTCGTCATCGACCGCACGGTCCTGGAGTGGCGGGTGGACCCGGAGTCGGGCGCGACGCACCCGGCCATCACGAGCCTGAGCACGCCGCTGATCCTCATCTGCAACCAGGGGTACTCGTCCAGCCTCGCCGTCGCGATCCTGCTCGACCTCGGCGCGACCGACGTCACCGATGTCATCGGCGGGTTCGAGGCCTGGCGGGCGGCCGGCCTGCCGATCGAGCATCGACGCGGTTGAGCACCGCGAGGAACACCGCTGTAAGTTCGGACCGAACGTCCGCCGTGGAAACTCGTCTATGGGAGGCAGCGGTGAGCAAGCCCAAGGACATCGACATTCCCGACCAGACCGGCAAACTCGCGGTGGTGACCGGGTCCAACAGCGGTATCGGCTACGGCGCCGCCACTCGGCTGGCCGGCGCGGGCGCCGACGTGATCCTGGCGGTACGCAATGTGGACAAGGGTGTGGACGCGGTCCGGCGCATCGCGGCGGAACACCCGGGCGCGCAGGTCACGGTCGAGCAGGTCGACCTGTCGAGCCTCGACTCGGTCGCCGAGTTCGCCGACCGGATGACCCGGCAGGGCCGCCCGGTGCACATCCTGGTGAACAACGCCGGTGTCATGGCGGTGCCGAACCGCATGACCACAGTGGACGGATTCGAGTTGCAGCTGGGCACGAACCACCTCGGGCACTTCGCCCTCACCGGACGGCTGCTGCCGCTGTTGCGCGCCGGGTCGGCGCGGGTCGTGTCGCTCAGCAGCGGGGTGGCCAGGATCGGCCGGATCAACCTGGACGACCTGCAGAGCGAACGGAAGTACCGGCCGTGGACCGCGTACGGCCAGTCGAAGCTGGCCACGCTGATGTTCGCCTTCGAGCTCGACCGCCGCAGCCGCCGGTACGGCTGGGGCATCATGAGCAACGCCGCACATCCCGGTGGCACCCACACCAACCTCCAGTCGAGCGGGCCGGGCATGGGCCGCAAGGACAACCGGGCGCCATTGCTGACCCGCCTCGTGGAACGGATGCCGGGTCTGTGGCAGGAGATCCCGCAGGGTTGCCTGCCCACGCTGTACGCGGCGACGAGCTCGGACGCGGTCGGCGGCGGCTACTACGGACCCGACGGATTCGCCGAGATGACCGGTCTGCCGCGAAAGGCGCACGTGCCCCGGCGCGCGAAGGACGAGTCGGTAGCCGAGCGGCTGTGGACCACCTCGGAGGCACTGACCCAGGTACGCTTCCCCACCGACCGGACGCCGGCCGAGGCGTCGACCTAGAGGGAGGCGAGCGCATGGCGCAACCAATGCAGGTATCGAGCGTGACGATCGGGGCGCCGGACCCGCGCGAGCTGGCGGGGTTCTACGAGCGACTCCTCGGCTGGACGCTGGCCACGATCGAGGACCCGCTGCCCGGCGACCCACCGGAAGCCGGCTTCGCACAACTGAAGTACCCGTCGGACGGCCCGGGTCTGATGACCATCAACATCGAGTACGAGAAGGAGTACGTCCGCCCGGTGTGGCCTAGCGAACCGGGCAAGCAGCACATCACGGTACATCTCGATGTACCGGCCGCCGACCTCGAGGGCGCGGTAGCCCGAGCCCTCGAAGCCGGCGCCACACTCGCCGACTACCAACCGCAGAAAGATGTCCGGGTCATGCTCGACCCGGCCGGCCATCCCTTCTGCCTGTTCCTGTCCGGGTGACCTGCTGTACTAGCCGACCCACGGTCCTTGGCCGTAGACGCGGTCGATGGTCAGGTGGATGACGATGCCGTCCGGCACCTCGCGCATCGGGTACCGCTGGCCCGGTCCGATGTAGTACTCGGACAGCCGGTCCATCACGTCCAGCGCGCCGCCCTCGGTGATCCGGTCGACGCGGCCTTGCACGACCGCGTACGGCCAGAGCCCTTGGCCCGAGAATTCCTTTGCCTGGAACGAAACGACGACGCGGGGATCGCGCCGCAGGTTCGCTAGCTTGCGCTGTTCGAGGTTGAAGAAAGTGGCCATGACGAGCTCGTTGCCGTCGAGCCCGGCCCAGGCCAACGTCACGTGCGGCGTGCCGTCGGGGTCGATGGTGACCACGGTTGCCAGCGGTCCGGTGGCCAGGAGCTCGCGAAGGGGTTGGGGGACCGTGTCCATGCGCCCGAGTATGGTGCATCAAGACCCACAAGCGCAGCCTGCGCCTCCCGCGCAGCCGGCCCGATGACGCCGGTGACGAGCCCACCACCAGGCACCGATGGCGAGTCCGGTCAGGACGATCGCGATACCCGGCATCCAGGCCCCGGCGGCCGCCCAGCCGGCGCCCGAGAGCACACCGGCCGCCAGCAGTACCGGGATCGCGCAGCACGCCGCGCACGCCACGCCGGCCAGACTGGACAAACTAGACGGCAGTACGCGACGGGCGCGATCAGCGAGCGTCGGCATCCGGCGCTCCTAGACCGATGGTGGCGAACGGGATCGGGCAACACGGCTCCTCGGCGCACGCGACCAGGTCGTCGCAGCCGGCATCGACAGCCGCACGCAGCGTGCCGGCGATGACCTGCAAGTCGGCGATCTTCGCTTCGACCTCGGCCAGCTTCTGCTGAGCGCGGGTGCGTAACCTCGCGCTCTGGCGCCGACCGTGCCGGTGCCGGCCCGACTCGAGGAGGTCGGCGACCTCGTCGAGGGTGAATCCGAGCCGCTGTGCCGCCTTGATGACCCTCAGGACGGTCACGGTCTCGGCCGGGTACATCCGGTGCCCGCCCAGGCTGCGGTCCGGTTCGGCGAGCAGCCCGCGGCGTTCGTAGTACCGCAACGTCTGAAGATTCACCCCGGCCGCCGCGGCCACCTGGCCGCTGCGCAGCCCGCTCACGATGCCGCCAGCCCGGCGGCGGCCCGTTCGGCGAGCGCGTCGAGCACATCGACGTGTGCCCGCGGTACCTCGACGTCCAGCCGCAGCCCGCCGTTGTCCGGGGCGAACGCGAACGTGAAGAACGAACAGCACTCGCTCTCCCGGCCGGCCAGATCCCGGGCGGTCGGTTCGGCCGCCGGATCCAGCCACCACCGCAGACGGGTCGGCGAAAGCCGCTGCTGGCCCCGCAGCGCGGTGGCGAACAGGTCGTCGAACTCGGCCAGCCGTTCCGGTCGCTCCACGATGGGGAGGGTGCACATCTCGAAGCTGTCGGTCATGCCTCGACCGTAACCCTGTACCTGCGTACCGGTTGCAAGGCCGATCAACGGGGATGGCGCAGGCGCTCCAGCTCCAGTACCGACACGCCCCGGCGATGCGTCTCGATCGCACCTTGGTCACGCAGGGTCCGGAGCGCTTTGGCGACGGCCTCGCGCGAAGAGCCGATCCAGCCCGCCAGCTCGTCCTGGGTGAACGGCACGGTGATCCGGATGCCGCGTTCGCCCCGGGCACCGAACCGTTCGGCCAGCTCGACCAGTCGCAGCGATACGCGGCCGAGCGTGTCGTAGGCACCGAACTCGGCGCGCTTGCGGTCCGCGTCCCGCAGCCGACCAACGATCATCTGGACCATCCGCAGCGCGGCGTTGGGATGGCCGCGCAGAAACGAGAGAAAGGCCGGCGCGGGTACGACGATGGCCTGCAGCGGTTCCATCGCCTGGACAGACGCCGCCCGTGGCGCACCGTCCACAACGGACAGTTCACCGAGGAGGGTACCGGGACCGCGTACCGCAAGGACGATCTCGGTACCCTGCTCGGTCAGTGAGTAGATCTTCACGCGGCCCGTGAGCAGCAGCACGACCGTGGTGGACCGGTCGCCCTCGCTGAACACGGTGGCGCCGGCCGGCCAGCGCCGCGGTCGACCGAGCGCACGCAGCTCCGCCGTCTCGCCGGCCGTCAACCCCGCGAGGAACTCCTCACCCTCCACCGGTCCAGTCTGGTGTGCCGGGGCCGGCCGGAGGAGCGTCGGTTACAAAGTCGACAGATCAGCGACGCGGCACGGTGTTCGCCGGGTACTCCCGGTCGAGCGCCGCGCGGTCCTCGGGTTGCAAGGTGGTGACCGGTGCGGCCCAGCGGATCGTGAGCGTAGGCGTGTTCTTGCCGGGGGTGATCTGTTCGCTCAGCTCCCACCACACCAGCAGCTCAGGCCGGTTCTTGCGCATCACATAGGTGGCGAAGCCGCGGAACGAACTCACCGACACGATGTCTGGAAAGGCCTGGCCGAGGATCGGAATGAGCGCCGGGTCGGTATACGGCGCATCGATGGTTTCCACTCTCCGGGTGAGGAATGGACGCTTGGCGCCGAATGCCTCGTCGTAGTACATGCTCTGGCCGAGCTTGGTGTCCACGTTGCTCGACGCACCATCGCGGGTGTCGCTGAGTCGCATCTCCTTCTCGCGGATCCGCGTCGGTACCCCGTTGAGCTGGATGACTGCCGGAAACGGCCCGGTCAACTCGATCGGTGACGGGTTTCCAGTATCGCTGCGCTCCAGCCATTGCTCCACGAACTGCAGGAAGTGGACATCGCGCCTACGGAGGCCGACGTACCGCATCGAGATCGCGGGCATCCGCTGGCCATTTCGCACCACGGTCCCGGTCGCGGCGGTCACTGTCCCGCCACCGGTCAGCGCGATGGAAACGCCGTCCGGGTTGGGTGTGCCTCCGGCGGGAACCGGCCGGTTCTTCGTCATCCGCCCAGGGGCGGCCGCCGGCGCGGCGGCCGGTGCCGAGGCAGCCGCCGCGCCCAACACGGTCACCATGTTCTCCCACATTGTCGTCCTCCTCGTAGTCGTCACGACGACAGTCGCATCCGGCGAACGAGGCCGAAACGCAGAAGGACACGCGTGAACCAGTACTTCTACACGTAACTAGCGCTGTAGCGTGAGCAGACCCGGCCGGTATGGCAGTAGGCCATAGTCACCGCCGGAGCTGGGATTGCGTCCTTGATAGAGGAGTTGCAAATTGCACGCGTCGACGGTCATGGTCTGATCAGGGTTGCTGCGCACCAGATCGCCATGGCTGATGTCATTGGTCCAGGTGGCGCCGCTGTTGGCCTTGCCAGCGAAGGGGTTGCCCTCGGTTGCGGCCTGCGGTGTCCACGATCCGCCAAGACTGGTGGCGGTGAACGAGCGGAAGTATCTCCCGTTGGCGCCGATGGCTTCGACGAGCATGAGGTACTGGTTCTGCCCCTGGATTTTGTAGACCTGAACAGCCTCGAACAGGTTGTTTGTCGTGTCGCTCATGATAATTGTCGCCGCTGTGCCGAAGTTGCTTGGGAAGTTGCCGATCGGCATGCTGGCCCGGTAAATTCTTCCGTTATCTCCGGCGAAGAAAAGGTACATGTTTGTGCCGTCGCCGATCAACGTCTGGTCGATAGGCCCCGTGGGTGAGTTGGAAATGGTTCCGGAGAAGAGCGCGCTCGGGGCTGACCATCCATTCGCGTTGGTGGGGTTGGTCGACGTCCTGTAGACGAATGGGGTCGCGCCCCACTGGTAGGCGAGTACCCAAAGATTCCTCGGGGCGAAGAAGAAGAGCGTCGGCGCAACGGTAGAGGAGGACATCGTGTTCTGGGTGGCGGTAGCCATGCCGGACCAGTTGGTGAAGAGACTGAAGTTCATCGAGCCCCACGTGGTTCCCGTGTCGTGCGTCGTCGCGTAGACGAGATGCTGGCCGTTGAAGACGACGTTGGTGAAGTCCTTGAGCGACACCCAGCCCGCTTTCGGGTTCGCGAGCACGCCCGTCGATGTCCAACGGTACGTCGAAGGAAGGGTACATGCCCCGCCCGACGAATTGTTGACGAACGAAGCGTCGTCGATGTAGAAGCTGTCGGTACCCGCGACCGTCTCTACATAGAGCCTCGCGGATGACAACGTCCCGGTCCAGGACACGGTTACGGTTCCGGTCAGCTGCGTCCAAGCGGATGCGTTCACCACGCCCTGCGCCAGGGCGATGTAGTTCGTCGTCCCGTTGGCAGTCACCTGCAAAGTGACCTTGCCGGTAGGACTTCCGCTCTGCGTTCGCATCCATACGCTCGTCGTAAAGCTGGCGCCATTTGCGATCAGGGAGGTCGCACTCTGGCTGGGTCCGTTCCACGAAGCCGTGCGACCCGTGTAGGCCAGTGAACGCGCCCCGCCATGGACCACACTCGTGTTCGATGCCAGGGCTCCAGCGCCGAAAGCGGACCAACCGGTCGTGCCACTCTCCATGTCAGCGTTCGTCAATAGATTCCCACTCGCGGCTGCGGCGGGAGCACCGTGGGCGGACACAACCCCCAGCGAAGCCAGCGTCAGGACGACGGCGAGACACAACGAGCGAATTTTAATGATCTTTCTACGGCTCATCCTGATACTCCTATTCCTTCGATCAGGGTGTGGTCAGCTCGAACCGCTCGACGGTCACGGCGCCGCCGAGAGTCTGGGTGGCGTAGTTGAAAACGCCGTACCGGTAGCCCATGAAGAACTGCCAGGCATTGGTCATCGTGAAACCGGGTCCGAGTTGAGCGAAGGTGACCCCATCGGTGCTGTAGAAGAAACGCCCCTGCCGGCCGGTACCGGGACGGATGTCGGCGTTGACCCGCAGCCATATCCGGCCGCCGGAGACGGCGGCACTGGCCGCTTCGGTGCCGGTACCGGTGGTGTTCCAGTTGCTGTCCATGGTCAGCCCGTTGGTCATCACCACCCTGGCTGCGCCGTTGTCACGTTTGACGCCGATCCACGCGGACTGGTCACGTAGCAACGCCAGCCCCGCTCGGTCACCGTTGCTCATGGCGGAGTAATCGAGCACGATCGTCGCCGTCGATGTCGGTCCCTGGATCCGGTGCGTGAGAGTGTTGCGCGCTTGGTACAGGTCGCTCGTCACGGTGGCGGTCTGCAGCCGCAGCCCGTTGCTGACCGACCACCTGCCGTTGTCCGGGTTGTGGTTCCACTCCCACTGCGGACCCAGTGTCGTACCGGTGAAGGTGTCCACGCCCACCAGTGGTTTGACGGGTCGCGGTGGCGGCGGCACGGTCGGCATCGGGTACGAGGTGCCCCAGGCGCCGTTGACGGTCTGGAGGACCGGCCACCCGTCCGAGGTCCAGGTGACCGGTGCCAGTACCGGTACTCGCCCGCCGGGAAACGCGTCGACGAAGGCCAGGTAGTGCCAGGCGCCGTTCTGGGTCTGCACCAGCCCGCCCTGATGCGGCACCCCGCCGCCGGCGATCGGGCCGGGCAGATTGAGCAGCAACTGGCGTATCTCGTACGGCCCGAACGGGTTGTTCGACTTCAGGATGTACTGGCCGTTGGCCGGACGGGTCAGGAAGATGTAGTAACTGCCGTTGCGCTTGTAGAAGCGAGCGCCCTCGAGGGTACCGATGCTCGACGGCGTGCTGAACACCTGCTGCGCCCGCACCTGGCTGAGCCCGTCCGCCGAGAGCTGCGCCACGCTGATGGTGGTATTGCCGTAGGCGACGTACATGGTGTCGTTGTCGTCGACGAGCAGACCCGCGTCGTAATAGCAGTTGTTGATCTGCGAGCGCCGCTGCCACGGTCCCTCGACGGCGGTCGCGGTGTAGACGTACGTCTGGTTGAAGTCGATACAGCCCAGCCAATAGAACGTGCTGTTGCTTCGGCGGTAGTTGAGAGTCGAGGCCCAGATCCCTCGTACGTACCCTCGGCCTCCGCTCAGGTCATACTTCGAGCCGAAGTCCAGCCTCGGCACCGAGTGGCCGGCGAACTCCCAGTTGACCAGGTCGAAGGAGCGCAGGATCGGCGCTCCTGGCGAGTAGTGCATCGTCGAAGCCGAGTAATAGAAGGTGTTGTCCACGCGGATGATGTCGATGTCTGCGAAGTCCTGCCAGATCACCGGGTTGGTGTAGTTCGTGGAGGCACCGATCGGGATCAGTTGCCACTGCTGGTTGTTGGCACCGGTGTCGGTGTTCTGCACGATCCGCGCACCGTCCGCAGTGGACGAGTTCTGAACTTCCGCGGCCTTGCCGCTGTTCCGGTTGATCAGCCGGACGAAGCCACCGGCCGAGTCAGCCAGCCGGAACTGCTGGTTGGTGCCGTTGTGGTCGCTCCACTGCACGATCGCGGCCCCGTTGGCGGTGGAGAAATTGGCCACATCCAACACCTTGTTCGAGTGCCGAGCCCGCAACCGGAAGAAGCCACCACCGGAGTCGACGAACTGGAACTGCTGGTTGTTGCCGTTGTGCCGGGCGTACTGCTGCACGCAGGCACCGTCGGCTGTCGACGCGGAACAAATGTCCATCGCCTTGCCGCTGTTGCGGTTGACCAGCACGTACCACGCCGCCGGATCCACCGTCGCCGCCGACGCGGCCGGCACGACAGCGAGCATCGAGCCGGTCAGGAGCACGGTCACCACCGCGACCGCCACGGACGAATGGCGCATTGCTCAGTCCCTCCGAACCGCGTGTTAGCGTTAACATTTTCAGACGCGGCCCGAACAACGCGTCAACATCCCAGCTTTTCGAGAATGCTTGATGGCACCGAGAAATTCAACCGAAACATTTCTGTTATCGGCATCGGTGATAGGCAGTCGTCTATCCGGCTAGCGGAGGTCGGGTACGGAACGAGCTGTCCGCGCGGAAGGACGCGGTACCGTCCGATGGGTCCACCCACAGGGCGTCGCCGATGTGGCGAAGGAACCGACCGGGGTAGTTGAACGACTCGAGCGATACCGAGTCCGTGGTGGAGCCGGCCCTGGGACAGAACGTGGCGTCGCCGCGGAAGAGGACCGTGCGGTTGTTCGTGTCCAACCGCATGCGCCACAACGAGTGCCGGAGGTAGCGGCCATCCCTGCTGCGCAGCGACACACAGCGTGCATCCGCGAGGCCCTCGACCACCTCGAATGTCGCCGCTTGTCGGGTCTGTTCGCCGCTGCCGGTGCCCACGCCCGTGAGCACGCCGAAGTCGCCGACGCGCGTGACGAACCGGCCCGGTACGTTGGCTGATTCCAGGGACACGGGACCCAGCGCGACCGTCGCGGCCGTGGTACGCGGCACCGGAGTCGCCGGGGCGACCGCCGTGATCGGTGCCGGTGAACCCGATGGCGGCGCCGGCAGGGCTACCACGACGACCGTACCGGTGACGACCGTGCCGGCGACGATGGCAGCCGCGACCGGGTGTGCGCTCATCGCCTTGGCGAGCTGGCCGACGAGGCCGACCTTCACGCCGGCTCCCCCGATCCCGGACAACGCACCCTTTCCGATCGACGCCGCCGTCAGCGCCAGCGGGACGGGGACCAACGCGATCCCGATCAGTAGCCGCGCCGCGGGGACCATACCCTCACCGGCACGGGTACACGTGACACAGGCTCGCACGTGCCGCCCGAGGCGCTTGCGCCACAACGGACTCGGCCGACCATCCCAGTCCGCCGCGGCAGCGTCGAGCCCGGCGCAGCGCGGCTGCGCGGCCAACGCCGCGACGAGCCCCCGGCTCACTTCGAAATGCTGAAGCATGCGTTGCACGCGAACGCCGGCGTGGGCGACGGTCAACCCGATCGCGGCCGCCAGATCCGGCCGTGACAGGTGGCCCGCCGCCTCCACCCACCACAGCGAGAGCAACGCCCGGTCGTCGGCATCCAGCCAGCGACCGGCGAGTACCGCTTGTCGGCGTTGGCCGGACAGCCCGAGGCGCAGAATCGTCAGGTCCTCGAAATCGGCGCCGGCGTCGGGCCGGCCCTCCGCCTCGGCGAGTGCCGCGTTGCGCCGCCCGGCAACGCGTGACCGGCGAAGGTGCGTGCTCGCCTGACGTACGGCGATCGCCGCCAACCAGGATCGGAAGCTCCTCGGTGTGCGCAGGGTCCCCAGTTCGCGGATGGCTCGGAGCATCGTCTCCTGCACGATGTCGTCCGTGTCGGGATGGCCGCTCAGCGCCCGGCCGACGATGTTGTAGACCAGCGGCAGGTTGGCGGTGACGAGTTCGTCGAGTGCCCGCCGGTCGCCGGCCTGAGCCGCCATGACCAGACTGGCCTCGTCCGTACTCGGAGCTCGCATCATCCCAGCTTGTCGAATGATCTGTGCCGTGCGCCAGACTGTGACCATCCAGCGATTCGTTATCGACTCGATCGCTGCGAGCCATGGACACGGCCGGGCCGGAAGCGCTTACATCAGGCTCGGACAGTGAGGACACCCAACCCTTGGAGGACCTCGATGAGTGCGCTCACCCGGCGCCGGGCACTCGCGTTGATGGCACCGGCCGTCGCGGTCGTGACCGTGTTGGCCGGCTGCTCGAACACATCAGGCAACAACGCGGCCGGGCCCGTCCCGACGCTGACCGGCGACTGCGCCAAGTATCAGGCGTTCGCCGGACAATCCGGCAAGACCGTCACGATGTTCGCTTCGATCATCAGCCCGGAGTCGGACTCGCTCCAGAAGTCCTGGAAGGAGTTCAGCGACTGCACCGGCATCAAGATCTCGTACGAGGGCTCGAACGACTTCGAGTCCCAGCTCCCCGTCCGCGTCAGCGGCGGGAACGCGCCTGACCTGGCCATCATCCCGCAGCCCGGTCTGCTGCAGAAGATGGTCGAGACCGGCAAGGTGGCCAAGCCGAACGACGCGACCGCCGCCAACGTCGACAAGTACTGGAACAAGACCTGGAAGTCCTTCGGCTCGGTCAACGGCACGTTCTACGCGCCGCCGATGAGCGCCAACATGAAGTCCCTCGTCTGGTACTCGCCCAAGGCGTTCACGGCCGGCGGCTACCAGGTACCCACGACGTGGGACCAGATGATGCAGCTCAGCGACCGGATCGCGGCGACCGGCAAGAAGCCGTGGTG
>Ga0114129_10007395_pt1 | contig 15631 bp, 15 predicted proteins | sample RhiMetdeltSRZDD1_FD_80071 | JGI IMG/M metagenome (GOLD analysis project Ga0114129, IMG submission 80071) | Populus rhizosphere microbial communities from Tennessee, USA - Rhizosphere MetaG P. deltoides SRZDD1 (version 2) (version 2) | ecosystem: Host-associated > Plants > Roots > Rhizosphere >... | reverse complement strand
GACTTCCCGGTGTTCCGCTTCTCGGACACCGCGTGGCTCGTGACGATCGCCAACCTCGCGTGGGACCGGGCCAAGATCCTCCCGCCCTGACATGCTCACGCCGACCGAAGCCGCGCGCCTGATTCTCGAGCACATCGCCCCGCTCCCCGCGGCGCGGCGGCCGCTACGTGAGGCGCTGGACCGGATACTCGCCGAGGATGTGAGGAGCCCCATCGACCTCCCGGCCTGGGACAATTCCGCGATGGACGGCTACGCGGCGCGTGCCGTGGACGTGGAAAGCGCCGCGCCCGATCACACGGTCGCGCTCGCGGTGATCGAGGCCGTCGCGGCCGGCCAGTTCCCGACCAAGCCGATCGGCCCGGGCCAGGTCACCCGCATCTTCACCGGGGCACCCTTGCCGGCCGGCGCCGACACCGTCGTGCGCCAGGAGGACACCGAGTCCGCGGAGTCCGGGCGTATCACGGTGGTGACGGGCCGGGACGCTCGGAAGAACGTCCGCTACCGGGGCGAGGACATCCGGAAGGGTGACGCCGTCCTGGGCGCGGGCACGCCCCTCGGCCCGGCCCAGCTCGGCGTCCTCGCGTCCATCGCCCACGCCACCCCCCTCGTCCACGACGCCCCCCGTGTCGCCTTCATGGGCTCGGGCGACGAGATCGTGGACCTGGACCGTGCGGACGATATCCTGTCGGGCAAGAAGGTCGCGACTTCGAACTCCTACACGCTGCACGCACTGATCAAGCAGAACGGCGGGATCCCGGTGGACCTGGGCCTCGCGCGCGATACGAAGGAAAGCCTGCGCGACCATCTCGCCGCAGCGCGGCAGGGCTCGGACCTGCTCGTCACTACCGCCGGGGTCAGTGTGGGGGAGCACGACTTCGTGCGCGAGGTCCTGACCGAGCTCGGGGGCGAGATCAAGCTCTGGCGCATCGCCATGCGCCCCGGCGCGCCGGTCGGATTCGGCCTGCTGGGCGGAACGCCATGGATCGGGCTGCCGGGCAATCCGGTGAGCGCGATGGTCACCTTCGAGCTGTTCGTGCGCCCGGCCATCCGGCGCATGCTGGGCCACCGGCTCCCGTTCCGCCGGACCGTGCCCGTCTGCGTGGGCGAGCCGATCAAGCTTGGGCCGAAGCTGCGTCACTTCCTGCGGGCGGTCGTCCAGCCGGAAGGATCAGGCGGAGCCCTGACCGCGCGCTTGACTGGCCCGCAGGGTTCCGGCATCCTCACATCCATGGCTCGCGCCAACGCGCTCCTGATCGTCCCCGAAGACCGGCCCACGGTAGCGGCGGGGGAAACGCTCCCGGCACTGCTGCTGGACGATCCGCACCACGTCGCCGAGGCCCCCTTTTAAGTGGCCGTCCGCGCTGGCCTGCTCCGCGCGCTGCGATTGCTCGGGTGGGCTGCCATTGTCGCGGGCGTCTATGTCCTGCAGGCTCGGACCCCGGGCGAGCTGCGGCTGGACATCTTGTACGTGATTCCCGTGCTCCTCGCGGCCTGGCACGACGGGATGCACTGGGGCATCGCCTTCGCATTGGCGACCAGTCTGCTGCGCTTCACCGTCGGCATCGACCAGATGCCCGCCACGACGTTGCTCGACTACCGGGTCATTAACGAGCTCGCCTATCTCCTGGTGGTCGCGGTGGCCATCGCCGGGCTGTCCCAGCTGCGGCACACGCACTCTCAACTCGAGCAGTTGGCGACCCAGGACCCGCTCACGAACGTGCTGAATGCGCGCGCGTTCTCCCATGAGCTGGCGCAGGAGCTGAGCCGCAACCGGCGCTACGGCCGGCCCCTGGCCCTGATCTACCTCGACCTGGACGACTTCAAAAACGTCAACGATGCGCACGGCCACGCCACGGGCGACGCCGTGCTGCGGCTCGTGGCCGACGCGATGCGCAGCGCCGTGCGGCAGGCGGACGTCGTGGGCCGGCTGGGAGGCGACGAGTTCGGGGTGCTGATGCCCGAGACCGACGGCGACGTGGCGCACGCCGCGGCCAACCGGCTCGTCAGCGGCATCCGTACCGTCTTCCGGGGGACCCCCTCCGTCACGGCCAGCGTCGGTGTCGTGGCGGTCTCGGGCACCGAGGCCGGAACGGACGAGCTGCTTCGCAAGGCCGACCAGGCCATGTACGCGGCGAAGCGCGCCGGCAAGGATCGTGTGGTGCAGGTCGCGATGTGAGCGATACCCTGAGGACGCTGCAGGACCTGTTCCTCATCTTCACGTCGGTCCTGTTCATTGTCGATCCCCTCACCGCCGTTCCAACGTTCCTGGCCATGACCGCGCGGGACCCACCGGAGGGGCGCCGCCTCATGGCCAAGCGGGGCGCCTGGACCTGCGGCATCACCCTGACGGCGTTCGCTTTGGGTGGCAGCCTCATCTTCCGCCTGTTCGGCATCACGATCGGAGCCTTCAAGATCGCCGGCGGTATCCTGATCGGCCTCAACGCGCTCGACATGGTTCAGGCGCGCCGCAGCCAGCAGCGGGAGACGGCGGTCGAGAAGGCCGAGGGGATAGAGAAAGAAGACGTAGGCATCATGCCGCTCGGCGTCCCGATGCTCGCCGGACCGGGGGCGATCTCGACGGTCATGGTGCTGGCGGGGGCGTCGAAGAGCGTGGTGACGACCGTCGGGGTCTACGTGGCGATCGCGCTCACCGCGTTCCTGACCTACGTCACGCTCGCCGCAGCGCCACGGGTGGAGCAGAAGCTCGGCCAGACCGGCATGCGGATCCTGACACGGCTCATGGGTCTCGTGCTGTGCGCCATCGCGGTGCAGTTCATCATCGACGGAATCAAGATGGCAGGTCTATGAACGGCGCAAGGAAGCCCTACAGGTTCAGCCGCTGAAAGCCTTCCGGGTCCGAGTTGCGGCGGCCCGCTTGAGCGCGACGAGGCGCTTGGGCGCGTCGCTCGACCCCACTGCGACGCTCGACCGCCACCTCGACCTTTTCGCGACGGCGATCGCGCACCATGCGGCGGCCGCGATCGGCCCGGCGATCCCAGCCGCGCCGCTTGGGCTGCCCGCCCCGCGTAGTCCTGTCCCGCTTGGCATCATTCGCCATAGAAAAGCCTGCTTGGTCGTCTGCATTCTCGATGCCATCGGGCCGACCAGGCCTCACCGCCTATCGCGTTGGTGCGATTGATGATGCGAGTTGACCAAGAGTTTGGGTCGCATGACGGAGGCGTAAAGTGTTGCCCTCGGGTCGCGCCTGATGCGGCGATGCCAAGGTGGAACGCCGTCCTACATCCGTTTGTACTTGGGGCCGCTCCCGCCCTCCCGCGGCGTCCAGCGTGGGCCGAGGACGTCCGTGGCCTTACAATCGACGCAATTCGGGGCATTCACGCGCAGCGTTCCCGCCGTCACCTCGTACACGCCCGCAGGGCACATCCGCGCGTAGAACTCCGCCACGGCCGCAGGCACGTCTTGCCCGACCACCAGGTGGATGGGAATCGTGTCGCGGGTCGCATTGCCGGACTTGAAGACCCCATCGACCTTGGAGAAGGTCAGCTTGCCATCAGGGGTTACTGACCCCGAGCGCAAGCCCGGGGTGAGCCGGCGAGGGGTTTCGGCATCACTCTCCATCGCAATCTTCCGACCCGGGAACCGCCCCCCGGTGAGCGTCATCAGCGCCGCCTTGACCCCACCCCAATAGAATCCGTCCTTGAAGGCAAGCCGCATGTTCCGCGTGCGCTGCAGGTCCTTCATGATGAAAGACGTGCTCACCGAGCGGTCGTACTCGGCGAGCCGCGCGGCGGACGCGTCGCCCGCCTTGAGCCCCGCATGGATGGCGCGCGCCGCGAGCATCCCCGACTGCATAGCGTAGTGGATTCCCTTGAGCGACGGGACATCCACGAAGCCCGCCGAGTCGCCCAGGATCACGACACCATCGCCTGAGCGTCGGGCCGGGACCGCGTAGTAGCCGCCCTCGGGGATCGTCTTCGCGCCCCACTCGACCAGCTCACCGCCCTCCAGGTACTGCCGGAACAGCGGGTGCAGCTTCATCTGTTGGAGCAGCTCGTGGACATCGAGTGCCGCGTCGTGGTAATCGAGCCCCACCACCAGTCCGAGCGCTACCAGGTTGGGCTCGAGTGGGTACATGAAGCTGCCACCGAAGGCATCGGTCGGGACCGGCCAGCCGAGCGTGTGGACGATCGTGTCGAGCGGCCGCTTGGTCTCCCAGATCTCTTTCACGCCGAGCGCGTAGATCTGCGGATTCTGGGACGGCACGGCCTGCCACTCGAGCCACCCCTGCGACAGGCTTCCCCTCGTCCCCTCGGCCAGCACCGTCACCTTGGCGGTGAGATCGTTCGGCGCCATGTAATTCGAGAGCGGCCGCCCTTCGCGGTCGAGGCCGGTGGCCGCGGTCCGGACGCCCGCAACCCGCCGCCCATCCACCAGCAGGCTCGCGGCCGGGAACCCCGTGAAGACGTTCACCCCCAGCGCCGCGGCTCGCTCGCCCAACCAGCGCACGATCTCGCACAAAGACGCCACATAGTTCCCGGCGTTGTGCATCGTGGGCGGCGTGGGAAGGGTGAACGCCCGGCGCGAGGTGAGGAAGGCGACCCGTTCCTTCGTGACGGGCCCGCGGAACGGGAAGTCGGCATCCTTCAGGTCGGGGAACAGCTCGCGGAACGCGCGGGGGTTCACGACCGCGCCCGAGAGGCAGTGCTCGCCCAGCGCTTCGGCTTTCTCGAGCACGCCGATGTTCACGTCCGTGTGCTCGCGCTGGGCGAGGCGGGCCAGCTCGATCGCGCAGGCCAGCCCCGCGGGCCCCGCCCCCACGATCAACACGTCGAGCTCCATGCGGTCGCCCGCGCCGGGGGCGCCGACCGGCAGCAGGAGCTTGTCCAGCGGGAGGGGAGGCTGATACCGCGCGGGAATCACCTTTCCCGTTTCCCCTTTCCCCTTTCCCGTCTCATCCATGCAGCTTCTTTATCTCTTCCGTGAGCTTGGGGACAACCTCGAACAAATCCCCCACGATCCCGTAGTCCGCCACCTTGAAGATCGGCGCGTCTTTGTCCTTGTTGATGGCCACGATGACTTTGGACGTACGCATCCCGGCGAGGTGCTGGATCGCGCCTGAAATGCCGACCGCGACGTACAGGGTCGGGCTCACCGTCTTGCCCGTCTGTCCCACCTGATCCGCGTGGGGGCGCCACCCCGCATCGACGACGGCGCGCGATGCACCGACCGCGGCGCGTCCCGCGAAGGCCGCGGCCAGCTCCTCCAACACCTTGAAGTTGGCCGGTTCCTTGAGCCCACGACCCCCGGACACGATGATGGGCGCTTCGGCCACATCGAGCGTACCCGCTTCCGCCGCCTTGATCGCTTTGACCACCACCCGACCCGCCGGCCCCGCCGCCGCCACAGTCTCCTGCGTCCCCGCTTTCGGCCGCTCGACCGGGGTGAACACATTCGGCCTCAACGAGAGCAGCGCGGGAGTACCGGTAACCTTGAGCTTCAGCAACGCCTTCCCCGCGTACACCGGGCGGATCACCGTGACCGCGCCATTCTCGACCGCGAGGTCGACGAGGTCCTGGGCAAGCGGACGCCCCAGCCGCGCGGCCACGCGAGGGGCGAGGTCCTTCCCCGTTGCGCCGGCGGCGAACACCACCGCTCCGTAGCTGCCGCTCGTGATGCGCTCGGCAATGGTGCGCGCATAGCCTTCAGGGGCATACATGCCGAACGCCGGGTTGGTGAGTGTGATCACCTTGTCCGCGCCGTACCGCCCCACCTGCTCCGCGCCCTTCACGGCACCCGACGCGAGGATCAGCGCGTCTACCCTCCCACCGAGCGCGTCGGCCAGCCGGCGAGCACCCGTGACGACCTCGTAGGACACCTTGCGCAGCGCGCCGTCGCGCTGCTCGAGCACCGCGAGGACGTGGCTCACAGAACCTTGGCTTCCTCGCGCAGCAGACGCACCAGCTCGGGCACGGCGGCCGGGCCTTCGCCCACGATTTTCCCCTCCTTGCGCTCCGGGGGAGGCATCAGGGCAACGATCTCGAGCGCCCCTGGACCGAGCGTTGCGGGCTTCACGTCCAGCGGCTTCTTCTTGGCGGCCATGATTCCCTTGAGCGCGGGATAGCGCGGCTCGTTCAGACCTTTATCGGTGGTGAGCACCGCCGGGAGGGGAAACTCCACGACCTCCACACCGCCTTCGATTTCCCGCTCGGCGACACCCTTCATGCCCTCGATCTCGAGGTGCGCCACGGTAGTGACGCACGGCAGGTCGAGCAGCTCGGCCACCATGGGGCCGACCTGATGGTTGTAGTCGTCGATCGCCATCTTGCCGAACAGGATGAGATCAAACCCGGCGCCCTTGAGTTCGGCGGCCAGCGCTTTGGCCACTTCCAGACCATCCGTGGGGATCCGGTCCGACTGGAGCAGGACACCTCGGTCCACGCCCATGGCGAGCGCGGTGCGGATCGTCTCCTGAGCCACGGCGGGGCCGAGCGCGACGACGACGACCTCCCCCGCCCCGGCTTTTTCCTTGCGTCGCAGCGCTTCTTCGACGGCGAACTCGTCGTAGGGATTGAGAATGAATTTGACGCCCGCTTCGTCGAGCGATTTGCCGTCGGGGGCGATCTTGACGCGCGTCTCGGAATCGGGGACGCGCTTGATGCACACGGCGATCTTCATGGGAGCAGAAAACAAACCCGGCAAGTGGCTTCTGGCAACCGCTTGCGGCTTGGCGTCTAGAAATCTGTACTCAGGCTCACTTGCACATGTCGCGGCGGTGCGGGCGTGAGCCAGCGCTGCACCGGCGAGCCCGGCACCGTGGGGTTCTCGGCGAAGGTGCCGAACGTGTAGACGCGCCGGTCGAACAGATTCCGTACCACGCCGCGCAGCTCGAAGTCGCGCCAGTTCAGCGTGAGCGACAGATCGGCGACGGTGTAATCGGACAGTCGACGGGTCACGTTCTCCTCGTCCCCGCGCAGCCACTGCCGCCCGATATAGCGGGCGTCCACTGCGGCGGCGAGCGCCACGCCCGTCCCATTCCCCCGGTGACGAAGGATCGGGACCGCGAGCCCCGCATTGACGCGGTGGCGCGGCACCATCGGAAGCTCGTCGCCCGGCGTCACCGTCTCACCGGCCGTGTCGCGCGTGGTGGCGAGCGTGGCGGTCGTCTCGAAGGTGGCTCGGGTGTAGCCGTAGTTCGTGTACGCCCGTACACCCGCCGGGCCCTGCCACTGGAGCGCGAGCTCCACGCCGCTGCGGCGCGTCGCGCCGATGTTCTGGAAGTAGCCGCCGGTGACGGTCGAGGCGATGAAGAAGATGTCGTCTCGCACGTCGGTGCGGTACACGTCGGCGCTGGCGTCGAACCGGCTTGGCGCGCGGACGTGCCATCCCAGCTCGTACGTCGTGGCCACGACGGGCTTCAAGGCGGGGTCGGGTCCGAGGGCGAACGGCAGCGGGCACGCCGCCTGTGGGTCAGCGCACGCCAGCTCGACGATGGCGGGAGCGCGGAACCCACGGCTCGCGGACGCGAACACCTCGTGTCCGCCCCCGCCGCTCCAGGTGAGCCCGACGCGCGGGGACAACCGTCGGAAGATGTGCAGGCCGTTCTGCGACGCGTCGATCAAGTCCTCGAACGGCACGCGAATCCAGTCGTAGCGCGCCGCGGCGGTCGCGGTGAGTCGCGGCACGACCTCGAGGTTCACGCCGGCGAAGGCCCCCGCGTTCACCTGATTGGTGCGGACCGACTCCGTGAGCGAATCGGGGGAGCCGCCCCCCGGCACGGCAAAGATGTGGACGGCCACGTGCTCGTAGTCCGCGTCCGCCCCCGCGAGCCAGTGCAGCTCTCTGGCCCCGAGCGGCACCTTGCCCGAGAGCTGCACCGCCCCGCCGCCCATGCGCGTTGCGTTCTGCTGCCGCGAGTCTTCCCCCACGAAGTTCGCGTTGAACTGCTCGCTTGAGAGCGAGCGCCCGAACGCGTTGATGGCGAGCTGCGTGTGGCCGAGCAGGCGCTGCGCGTTCAGGATGACGAGGTGGGCCTGTGGGGCGAAGTAGTCGCCCCCGGTGAAGTTGCGCCGTGGATTCACCACCACCACGCTCTCGGGAAGGCTGCCGGCCTGGAAGATCTTGTTATCCGCCCCCGAATAGCTGAGCGTGGCGTCCCAGGTGCCGGTCAGGAGCCCGAGCTTCGCGAACAGGGTGCCGATCCGGCTGCGCGTGTCCTCGCGCCAGCCGCCCTCCCGCTCGTAACGTGCGCCCACGTAGTAGTCCCACACCCCATGGCGGGCCGCGGCGCGCGCCTTCAGCTCGTAGCGTCCCCAGCTCCCCGCCGACGCCTCAATTTCCCGCGCCGCCGGGCTCGCGCCCCGGCGGGTCACGAGGTTCACCGCGGCCCCGAGGGCGTTCCGACCGAGCAATACCGACGGGCCGTACACCACTTCCACCCGCTCCACGTCCTCGAGCGGCAACAGGTCGAAGTTCACCTCGTGTGCGTCGGGCTCGTTGGCGCGCACGCCATCCACGTACACTGTCACGCCCTGCGGCACGCCGATCACGGGCGAGACCTGAAACCCACGGAGGGAGACGTCCATCTGCGCCGTCGCGCCGAGCTCGTCCGACGTGGTCACGCCCGGTAGCTGCTCCAGCGCGTCCGCGAGCGTCCGCACGCCGCGCGCATCCAGGTCCTGGGCGTCGAGCGTGGCGGTCCGCCCGGCGAGGCCGCGTGCCAGCTCGCGCACCGTGGGGAGCCGGACGCCGGTGACGACGACGGGGGCCAGGGTGGTGGTGTCTTTGGGAACCGAATCGGGCTGTTGGGCGCGGGCGGGCGTCGTCGCGAGGGCGAGCAATACCACGCCAGCGAGCAAGTGCGGAATGCGGAGTGCGGAATGCGGAATGTCAGTGACGGCTACTCCGCATTCCGCATTCCCAATTCCGCACTCAATTGAACGCACTCAGCCCCGTGATTTCCTGGCCCAAGATGAGGGTGTGGACGTCGTGCGTCCCCTCGTACGTATAAACCGACTCGAGGTTCGCGAGGTGGCGCATGGCCTGATACTCCGCCAGGATACCGTTCGCGCCGAGCAGCCGGCGCGTCTCACGCGCCACGTCGGTCGCGATGCTCACATTGTTCCGCTTGGCGAGCGACACCTGTTGCGGCGTGACCTTCCCCTGGTCCTTGAGCCGCCCGAGCTGCAGGCTGAGGAGCTGTGCCTTGGTGATCTCGGTGAGCATCTCGGCGAGCCGCGCCTGCTGCAGCTGGAAGCCGCCGATCGGCTTCCCGAACATCACCCGCGCCTTGGCGTAGCTCACCGCCTCGTCGTAGCACGCCATTGCCGCTCCCACCGCGCCCCACGCGATGCCATAGCGTGCCTGCGTGAGACACAGCAGCGGAGACTTGAGCCCGCCCGTCTGCGGGAGCAGGGCGTCCTTGGGGACACACACGTCCTGCAGCACCAGCTCGCTGGTGTCGCTGGCGCGCAGGCTGAGCTTGCCCTTTTGGTCCTTGGCCGAGAAGCCCTTGGTGCTGGTCGGAACGATGAAGCCGCGGATCGAGTTCACATCGTCGACCTTGCCGGTCTTGGCCCACACGATGGCCAGCTGCGCGGTGGAGCCGTTGGTGATCCACATCTTGGCGCCGTTCAAGACCCAGCCGTCCTTCGTCTCCTTCGCGACGGTGATCATGCCGGCGGGATTCGATCCGTAGTCCGGCTCCGTGAGGCCGAAGCAGCCGATCACCTCGCCCGACGCCATCTTCGGTAGCCAACGCCGCTTCTGCTCGTCCGAGCCGAAGGCGTAGATCGGATACATGGCCAGCGCGCCCTGGACCGAGGCGAACGAGCGCACCCCCGAGTCGCCGCGCTCGAGCTCCTGCATGATGAGGCCGTAGGCGACGTTGTTCAGCCCGGCGCAGCCGTACTCCTCCGGCAGGTTGGCGCCGAACAGGCCGAGCTCGGCCATCTGTGGAACGAGCTGCTTCGGGAAGCGCCCCTCGATGTAGTGCTCGCCGATGATGGGGATCAGGTTCTCGTCCACCCACGCGCGCACCGTGTCGCGCACGGCGCGCTCTTCCTCGGTGAGCAAGCTGTCGACGTCGTAGAAGTCGACGCCTTGAAACTTGGGTGCCATGGCTGCCTCAGCTGTGGGATGTCGTGTCCGCGGGTACCGGCTGGGCGGGAGGTGGCGCGGGGGCGGGGCCGGAGGAGGCTCCCTTCCCTGCTCGTGCGAATGCGTAGGTGTCCGACGCCCGAAAGCGACGGGACTCGGCGTCCCACTTGAAGTAGGTGATGTGAACCGCCGTCGGCTCGATCGTCACGAAGTTGAAGGTCGACGGCCGCCCGCCACGCGTGCGCTTGCAGAGCGTCCCCGCGGTCGAAACCACCACCCGACCTCCGAGCAGCTCCGCTCCCTCCTGATGGTCGTGCCCGCACAGAACGACCTCTGCCCCCGAGGCCACGATGCGACGTTGCGCCTGGCGCCAGCGGGCGAGGCCCATCCGCTTCGAGATATCTCCCCGCAGCACGTTGTGATGCAGCACCAGCACCCGGGCCTGCTCCCGCGGGACGGCTTCGAACAGGCCGCGCACCCGCGCGAACTCGCGCTTCGGGAGGTGCCCCTTCACCGCGAGATCGCGCACCTGCGGCGTGAGCGAGCCCCACGCCACGCCGTGCGACGTGAGGGCGCTCGCGAGGATGGCCCCGGGGAGCGCCAGCGTGGGCGTCAGGTCCGCGCCGAAGTAGCGCGTGTACTTCGCGTACAACGGCTCCTTGGCAAACGGGATCAACGGTCGCAGCCACCACGCCACGTCGTGGTTGCCGGGGATCACGAGGACCGGCGCGGTGCGGGCCGCGGTCTGCACGAGCGCCCGCGCCCGCTGGAATTCCCCGTGGCGTGCCCGCTGCGACAGGTCGCCCGTGACTACCACCGCGTCGGGCCGCAGGTCGGGGAGCATCTGCTCGAGGCTCTCGATCTGATCGAGATCCGCGAGGCCGCCGAAGTGGAGGTCCGAGAGGTGCAGCAGCTGGACGGTCACGACTCGGCCTGGACGGTGTAGGTGAGCATCGCGTCGCCGTTTGCGGGGACCGGGATCCGGAACCGGACCTCCGTGGCGGAGAGCTTCTCCGCCGGAACGCTGCTCTCGGTCACGCGCCACACGCCGAACCGCGCTTCGCGCACGTCGACCGTCACGGGCGTAGGCTTCGCGTTCGAGATCGTGACCTTGTAGGACGCGGTGATCCGCTGGCGCGCCGCCATCCCTCGCTTGGGGGGCGCCAGCTGCTCTTGCGCGTAGTCCGTCTGCACCCGCTCAGCGGTGATGTCGAACGCATCGCCCGACTGGACCCGCAGGTCGCGTCCCGGCGCCGTGTGCCCGCTACTCGCCTCTCCCACGAGCTGGAGCCGGCCGGCGGAGTCGGCCTGATACAGTTGGACCGTCCCTCCGGGCAGCGGCCGGTCGCCGAACGGCGTGCCGCGACCACGCTTGAGCGTGTACCACACCTGCACCGGCACGCGATTCTCTTCGCCGGGCGTCTGCCCGAGGAACCCGCGCCACGGCAGCGCGCCGGGGACGACGAACTCTTGCGTATACGGCGTAGTGCTTCGCGGGAACAAGGCGGCGGTGACGGGAGTCCCGGGCTCGAGCGACAGCCTGCCGGGCAGCTGATACACGTGCGTCTCACCCACCGTCTCTTCCGACGTCTCAGCGGCGCTCACCGCGACCTGCGCGAGAGCAACGGCCCCCCGCTGCAAGTAGTCCATCTGACCGGCCTTCGCGGCGGGGCGGGTGCGCCGGATCGTCCCCGCCACGACCTGTACGTCGGCCGAGTCCGCGCGCAGCCCCTGCGACCGGAGCGTCGCGGTACCCGTCACCGACCCATTTCCTGCTCCGCCGATGACGACCTGATAAAGCGCCTCCCACGTCGTCCCCTCGGTCACGAACGCAAGCTCGGTGCGGGGTCGATCCCGCGCAGCGTCGAGTACCAGCGTCACCTCGGGCGCCGTGCGCACCAGCTCGGCCGGGAACAGCGGCTCACCCGGGTCGACCAGGAGCACGCGCCCGTCGGGCAGGCGATACTGCGCCGGGTTGGTTCGCACCACGCTCGCGCGCACCGTATCCGCCCCACCCGCCGCTCGCTCCCGGACAAACGCGAGTGTCTGACCGACGGCCCGTTGTAACGCCGCCTGGCGATCGGTGGGCGGGCGGAGCAGGGCGGAGAGCAGCGTGACCGACGTGTCCGGTGAAAATAGGGTCGCCGGGTCGAGGCCCTCGAGCTTAAGGGCGATCGTGGTGCGCCCTTTCGGCAGCGCTTGCGGCAGGGTGCGGCGCACCACCACGCGCCCGTCACTATAGATGGAAAGGGACGTCTGGCCGGCGAGCGGGATGACAACCGCCGCCATCGCCAGGATTACGAACGCCGCGATTTGAGCCATTCGAACGCGATCCTCTGCACGATGCGAAAGGTCAGCAGGTACCAGGCGACGGCCGACACGGCACCCACGGTACGGGCCGTGGTCTGCGATGCCAGCGGCGTCGATCGGAGCGTGAGCATCAAATACCCCGCCAGGAGGAGTGTGGTCACGATGGCCACGAGACGCCCTATCCGTGACGCTTTTCTCGTCACGTCCCTCGTGCACGCCGCACACAAGTCCCCCGGGGCGATCCCCGCGGTCTGCTGGCCGCAGCGCACGCACGGGTTACTGGATCCGGCGGGCCACAGCCCGGGCGAACTCAGCGGTCGAAGCACTGCCTCCCAAATCCTTGGTGCGGACGTTGTCCTTCACGATCGCCGTTTCGAGCGCCCGGCGCAGCCGGCTCGCGGCCTCGATCTCGCCCACGTGGTCGAGCATCATCGCAGCGGCGAGCAGCTGGGCCGAGGGATTCGCGATTCCCTGCCCCGCGATGTCCGGCGCCGAGCCGTGCACCGCTTCGAAGATCGCCGCATGCTCGCCGATATTCGCCCCCGGCGCGAGCCCGAGCCCGCCCACCAGTCCCGATGCCTCGTCGGAGAGGATGTCCCCGAACAGGTTGGTCGTGACGATCACGTCGAACTGCGCCGGGTTGATCACCAGCTGCATCGCCGCATTGTCCACGATCTTCTCGTCCGAGGCGATCTGCCCTTCGTACTCCTGGGCGATCATCCTCGCGGTCTCGAGGAACAGCCCCGAGGTCGCCTTGAGGATATTCGCTTTGTGCACCACCGTCACCTTCCGGCGATCGTGCCGGCGGGCATACTCGAACGCATACCGCACGATGCGCCGGCAGCCGTCACGCGTCATCACCGACGTGGCCTGGGCGAGCGCCTTGGGGTCGTTTCCCACTTTGAAGGTGCGGTCGAACCCGACGTACATCCCCTCGGTGTTCTCGCGGATGATGACGAGATCGACGTCGGGGTAGCGGCCACCGGGCACGATCGACTTGACCGGGCGCACGTTGGCATACAGCTCGAACTCCTGACGCAGCGCCACGTTGACGGACCGATAGCCGTCGCCGACGGGCGTTGTCAGGGGGCCCTTCAGCGCCAGGCCGGTGCGCCGAATCGAGTCCACCGTGGCGTCGGGGAGCGGGGTCCCCGCCTGCTCCACCGCGCTCATCCCGCCGTATTGCTCGTCCCAGTCGAACGCGACCCCGAGGGCGTCGAGCACCTGCAAGGTCACCAGGGTGATCTCGGGCCCGATGCCATCACCGGCAATGAGGGTCGCCTCACGCGTCACGGCAGCCCCGGCGTGAGGCTCTTCACCGCGCGGGTCAGCGCGGTCCACGGGTCGTCCCCCTCCCCCCGCGCCACGGTGCGGAAACCGACCCGACCGGTGCGGACGTCGGCCAGCACGACCGTCAGTTCCGCGGTGGCGGCCTGGCGGTCAGGCGGTCGGGCGGTCGGGCGCTGCGAATCTGACCGCCCGTCCACCCGTCCGCCCGTCCGTCGGAAGGTCAGCCCCGCCGGAACCAGTGCATACCGCCCCCCGCCGACCAAGGCGGCGAGCGTGCGCAGCTGGCCGCGCAGCGGGTCGGGCACCATTTCCGGGTCTTGCTTGCTCTGGTGGAACAGGATCGCCGTGCCCATCTGATCGGGAGAGGGCGCGATTCCCGGCGCCCGGCGCGCCACGCGCCGCAGCTCGTCCGGCAGTACCCATGTCACCTCGGGCGCCCGCTGCTGGAGCAGCATGCCGATGATGCTGTCGCTCTTCGCGAGCACGACCCGGCGCTCGCCCAGGGCAGCCTCCCAGTGGAGCGAGTCTTCCGCCGCGACGAGCGTGAGCGGCAGCACGGCGACCTGTTGCGACGCGATCCCGGCGGTGGGGAGCGGTGCGGTGGGCTGGGGAGTGAGTGTGTCGGATTTGTGGGGGCACGCCGCGAGGGCGATCGAGCTTACCACACACCACGCACCACGTACTAAGCTTTTGATTTGCAATGAATTAGTCACGGCGCGCAATATCGTGTGCACGCCGCGGATTTTCAAGAAGCGAGCGTCAGCCCGCCATCCACCACGATCACCTGTCCCGTGATGTGGCGCGCCGCCTCGCTGCACAGGAAGGTTATCACTCGCGCCACGTCCTCCGGCTCGGCCACCCGCCCCAACACCGACTCGTGCTCGGCGCGCTCCAGTACCTCGCGCGGCAAGGTCGACAACAGGTCCGTCTTCACGAATCCCGGGGCGACCGCGTTCACGTTGACGTTGGAGGGACCCAAGTCCACGGCGGCCGACCGGGTGAGCCCGATCAGGGCGGCCTTGCTGGCAGCGTAGTTCGCGATGCCGAAGCCCGGCCGGAAGGCCTGATGGCTCGCGATGTTGACGATCTTGCCGTAGCGCTGGGCGCGCATCGGGCCGGCCACGGCCTGGATGCAGTTGAAGGCCCCCGTGACGTTGGTGTCCATAACCTCCTGCCAGGCCTCGGAGGTGAGCCGCCAGAGCGCGCCGTCGTGCGCCACACCCGCGTTGTTCACCAGGAAATGGACGCCACCCAGGCGCTCCCGCACCGTAGTGACGAATTTCTCCACATCGTCGCGTTTGCGTACGTCGCACCGCGCGCAGTACACCGGCACCCCGAGCGCGCGGATGGCGGTCTCGGTGAGGAGGGCCTGGGCCGCGACGTCGCGGTCGGGCAGGTCGACGTAGTTGATCGCGATCGCCGTGCCGCGCTGGGCGAACTCGAGCGCGGTGGCCCGGCCGAGGCCGGTCGCGCCGCCCGTGACCACGGCGACCCGGCCGTGCACCGTCTCCGCCAGGCGCTGCGGATCGGGGCGGGTCTCGGTCGCCGGCGCTCCGCCTTGCGTCGCCCCGCGCGGGGCCAAGATCCAGGGAGAAGTGGGTGCCAAGATTTCGAACCTATGTTCGAAATTGAACATCGGCAAGGCGCCGCGTAACTTAGGCGCCATGAAACGGTTCGGCGCGGTGCTCGTGTGGGGCGGGATCTCCGCCCTCGGCGCCGCCGCGTTCGGCGTGCTCGCGCTGTCGCGCGGGGAGACGGTCAATGCCGCCTGGCTCCTCACCGCCGCCGTTTGCACCTACGCAATCGGGTACCGCTTCTATAGCAAGTTCCTCGCCAACCGCGTGTTCGGCTTGGACGACCGGCGCGCCACGCCGGCCGAGCGGTGCAACAACGGGCGCGACTTCGTCCCCACCAACCGATGGGTGTTGTACGGCCATCACTTCGCCGCCATCGCGGGCGCCGGCCCGCTGGTGGG
>Ga0114129_10007394_pt1 | contig 15634 bp, 18 predicted proteins | sample RhiMetdeltSRZDD1_FD_80071 | JGI IMG/M metagenome (GOLD analysis project Ga0114129, IMG submission 80071) | Populus rhizosphere microbial communities from Tennessee, USA - Rhizosphere MetaG P. deltoides SRZDD1 (version 2) (version 2) | ecosystem: Host-associated > Plants > Roots > Rhizosphere >... | reverse complement strand
TCCTCGGCGGACGACGAACGCGAGGGCGAGCCGTTCTACGCCCGCCCCGAACGCCTCGTCGAGATCGTGGGCGCCGTCGCGCGCATGGCGCGGGTGCCGGTGTTCGCCAAGCTGCCGCCTCTTCTCCCGAGCCTCGTCGACGTCGCCCAGCAGTGCGTCCGGGCGGGCGCGTTCGGTTTCACGCTGGTCGATGCGGTCCCGGCGCTCGCGGTCGACGCCTCCCGCCTGCGAACGCGCACGGCGACGCCCGTGGGCGGCCTGTCCGGGCCGGCGGTCAAGCCGATCGCGCTCGCGGCCGTCTACCAGGTGGCGCGGTCGCTCCCCGAGGTCCCGATCATGGGGGTCGGCGGCGTCGCGACCGGCGAGGACGCGGTCGAGTTCCTGTTGGCTGGCGCGTGGGCGGTCCAGGTGGGCACAGCGCTGCTGATCGATCCAATGGCCCACGTCGAGATCGCCCGCGGGATCCTCGACTACCTGCGCGAGAAGGGGTTCGCCTCGCCCGAGGACCTGCGCGGCCGGCTGCGGGTGGGCGCCGACGGGAACGGCTCGGCGTGATCCCCCGGCCGGACAACCCGCTGATCGTGGCCCTAGACGTATCCGAGCCCGAGGAGGCCGAGGCCCTCGCGCGCCAACTCGAGGGTCCCGCCGGCGTCCTCAAGATCGGGTTGGAGCTGTTCACCGCCGCCGGCCCCGAGGTCGTCCCGCGGATCGGCGCCGTGGCCCCGGTGTTCCTCGACCTCAAACTGCACGACATCCCGAATACGGTGGAGGGAGCCGCGCGCAACGCGGCACGGCTCGGCGTGGCGATGCTGAGTGTGCACGCGCTCGGCGGCGAGGCGATGGTCGCGGCGGCCGTTCGCGGCGTGGCCGACGGGGCGGTTTCGGCGGGGCACACGCCGCCGATGATCCTGGCCGTGACGGTGCTCTCGAGCCTGGCGGGCGAGGGACTCGCGTCGCCGTCCTCGCTCGCGTTCGAGGCCGTCGCGGCCGGCGCCGGCGGTGTCGTCGTCTCGGGCGAGGATGTCGCCAGCGTCCGCGAGGTGTTGGGTCCGCAGGCGTGTTTGGTCGTGCCGGGCATCCGTCCGGCCGGATCCAACGGCCACGACCAAGCCCGCATCCTCACGCCGGAGGAGGCGGTCGAACGCGGCGCCGACTACCTGGTCGTCGGTCGTCCGATCACCGGCTCGGGCGATCCCGCGGGCGTCGCGCGCGCCATCCTCGCGAGCGTTCGCTGACCCGAAACCTCGCGAAAACCCGCAGGTAGCGCGCATGAGTCGCGTTGCTGGGCTCGCTGGGGCGTGGCTATACTCGCCGCTTCCGGCGAGCGAAGGAGTGTCGTCATGCCCCTACCCGTCCTGACGGACGAACAGCGAAAGCAGGCCCTCGAAAAGGCCGCCGTGGCCAGGAAGAAGCGCGCGGAGCTGAAGGGCCAGCTGAAGTCCGGCAAGCTCACGCTCAAGGACGTGCTGTCGCGGCAGGACGACGACACGGTGGGGAAGATGAAGGTGTCCAATGTCCTCGAGTCGCTCCCGGGTGTGGGGAAGGTCCGGGCGCGCAAGATCATGGAGCGACTGGACATCTCGGCCAGCCGCCGGGTCAGGGGTCTCGGCGCGAAGCAGCGCGAGTCGCTGCTCGGCGAGTTCGCGAAGAAGTAGCGGCGCTGTCTGCCGGCCGGGGCAGGCTATTCGTTCTCGCGGGTCCCTCCGGGGTCGGCAAGGGAACGGTCGTCCGCCTGGTTCGCGAACGCCTCCCGACGCTTCGTGTCTCCGTGTCGGTCACGACGCGCGTCCCGCGCCCGAGCGAACGCGAGGGCGTCGACTACGTCTTCGTGGCCGAGGCGGACTTCGACCGGATGGACGCCAGCGGCGAGCTGCTCGAGTGGGCGGAGATCTTCGGGCATCGTTCGGGGACACCGGCGGGACCCGTCCGGGAGGCGCTCGAGGGCGGCGCCGACGTCCTGCTGGAGCTCGACGTCCAGGGCGCCCACCAGGTCCGCGCGAAGATGCCCGACGCCGTACTGATCCTGCTCGAACCCCCGACCCGGGAGGAGCTCGAGCGCCGGCTCCGATCCCGGGGGACCGAGACCGAAGAGGGCCTGGCCGTGCGCCTGGCGAAGGCGGACTGGGAGCTCTCGCAGGCGGGGGCGTTCGACCACGTCGTCGTCAACGACCGCGCGGAGCGGGCCGCCGACGAGGTCGCTGCTATCATCGGTGCGTCTGCCCAGGTCAACGGCACCGGAAGGACCCCGACATGATCGAACCCAAGATCGACGATCTGCTCGCGCAGGTCGACTCCAAGTACACGTTGGTGACGCTTGCGGCCAAGCGCGCCCGCGAGATCAACGCCTACTACGGCCAGCTGGGAGAGGGCCGCGCCGAGTTCGTTCCGCCCCTGGTCGAGACCGGGCTTGGGAAGAAGCCGCTGTCGATCGCGCTCGAGGAGATCGCCGAGGGCAAGATCAGCGCCGAGCGCCCCGAGGGCCTGGGCGTCAAGTAGGGACGTCTCGAGGCCGCCGCACCGGCGCCGAGGAGGACGACGTGGCGACCGAACGCTCCGCCCTGGTGGGGCGACGGATCCTGCTCGGCGTCACCGGCGGGATCGCCGCCTACAAGGCGTGCATCCTCGTCCGCCTGCTTCGCCTGCGCGGCGCGTCGGTCCGCGTCGTGATGACGCGCTCGGCGGAGCGCTTCGTGGGGCCCGCCACCTTCGCGGCGCTGTCCGACCATCGCGTGTACACCGACCTGTGGGAGGAACCTGGGGTCGTCCTGCATGTCCGCCTGGCCCACGAGGCCGACGTCGCCGTGGTCGCGCCCGCGACGGCGAACGTCATGGCCAAACTCGCGCAGGGGATCGCCGACGACCTGCTGACCTCGACGCTGCTCGAGGCGACGTGTCCCATGGTCATCGCGCCGGCGATGCACTCGGGCATGTGGGAGCACCCGGCCACGCAGGCCAACGTCGCCGCCCTGGCCGAGCGCGGGGCGCGGATCGTTGGACCTGCCGCCGGTTCACTCGCGGCCGGCGACGAGGGCATCGGGCGCATGACCGAGCCCGAGGACCTCGTGACCGCGATCGAGGACGTCCTGGCCGCGGCCGGCGACCTTGCCGGCCGTCGCGTCGTCGTGACCGCCGGACCCACGTGGGAGCCGATCGACCCCGTCCGGTTCGTCGGCAACCGTTCGACCGGCAAGATGGGATCCGCGGTCGCCGCCGAGGCCTTCGCGCGTGGCGCCGACGTGACGCTGGTCGTGGGGCCCGGAACCGTCGAGCCGCCGCCCGGCCCCGACGTGGTCCGCGTGACGACGGCCGAAGAGATGCGGGCCGCCGTCCTGGACGCGATGCGCGACGCGGACGCCCTGGTGATGGCGGCCGCGGTCGCGGACTTCCGGCCGGAGACGGCCGCCGGGGCCAAGTTGAAGAAGGAGCAGGGCCCGCCGCAGATCCGGCTCGTCCCGACGCCCGACATCCTGGCCGAGCTCGGGTCCGCCGGCGACACGCTGCTGGTGGGCTTCGCGGCCGAGACCGACAACGTCGAGGAGACGGGCCGCGAGAAGTTGCGGCGCAAGGGCCTCCAGCTCCTAGTCGCCAACGAGGTCGGGCGCGAGGGAACCGGGTTCGGCTCGGATACCAACCGCGCCGCGATCCTGGCCGCAGATGGCGCCGACGTCCCGATGCGCGAGTGGACCAAGCGCGAGCTCGCCTCGGCGATCTGCGATCGCTTGGCCAAGCTGCTCACGGCCTAGTCCCGCCGGCGGGAGGGTCCGGGGCCGCTGCTATGCTCGCGCGCGATGGGCCGCCCCTACCTGTTCTCGTCCGAATCCGTCACCGAAGGCCACCCCGACAAGCTTGCCGACCGGATCTCGGACGCCGTGCTCGACGCGATCCTGACGGTCGACCGGAACGGGCGGGTGGCGTGCGAGACCCTGGTCACCACCGGCCTGGTCATCGTCGCCGGAGAGATCAGCACCTCGGAGTACATCGACATCGCCGCGGTTGTGCGCCGTACCGTCACCGAGATCGGATACACCGACGCGAACTTCGGCATCGACGGCGACACCTGCGGCGTCATCACGTCGATCCAGGAGCAGTCGGCCGACATCGCTCGTGGCGTCGAGGATGCGCTCGAGCACCGCGAGGGGCATTCCGGCGACGCGCTCGACCTTCAGGGCGCCGGGGACCAGGGGATGATGTTCGGCTACGCCTGTCGCGAGACCGACGAGCTGATGCCGTTGCCGATCGCGATGGCACACCGGCTGGCCAAGCGGCTGGCGGACGTCCGTAAGGCCGGCGTGCTCCCGTACCTGCGCCCCGACGGCAAGAGCCAGGTCACGGTCGAGTACGAGGGGACGACCCCGAAGCACGTCGACACCGTCCTCATCAGCGCGCAGCATCGCGACGAGGTCGACGTCGAGACATTGCTCGCGCCGGACGTACGCGCCGAGGTCATCGACCCGGTCCTTCGCGAGTTCGACCTGGACGCGGAGGGCGTTCGGATCCTGGTCAACCCGACCGGACGGTTCGAGATCGGCGGCCCCAAGGCCGACACCGGCCTGACCGGCCGCAAGATCATCGTCGACAGTTACGGCGGGATGGCGCCGCATGGTGGCGGGTGCTTCTCGGGCAAGGACCCAACCAAGGTCGACCGCTCGGCCGCCTACATGGCCCGGTACGTGGCCAAGAACCTCGTCGCAGCCGGCGCGGCCGACCGGCTGCAGATCCAGGTTGCCTATGCGATCGGCGCGGCGCACCCCGTGTCGCTCGCCGTGGACACGTTCGGGACCGAGAGCGCGGACCCGGCCAGACTCGTCGATGTCGTGTGGGACGCGTTCGACTTCCGGCCGGCGGCGATCATCCGCGATCTGGACCTGCAACGCCCGATCTACGAGGACACCGCCGCGTACGGCCACTTCGGTCGCAAGGAGTTCCCCTGGGAGGCGACCGATCGCGCGGATGAGCTCCGCCGCGCCTTCGGCTGAGGCTCCGACCTCCGTCCCGAACTCCCCGCGGGAAGCGGTCTTGTCGGGGCCCGTCTCGGTTTGCATCGACCGCCCCCTGCTCTCGCTCGACCGGCCGTTCACGTACGAGCTGACTCCGGAGCTCCGCGCCGGCGTGGGCTCGCTGGTGCAGGTGCCGTTCCACGGACGTCTCGTCCGGGCATGGGTGCTCCGGGCCACGGACGACGTGCCGGAGCGCATCTTGAAGGTCCGCGGCGTGGTCTCCTCCGTCCGGTTCTTCGACGAACATGGGCTCGCGTTCTTCCGCCGGATGAGCGAGCGCTACGTGGCGCCGCTCGCGACCGTGATCGCCCGGGCCGTCCCACCCAGGGTGGCGTCCGAGGAACGCGGGGCCGCGCCCGCGCGTTCGGACGGGGGACGTGCCCGCTCGGACGGGTCATTGGGCGCGTACCGCAACGGCCGGGCTCTGCTCCAGGCGCTGGGGGACGGGGACGGCACCTTCGTCGTCCGCCCGGGTCCGGCCGACGAGGCGGCCGTCGCGGTTGCATGCGTCGGCGCGGCGCTCGACGGTGGCCGAACGGCCGTCGTGTTGGTCCCCGACGCGGACCCCGTGCCGGCGACGGCCGCCGCGATCGCCGAGGCGTTCGGCGACGACGCGATCCTGTTCCTGGGGGGCGACAAGCGCGGGCGGTACCGGACGTGGCTCGACATCGCGGCCGGGCGATACGGGGTGGTGGTCGGCACACGCCCCGCCGTGTTCGCGCCGCTCCGCGACGTCGGCCTGGTCTACGTCGATCGCGAGGGACATCCCCAGCACCGGGACGAGCGGTCGCCGTCGTACCACGCCCGCGATGCGGCCACGATGCGCGGCGAGGTCGATGCGGCGGTGGTCGTCCTCAGCGCCTTCTGCCCTTCGCTCGAGGCCTCGGCCCGCGAACACGTCCTCGTCGAGCCGGCGGGGCGGCCGTGGGCGCCCGTCGAAGTCGTGAAGCCCGGCCCGGAGGGCCGGTCCCCGCGCCTGATCCGCGTGCTGCGCGACGCGCGGCGCGCGTTTCTCTTCGAGCCGGTCCGCGGCTACGGCTTGGCCCGCGTGTGCCGGGCGTGCGGCGAGCCCGCCGCGTGCGCGTCCTGTCGCGGGATGCTCCGGCTGGAACGGGGGGAGATCCGGTGCGTGGTCTGCGGGGCGCCTGGGCGGTGCGCCTCCTGCGGCGCGGCGGACTTCGGGGTCGTCCGGCGGGGCGCCGAACGCGTGGAGGAGTGGGCCCGCTCGGTCGCGACCGTCCCGGTCTGGCTCCTGAAGCGAGAGGACGGCGCGCGATCGGTGTCGGAGCGCGAGGTGCTGGTCGGCGGCCTCGACGCGCTGAAGGATCTCGGCCCCCAGGCGCTCGACCTGGTCGGTATCTTGAACGCGGACGCGTCGCTGAACAGGCCCGGTGTGGACGCGCGCGAACGAGCGCTGACCGCGTGGTTCGAAGCGGCCGCGTGGGCCCGCCGGGAGGGCCGGGTCATCGTGCAGACCAACGCCTCGAACGACCCGGCGATCCAGGCCCTGGTCTCGGGCCGGCCCGGTCGCTTCCATCGCGCCGAGGCCCCGCGGCGCGCCGAGGCCGGGTTCCCCGTGGGCGCGCCGGTCTTTCGCGTATCCGGCGGGCCCGATCTCGAAGACGAGTTGCGCGCTCTGTCACCCAGAACGCTGCTCGTGTCGGGCGGGGAGGACACGAGGATATGCTTGGTCGTCCTGCACCCCCCGGACCTCGCGGCGTTCGGCGCGGCGATGCGACGGCTGGCGGTCCGGGGCGAGGTGACGCGGGTCGAGGCCGAGCCGCACCTTTGATGGCCGTCGTGGGGGAGCGATCGTGACCGTGATGCCGATCCGAACGCTGGGCGACCCGGTCCTTCGCGAACCGACGAAGCCGGTCGAGACCTTCGACGATGCCTTGCGCCGGCTCGCCGAGGACATACTCGAGACGATGTACGCGGCACCGGGCGTCGGCCTCGCGGCCAACCAGGTCGGCCTCGGCCGGTCGTTCTTCGTGTACGACGATCGCGAGGGGCATACCGGCTTCGTGGCCAACCCCGAGCTCTCGGAGCTCGAGGGCGAGGACACGTTCGAGGAGGGGTGCCTGTCGATCCCCGGGCCGTATCACGACACGACTCGCGCGCTCCGGGTTCGGCTGCGCGGGCTCGACCTGAACGGTGAGCCGATCGACATCCGAGCGGAAGGACTGCTCGCCCGGATCTTCCAGCACGAGACCGACCACCTCGGGGCGATGCTGTATATCGACCGGCTGGACGACGAGGGTCGCCGAGACGTGATGCGGCAGCTCCGCGAGCTCGAGGTGCAGCGCTCCGAAGGCTGAGGCCCGGCGACCGGGCCAACGTAAGCTCCACCGTGTGACGCGCTCGCTCGGCATCGTCTTCCTCGGCAATGATCGGTGGTCCGTGCCATCCCTTCGGGCGCTCGCCGGGTCGGACCATCGGCTCGATCTCGTCGTGACGCGCGTCCCGAGGCCGGCGGGCAGGGGGAGCGAGCTCACCCCGACGCACGTGGCGAACGCGGCGAGCGAGGCGGACCTGCCGATGCTCGAGGTCGAGACGGTCATGGAGGGCCCGGGGTTCGACGCGATCGCCACGAGCGCCCCCGACGTCCTGGTCGTCGTCGCGTACGGCGAGATCCTTCCGGCGGCCGTGCTTGCGCTGCCGGGCGACGCGCCGGTCAACCTGCATTTCTCGTTGCTACCCCGGTTCCGCGGGGCAAGCCCGGTGCAGACCGCGCTGCTTCAGGGCGTGGAGGAGACGGGCGTCACGACGATCATCATGGACGAGGAGATGGACACCGGCCCGATCCTGCTGCAGCGCCCCGAACCGGTCCGTCCCGGCGACGACGCCGGAACTCTCGGCGACCGATTGGCCGAGATCGGCGCACAGGTGCTCGTCGAGACACTCGACCTGCTTGCCGGGGACGGGGTCGAGGCGCGCCCGCAGGACGACGCGGCAGCGACCTTCACGAAGCCGATCCGCGCGGAGGACCGGATCCTCCACTGGAAGGAAGCCGCTCGGTCGCTCGTCGATCGCACACGAGCGATGGCCCCGGAGCCCGGCGCTACGACGCGCTTCCGGGCCGAAGCTCTCAAGATCCTTCGCGCCGACGTGACCGACGCGAGGGGCGAACGCGGGACGATCGTGACGGTGGATCGCGACGGGTTCGTCGTGGCCACCGGCGACGGCGGGTTCCGGCCGATCGAGCTCGCGCCGGCGGGTCGCAGACGGATGCGAGCCGCCGACTTCGTGAACGGGTATCGGCCAGAGGTCGGGGAGCGGCTCGGGTGAGCCGGCCGGCCGTTCGCGCACGCCCACGACCGCCGCGCCCGACCGCACGCTCGGTGGCGCTCGACGTCATTCGACGCGTCACGGACGAGGGCGCCTACTCGAACCTCACTCTCTCGCGCACGCTCTCTCGCGCCGGGCTGGACGAACGCGACGCGGCCTTCGCGACCGAGCTCGCCTATGGGACGCTACGCCGCCTCGTCCCGATCGACCACGCGCTGGCGCCGATCCTGGAACGTCCGCTGGACACGGCCCCGAAGGCGGCGCGCGCGGCGCTTCGGGTCGGCGCGTATCAGCTCCGATACACGCGTGTCCCGCCGCACGCCGCCGTGTCCGAGACCGTGTCCCTGGCCGATCCTCGCCACCGCGGCTTCGTGAACGCGGTGCTGCGCCGGCTGGCCGACGCGCCGCCGCTCGACGTTCAGGGGACGAGCGACGCAGACCTCGCCGCCAGGACGGGCCTTGCCGAGTGGGGGGTTCGCGAGCTGCGGCGAGTGGTGGGGGACGACGAGGTCGAGGAGGCCGCGGCCGCCCTCGCGGAACCGGCCGGCGTGACGATCAGGACGAACGCCTGCGCGGCCACCGTCGAGGAGCTCGAGCGCGCGCTGACCGACGCCGGTGTACGAACCGAACGCGGGCGGGTCTACCCGGACTCGCTGACCGTCGAACACGGGTCGCCGTCGACCCTGCCGGGATTCGGGCAGGGGTGGTTCGCCGTCCAGGATCAGGCGTCCTCCTTCGTGGTCGCGGCGCTCGATCCGCAGCCCGGCGACCGTGTGCTCGACGTGTGCGCGGCGCCGGGGGGCAAGGCCGGGCAGGCCGCCTGCCTCGTGGGCGCGAGGGGTCTGGTGGTCGCGGCGGACGTGTCGATCCGGCGACTCGAACTGGTTCGCGGTACCGCCGAACGGCTGGGGGTTCGAACGATCCCGCTCGCCCAGGACGGACGCAGGCCGGCCGTGCGCGGCGGGTTCGACTGCATCCTGGTTGACGCGCCGTGTTCGGGGATCGGGTCGGCTCGACGGCGCCCCGAGCTGCTGTGGCGGGCTCGCAAGGACGAGCTCTCCGGGCTTGCACGGTTGCAGGTCGGGATCGCGACGGCCTCGGCCGGACTCCTGCGGCCCGGTGGCCGCCTCGTCTACAGCGTCTGCACGTTCCCACGCGCCGAGACCGATGCCGCGTGCGACGCGATCCTGCGCCGAGCCGCGGGGCTCGAACCGTTCGCTATCGAGGGGCCGGACGGTCCCGCCGAACGTGTCCGCCTGTGGCCGCACCGGCACAGCTGCGACGCGATGTTCGTGGCTGTCTTTCGCCGGCGGACAACCCCCGCCGACTAGAATCGCGGTCATGGCTAGGCTCGCCGCATCGATCCTGTCGGCGGACCTCGCCCGTTTGGCCGACGAGGTAAAGCTCGTGCACGCCGATGCCGACCTCATCCATATCGACGTCATGGACGGGCACTTCGTCCCACCCCTCACGATCGGTCCGCCGGTGGTCGCCGCCCTGCGGCGCCACACGGACCTGCCGCTGCACGCGCACCTGCAGGTCGGGGCGCCCGAGGCCCTGGTCGACGACCTCGTCGCGGCCCGGACCGATGCCGTGTCGTTCCAGCTCGAGGCCGTGGCCGACCCGCTCCCGCTGCATCGGAAGATCCGCGGAGCCGGCATGCGCACCGGGATCGCGATCGCGCCCGAGACCCCGGCGACGGCGGTCACCAGCGACCTCGACGAGCTGGATCACGTCATCGTGCTCGCGGTGCACCCGGGATGGGCCGGCCAGCCGTTCCGGCGGGAGGCGCTCGCGAAGATCGAGGAGCTCCGCTCGGAGATCGACCGTCGGGGTCTCGACGTCGATGTCCATGTGGACGGCGGTGTGAACCTGGAGACCGCCGCCTTGTGCGTGAACGCCGGCGCGGACGTCCTGGTGGCGGCGAGCGCCATCTTCGGCGCGGCCGATCCGGCCCGAGCCGCGCGCGAACTCCGGCGCGTGGCGGGAGCCGCCTGATGCCGGAGTCGATCCTGGTCGTGGACGACGATCCGGACATCGCGCGGTTCGTCGAGGTCAACCTGAGGAGCGCGGGCTACGAGGTCTCGGTCGCATCCGACGGGGAGGAGGCGCTCGAACGCGCGGGGACGCTCCGACCCGATCTGGTGCTGCTCGACGTGATGATGCCGCGCATCGACGGGTTCGAGGTGGCGCACCGGCTGCGGCGAAACCCGCAGACGTCCAACACCTCGATCATCATGCTCACGGCCAAGGCCCTTGCGACCGACAAGGTGCTCGGGTTGACCGCCGGCGCCGACGATTACATCATCAAGCCGTTCGACCCGATCGAGCTGTTGGCGCGGGTGAAGGGCACATTGCGACGAGCGAAGGAGATGCGCAACCTCTCGCCGCTCACCGGACTGCCCGGCAACATCCGGATCCAGGAGGAGATCGAGCGGATGGTGCGGGAGGAGCTGCCGTTCGCCGTGGTGTACGCGGACCTGGACAACTTCAAGGGCTACAACGACCAGAAGGGGTTCGTGCGCGGCGACAAGCTGATCGTGGCGACGGCTCGGATCCTGCAGGACGCCGTGGTCGAGTTCGCCGGCGCCGACGGGTTCGTGGGTCACGTCGGTGGCGATGACTTCGTGGCCGTGGTCCCACCCGATGCCGCCGAGGACGTGGCCAAGAAGGTCGTGGCCGAGTTCGACCGCCAGATCAACGACTTCTACGAGCCCGAGGACGTCGAGCGGGGCTACGTCGAGGTCGAGGACCGCAAGGGCGAGCTCCAGCACCTGCCGCTGGCCGGGATCTCGGTGGGCATCGCGACCACGAAGGTCCGCTCGTTCGCCCACTACGGCGAGGCGGTCTCGGTCGCAACAGAGATGAAGCAGTACGCCAAGCGCGAGCAGCGCTCGTCCTACGCCGTGGACCGCCGCAAGATCGACTGACCCGCCGCCGAGCCGACCCCGGACGACCGGCCTATACTCCGTTCGAAGCCTGTCTTCGGGGCGGGGTGCAATTCCCCACCGGCGGTGACAGTCCGCGACCCCTCGGGAGCCACTCGAGGGTGGACCCGGTGCAACTCCGGGACCGACCGTGAGAGTCGGGATGGGAGAGGACGGGCGGTGCGGCAGCGCTGGCTGCCGCTGCTGCCTATCCCGCGCCACCGCCTCGGGAACGGAGTGCGTTGTCCGACGAGGCGTTCATCGGGCGGGCCATCGAGCTCGCGGGGCGGGGCCGCGGCCTCGTGTCTCCCAACCCCATGGTTGGTGCCGTCGTCGTCTCCGGTGGCGAGACGATGGGCGAGGGCTGGCACGAGGGACCCGGCACGCCGCACGCCGAGGTCGTGGCGCTGAACCGGGCAGGGGAGCGGGCCCGCGGCGCGACGCTCTACACCTCCCTGGAGCCCTGTGTGCACTACGGCCGGACGCCGCCGTGCACCGGGGCGATCGTTCGTGCCGGCATCGCCCGCGTGGTCGTGTCGGCCACCGACCCGAACCCGATGGTCGACGGCCGGGGCCTCCGAACGCTCCGCGAGGCCGGTGTCGACGTGCTCGAAGGAGTTCGGGTCGGGGAGGCCGAGCGGCTGAACGAGGCGTTCGCCAAACACGTCCGGACGGGGATGCCGTTCGTCACGTGGAAGGCGGCCCTCTCGCTGGACGGCAAGGTGGCGGCCAGAGACGGATCTTCTCGCTGGATCACGGGCGAGGAGGCGCGGGCCGACGCGCACCGCCTGCGCGGATCGGCAGACGCGATCGTGGTCGGCGCCGGAACCGCGCTCGCGGACGACCCGGCGCTCACCGTTCGCGACCCCGCGTATCGGGGCCGCCCGCCGACCCGGGTGCTCGTCGACGCGCGCGGCCGCGTGGATGAGGGGCGCGCACTGTTCGACGACGCCGCGCCAACGATCGTGGCGACCACCGAGCTCGCGTCGCGCGCCCGGCGCGACGCCTGGCTCGCGGCCGGCGCCGAGGTCCTGGTGTTCGAGTCAGAGGACGAACGGGTGCCACTCCCCGCGTTGCTGAACGACCTGGGCAAACGCGACGTTCAGGGGGTGCTCCTCGAGGGCGGGCCCACGCTCGCGTGGTCTGCGGTGGAACGCGGGCTCGTTGACAAACTCGTCGTGTATCTGGCGCCGAAGCTCGTCGGGGGAGCGGACGCCGCCGGTGCGCTCGGCGGCGAAGGCTTCTGGCCGATCTCGGAGGCGCTGCCGGTCCGCATCCGTTCGGTGGAGCGGGTGGGCGAGGACGTGAGGGTGGAGGCGGATGTTCACCGGGATCGTTGAGGAGCGCGGCGCCGTGCTCGAGATCGAGCCGACCCGAGTGATGGTGGGCTGCAGGACCGTGTCGAGCGACGCCGAGGTCGGCGCCTCGATCGCCGTCAACGGCGTCTGCCTGACCGTGGTCGAACGCTCCGACCAGCACCTGTCGTTCGACGTGTCGGCCGAGACGCTTCGCCGCACGAGTCTGTCGCGGCTCGGGGTGGGCGATCCCGTGAACCTCGAGCGCCCGCTGACGCTCTCGAGCCGGCTGGGCGGTCACCTGGTGCAGGGCCACGTGGACGGTGTCGGCGAGGTGGCCGGGATCGATCGCGGGGACGACGGCGGTGTCTGGATGACGATCGGCGCGCCGCAGGCCCTCGGCCGGTACCTCGTGGACAAGGGCTCGGTGTGCGTGGACGGCGTCAGTCTCTCGGTCGCGGCGCGCAACGGATCGACGTTCGGCGTCGCGCTCATCCCGCACACACTTGAGGCGACGACGCTCGGTGCGGCCGAGGTCGGGGACCCTCTGAACCTGGAGGTCGACGTGATCGCGAAGTACGTGGAGGCGCTGCTGCCGGCGGACGGAGGACGACGATGAGCGAGGCGACGGAGTCCGTGTTCTCGACGATCGATCAGGCCCTGGAGGACATCCGGGCCGGCAAGATCGTGATCGTGGTGGACGACGCGGATCGCGAGAACGAGGGCGACTTCATCATGGCGGCCGAGAAAGCGACGCCCGAACGCCTGAACTTCATGGTCACGCACGGGCGCGGGATCGTGTGCCTGCCGACGACGGCGCAGCGCCTGGACGAGCTGCGGATCCCCCTCATGGTCTCGAAGAACAACGAGAGCCACGGGACCGCGTTCGCGGTGTCGATCGACATCCAGGACCGCACGACGACCGGCACGAGCGCGTTCGACCGCGCGGCCACGGTGCGCGCGATCGCCGACCCCGAGCTCGGGGCCGAGGACATCCGGATGCCCGGCCACGTCTTCCCGCTGATGGCCAAGGAGGGCGGCGTCCTCAAGCGCGCCGGTCACACGGAGGCGACCGTGGACCTCGCGCGGATGGCCGGCCTGTACCCGGCCGGCGTGCTCTGCGAGGTACTGCACCCCGACGGCTCCATGGCCCGGATGCCCGAGCTCACGCGCGTGGCACAGGACCACGGCCTGAGGATCATCTCGATCGCCGACCTGATCGAGTACCGGCGTCGTCGCGAGCACCTGGTGAGCCGCACGGCCGAGGCGCAGATCCCCACCGAGCACGGCGAGTTCATGGCGTACACCTACGAGAGCCTCGTCGACGGGATGGTGCACGTCGCGCTCGTCCTCGGCGAGGTCGGCGACGGCGAGCGGATCCTGGTCCGCGTGCACTCAGAGTGTCTGACCGGGGACGTGTTCGGCTCGATGCGGTGCGACTGCGGCGACCAGCTCCAGTCGGCCATCGCGCAGGTCGGCAAGGAGGACCGCGGCGTCATCCTGTACATCCGCGGCCACGAGGGCCGCGCGATCGGCCTGACGCACAAACTTCGGGCCTACCGCCTGCAGGAGCAGGGGCGAGACACGGTCGAGGCCAACGTCGAGCTGGGGTTCGCGGCCGATCCCCGCGAGTACGGGATCGGCGCGCAGATCCTGGCGGACCTCGGCGTTCGCTCGATGCGCCTGCTCACGAACAACCCGGCCAAGCGCGCGGGCCTGGAGGGGTACGGGCTGTCGATCGTGGAGCGGGTCCCCCTCGAGACGCGGCCGACGGCGGAGAACATCGGCTACCTGCGGACCAAGCGGGAGAAGATGGGTCATCTCCTCGAGAACCTCGAGCCCGAGGGCGCGCCGTGACCGAGTACCGGGGGGACCTGCATGCGCGCGGCCGTCGGTTTGCGATCGTTGCCGCGCGTTTCAACGAGATCGTGACGCGCAAGCTGCTCGAGGGCGCGCTCGAGTCGCTGCGATCCAACGACGTAGCCGACGACGACGTCGACGTCGTTTGGGTCCCCGGGGCATTCGAGCTGCCGCTGGTCGCTCGCCGGCTGGCGATGTCGGGCACGTACGACGGCGTCATCTGCGTCGGAGCGGTGATCCGGGGCGAGACGGCGCACTTCGAGCACGTGGCCGGTCAGGCGGCCGCCGGGATCCGGGAGGCGGCCGGCGCGTCGGGGGTGCCCGTGTCCTTCGGCGTCCTGACTACCGACACGCTCGAGCAGGCCCTGGACCGGGCGGGCGGAACGCATGGGAACAAGGGCTGGGACGCCGCCGTGGCGGCGATCGAGATGGCTTCGCTCATCGAACAGCTCCCGAAGGAGGGATGAGCCGTGATCGTGGACAAGCCCTGGGGCAAGGTCTCCACCTACGCGCTCAACCAGCCGAGCTCGGTCCGGGTGATCACTGTGGAGCCGGGCCAGGAGACAAGCGTCCACTATCACCAGATGCGCGACGAGATGTGGGTGGTCCTGGACGCCGGCCTGAGCCTGCAGATCGGCAACCGACAGGTGGAGGCGTCCTCGGGCGAGGAGTTCATGGTGAGCGCCGAGACCACCCACCGGATCTCCAACCCCGGGTCCACCCGCGGACGCGTGCTCGAGATCGCGTACGGATACACCACCGAGGACGACACGCTCCGCCTCCAGGACGACTACGGGCGCCCGCTCGAACCCGACTGGTAGCCGCCCGGGGGCCCGACATCGCGTTGAGCGGTCCGGACGCTCCGTGCTACGCTCCGCGCGCTCCAGGGACAGGAGGATCCGTTGGCAGAGCAGGGCACCGTGAAGTGGTTCAGCAACGAGAAGGGCTTCGGCTTCATTTCGCGCGAGGGGGAGGACGACGTGTTCGTGCACTTCTCCGCGATCACAGGCGAGGGGTATAAGTCGCTCACCGAGGGTCAGTCGGTCGAGTTCGACGTCGTCGACGGACCGAAGGGCAAGCAGGCCGCCAACGTCCGGCCCGTCTGAGCCCGGTTCGGTCTCGCCCGGGGCCGAGCGTCGACAGCCTCCCCGAACGGCACCTATACTCTGCGGGTTCTGTTCACCGTGTTCGGGTGGCACCGGCGGACGGCCGGTGCCTTCTCATCGTAGGAGGTGATGCGGGGTCTCGGCTGATCCGCGCATAAACG
>Ga0114129_10007391_pt1 | contig 15638 bp, 13 predicted proteins | sample RhiMetdeltSRZDD1_FD_80071 | JGI IMG/M metagenome (GOLD analysis project Ga0114129, IMG submission 80071) | Populus rhizosphere microbial communities from Tennessee, USA - Rhizosphere MetaG P. deltoides SRZDD1 (version 2) (version 2) | ecosystem: Host-associated > Plants > Roots > Rhizosphere >... | reverse complement strand
TGAAGGTGCACCCGAGCAACTACCGCGTGATCGGGTTCACCGCCGCACCGTCCGCCAAGGACCTGGCGGGGGTGGCGCGCCGCGCGAACGTGCCGTTGGTCTACGACCTCGGTTCGGGCCTGCTCCACCCGGGCAACGGCGCGCTGGCGCAGGAGCCGAGCGCCGTCGGCGCCCTGGGGGAAGGCGCGGACCTCGTCGTGTTCTCCGGCGACAAGCTCCTGGGCGGCCCGCAGGCCGGGATCATCCTGGGACGCACCGACCTCGTCCAGCGCCTGCGCCGCCACCCGATCGCGCGGGCGGTGCGCGTCGACAAGATGCAGGTCGGTGCGCTCGAGTCCGTGCTGGCCGCGTACGCGAGCGGCCGGGAGGCGGACGTGCCGGTCTGGCGGATGCTCCGGGAGTCCGCGGCCGAGGTTCGGCGTCGGGCCGACGAGCTGGCCATCGCGCTCGACGGCGAGCTCGAGGGGGCGCACGTCGTCGCCTGCGAGTCGGCGGTCGGCGGCGGGTCGCTGCCGGGGACCGGGATCCCCTCGTTCGGCGTCGAGGTCCGCGTGCCGAACCCCGACGCCATGTCCGCACGCCTTCGAACCGGCTCACCCTCGGTCTTCTGCCGGATCACCGAGCGGGGCGTGCTCATGGATCTGCGAACGGTCTCGCCGAACGAGATGCACGACCTTGTGCGGGCGGTCCGGTACGCGCTCGAGGGAGACGACCTGCCCGATGACTGACGGCCCGGGCGCGCCCGAGGGCGGCCCGGCACCGAGCGCGGACGGCGTGCAGCGCCCCACCTTCGTCGTCGCGACCGCCGGTCATGTGGATCATGGCAAGTCGAGTCTGGTCGCGCGGCTCACCGGCATGGACCCCGATCGTCTCGGCGAGGAGAAGCGCCGAGGCCTGACGATCGAGCTCGGATACGTGTGGCGCACGCTGCCTTCGGGTCGCGAGCTGGGGTTCGTGGACGTGCCCGGACACGAGCGCTTCGTGCGTACGATGCTCGCCGGGGTCGGGCCGCTGCGCCTGGTGCTGTTCGTCGTGGCGGCCGACGAGGGGTGGAAGCCTCAGTCCGAGGAGCACCTGGAGATCGTCGACGTGCTCGGCGTGGACGGCGCGGTGATCGCGCTCACCAAGGCCGACCTCGCGGACGAGGCGGGGCTCGCACGCGTCGGCGCCGAGGTCGCCGAACGCGTCTCGGGCACACTCCTTGAGAGCTGCCCGGTGATCGCCTGTTCGTCGTCGACCGGACGCGGGCTCGACGAACTGGTCGAGGCGCTCGACCGGATGCTCGCCGCCGCGCCCGAACCGGAGCGTGACGGCCGCCCGCGTCAGTTCGTGGACCGGGTGTTCACCATCACGGGCGCGGGGACGGTGGTCACCGGCACCCTGACCGGCGGTCCGATCGCCGTGGGCGACGAGGTCGAGCTGGTGCCGGCCGGCATCCGGGCGCGCGTCCGCGGCCTACAGACGCACCACCGCGACGTGGACGTCGCCCGGCCCGTGTCGCGGGTCGCGGCCAACCTGACCGGCGTCGAGCGCGACCGCATCGCGCGCGGGGACGTCCTCACGCGCCCGGGCCTGTGGCGGGCGACGACGGTGCTCGAGGCCAGGATCACGCCGGTGCGCTCGCTCGACTCGCCGCTCACGCAACGCGGAGCCTTCAAGCTCCACGCGGGCGCGGCCGAACGCAACGCGTTCCTACGCCTGTACGAGTCGCGCGCGGTCCCGCGCGATGGCGCGTTCGCGCGGATCACGCTTTCGGAGCCGCTGGTGGTCGACGTGGGCGACCGGTTCGTCCTGCGCGAGTCCGGCCGGCGTGAGACCGTCGCCGGTGGCGTGGTGCTCGACCCGCATCCCCCTCGACGTGCGGGCCCGGACGCGACGGCACGGCTCGAACACCGGGAGCGCACAGCGCGCGCATCGCTCCCCGCGCTCCTGGTATCCGAACGCGGGGCGGTCACGCACGCAGAGGTGCTGGCGGTGACCGGCGCCGCGCCCTCCGCGATCGAGGCCGCGCAGCCGGTCGGCGACCGGTGGATGTCCGAGTCCCTCCTGGCCGACGTGTCCTCGGCCGTCGAGACCCGGCTGGCGACGTTCCACCGGGAGGATCCCGCGGCGGCCGGCCTCGCGGTCGCGCACGTCCGCCGGACGGTCGTCGCGTCGCTCGCGGCCGCCGGCGCCCCCACCGACCAGGAGCTCACGGACGCGCTGATCGACCGGCTGTGCGACGGAGGACTCCTGGCGCCGGAAGGGAACCTGTTGCGGCTCTCGACCCACGTGCCGCGGACGGGCGAGGTCGTCGCCCGCGTCGTCGATCTGGTGCGCGAGGCGGAGCCGACGCCGCCCACGATCGCCGAGCTGGTGGCCGACGGCGCGTCCCCCTCGCTGCTCGACGCGGCTGTGCGCTCGGGCGCGCTGATCCGTATCTCGCCCGACCTCGTGTTGACCGAGGGGTTCGTCCGTCGCGCCGAGGAACTGGTGCGGGCTGCCGGAGAGCGGGGGGTGACGGTGAGCGCGGTGCGCGAGGGCCTGGGGACCACCCGGAAGTACGCGGTACCGCTGCTCGAGCACCTGGACCGGACCGGCGTGACCCGTCGCGAGGGCGACCTACGCTTCGCGCGCAGGCGCCGAGACTAGCCCTCGTCCACGACCGCGACGAGCGCGACCTCGACCGCCGCCCCCAAGGGGAGCTCGGGGACGCCGACCGCGGCCCGCGCGTGGCGACCCTGGTCGCCGAACACCTCCACCAGCAGGTCGCTCGCGCCGTTGGCCACCCTCGACTGGTCGGTGAAGCCGGGAGCCGAGGCGACGAACACGTCAACCTTCGCGATGCCCCGGACGCGGTCGAGCGACCCCAGCGTCTCCCTCAAGGCCGCGAGCGCCTGGATCGCGCACCGGCGGGCGGCGGCGTTCGCCTCCTCGAGGCCGACGGCCGTGCCGACGGCGCCGGTCGGATCCACCGCCCCTTCGGCCATCGGGATCTGCCCGGCCACAAAGGCGAGGCCGCCGACCACCTTGACGGGGACGTAGGACGCGACGGGGGTCGGTGCCTCGGGAAGCTCGATGCCGAGCTCGGCAAGGCGCTCATCGATCACGGGCCCAGCCTATCCGGGAGGTCGCGCTTCGAGGTCGGGCCGGGCTACCCGGCCCTGAGGGCCTCCTGCGCCTGCCTGCGCAGGAGCTGCCGGCGCTCGTACTCGTTCAGCCCACCCCAGATCCCGTGGGTCTCGCGGATCCGAAGGGCGTACTCCAGGCACGGATCGAGGACCGGGCACGTGGCGCAGATGGCCTTGGCCTTGACCTCGCGCGCGGCCTTCTCCTCGCGCTTCTCGAAGTAGCTGGGCGCGAAGAAGAGAGCCGAGTCCTCGCCCTGGCAGGCTCCTTCGAACTGCCAGCCCCACGTCCATCCCGCGCGCATCCGGTCGACCACGACGGCCGCTCCCCTCTGAATCGCCCTTCAGTACGTCTTTCGTAACTGAACGTCGCGGGGATTCCGAAGGTTCGTTCGGGAGGCGAATCCGACAAGAACGTCACAGGTGGGGAGCCGTCTCAGGCGGAGGGCGCCGACCCGGGATCGGGGGCCGGGGGCTCGGGCTCGACCCGCAGGATCAGGCCGTCAACGCCCCGAACGCGGACCCTCGTGCCGGCCGGGATCGGCCCGTTCGCGCTCCGGCCCCGCCACAGGGTGCCCTTCACGAAGACGGGGCCATCGGGCTTGAGCTCACCCCGCGCCTCGCCCACCAGGCCGACGAGCCCGCGCTGGGTCGAGGTCAGGCGCTCCCGGGACTGGACCGCCACGGTCAGGCCGAACCCCCAGAACAGGAACGCGGCCACGGCGAAGGACCAGATGAGCCACGGCGAGACGTCGATAGCGTCGGCGACCCCGCCGAACAGCAGGAACGAGCCGGCGACGAACCCGAGCATCCCGAGCCCCGTCAGCGGCCCGAGCCGCCGGAGGCGGACGTCCAGCGTGAGGAGCCCGATCCCGGCGAGCAGCATCCCGAGCCCGAGCCAGGAGAACGGCACTACCGTGAGCCCGTAGACGGCCAGCGCGACCATGCCCGCCCCGGCGAACCCCGCGAAGCCGAAGCCCGGCTGCGTGGTCTCGAACGCGAGGCCCGCCAGTCCGAGCACGAGCAGCACGTAGATCCATGTGGGCGAGGCGGCTGCATGCAGGACGCGGTCGATCGGGCCCAGGTCGACGAACTTGACCTCGACCGGCCGCTCGGACGACGTGATGGCGATCTTCGTCTGCAGCGTGACCTCGCCCCGAGCGGTCCCGACGGTCAGACCGTCGAGGTCACCCAGGAGGTCGGTGATCGAGGCCGCCGCCACGCTCGCGATGTTGCCGTCGATCGCGGCTGCGGCGGGGACCGGGCGTTCGGGGAAGGCCACGGGCGTCTCCCGGCCGCGTTCGGTCACCCACCCGGTGGCGAGGGCCTCCACGTCCGCGGTCGAGATCCGAGCGTCCCCCCCTGCGAGATCGAGCGGCTCGAACGGGCCCACGCCGACCCCCGGCGCCACCGCCCCCAGGCTCGCCGCATACAGGAACAGCAGGCCCGCCCCCTGAGCCTTGGCCGGCGACGGACCGACCCACACGATCACCGGGACCGTCGCGTCGTGCAGGCGTTGGGCGAGGGCGACGGCGTCCTGGTCGAGCGTGCCCGCGCTGTCGAGCTGCACGACGAGCGTGGACCCCGCATCCTCCGCGTCCGCGATCGCGCCCTCCAGGTAAGAGGACAACGTCCGGTCGATCGAACCATCGACCTTGGCGACCAGGACCGAGGGCCTCTCCTGCGCGAACGCCGTCGTCCAGACCACCCACACCAGGGCGCTGAACAGGACGAACGGGGCGGCGCGGCGCATGGGTGGCGTCCATCGTACCCGGGGGTGAACGGCTATCCTTTGGCCCTCCCATGCAGGCTCCTCCGAGGCATCGCCCCAGGCCAAAGCCCCCGACACCGGCCCCCGACGAGACCGTTCGGGTCCCCGACCTGCGCCCCGGACGCGTCATCGCGCCGTTGGTCCCGCTCGTCCTGGTGCTCGTACTGGCGGGGTTCGCGGCGGTCGTCGCGCTCACCCTGCTGCCGATCTTCGGGGCGGCGGGCGCCGGCGTGAACGCGTTCCGGGACCGGCTGGACGCCGCGGGCGTCGGCCGGGCTCGGATCCCGACGCTGCCGCAGAGCTCGACGATCTACGCCTCAGATGGCTCGGTCCTGGCCGAGATCTTCCTGGACGAGAACCGCCGGTACGTCCGGATCGGCAAGATCGCCGACGAAGCGCAGGACGCCGTCGTGGCGATCGAGGACGACTCCTTCTACGACCACGGCGCGCTGAACTTCCCCTCGTTGATCCGCGCCGCGATCACGAACCTGGTGGCGGGGGACATCGAGCAGGGCGGCTCGACGCTGACCCAGCAGCTGGTGAAGAACGTGCTGATCGATTCGCCGGATCAGACCTTCGCTCGCAAGTTCCAGGAGGCGGCGCTCGCGATCCGCGTCGAGCGCAAGTACACCAAGGACAAGATCCTCGAGCTGTACATGAACGAGGCGTACTTCGGGAACGGCGCGTACGGGATCGAGACCGCGGCCGAGACCTACTTCCACACCACCGCCAAGAGGCTCACGCTTCGCCAGGCGGCGTTGCTGGCCGGCATCGTCCGTGCACCCGGCGCGTACGACCCCGTGGTGCATCCCCAGGCGGCCCGCGCCCGGCGCGACGAAGTGATCGACAAGATGCTGGGGCTCGGGTGGATCGACCCGGCGGCCGCAGCCACCGCAAAGGCCAAGCCGCTCGGCATCGCGAACGACGTCGGCGTCTTCAAGCAGAAGGTCGAGCCGTTCTTCGTGTACTACATCCGCAACCTGATCCTGGACAACGAGAACGGCGAGTTCGACGCGCTGGGGACGCGGCGGATCGCGCGCGTACACACGCTGTACCAGGGCGGCCTCAAGATCTACACCTCGCTCGACCCGAAGTGGCAGGACTACGGAGTGGACGCGATCAACGCGAGCCCGTACATCCACCCGGAGCGGAAGACCCCCGATGCCTCGCTCGTCTCGGTCCGCGCGACCGACGGGGCGATCAAGGCGATGGTCTCGGGCAAGAACTACAAGCGCGACCAGTACGACCTCGTCTGGCACGGAACGAGGCAGACGGGCTCGGCCTTCAAGCCGTTCACGCTGGTGGCCGCGTTCGAGCACGGCTTCCCGCAGGGCAAGGTGTATTCGTCCAAGTCCCCGCTGTGCAACCTCGCGGGCTGGATCAGCGCGAGCGGTTGCGTGAGCAACGCCGAGGGCGCCGGCGACGGCGGGTACCTCGACCTGTGGGGCGCGACGCAGGACTCGGTGAACGTGGTGTTCGCCCAGCTCGCGCTCGACGTCGGGCCCGAGAACATCGTGGACGCGGCCCACCGCATGGGCATCACGGTCGGACTCGACCCGGTGCCGTCGATCACGCTCGGCGTCGAGGAGGTCCCCACGATGGACATGGCCTCGGCCTACGCGACCCTCGCCAACGATGGCAAGCACTGCGAGCCGTGGGCCGTGCGCAAGATCGAGTTCGCCTCGTTGGCGCAGGACGCGGGCGACGTGCCGGGCAAGAACGCCGATAAGCCGGACCGTGTGCTGTACCAGCACCACGCGAATTGCAAGCAGGTGATCAAGCCCGAGATCGCGCACCTGGTGACCGCGATGCTGGAGCGCGTCGTGTGCTGCGGCACCGGAACCGCCGCGCAGATCCCCGGCCGTCCGGTCGCGGGCAAGACCGGGACGGCGCAGGACTACACGAACGTCTACTTCGCCGGCTACACGCCCCAGGTCGCGACCGCTGTGTGGGTCGGGTTCCCCGACGCGCAGCGGCCGATGGACTCGTTCTACGGAAGCTCGGTGTTCGGTGGAACCGTGGCCGCCCCCATCTGGCAGGACTTCATGGTGCGCGCGATGCAGGGCTTCCCGGTCCAGGGGTTCGAGGCGCCGCCGGCGCCGGAGAGCGGGACGGTGCCCGGCGTGGTGGGCCTGCCGATCGACCAGGCCGAGCACGTCCTGGCGAAGGCCAACTTCACGCCGATCCAGGAGGAGGTCCAGTCCTTCGAGCCGGAGGGGACCGTCCTGACGCAGTCGCCCGGGGCCGGCGCGCGCATCCGGCTGGGGAGCGCGGTGACGCTGGGCGTGAGCAACGGCAAGGGCGAGCCGATCACGGTTCCCCGGGTCGTGGGCATGTCCGAGGCGCAGGCGGTGCACGCGCTCGAGCAGCGCGGGCTGGAGGTCCGGGTGCACCACGCGGTCGTCCAGGAGGCGTCCCGCGACGGCATCGTGATCGCCCAGTCCCCGATCGGGAACGGCCAGAAGGTGGTCGAAGCGGGCACCGTGGTGACGATCACGGTCGGGACGTTCGAGGGCGGCGGGGGCAACGATGGCGGCGGCGGCCCAGGCAACGGGACTAGCAACGGGACCGGGAACGGGGGCGGGAACGGGGGCGGGAGCGGCCACGGGAACGGCGGTGGCGGCGGCGAGGCCGACCGCCGCCGGCTCGCCTGACGCGGTCCGGGCGGTCAGGACCCTGAGAGCCGCTCCCTCACCTTGGCCTGGACGATGGACCCGTCGGCCCTGCCCTTGGCGGTGGCCATCACGGCGCCCATGACCTTGCCCATGTCGGCCATCGACGTCGCGCCGGTCGAGGAGATCGCCCCGTCGATCAGGGCATCGACCTCGGCGTCGGAGAGCTGTTCGGGGGCGAAGGGCTGCAGGACCTCGCGCTCGGCGCGCTCCTTGTCCGCGAGCTCCGTCCTACCGGCCGAATCGAACGCCTCGATCGATTCGGCGCGGCGCTTGACCTCTTTGGCCGCGACCTCGCGCACCTCGTCGTCGTCGAGGTCGTGCAGAACCTCCTTCTCGCGATTGGTGATCGCCGCCGAGAGCATGCGCAGCGCGCCGAGCCGAACCTTGTCGCCGGCGCGCATCGCGGCCGTCATCTGCTCGCGCACCTGCGCCTTCAGCGTGGATTCGCCCACGGAGACTCCCCTCCCGTGCTGATCGGCGTCCTGATCGGCGTGGCCGCGGTAGCCGCCGGCTGCGTGCTGTACGGCGTCGTCGTCGAGCGCCGGTGGTACCGGCTGGTGCGTCGGGGCCTGGCCATCCTACCGGCCGATGGTCCGCGCACGCTGTCGATCCTGCACCTGTCGGACCTGCACTTCGTGCGCGACGAACGCCGCAAGGCGACGTTCGTCGCGCAGCTACCGGCTGCCGATGTGACCATCGTGACCGGCGACCTCCTGGCCGAACCGGAGGCAGTCGAGACCGCGGTGGCGGCGATCCGTCCGGCGATGGGACGGCTCGCCTCCTGGTTCGTCCTGGGATCCAACGACTACTTCGTCCCTCGCCCGCTCAACCCGTTCTGGTACTTCGTCCCGAACGCGCGCCGTCGCCCACGGCGGGCGCAGCGGGGACGCGCGAACGAACTGCGCGCCCAACTCGAGGCCGACGGCTGGCAGGACCTGACGAACCTGCGAGAGGAGCGCGACCTGGACGGACTCGCGGTCGAGCTACTCGGGCTGGACGACACGCACATCGCTCGTCAGGACCTGCGCCTGGTGCCCAGGACCGAGCCCGAACGGTTCGGGATCGCGGTGATGCACTCACCGGACTCGATCCCGGAGGCCGCCGCGTGCGGCTACCCGCTCGTGGTGGCGGGACATACCCACGGCGGCCAGGTGCGTCTGCCGCTGGTCGGCGCCCTGGTCACGAACTCGCAGCTGCCGCGCCGCCTGGCCTCCGGCATGTTCCGGATGGGCGGCTCGCTCGTGCACGTCTCACCGGGACTGGGCACGAGCAAGTACGCGCCGTTCCGGTTCCTGTGCCGGCCCGAGGCGACCCTGCTCGAGCTGCGCGGGGCTCCCGGGACCGGGAGCCCCGCGCAGCCGAACGCTCAGCCGCAGTAGTAGCAGTAGTTCTCCGTGTCGATCCCGTGCCACGGCGGGACGATCACGCGCCGGTGCCCGGGCTTGCCGCGCAAGCGGATCAGGCGGTCCTCGATGTTGTTGTCCGAGTTACCCTCCAGGATGTGGCCCGTCGGGTTCACCTGCGTGCGGATGTAGTACGTGCCGTTCGGGACATCGGTGATGTCGAACGCGCCGAAGTTCACGCCCTGCCCGTAGGTGTCCCCCCATCCGACCGGCAGCGACTCCCGGAGCCACATGGCTCCCGGCTGGCCGTAACCGCACGAGGAGTACACGTCCTGCGGCAGCTGGCCCCAGTTGGCATTGGGGACGCTGAGGTCGATGGCGTCGGTGGGCGCGAGACACCATGACTGCTTGTCGCTGACCTGGAGGAGGGTCCTGCTGGCGTCCAGGAGCGAGTACTGCGTGAACTGATCGAAGTGCCAATGGTTGTGCCGGCCGGCGTGATAGTGCAGTTGATCGATCAAAGCGCGACCGACCGGATCGCCGTCGCTGAGGAAGTATTGGTACGCGTCCATCTCGGCTTCCTCACCCGTCCGGAACCCGTCGATCACCAGCGCCCCCGGCCCGGCGTTCCATTCCGTCGCGTTGAAGGACAGATAGTCGTGACGGCCTCGATGCTGGGTCGACATGCTCCAGCCGGGCAGCGCGACGAGGTCCGGGAGCGTCTCGGGAGGTGGGTCGGTCACGATCGGCGTGCTGGCGAACGGCTCGCCTTTCGACTCCGTGGGAGCCTTCGCTCTCGCGGTTGAGGCGGCTCCGCGATCGACGATCCTGACCTTGACGTCGGCGGAAGCGTCCTCCGGTGGGATCGACAGCAGATCCACCCAGGCATCCGTGATCTCGATGTGGATCGTGTAATGGTTCCGCGGGGCCTTCCAGGACAGCTGGCCGCCGCCGTAGTAGTAGCCGCCTCCGATCATCGGCGTCGCCCAGCCGAGATCGATGCCCCACACGGACCCGCGCGTGAACGGAGCGAAGCTCGCCCCGCACTCGGCCGGATACGTGGGCACGAGCGGACCGTCGTCGAGCAGCCGAGCACGCGAATAGGCGTTCGGGCAGAAGGAGCTCGTCCCGGAGTCGACGACGTTCCCACCGGGACCGAGGACCTCGTAATGCGTGAAGTCCTTCAGGCCCGACCAGCCGTCGAGGGTGTCCTCAGAAAAGGTCCGAAGGACCGCGTCGGTGTCGGCATCGACCTGCTTCGCGGTGACCGGCGTGTCGTAGTCCGGGCGGTTGACGATGAGCTTGAAGTCCCCCCCGACGGGGGTGACGTATGCCCCCGGATCGACGCTGATGAAATCCCTGCGGTTGCGCTCGGCGGTCACGTTGTGCGTCGAGACGAACATACGGATCGTCGACTCGCCGGCGGCGCCGGCCGGCGATGCGAACAGCGCCGCGAGCAAGACGAACGCGACGGCGATAGGAACGAGCGGGCGTCGACGTCCTGCGGACATGGGTGCCTCCTTGTCGGCCATGGTCGGAGCATCCTATGCCCGCGTAGACGTTTTGGAGCCCTGTTCGGTTCCGTTCTTCCGGTTCAGCCGGCGGCCACGGCGCGCTCGAACGCGGCCTCGTAGCCGGCCACCATGGCCTGCTTGGAGAACAACCGGTCCACGCGGTCGCGGCAGGCCCGGGGGTCGATCTCGGACAGGCGCTTCAGGCGTTCGGCGGCCTGGTTCGCGTAGTCCTCGACCTCCACGATCCAGCCCGTGACGCCTTCCTGGACCACTTCGGGCACCGAGCCCCTGGGCGTCGCGATCACGGGGGTGCCGCACGCCATCGCCTCGGTCATGACGAGCCCGAAGGGCTCGTCCCAGTCGATCGGGAACAGGACGGCCTTGGCCCGGCGGAGCAGGTCGACCTTCTCCTGCAGGGTGATCTCACCCAGGACCTCGAACTCGTCGGGGATCATCGGCTGGATGTTCCGCTCCCACTCCTCCTGCTCGGTGGGGTGGGCGATCTTGACCGCCGAGACCAGACGCTCCCCCGCGGCCACCGCCGCCTCGATCGCGCGGCGCCAGCCCTTCTCCGGTGCGGCGCGCCCCAGGAACAGGACGAAGTCCTCCTTGTCCTGCCCGAGCTCGTACAGCCCCATGTCGATCCCGTTGTAGACGACGCCCCCGTACCGCAGGGTCTCGTTGAACCGCTTCTGCGCCTGGCTGATCGCGACGAACCAGATCCGGTCGGCCACGAAGGAGTACAGGCGCTCCATCTCGGGCACGAACGAGCCGTGCAGCGTGTGGACGGTGGGAACGCCGGTCTCCACCGCGCCCGCGAGCGTCGAGAACGGCGCGTGCACGTGCAGGACGTCGAAGCGGTCGCGCGCGTCGCGCAGGCTGAACAACGTGTGGGTCGTGTCCAGGATGATGTCGTTGATGCGGTCCGAGCCCGGCGCCTGCTCGAACACGTACTCCAGGCTTGCCTTCGTGCTCGAGTCCCCGGTCGCGAACAGCGTCACCTCGTGCCCGGCCTCGGCGAGCCCGTCGGCGAGCAACGCGACCACCCATTCGATCCCGCCGTAGCCCTTGGGCGGGACCGCGATCCAGGGCGGGCAGATCTCGGCGATCCTCATCCGGGCCTCCAGGTTCGCGTGCGTGCGGCCGATACCCCTCCCGATGCTACAGACGGGCCGCCGCAGACCCCGAGCCGATACACTTTCCCGCTACGGGACGTGGCGCAGTTTGGTAGCGCGCAGCGTTCGGGACGCTGAGGTCGCGGGTTCAAATCCCGCCGTCCCGACCAGGTTGACAAAGGTTGCGGGGACGTTTGACGCCCCCATAGGCTGACGGTATCTTGCACCGCGGGCTGTCTTAGGACAGCCCGTTTTGATGCCCGGAGGGTGATGACCGGAAAGCAAACGCACTTCGCCGCACGGCTGACGATCGCCGTGCTGGTCGCCGCCTCGGCGACCATCGGTGCGGCCTCCCTTTCCTCCGCGGCACCCAGTCGGGAAGAGGTCCAGCGCGCTCAAGCGCAACTCGACACCCTGAACCGGCAGCTCGACCTCATGGTCGAGCAGTACAACCAGGCACAGATCCGGCTCCAGGAGGTCCAGGCCAGGCTCGCCGACGTGCGTGCCCAGGCCGACCGCGCGAGGGCCACCGCCGACCGGGCGATGGCCAGCCTGAACGCCAACGCCGGTCGCGCCTACCGGGGCGTGGGCTCGCAGATCGCCTCCCTGTTCGAGTCCTCCTCGATCGCGGACTTCTCCGACCGGCTGGAGTTCATCGGCAGCATCGCCCAGTCCCAGTCCGACCTGGCCGTCAAGGCGGAGACGGCGCGGCAACAGGCGGCGTGGTCGGCCCAGGAGCTGGCCGCCACCGCCGACGAACGCCAGGCGATCGTGCAGTCGATCGCCACCAAGAAGGGCGCGATCGAGCAGCGCGTCTCGCAGGCACGGAGCCTGTACGAGACGCTGAACCGCAAGTACCACGAGGCGCTGCAGGCGGCGGCCGCTGCGGCGGCGGTGAGCAGCGGCTCCAGCGGGTCCACCACCTCCGGCGGCGGCCCCATCCCGCCCCCGCCCGGAGTAAGCGGCAGCGTCGGGGCGGTGCTCCAGGCGGCGTACTCGGTGATCGGCACGCCGTATCAGTTCGGGGGCGCGAGCCCGGAGACCGGGTTCGACTGCTCGGGGTTCACGATGTGGGCATGGGCGCACGCGGGCGTGTACCTTCCCCACTCCTCCGCCGGCCAGTACGCGTCGCTGCCGCACGTGGCGCGTGAGGACCTGCAGCCCGGCGACCTCGTGTTCTTCTACAGCCCGATCTCGCACGTCGGGATGTACGTCGGCGGCGGCCGGATGATCCACTCGCCGCACACGGGCAGCGTCGTCTCGGTCGTGCCGATCTACTGGGACAGCTTCGCGGGCGCCGCCCGCCCGGGCTGATCGCTCAGGACGCGCCGGCGTCCAGGTCCGCCAGTCTCGTCTCGGCCTGCTGAACCAGACCCTCGTTCCCGATCTCGCGCGCGGCGTCGCGAGCCTGCACGAGCAGGTCCCGCGCCTGCTGCGTGCGCAGCCCGGCGTTGTCCTCGTGCGCGTACTTCAACCGCTCGTCGGCCTTGATGATCAGCTCGAAGATCTCGTTCGGCTCCATCACCCGTGCGCCTCCATCATGTGCATCGGCTTGGCGTCCAGCGCCTCCAGGTACATCCGGATCCCGATCGCGGCCGCGGCGCCCTCGCCGACGGCGGAGGCGAGCTGCTTGGTCGAACCCGACCGCACGTCGCCCGCCGCGAACACACCCGGCATGCTCGTCTGCAGCCCCATGTCGGTCACGAGGAGCCCCCGATCGTCCAGGTCGACCGAGCCCTTCACGAAGTCGGTGTTGGGGTCCAGGCCGATGAAGACGAAGGCGCCGGCCGGGTGGATCTCCTCGAGCTCGCCGCTCTCGCGGTTCCTCAGGACGATCGCGCCGAGCTTGCCGCTCCCGTCGTCCTTCGGCTTGAACTCGGCCACCTCGCGGTTGAGCAGCACGGGCATCTCGGCGGTCGCCGCGACCTTGTCCTGCAGGAGCTTGTTGGCGGTCAGACGGTCGCCCCGCTGCACGATCGTCACCTTCTCGACGAACTGCGTGAGGAACAGCCCCTCCTCGAGCCCGCTGTTGCCGCCGCCGAGCACCACGAGCTCGCTCGCTCCCTTGTAGAAGGGGCCGTCACACGTCGCGCAGAAGTGGATGCCGGCGCCGATCAGGTCGTCCTCGCCCGGCGCGCCCGTCCGCCGGTACGACGAACCGGTCGCGATCAACGCGGCCCGGGCGTGGTAGTGGTCGCCGGTCGCGGTCTCGACGTCGACCTCCTCGCCGTCGGTCGAGATCGCGGTGACCGAGACGGCCTGCAGCATCTCGACGCCGTACCGCTGTGCCTGCAGCACGATGCGGTCGGCGAGCTCGGCGCCGCCGATCCCGTCGGGGAAGCCCGGGTAGTTGTCCAGGCGCTCGGTCACGCCCGCCTGCCCGCCCAGGCCCTTGCTGTCGATCACCAGCGTCTGAAGGTTCTCACGCGCGGCGTAGATCGAGGTCGTCAGGCCGGCCGGGCCGCCGCCCACGACGATCAGGTCGTAGACGTGCATCATCGCCATCCGTTCGAGCCCGATCTTCTCGGCCAGCTCCTCGTTCGTGGGTTCGGACAGGTGGGAACCGTCCGAGAAGATGATCGTCGGGATGATGTTGTTGCCGTCGTTGCGCTCCTGGACGATCCGGACGCCGTCGGGATCGGACTCGATGTCGTGCCACTCGAACGAGATGCGCTGGTCGCCGAGGAACCGTTTCGCGCGGCGGCAATCGGGACACCAGCTCGCGCCGTAGACGCGGATCACCTCGTCCATGGTGGCTCCCCTCCTCGACCGGTCGGGCGCTTCGAAGCAAGCGTGACACCTCGGGTCGGATAACGTCGAGCGCCCAGGAGCCGCGCTGGGGCAGACTACGCCCGTGCCGAACGACGTCCTGTTGGCCCCGTCGATCCTCGCGGCCGACTTCGCCGTGCTCGCCGAGGAGATCGCCGCGGTCCGCGCCGAGTCCGACTGGCTGCACGTCGACCTGATGGACGGCCACTTCGTGCCGAACCTCTCGATCGGACCGCCGGTCGTGGCCTCGATCCGAAAGCACACCGACCTGTTCCTGGACTGCCACCTGATGGTCACCGACCCCGGGATGTGGCTCGAGCCGCTCGCGGAGGCCGGCGCCGACCTGTGCAGCGTGCACGTGGAGCTCGGCGACCCGAGGTGGCTGTTGACCCGGATCCACGAGCTCGGCATGCAGGCCGGGATCGTGATCGACGGGCCGACCGCTTTCGAGGCCGTCGAGCCCTACCTGGACGAGCGGATCGACCTGCTGCTGGTCATGACGATCAAGGCCGGGTTCGGCGGGCAGGCGTTCGTCCCCGAGCACCTGTCGAAGGTCTCGCGCGCGGCCGAGATCCGCCAGGCGCGCGACCTCCCGTTCCGGATCCAGGTGGACGGTGGCATCGGGCCCGAGACGGCCGGGCCGTCCGTCGCCGCGGGGGCGGACGTGCTGGTCGCGGGAAGCGCGATCTTCCGGGCGCCCGATCCGCTGGCGGCGGCCCGGGCGATCCGCGCCGCCGCCGGCCACGGCTGACAGAGATCAAGACCCCTCACGCCGAGACCGGCTACCGTTAGCTCCCGGGTCCGCCGGGTCGAAAGGAGCCACGGGATGGATCCCCTGCACGAACTCTCGGCCGCCGGTCAGAGCCCCTGGCTGGACTTCGTCCGTCGAACGCTCATCACCAGCGGCGAGCTCCAGCGCCTGATCGACGACGGCATCACCGGCGTTACCTCCAACCCGAGCATTTTCGGGAAAGCGATCGGCGGCTCGACCGACTACGACGAGGAGATCTCTCGGATCGCGGGCGACGGCGCCGGGCTCGAACCGCTCACCATCTTCGAGGAGCTCGCGATCGTCGACATCCAGATGGCCGCCGACACGCTCCGACCCGTCTACGACGCGGCCAAGGGCGCAGACGGGTTCGTGAGCTTCGAGGTCGAGCCCCGGCTGGCGCGCGACCCGGCCGGCACGATCGAGGCCGCCCGCCGCCTGTGGGCGCGCATCGACCGCCCGAACGTCCTCATCAAGATCCCGGGGACCACCGAAGGGCTGCAGGCGATCGAGCAGTCGATCGCGGACGGCATCAACGTGAACGTCACGCTCCTGTTCGCGGTCGAGGCCTACGC
>Ga0114129_10007390_pt1 | contig 15638 bp, 12 predicted proteins | sample RhiMetdeltSRZDD1_FD_80071 | JGI IMG/M metagenome (GOLD analysis project Ga0114129, IMG submission 80071) | Populus rhizosphere microbial communities from Tennessee, USA - Rhizosphere MetaG P. deltoides SRZDD1 (version 2) (version 2) | ecosystem: Host-associated > Plants > Roots > Rhizosphere >... | reverse complement strand
TTCAGTTTGGGGAAAGATCTCTCACTTTGTTCGAGATGACACATGGCTTATGTAGTTGTCATTCCGAGCAAAGCGAGGAATCTTTCTCGATTTTAAGAGTCATGGTGAATTGAAAATGAACCAACCACTACTGTCAGGTTGACGCCTCGCGCGGCGAGGCGATAAATTGCGCGATGACCGGTGCTCAGCGTTTATCGTCCAGATAACCAAAGTAGGCTATGACAGTCAATTACGCGGACACAGCGGTTGCTCAAAGATCCATCGCCGGCACGGGACGCCGTACAATAAGGTTGGCTCTGTTTGGGCTTGCCCTCTTGGTTTTGTTCTGGCTGATTGTCTTGCCTTTATTGATGGTGGTCATGGTGAGCTTTCGTTCCGGCTCGCCTTTGGAGCTAGGTCCTTTCACAGTAGCGAACTACGTTTTGACTTATAGTTATCCTCTGACCTACAAAACGCTGCTCAACTCGCTTATTTATGCCGGTGCCAGCGTGGTTATCGTCATGAGCGTTGCGATCATGTTTGCTTGGCTCCTCGAGCGGACCGACATGCCTTTTCGCAGTTTGGCGTGGGCGCTCATGCTTTTACCGATCGGTATACCCTCCTTTCTTCTTACCATGAGCTGGATTCTTCTGTTAAACCCCAGGGTAGGGGTATTGAACTTGGCCTTGAGGCCGTTGTTGGGCTTTTTCGGCGTTGTATTGGAGTCGGGTCCGATCAACATTTACTCCTTGGGCGGCATGATTTTCGTGAACAGCATCACCGGACTGACGACCGCCTTTCTGCTAGTGGTGGGGGCGTTTCGACTAATCAATCAGGAGATCGAGGATGCTGCCCATGTCTCGGGAGCCAGCAAGAGGACTACTCTCTGGAAGGTTACCCTTCCCGTGCTTATGCCCGCGCTTACGGTTGCAACCCTTTACAAGTTCGCCGGTGACCTGAACGATATGGACATTCCCCTGTTGCTCGGTTTGCAGAAACAGATCTACGTTCTCCCGACGCTCATCTTTTTCAGCGCATTTTATAGCACGCCCATCGAATGGGGCCTCGCGACCGCTCTCTCTTCGCCGTTTATCATAATCGCCATCACTCTTTCTTATGCCTACTTTCACTTCATCATAAAGCAAGCCGAGCGACAGAAGTACGTCACGGTAAGCGGCAAGGCGGCGCAGACGCGTAGGATTCAACTGGGAAAGTGGCGCTACCCAGCATTCGGGTTTTTTCTACTTTATTTTATTCTTAGCACCGCGCTACCCTTGCTGATCCTTCTGTGGGCTTCCTTTCTCCCCAGTTACCGGCCGCCTTCTTGGGAGGCTTTGAACTTTCTTACCTTTAGGAAGTATTGGGAAATTGCGCAGTGGCCCAACATCGAAAGGGTCTTGGTCAACACGCTTATTCTTGGCGGTACGACGGCGATCCTTGCGATGGTCGTAGCTTTCTTTATTTCTTGGGTCGTCGTGCGATCGCGCGTTCCAGGGCGGTTCTTGCTGGATGCGGCGATTTTTGTCCCGCACGTTTTGCCAGGCTCACTCGTTGCTCTTGGACTGGTGTTCACTTATCTCCACCCAGCATTCCGCTGGCTCCCTTTCTACGGGAGTATCTGGATCATGGTGGCAGGCCTGCTCGTGACTTACCTTCCGTTCTCAACCAGACTTATGAATGGCGCATTGACTCAAATCCACAAAGAGCTGGAGGAAGCAGGGATCGTAAGCGGCGCGCGCCGGCTCACCGTTTTGATAAGAATCACACTGCCGTTAATTTTGCCTCCTTTCATTATGGGCTTCATATGGGTCGCGTCGCATGCCTTTCGCAGTTTGACGGTTCCACTCATGCTCAGCACGTCAGAGACTCAGACCATCAGCGTGCTTTTGTTCTTTTTATGGGATAGGAATGCAGATTTCTCCGGCGCTGCGGCTTTGGGCATGCTGCTGATCGTTGCGGTAAGCCTCTTGACTCTTCTGTCCCGTCGGTTTGTCGAGGAGGCCTTTAGCGGTCGCCAACGAAGTTAATGATGGCGCGTGCACAATATTCGATAGCGCAGCGAGAACGCAAATCGCAGGAAGCCGGCCGACACTACTCAAAACAGGAGGATCAACAACATGAGAGTTGTCACACGACGGTTGACAAAAGAAGAAGATGGATTGCCAGGCTACATAGCCCATCCCATCCGGCAGGAGCGGGGACCGGGCTTATTAATGATCCAGTCGTCGGGCACAACCGGATATCTTAGAATCGAAGCCTACAAGTTTGCCAAGCTGGGCTACTGCACGATCATGCCGGATCTTTACAATATGTTGGGTTTCGCGGAACTGTCAGGCACTCTCGCGGGCAAAGAGGAAGTTCAAGAGGTGAGGACAGATGAAGAATTTGTGCGCGCCATCGATGTGGGATGGCGCTATCTGGCCAATCGGCCGGATGTTGATCCGGCGCGCGTGGGAGTGATCGGATACTGCATGGGAGGTCGTATCGGCGTGCATTTTGTCGCCGCAACTCCCGCCGTTAAGGCATTTGTGGCTTATTACGCTTCCATTAAGGAAGAGCCGCCAAGCAAGCTTCGGCCGCGTCATCCCTGCGATGCCGCGCGTGATATCCAATGCCCCTCCTCCATTATCTATGGCGGGCGCGACCACATTAGCACCCTGCCGCTGCAGCAGAAAATAATGGCAAGCTTTCTGGCAAACGGCCAGTCTTTGGAGTGGCATCTATTTCCATACGGCAACCACGGGTTTGCCTCGCCGGAATCGGGCGGGGGTTATCAGCCCGAACTTGCAGAACGGGTATGGCCACTTGTTACTGACTTTCTTGATCGGGAGCTAGGGCTTGACACCGAGAAGCAAGCTAAAAGCAGCAATAGAAAATAGTTTCGATGGGCTGGCGATTTCCGACATGGAAGTCTGATGAACGCCGGCGGTCCGGCGCCAGAAAGAGAGGAGATCCATGGCTAGAGGTAAAAGGTTCGTTTTGCCGGTGATTGTAGGGATGTTATGGGCGTTAGCCGTTCCCGGCCCGCAAGCTGTGGGTCAGACGAAAAAGGAATCCGTAACGCTGACTAAGGCGCAGATTTTAGAAGGCGCAAAAAAAGAAGCCAAACTAACTGTGTCCCCGGCATTCGATGAAAAATCCATCCCGATCATGGTAAAGGCGTTCGAGAAAAAATATCCTTTCATCAAGGTGAGCTGGACGTCCGCAGACGGCATTCCCGCTTACCAGCGGCAGCTTTTTGAACTTTCTGCGGGCCGCGCCAATCTGGACATCTTCAGCACTAACATTGCCTTCTGGAGCGAATACTTTAAGCAGAACGTGGTGAAGAACGTTGACTTCAAGGGTATGGCTCAGGGAGGTCACTTGAATATCCCGCTTGAAATGATCGACGATTCAGGAATGGTGGTTTGGTTGGGTTCCTACACCGGCGTATTAGTCTACAACACGAAGCTTGTTACTCCCGAAAAGACACCCAAGAGTTGGGAAGCCTGTCTGGATCCGTATTTTAACGGCAAATTTAGCGTGGACACAAAACCCAACGTCTTAGCTTGGCTCACGCCGGCTTGGGGAGCGGAGAAACTTCTGGGCTTTGCGCGGAAGATCAAAGAGAACAATCCAATTTGGAGCAGGGGCAACACACGCAATCTTACGATGCTGACTTCCGGTGAAATCTCCCTGAATTGCGGCAATTACGTCCACTCGACCCAGCGAGCCTTGAATCAAGATCCAAACCTCAAAATGGTTGTCCCGGATCCCTTCCCGGTATCTTTCCATGAACCGGAGGCGATCTACGCCGGCGCAAAGAATATTCACTCAGCGCTGCTCTGGATCGAGTTCCTCGCTTCGAAAGAAGGTCAGCAAGTCGCCGAATCGCTTGAACCGGGAAGAGGTTCCTTTCTCGTCGAAGGGACACTGACTAACAAACTGATGAAGGGAGCGAAGGTGTCTCTCTGCGGAGACGAGTGCCGCGGCACCGAAGACAAACTAATGCAGCGCATCGCAACTGAGGCTTGGGGATTCCCGAAAGTTGGTTACGAGCCCAAGAAATGACGGAGGCACATCCAAGGAAGGTGCCGCGAGTTCATTTTTGTTCCCGCGCCGCGACGATTTCCTTTGCTAGCTTGAGCACGGGAGTCATGTCGGTAAACTCATGGCGTGCCACATCCAAATATTTTCTTCCTTCGACCAAGCGGTTTTCCGCGGCAAGCATTTCCTTAGGAATATCCATCCGGCGTGAGTTCGGCGGGAGCTCGCCGTAAAGATCATTGGACTTTTGCATGGCGGTCTGCCCCTTGCGCGAGAGAAACCAATTGATAAAAACCCGCGCTGCATTGGGATTGGGGCTGCCCTTGATGAGACCCAGCGAACCGCCGCCAGTGCTAAGCGGTTGCCCCTCTTTCCAGTCCCCGGTTTCAAAATCGTCCACCGGCAACCCTTGGCCGGAGGCCTTTTCGATTTGCCTGCAGCCGTGGCAGATGGCAAATTTGCCCACTGCCAGCCAATCGGTGATCGTGCGCCGGTCGCCGAAAGTCACGTCCATGGCGCCGAAGGCGCGCCGGATAAACTCCGGACCAAGTTCGGGATGATAATAATAAAATTGCAAATGGGCGCTCAGTCCCGTCTCGGTGGGTCGCTGTGAGGTGATTTTTCCTTTCCACTTTGGATTCGTCAGGTCCCAATAGGATTTAAACTCTTTCGCGTTGACGAGAGTGGAATTGAATGACAGGCCGCGAGAGCCAGGCAGGGCGACGTAGACAAAGATGAATTGATTTTCTTTGTCCGTGAAAACATAGCTGCCGCCGTACCATTTAGACTCATCGAGCACTTCAGGAAGGATGAAGGCCGATTTGATCGAGTCGAGAATCTTGCCGCGGTAAAGAAAATTATAATTCGAGTTGGGCCCGCCGCTGTATACGTCGGCAATCGTTTTGCCCGCCCGGACCTCCGCAACGATTCGGGTGGCGATCTGATCTCCGGTTCCGTTGACCGAGACGATCTTGATCTCGGGGTACTCCTTTTTGAATTCATCGAGCAGCGCCGCTTGCCCATAGCGGCCGACGTAGAGATTCAACCGCCCTTCTCTCTTGGCCGCTGCGACGGTTTGCTCCCAATCGCTTTTCCAGTCGGCGTTAAGTCCTAACGGGAAGGTCGGAATAAATAATATGCTCAGGATCGTAAGGACGAGCCAACGTCTCATCTCAGCAGCTCCTCGCGGCACTTTGCCGTGAATTGCCGAGTGTCCATTTTTGAGGTTCTCCAGGTTTCACTCCGAACATTTTGGCGTTACACGAATTTGTTTGCTCACCACGAAGAGCGCTCCCCCTCCTCCCTTCGATGGTGCTCAGGGCATGCTTTCCTCCCCCGCGTCACGGGGGAGGATGAAGTGGGGGTGGCTACCAATGCGCGACGCTCTGGTCGGCGATATCCTGCCAGCGGACATCTTTTGGGATAACGATGTCAGCGGAGCGCACATTGCGGTAGGTTTTCGGGTCCGTACCGGCGGGCGCGACGCCGCGCTCAAGATCGCGCAGGACATCGAGTAGAATGCGCCGGAAAGTGATAATGGCTTTGTCCGTTGTACCCAGATGCTCGCGGCTTCGATCGACAATCGGTCCCATGCTTTCCTGCACCGCCAGATCTTGAGTGTTGACTCCCTCGACGCCGGTATAAGTCTTTGTCCGCTGCACTTCGCGGTCGATCAGCCAGTCGTTTTGTCGCGTGCGATGACGCGTCGTCGTTTCACCGCCAGGCCCCCGGCCGGCGCTCGTCTCCTGCTTGGCGATGAAATCCGCCGTCAGCGGCTTGTCTTCATCGACAGCGAGCATCCAGTTGTAAACCATTGTCTGGTGGTCATCCATGGGCACCCACATATGGCCTTTCATGATCGGGATGGCTTCCCGGTTGCCGCTGCCTTTGCCTTTTCTGCGGACGATTTGTTGGGAGCGAAACTGATGGAACGGCAGAACGAACTGGTAAAGCCGCAAATAAGTGCCGATCTCGCCGATATCGCGTAGGCCGACATACCTGAAGCCGTAATTAGTTCGTTCCACTTCCAAGCGCGGCGCTCGGTCGATGCGGTGAAACGCGGAGAGATCGGCAAGATCATTGTTGTGGAGAAAAGAGCCATGGCAAGTATCGATGCCGCCTTCGACGCATTGCAAGTAATTGCAGTATTCATGGGTTTGAGAAACGAAGCGATGATTGTCCGGCGCTCGCGTCCACTCCATGCCGACGGGCTCGGGTTGCGTCGCGCGCGGGCCCATGTAAGCCCAGATCACCCCGCCCATTTCCGTGGTGGGATAGCACTTCAGCGAAACTTTTTCTTTGAAATTGTGTTCCGCCGGCTCGTTCGGCATATCTACGCAATGACCCTCGACATCGAATTTCCACCCGTGATAGACGCAACGTAGCCCGTTTTCTTCGTTACGGCCCAAGAACAGCGAAGCGCGCCGGTGTGGGCAGTACTCCTCGACCAGGCCTACCCGCCCTTGCGTATCGCGAAAAGCAACCAGATCTTCGCCGAGGAGTCTAACCCGTACCGGCGGACAATCAGGCTTCGCCAGCTGATTTGCCATCACAGCCGGCATCCAATAACGGCGCAAGGCTTCTCCCATCGGCGTTCCGGGTCCGACCCGAGTTACGAGCTCATTCTCTTCTCTAGTCAGCATCTCTATTCCCTCGCTTCCTTGGTGTGATTATTTGTCAATACCTGTGACGATCTTAGAAAAACTAGCTCCAACGGGCAAGCGTGACTGTGCCCGCATTTTTCCTGCCCGTGCGATTCATGTAGCTCAGCATGACCAAGGAGAACCTGCTCAAGCTATCCGCGGGAATAATCGTTGCGCGTTTGCCCCGAGGATTTTCCTCTTCGCGCTCTGGGTAAGCCCCGGCCGGTCGACCGCAGCCTGAGAGCCGTCCGGAAAGGCGACCCCTGTGTGAGGGTAATCGGTTGCGAATAGCCAGATGTCTTCGCCGAGCTCCTGGACACAGTGAGCGATGTAACGCTCCCCCGGATCGATCGAGTGAAACAGCCGTCCCTCAGCGAGAATGTCGGACGGCTTTCGCTTTAGATTGGGCGCCAGATTTGGCTTGGACGCATAGCTTTCGTCGAGACGCTCGATCAGCCATGGCATCCAGCCGGCGCCGGTTTCAAAAATTCCTGCGCGCAATTTAGAAAACCGCTCGAAAATGCCGCCGCCGATCAGCGCACTGAGCGCCGTCATCCCGCCCCAAGGCTGATAGACGGCGCGAATGATAAATCCCGCATGGTCGAGCTCGGTGGCGCCTGGTCCATTGGGCGAGCGCAATACGCCGCCATGGACCAGGATCGGCAGGTCGAGGTCCTGGGCGCGCTCAAAAAGCGGATGGAGCACGGGAGTGTCGAGCAGCTTTCCATCCGGACAAAGCGGCGGCACCAGCACTCCTGCCAGGTTTGAATCTTGCTCTGCCCAATAGGTGACTTCCTGAATGCTGGCGCGCATGTCGCGCATCGTCGCAATGGCCACCCAGCGCAACCGTCCGCTCGAGCCGGCGCAGTAATTACTCAAGTAGCGGTGATGAGCCCGATGGAGCGCGCCCTCGAATCCGACATCGCGCAAGATGCAGTAGCTGGCCGCGTGACTCGGAAAGATTACACTCGAATCGATCCCTGCCCGGTCCATATCGCTGAGTCTGAGCGCCGGCTCCCAGTTGACCTCGCGCGGGATCGCCGTCCGGCGCGTCAAGCGCGTCTCGGTCGGACGCTCGGCGCCGAAGGTGTCGTAGACGCCGAGCGGACGCCACTCATCGGAGGGTTCGATAATCGCCATCGGTCCCATAAACAGATCGGTCGGTTGCCCGGCCGCGCGGCGCTTGGCGACGGCGCTGGATAGTTTTTCGAAGGCTTCGCTGTACTCTGGATCGATATTGTCGCGGTAAGTCCGGTCGACATCAAGGTATTCGCGAAAATGGGAGTCCGCATCGATGACGGTAAAACCTTGATAGCTCATTTTTACTTGTGTCCTTTACTTTGCGGCTAAATTCCGGGCCTGATTCCGCCGCCGCTCAGCGCCGCAATTGAGCATAGAAACCTTCGTTTTCGATTTCTCTAAGGATCGTCGTGTCGACGACCTCCGTCGCTTTCTTTGTTTTGAGTCCAGGATTCGCAGCCGTCAAATATTCTATATCAGATTGGACCGATTCGAGTTGCGGGTAGGGCTTTAGCGGAACGTTGCCGGCGATGAAATAATTCCTGTGCATCGCTTCCAATAATTTTGTGTTGTCGATCTGAAGATACTTGCGATAGATCCGATCTGAAATTTCTCTATTTTGCGTGGCCGTCCAAATTGCTTCGATATAGGCGCGCAGAAACGCTTTGAGTTTGTTCGTATGGTTTCTCAGGAACTGCTGGGTTGTCGACATATCGGTGCCGCTGACATACACGCCCATCTCTTTCAAATCGGCGAGGATGTTTAACTTCTGGCCGCTGAGCTCCACCTGGAAAGCATTTTCCATGGTTGCCAGCGTGGCATCGATGCGTCCCTGGAAAATCAACAAGATTCTCTTGTGCGATTCACTAAGCCCGGTCGGCAAGATCGTCACGTCTTTACCTGGAATCAAGCCGAGCTTGGGCAGGAGCTTGCGCAGCGCGAAATCGGCCCCGGAGCCCAGCTGGCTGCTGCCGACAATTTTTCCTTTCAATTGCGCGGCGGAAGTCAAAGAAGGATGAGCGACCAACTTATAAGGCGGTGCGCCGTTCGTGGCGATGATCGCGATCGGGGCGTCCCGTAAGGCGGCCGCCACAGCGGCCGAAGAAGTTGTCATCGCCATGTCCACATCACCCGCGATCAAGGCGTTGATCGAAGTCGTGCCCGCGGTAATCTGAACCAGGCGCGCATCCAAGCCATACTTTTCAAAAAGCTTGAGCTCCTTGGCGATCCACAGCGGTCCTCGGCCGCCGGTGATCCCCGCATAGGAAACTACCAGTCGTTCCAATTTGTCCGGCTGCGCAAAAATAACCGGAAGATTGTAGCGAAGCAGAAACAAATTGAGCAAGAAAAGTGACGAAATGGTTTTTCTGAGCATGATTATCTGTGGGCAGTGCCGAGAGACACCCGTTAGCTTCACTGACAACCTTTTATCGCCAACATGCGCATTGGAGCAAGGGTCCAAGCTTCGGGTTCGAGTCGGGGTCCGGAAATCCTTGAATAAATGCGCCCAGTATGGCAGCAATTTACTGCTCAGCAGCGAATCCGACTCGTGCTTCGAACAGATAAGCTGGCGTGGAAAGAACGGAGTTAAATTCAATGAGAATTTTGAGACACTTTGTGTTCCTGTCGCTGGGCCTGCTGTTTCTACTGGGGGCAGCGGCCAAACCGTCCAGGCCCATGGTCATTGCCGTATCCACTGAGCCTTCCACGCTCGATGGACAGGCGGTGATCGACCGCAATTCCCGGGTCGCGAGCGGCAATATCTTCGAAAGCCTCTTAGATCGCGGCGCGAACGGTCAGGTGATCACTTGGTTGGCTGAGAGTTATAAGCCGGTCAACGATACGACGTGGCGGTTTCGCTTGAGAAAAAATGTCAAGTTTCACAACGGCGAACCGTTTAATGCGGAAGCAGCGGCATTCAGCGTGAATCGGATCGTCGATAAAGAATATAAGACGCAGCGGGCCTCGTACATTGAAAATATCAAGGGCGCCAAAGCCGTCGACGAATACACGATCGATGTAACGACTGATGGCGCTAATGCTGTCTTGCCCGTGCAGATGACCCAACTGGTCATGGTCCCGCCGAAGGCGGCACGCGAAAAAAACTTCGGCGTGAGTCCTATCGGCACCGGGCCCTACAAATTTGTCAGGTGGGACCGAGGCCGGGAGGTTACGTTGGCTGCAAACGAAACGTACTGGCGCGAGAAACCTGCTGTCAAAGAGTTCGCCGTGCGCATCATTCCCGATCCGCAAACCCAGATTGCAGCGTTGCAGGCGGGGGAGATCGATCTCGTGCTCGATTTATTGCCTGAGCAGTCAAAGCTGGCTCCCAAATTCATTTCTATGCCGGCGACCGAATTCAGTTATATCCAGTTCAACGCGCACAAAAAAGAACTGGCGGATCCGCGCGTGCGCGTCGCGCTTAATCTGGCGGTCGATAAGGAAACTCTCGCAAAGACAATCTATCAAGGGCATGCCCGTCCGATGGATGCGCAGCATTTGGCTAAGGGCATGTTGGGCTACAACCCGAATTTAAAGCCGTATCCTTACGATCCTAAGAGGGCCCGCCAGTTGCTCAAGGAAGCAGGGTACCCGGAGGGCTTCGAATTGGTTCTGCACGCCCCTATCGGCAGATATTTAAAAGGAGAAGAGACCTCAGAGTTCGTGGCGGCGCAACTCAAAGAGGTCGGTGTGCGGGTCAAGCTCCAACTGCATGAGTGGAATGCTTATCGCCAGCTCGGTAGAATTCCCGGTAAGGAACCCAATGCCTTTGATCTCAAATATGGCTGGAACTCCAACGAGTGGTTCGATGCCTCGCGGATCGTTTCCCACATCACCTGTGATGGAACTTCGAGCAAGCTCTGCAACAAGAAAGTGGACGAGCTGATGGATAAAGCGATCGGAACGTTGGATCAAAAGACGCGCGAGAAGCTCTATCAGGAAGTCTGGGCGATCTTGAACAAGGAGCCCCATGCCATTTATCTCCTGCAGCAAAATCTGATTTATGGTTTGGCAAAACGGCTTCAGTGGCAACCCCGCCTCGACGATGAAGTACGGGTCGCCGCCATGCGTACGTCCGAATAGATCTCGGATCATTTTTTGAATCATTTTTCTCTCTTTGCCTTCGCCCTCGCTCGGCTTCGGGATGGACTAATCGTCCTGTTCCTCGTCACGCTGGTCATCTTCGTGCTCGGACACGTTATTGGCGATCCCGCCGTGATCATGGCACCGGTCGATGCCAGCGAACGAGACATTGCCCGCCTGAGGCACCAGCTCGGTCTCGACCGATCTTTTCGTGAGCAATTCGTTAGTTATTTCGGTTCGTTGGTGCGAGGCGATTTCGGTCAGTCGTTGTGGCAGGACCGGCCTGCGTCGACGGTGGTTTTAGAAGCCTTGCCGGCAACTGTCTTATTGACGTTTGTGGGGTTAGTGATCGCGGGACTCGGCGGCTCGGTTTTGGGAGTACTCGCCGGAGCGCGGCCGGAGTCCGTCCTGGATCGAAGCGCTAATTTCTTGTCAGTTGCTGCGTTGTCCGTTCCAAACTTTTGGTTCGCGCTGGTTCTGATCGTGATTTTTTCCGTTCATCTCGCAATTCTGCCGACTTCCGGTTTTGCAAACTGGCAGAGCTTGATCCTTCCCGCCGGAGCGCTGGGCGTTACTCATGGCGCGCGCATTTTTCAGCTCACGCGCTCTGCGACATTTGAAGAGATGACCAAGCCGTATGTTTTGGTGGCCCGCAGTAAAGGCTTGCCTCAACGATTGATTCTCTGGAAACATATTCTGCGCAACATAGCAGTCACCATTGCCACGACGATCGGCTGGGAATATGTGCGCATGATGGGTGGAGTGGCGTTTGCCATCGAAGTTGTTTTTGCTTGGCCGGGCATTGGCCAGCTGATGATCCAGGCGGCCTCGCGTCAGGACTTTCCCGTGCTGCAGGCGGCCGTTATCGTTGCTGGAGCCTTTGTGATCGTGACCAATGCGCTGATCGACCTGCTCTATCGTTATTTGGATACGCGTATCCACGCTGCTTGAGAAGAAGGAAGAAATGGAGTGTTGGAGTACAGGAGTATTGGGTTTTAAATGCATCACTCCATTACTCCATTACTCCAGTATTGCGTTCATTGTTATGATGGAGTGAGGTGCGTCAATGATCACCGAGGATGAAAGATAAAGGATAGAGGATGGCGGTTATTATCGGAGCGCCGACTAACCACAAGTCCGAAACCGGCGGAGTACCCGCGCCTGCGGTGCGACGTTTTACGAGTTGGAGTCTAGTGATCTGGATGGGTTTCCTGCTCGGCATCGCAGTGTTTGCGTTAACCGGCAGCGACCTTGCACCTTACGATCCCGCCACGCAACAGGTGCTGGCGCGCTTGTTACCGCCGCTTTCGTCATCGAGCCGCGGCTTCCATTGGTTAGGCACGGACCAATTAGGCCGCGATCTGCTCTCCAACATGATTGCTGGCGCTCGCTTGACACTCTTCATCGGATTCGTCAGCAATTGTGCCGGCATGGCGCTCGGCGTTGCTTTGGGCATGTTGGCCGGCTATTACGGCGGTGCCGTGGATCGATTCGTCATGCGCCTAAGCGAAGCCCAAACGGCGATGCCCATGTTTTTGGTGGCGATTTTCTTTTTAACCGTGCTAGGACCGACGGTGCTCAACGTCGTGATCATTTTGCCGACCCTGATCTGGCCGGCATTCGCGCGTCTCGTGCGCGCTGAAACCATGCGTTTGCGCGGCTGTCTTTTCGTCGAAGCCGCTGTCGCTTCGGGTTCGACAGACTGGGGCGTTCTCTGGGTTCACATTTTACCGAACATCGCTTCCAGAATTGCCGTTCTTGCTGTAATTGAACTGGGCCACGTCATGCTCGCGGAAGCAGGTCTAAGCTTTCTCGGTGTCGGCGTGCAACCGCCGGCGACGACGTGGGGCTTGCTGATCGCGCGTGGCCGAGCTTATCTCGCGGTCGCGTGGTGGTTGGCAATCATGCCCGGCATCATGCTCGGATTGACCGTTTTGGCTTTAAACATGTTGTCGCGCCGTTTCGCGACCCTGAGTGGAACCGCAGCGTGATCAACAAGGCCCCGCTGCTCGAAATTAAAAATCTGTGCACTGAGTTCATCACAGCCAACGGTGTTTTGCACGCTGTCGACGACGTGACTTTTTCGCTGCTGGATCGAGAAGCACTCGGGGTTGTGGGCGAAAGCGGCAGTGGAAAGAGCGTTACCGCGCTCAGTATCTTACGACTGTTTGGACCGCTGGATCAGGTAGTTACGACCGGTCAAATCCTGTTCGAAGGAGTAAACCTGCTAAAACTATCCGACGCTGAACTGCGGCATATCCGCGGCCGCCAAATCGCCATGGTTTTTCAGGATCCTCTTACATCGTTGAATCCGGTTATGCCAGTGGGTGAACAGATCGCCGAGATGCTGCGTTACCACTGCGATCTACAGCGGGCGGTCGCACGGCGGCGCGCACAAGAATTGATGGAACTGGTCGGGATTGGCGAGCCTGCGCGTCGGTTCGATGATCTACCGGAGCAGTTTAGCGGCGGCATGCGCCAGCGGATCATGATCGCTATCGCTATTGCCTGCGAACCGAAACTTCTGATTGCGGATGAGCCGACCACTGCCCTCGACGTTACGGTTCAGTCGCAGGTCTTGATGTTGCTGAATCGACTGCGAGAACAACTAGGTATGGCGCTGATGATGATCAGCCACGATCTCGGAGTGATCGCGGCCACCTGCGACTCCGCCCAGGTGATGTATGGCGGGCGATTGGTTGAACGAGGAAAGATAGCAGACATACTGCATCATCCTAATCACCCTTACACAGCCGCACTTTTGCGACTGGTACCGCGCATTGACGGCGCACTGTTGCGTAAGCTCAGCCCGATCCCCGGGCAGCCCACGCCGATCTTGGGATCATGGCGCGGCTGCCGCTTCGCTCCGCGCTGCGAGTTTGCGCATGACCGCTGCCAAAGCGACGATCCTCCCGCTTTCACTGTTGGGACCGATCATGTAAGTGCCTGCTGGCTGGCCGAAGAGCGATCTGCATCCATGAACAAAGGAGTTCACCACGAAGGTCACGAAGAGCACGCCCCCACCTTCATCCTCCCCCGCGGGACGCGGGGGAGGAAAGAGGAGGGGGAGATATAGCCGCAAAGGACGCAGAAGACGCAAACTGTAGGGGCACGGCATGCCGTGCCCTCCGAGATAACCTCGTGGTGAAGAATCGAATCGAATCGATGAGCGCTGTAGAACCTTTGGTTGTCGCTGAGCAGAAAAACGAGCCACTCCTTTCGGTCGAAGACCTTGAAGTTCGTTTTTTCCTGAGCCAGAACCGGGCGCTCACGGCAGTTGACCGGGTTTCGTTTCAACTATATCCCGGAGAGACGCTCGGTCTGGTCGGTGAAAGTGGTTGCGGCAAGTCGAGCTTAGGGCGCGCCATCCTGCAACTCATTCGGCCTGCGGCGGGCAAGGTTTGGTTTTGTGGTCATGAATTGACGCAGTTAGCCGGCGCATCACTGCGCTCGATGCGACGTGAAATGCAGATCGTCTTTCAAGATCCGCGCGGTTCCTTGAATCCACGGTGGAGTGTCGGCCGGATTGTCGAGGAACCGCTGCGCGTGCACCGGCTCGCCAAACGCAATGAAAGAAAAAAAATTGTCCGGGAAATGCTTGCGCAAGTTGGCCTCGCCGAGTCCTATGCGAATCAACGTCCCGCGCAATTGAGTGGTGGCCAACAGCAACGCGTCGGCATCGCGCGAGCGCTGGTGACGCGACCGAAGATGGTTATCTGCGATGAGCCGGTTTCATCTCTGGACGTGTCGATTCAAGCTCAGATCGTGAATCTGTTACAGGATTTGAAAGAAAGCATGGGCATCGCCTACCTGTTTATCGCTCATAATCTGGCAGTGGTTCGGTCACTCAGCGATCGGGTGGCTGTGATGTACCTTGGGCAATTTGTTGAAACGGCGTCGTCAGAAGCGCTTTTCAGTCGTCCCCTACATCCGTACACACGAGGACTACTCGCTTCCGTGCTTCGTCCTGACGACACTGCTCGCGACCAGCTCAAAAGCGCGGTGAGTTTCACTGCGGGTGATGTTCCGGGTTTGCTCAATGCGCCGCAAGCCTGTCGCTATCATCCGCGTTGTCCATACGCCCAAAAGCGCTGTCATGAAGAGAAACCGGTTTTGGAGAACGCGCAGGCGCACGGGGGACAACACTGGGTGGCCTGTCATTTCTGGCGCGACATCCGGAACTCGACTTAGCGCCCTCTGGCGCTGCACATCACTGCCCCTTGCTCAAGATCACGTTAATCGTGTAAAGAGTTTGCACAGTACTGAATTTGAAGGACGAGGAACATGCTCAAAATCGACGAATTAAAGAAAAGCTTTATCGTGGAAAAAGGCGAAGTTCGGGCAGTTCAGAACGTTAGTATCGACATCGCGGACGGACAATTTTTCACGCTGCTGGGGCCGAGCGGCTCAGGCAAGAGCACGACGTTACGTTGCATTGCCGGTCTGGAACAGCCGGAGGACGGCGAAATTTATATCGGCGGTCAATGCGTATTCTCAGCAAAGCGGCAGATCGCAGTTCCTCCCGAAGAGCGGCCGATCGGCATGGTTTTTCAATCCTACGCGATTTGGCCGCACATGGATGTGTTTCACAACGTGGCTTTTCCCTTGCTGTACGGCAACCGCGGTAAGAAAAAGCTTTCCAAGTCGGAAATTGAAAAGTATGTCACCGACGCTTTGACAATGGTTCAAATGGAAGGCCTGGCAAGCCGGCCGGCGACACAGTTGAGCGGCGGCCAGCAACAGCGCGTGGCGCTGGCGCGGGCGCTCGTGCGCAAGCCGCGGCTTCTGCTGCTGGACGAGCCGTTGAGTAACTTGGACGCCAAGCTCCGTGAAGAGATGCGCGTCGAGCTGAAAGAGCTGGCGCGCTCCGTAGGCATTACCACTTTC
>Ga0114129_10007386_pt1 | contig 15642 bp, 17 predicted proteins | sample RhiMetdeltSRZDD1_FD_80071 | JGI IMG/M metagenome (GOLD analysis project Ga0114129, IMG submission 80071) | Populus rhizosphere microbial communities from Tennessee, USA - Rhizosphere MetaG P. deltoides SRZDD1 (version 2) (version 2) | ecosystem: Host-associated > Plants > Roots > Rhizosphere >... | reverse complement strand
TACGTGCAGAAGCCGTTCGAGATCGAGGAGATGGAGGTCAAGATCGAGAAGGCGCTCGAAGTGAAGCGCATGAAGAACGAGCTCGATTACCTCCGCGGCACGCAGCAGGACATCTACGATTTCGACAAGATCATCGGCTCGAGCCCGGCGCTCGCGCGCGTGCTCGACATCGTCAAGAAAGTCGCGAAGAGCAATACGACGGTGCTCATCCGGGGCGAAACGGGAACCGGCAAAGAGCTGATCGCCGGCGCGATTCACCACAACTCGCTCCGGGCGTCGCGGAACTTCGTCAAGGTCAACTGCGCGGCGCTGCAGGAAAACCTCCTCGAGTCCGAGCTGTTCGGTCACGAGAAGGGCGCGTTCACCGGCGCCGACAAGCAGCGCATCGGCCGCTTCGAGCAGGCGGACGGCGGCACGCTGTTCCTGGATGAAATCGGCGACATGAGCCCCAGCACGCAGGCGAAAATCCTGCGCGTGCTCCAGGAGCACGAGTTCGAGCGTCTCGGCGGCACCCGCACATTGCGCGTGGACGTGCGTCTGATCGCGGCCACCAACCGCGACCTGCCGGCGATGGTCCAGAGCGGACAGTTCCGCGAGGACCTGTACTACCGGTTGAACGTGGTGTCGATCGAGATGCCGCCGTTGCGCGAGCGCAAGGACGACATCGTGCCGCTGGCGAACGCCTTCATCCGCAAGTTCGCCAGCGAGCTCAAGAAGAAGATCGAAGGGTTGGATCCCGACGCGCAGAAACTGCTGATGCGCTATAACTGGCCCGGCAACATCCGCGAGCTCGAGAACACGATCGAGCGCGCGATCCTGCTCGCCGAAGGACGCGGCATTGCCGGCGTCGACCTGCGGCTCGGCGAGGTCTCGACGGCGGGAAGCTCGCGGGAACATGCACCCGTGGTCAAGATTCCGCCGACCGGCATCGCGCTCGAGGAGATCGAGCGCAACGCGCTCGTCGAAGCGTTGAAGATGTCGAACTGGGTGCAGAAGGACGCCGCGGAGCTGCTGTCAATCAGCCCGCGCGTGATGAACTACAAGATCAAGACCCTGGGCATCGAGTTCCCGCGCGGTCGGCGCGCGGCGCCGCTGCCGCAGCAGCCGCCGGTCGCGGCCGCGTCGTAGTCAGGCAGGATAGGCGGGACGGGTAGGGTAGGCAGGAGGGGAGGCCGGATGGGTTACCCATCGGCCTTTCCTGCCACCCGTCCTGCCTCCCGTCCAGCCTTTCCTGCCCCACCTGCCCTCGGGTGGCTCTTTCGGTAAACCTCTAACAACTGCGCGGCATTCACGTGTGTATAACGCTGCGTCGTGCTGAGACGCGCGTGGCCGAGCAGTTCCTGAATCGCTCGCAGGTCGGCCCCTCGCTGGAGCAGATGCGTGGCGAACGAGTGCCGCAGCGCGTGGGGGCTGATTCCCAATCGAGTGCTCGTTGCGGCGACGTATCGCCGCACCAGTCGATCGATGCTGCGGACCGTCAATCGCCCTCCGCGATAGTTCACAAACAGCGGATCGCTTCTCCGCCGCGATCCGGCCGTAGCAGGCGCCGCACGGACGAGCAGGTCACGATCCTTCAAGTACTCCCGAACGGCTTTTGCCGTGCTCGTGTTGAACGGCACCAACCGTTCTTTTCTGCCTTTCCCGAGCACGCGCACCATCCTGGCGCTCAGATTCACATCGTCGAGATCGAGGCCGGCGAGCTCGCTGAGGCGAAGCCCCGATGCGTAGAAGAGTTCGAGAATCGCGCGATCGCGCCGGCTGAGCGGCGAATCGCCGGGAGGCGCCGAAAGGAGCGCGTTCATCTCTGCTTCCGACAGATGCGCCGGCATTCGAACATCCAGCTTCGGCGTCGCCACGAGCGCGCCGGGATTGTCGTCGATCGCGCCTTCGCGGCGGAGATATCGGAGGAACGTTCGAACGGCCGCCAGCTTCCGGGCGGCCGTCGCCCGCGACTGACCCTGTCGATGGAGGTCGGCGAGAAAAGCGCGGAGCGCGCCGCGATCCAGCCGCGCCGGATCGAGCGCGTCGCGCGTGACGCCGGAGGCTGCCGCCGTGTGGTCGAGAAATTGAGAGAGATCGCTCTCGTATGCGCGGACGGTGTGCGCAGACGCGTCGCGGTTAAGCGCCAGAAATTTCAGAAACGCATCGAGATGCGCGCGCATCGATCCAGGTCTGCAGATCCGCGAGCGCGCGTTCCGACAGCGCGAGCTTGCGCGCCATCCGGCCGCGCGGCGCCCCGCCGCTCGCGTGGAGTGGCTCCATGATACCGAAGGTGATGTTCGATGGCTGGTAATGCGCCGGATCGGCGTGCGACACGTAATAGGCCAGCGCGCCGATGGCCGTCGTCCGCGGCGGGACGGACGGAGGCTCGCCCTTGACGAGCGCCGCCGCGTTCAATCCCGCGATCAGGCCGGACGCCGCCGACTCGACGTAGCCTTCGACGCCGGACATCTGGCCGGCGAACAGCAACGAGGGACGACGACGTACCTGCCACGTCTCGGCGAGCACCGTGGGAGCGTTGACGTAGGTGTTGCGGTGCACCATCCCGAAGCGCACGAATTCGGCCTGGTCGAGCCCCGGAATCAGGCGAAGCACGCGCGCCTGATCGCTCCATTTGATCTGCGTCTGGAAGCCGACGAGGCTGAAGTGATCGCCGGCCAGATTGTCTTGTCGAAGCTGCACGACGGCGTAGGGCTCGCGGCCGGTTCGTGGATCGACGAGGCCGACCGGCTTCATCGGCCCGAACCGCAGCGTGTCGCGTCCGCGATGCGCCATCACCTCGATGGGCAGGCAGCCTTCGAAGAAACGCTCCTTGTCGAAATCGTGCACCGTTGCCGATTCGGCGGCCGCGAGCGCGTCGTAGAAACGCTCGTACTCGTCTCGCGTCAGCGGACAGTTCAAGTAGTCGCCGTCACCGTCATCGACGGCGCACGCGGGGCTGAAGCCCTGCGCCGCTGGCCCCGGGTTGGTGCGGAGACTCCGACCCCACCTCGACGCGCGAAAGACCTTCGACCGATCGATCGTCTCGGCGAGGACGATTGGGCTGATGGCATCGTAGAAATAGAGATGCCCGGCGCCGACGAGCTGCGCGATGTCGGACGACAGCGCATCCGACGTCAGCGGTCCGGTCGCCACGATGACGGGCTCGAGCGCATTCGAGTCGGGAATCGACGTGATTTCGTCGCGAACGATCGTCACCAGCGGATGATCGGTCAGGGCGCTCGTGACGGCCTCTGCGAAACGCTCCCGATCGACCGCGAGCGCTGCGCCCGCGGGCACACGGCTCGCCTCCGCCGCCCGCATCACGAGCGATCCGAGCCGCCGCATCTCTTCTTTCAGCAGCCCGACCGCGTTGTCGAGCTTGTCGCCGCGAAGCGAATTCGAGCAGACGAGCTCCGCCAGGCGATCCGTCTTGTGTACGGCCGTCGGCCTCACGGGCCGCATTTCGTACAACGTGACCGGCACGCCTTGCGAGGCGGCCTGCCAGGCGGCCTCGGAACCCGCCAGGCCGCCGCCAATGATGCGGATCATTGCCTCACTGAGCGGAAAATCGTTTCGAAACACCGCCGCGAGCCGAAGGCGAGCGGTGGCAGGCGCTGGGGGTGGAGCCCCAGCGCGAAGTAAATAAAGTTACGCCGGGGTCGCAATGAGTTCTTCAATGCGCGCGTAATCGCAGTCTTCGTTGTTGCAGAGGATCTGCCGGCCGTGTTTCTTGGTCGTCTTCTCGATCAGATACGGCGCGCCGCACTTCGGACACTTCTCGTTGACGGGCCGGTTCCACAGGACGAAGTCGCAGTCCGGATAGTTCGAGCAGCCGAAGAAGATTTTGCCGCGGCGCGACTTGCGCTCCACGACCTCGCCGCCCTTGTCGCCGTCCTTCGGACACATGACGCCGGTCGTCTTGTGCTTGACGTACTTGCACTCGGGATAGCTCGTGCACGCCGTGAATTCGCCGAACCGCCCCTGCTTGACGACGAGGTTCGAACCGCAGCGCGGACATTTCTCGTCGAGGATCTGATCGGGCTTCGCGGCCTTCAGACCGCCTTGCTTGGTCGCGATGAGCTTCCGCGTCGTCTTGCATTCGGGATAGCCGGTGCACGCGAGGAACTGGCCGAACCGCCCGCGCTTGACGGCCATCGGCTTGCCGCAGTTCTCGCACGGCTCGATTTCTTCTTCACCCGATTCGGTTTCCGGCTGCTGCTCCTCGATCTCGCGCGTGTTCGTGCAGTCCGGATACGCGCTGCACGCGATGAAAGGACCGAACTTGCCGACGCGCTTCAGCATCGGCGCACCGCACTTGTCGCAGTCTTCGCCGATCTCGATCCCTTTCTTGAAATCGTCCATTTCCTTGCCGGCCTTCGACAGATCTTTCTTGAACTTCTTGTAGAAGTCGGCAAGCGTCTTCACGTAGTCGGTCTTGCCCTGCTCGATCTTGTCGAGATCGTCTTCGAGCGACCGCGTGTACTCCACGTCGATGATGTCGTCGAAGCTCTTCGTCAGCAGGTCGCTGATGATCATCCCGAGCGCCGTCGGCTTGAACCGTCCCTCGAGCTTGTTGACGTAGTCGCGATCCTGGAGCACGCCGATGATCGATGCGTACGTGCTCGGACGGCCGATACCGTTTTCCTCGAGCTCCTTCACCAGCGTCGCTTCCGAGAACCGCGGCGGCGGCTGCGTGAACTTCTGCTCGGGGCGCAGCGCCTTCAACTCGAGCCGATCGCCTTCGGCGAGCGGCGGCAGCACGCCCGACACGCCGTCCTCGTCTTCGGCGTTCTCGGCCGGCGGCGATGGCTGCTCTTTCTGCTCCGGCTCGCCGGGTGTCAGCCCGTACGTCGCCATCCAGCCCGCGAACTTCGGAACCGTCCCTTTGACGCGGAACACGTAGTCACCGGCCGTCACATCGACGGTCGTTTCGTCGAACGTCGCCGGATTCATCTGCGACGCCACGAATCGATTCCAGATCAATCGGTACAGCGAGTACTGATCCGGCGTCAGATACGGCCGCACGCGCTCCGGATCGTGCTGCAGCGACGTCGGCCGGATCGCCTCGTGCGCGTCCTGCGCATCCGACTTCGATTTGAAATAGTTCGCCTTCTCCGGCAGGTACTCCGCGCCGAACGTCGTCTGGATGTGATCGCGGACGGCGACGAGCGCCTCGTCCGCGACGCGCACCGAGTCGGTTCTCATGTACGTGATGAGGCCGCCGGTGAGATCCGGGATCTCGATCCCGCCCTCGTACAGCTGCTGCGCCAGCATCATCGTCTTCTTCACGGGGAAGCGGGCGGTCTGCTGCAGCTTACTCGTGATGAACGGCGCGGCCGCGTTGCGCTTCCGTTCCTTCGTGACGACCGACGTGACAACCCACGAGGCGTTCTCGAGATCCGTGAGGATCGCCGTCGACTGTTCCTCGCTGGCGACCTTGATCGCCTCGCCGCTCTTCTTGAGCAGCTTGGCTTCGAATTCGGGCGGCTGGGCTCCGGCCAGGCGCGCGAAGACGTTCCAGTACTCTACAGGAACGAATTTCTCGATCTCGCGTTCGCGATCGCACACCAGCTTCAGCGCGACCGACTGAACGCGGCCGGCGCTGAGGCCGCGGCGCACTTTGTCCCAGAGCAGCGGGCTGATCTTGTAGCCGACCAGCCGATCGAGCACGCGCCGCGCTCGCTGCGCGTCGACCATCTTCTCGTCGATGCGGCCGGGCTGCTTGATCGCTTCCTGAATCGCCTTCTTCGTAATTTCGTTGAACGTCAGCCGATGGATCTTGCGCTTTCGCCCGCCGAGCTCCTGGGCGAGGTGCCAGCCGATCGCCTCGCCCTCGCGGTCGGGGTCGGTCGCGACGTAGATGTCGGACGCGTCCTTCGCCGCGTCCTTCAGCTCCTTGATGACTTTCTTGCGCGTGGCGATCGATTCGTACTCCTCCGCGAAATCGTTGTCGACGTCCACACCCAGCTTGCTCTTCGGTAAGTCGCGAATGTGCCCCATCGACGCGACGACCTTGTAGTCCCGCCCGAGATACTTGTTGATGGTCTTCGCCTTCGCCGGCGACTCGACCACCACGAGTGCTTTTGCCATAAACCTTGTTTCCACCCTAGCACGAACTGTCAACCCGGACGAATCTGCCGCCGCCGATGCGGGCGACAGAACCCTGCAACTCCAACTCGAACAGCCGAGGCAGCAGCTTGGACGGACTCAGGCCCGATCGCTCGGCAATCTCGTCGAGATCGCTCGGTTCGCCGGGCGTCAGGCACGCAAGAACCGGGTCCGCGGGAGGCGCGCCGCCGCACGTCCGACGATGGGCCGCAGTGCCCAGATCCAGCTCTTCCAGAATATCGTCGGCAGACTCGACGATCGTTGCCCCGTCGCGCAACAGCGCATGCGCGCCCCGGTTCCGGCCGCTCAGCACGTTGCCGGGAACGGCCAGCACATCGCGCCCCTGCTCGAGCGCGCACCGCGCGGTGATGAGCGATCCGCTCTTCTGGCCCGCTTCGATGACGACCACCGCGCGCGACAATCCGCTGATGATCCGATTGCGCAGCGGAAAGAACCATTGCTGCGGCGGCGTGCCGGGCACCAGTTCGCTGATCACGGCGCCCTGCTTCTCGATCTCCCGCGCGAGCGGCGCGTGCTCGGGCGGGTACAGCACGTCGACGCCCGAGCCGAGCACCGCGACCGTCGTGCCGCTTTTCAGCGCGCCGCGATGCGCTGCGGAATCGACGCCGCGCGCAAGCCCGCTGACGACGATCACGCCGCGCGACGCGAGATCCTCGGCGAGCCGTTCGGCAACCGCGAGCGCGTAGGGCGACCCCGCGCGCGATCCGACGATCGCCACGGCGTGTGAGCTCAATGCGTCGATGACGCCGCGTATCCAGATCACAGGAGGCGGATCGGCGATCGTCATGAGCGCCGCGGGATACTGCGCGTCGCTCCAGGGCACCGCCGCGATGCCGTGCTCCTGCGCACGCCGGAGTGCCGCCGCCGCGCGCGTTCGAAGCGTCGGACCTTTGTCAGGCTGATCGCGCCAATGTTCGGCGAGCAGGCCGTGGAGGGTTGCTTCCGCGGTGTCCCCGGCGCGCAACCGCTCGGCCGCGCGCAGCCAGGACCACGACGGAAGGAGCGATAACGCGATGAAGTTCTGCAGATCGGTCATGGCCACCCGCCTTGCGTCGGCCACGACCCGTAAAGGGAAGAAGGTCGCAACCGCCGCGTCTCTTGTCGCGTGGGGCCCGACCTCGGACATTTATTATAGGACAGCGTTGACCGCATTTCGTAAATCGGTTGCGACACAATCGCCTGAAACTGGCGTCTTTTAACCGCCAAGCTGTGGCACATGGCTTGCTCGTTTCAGCTGAGGATTTAACCGCCAAATGCCTTGCAACCGTGCAGGGCGGGTGGCATAGTGAGCCGGAAATCCCATGAACGCACGCGTCGCCGCTCTCGTCGCCGTTGCCGTCATCGCGTCGGCTTCGCCGTCGTTCGCCGACCCGAGACGCGACGCCAAAGCCCAGGTGGAATTCGGCATCAACGTCGCGCAGCGCGGTCTCTGGCGCGAAGCGATCTACCGGTGGGAAAAGGCGGTGGAGATCGATCCGACCTACGCCGCCGCGTTCAACGATCTCGCAATTGCGTACGAGCACGAAGGCCAGCTCGAGAAAGCGCGCAAGGCGTACGAGAAGGCGCTCGAACTCGATCCGCACAATTCCCAGGTCCGACAGAACTACGAGCTCTTCAAGGAAATCAATGACCGGACGGGTTCGGGAAAAGACAAGCCGTAGGCTCGCGCTCGTTGCCGTCGGCGCGGCCGCCGCGCTCTTCGTCATCGCGTGCGGGACCGACTACTATGAGATTCCGATCGAAACGCCGATTCAGCCAAAGCTGGATGTGTCGGCGTTCCAGCGCGTGCTCGTGGCCGGCTTCGTCGCCGGCGGCAGCGAGGACGTCGACGCCAACCAGGAAACCGTTCGCCTCCTGCGCAGTCAACTCCGCACGAAGTCGTCGATGAGAGTGATCGACGCCGACGTGCTGCCGCTCATCGATATCGCGCAGGATCAGAACAAACTCGCCAGCAGCGCAAGCGAGAGCGGCGGCCCCGGAGACAACGGCGGCAACAGCGGGAGCGCCGGCCAGGATCATCCCGCGGCGCAGACGATGGCGCTGCCGCAGAAGATCAAGGACGAAAAAGATCTCGAGCCGTACGAGCGGCTGTTCGCGAACACGGCCTACTGGAAGAAGATCGGCGAGGAGTATCAGAACCCGCTCATCGTGACCGGCACCGTGCTCTTCACGCCGCATTCGCGCTCCGGCTTCGTACAGCGCGACACCGAAGTCTACGACGGCTTCGGCCGGCGCCGCGTCGTCCCGGTTCGCACCTACATGGAGCGCCGCGGTTTCATCCTGCGGCCGAAGTTCGTGTTCATCGACGGCCGCAGCGGCGCGACGATGTACTCCGAGAGCTATCGCGAAGAAATCCTCTACAACGCGCAGACGAATACGCCGGCGTTGTCCTCGTATTTCGAGCTGATGGATCGGCTCGTCCCGAACTTCCTGAGCGCGCTGAGCAGCCAGAAGATCAAAGGCACGCGCGTACTGCTGAAGTAGCGCGCAACTCTTTACACCTGAAAGACTTCGGTGGTACACTTGCGCCTTTGCACAGGTGACGACTATGTACGCAATCATCCAGAACCGCGGCCGTCAAACCAAGGTGACCCCCGGCGGGTTCGTCACCATCGACGGAACGGCCGGCGAGCCGGGTGACACGTTGACGATCGAGCAGGTGCTGTTGGTCGAAAAAGACGGTGGCGAGATTCTCGCGGGCGCGCCGTATGTCGCGAACGCGAAAGTGGTTGCCGTTGTCGACAGCGAGCGGCATGGACCGAAGATTCGCGTGTTCAAGAAGAAGCGGCGAAAGGGACAGCGACGAACCAAGGGGCACCGCGCAGTTCTTACGCGCGTGCGTATCACGGAAATACTCGTGTAGGGATTGGCGAGAATCCCGACTCCCTGCAAGGATCACAACGATGGCTCATAAAAAAGGACAAGGCAGCTCGCGAAACGGCCGCGATTCGAATTCGCAGCGGCTCGGCGTGAAAGCGCATGACGGCAATCTCGTAACGGGCGGTACGATCATCGTCCGGCAGCGCGGACGCCGGTTCCGTCCGGGACTCAACGCGGGCCTCGGCAAGGACGACACGATTTTCGCGAAGATCGCCGGCCGCGTGAAATTCGAGAATCACGGCGCGCACGGACGGGTCATCAGCATTCAGCCGGTCGAGTAACACCGCGGCACCACACTAGTGTTCGTCGACGAAGTCGACATTCACGTCGAAGCGGGAAGCGGCGGGCGCGGGTGCCTCGCCTTCCGGCGTGAGAAGCGCGTGCCGCGCGGCGGGCCGAGCGGCGGCGACGGCGGGCACGGCGGCTCCATCTTCGTCGTCGCCAGCCCCCACACCAACACGCTCATCAATTATCGATTCCATCCGGAGTTCTGGGCCGAGCGCGGCGGGCACGGCGAAGGCTCCAATCGCACCGGGCAGACCGGGACGGATCTCGAGCTTGCCGTGCCGATCGGCACGCTGGTGTACGAGAAGACCGGCGATGCGAATCAGCCGTACCGGCTGCTCGCGGATCTCGCGGAAGAGGGGCAGCGTGTGCTGGTCGCGCGCGGTGGTCGCGGTGGGCTGGGGAATGCGCGGTTCGCCACGTCGACCAATCGCGCGCCGCGGAAAGTGCAGCCGGGCGAACCGGGAGACATCAAGGATCTCCGGCTCGAGCTGAAGCTTCTCGCCGACGTGGGACTCGTGGGCTTTCCCAACGCGGGGAAGTCGACGCTGATCTCGCGCGTGTCCGCGGCGCGTCCGAAAATCGCCGACTATCCGTTCACCACGCTGACGCCGAATCTGGGCGTCGTCAGCCTGAGCGACGATCGCAGCTTCGTCGTCGCAGACGTGCCGGGACTCATCGAGGGGGCGCATCGCGGGCAGGGCCTCGGTCATCAGTTTCTCCGTCATCTCGAACGCACGAAGGTGCTCGTGCATCTGGTCGACGTCTCGGGCGCAAGCGGACGCGATCCCGTGCACGATCTCGACGTGGTGCGCCGCGAGCTCGAGCTGTTTCAGCCCACGCTCGCCGCCAAACCGCAGCTCGTCGCGGCAAACAAGATCGACGCGATCGAGGCCGCCGAGCGCGACCGGCAGTTCGAGGCGCTCGCGCGCCGGGCGGCCGACCTGAAGCTGCCGTTCTTTCGCGTCTCGGCGGCGACCGGTGAAGGGGTGGCGCAGCTCCTCGAAGCGATGTGGCATCAGCTTGCCGCAGCGCGCCAATCGGCAGCATGAACGGCAGACGCATCGGCATCCTGGGCGGCACCTTCGATCCCATTCACTGCGGCCACGTCGACGTCGCACGCGCCGCCGAAGAGGCGCTCGGCCTGACGCGCGTGTTCATCGTCACGTCGAATGTGCCGCCGCACCGCGGCACGCCGGCCGTGTCGAGCTACCACCGCTTCGCGATGGTGGCCCTGGCTGTGGCGGGTCGGACGCACTGGTACGCATCGGACATCGAGCTGAAATGTTCAGAGGCGTCCTATACGTCGACAACGCTGCGGCGCCTTCACGCGGACGGCTATTCGCGTGCCGAGTTGTTTTTTCTGACCGGCGCCGACGCCTTCGCCGAGATCGAGACCTGGCGTGACTACCCGGCGATTTTCGACCTCGCGCAGTTCGTCGCCGTGTCACGGCCCGGCTTTCCGGTCGGCGAGCTGCGCCGCCGGCTGCCGTCCCTCGTCGATCGCGCCATCCTGATCGATGCGCCGACGGCGGACGTGTCGTCGACGGGTATCCGCCGGCGGATCGCGGCCGGTGAATCGATCGCCGGGCTCGTACCGCCTGCAGTACGACAACACATCGAGCAGCACGGTCTTTACGCGACAATGTCAGGCAGGTTGCATGGCGAAGACTGAAAAGCGACGAACGACACATCGCCTCCCCGCGCAGATCGATCGTGCGGTTCGCGCAGCCGAGGACAAGAAGGCGGTCGATCTCACCATCCTCGATCTGCGCAAAGCCGCCGCATTCACCGATTACTTTCTGATCTGCTCGGGCACGAACGCGCGTCAGATTCGTGCGATCGCCGACTCGGTGATGGAGGCGCTGGCCGCGGAGGGCGTGACGCCGGCGCACGTCGAAGGCTACGACCGATCGGAGTGGGTGCTGCTCGATTACTTCGATTTCATCGTGCACGTGTTCGCACGGGAGACGCGGATGTTCTACGGACTCGAGCGGTTGTGGGGCAACGCGGAGCGCGTCGACGTGCCGGCAGCGCGATAGACGGAAGGTCTTCGGCATCAGCCCAGGGCGCTCTGGGAAAAATAAAAGCGATATGGTCTGGACCGACGCCGTCGATGCCGTCCTGAGCGTCGTCATCGCGCCCTCGTGCGCGGCGTGCGACGAACTGCTCGAGCATCCGACCCGCGGCGCGGTGTGCGAGCGGTGCTGGCAGTCGATTGTCCCGCTCACGCCGCCGCTCTGCGACCGCTGCGGCGATCCGCTGCCGGCGTGGCGATCGATCAGCCTTCCGCTGGCGTTGTGCCCGCGCTGCCGCCGGACGCGGCGTGTCGTCGATCGCTCGAGGGCGATCGGTCCGTACGACGGCGCGCTGCGGGCGATCGTCCACGCGATGAAGTACGAGGGGCGACGTTCGCTGGCGAGGCCGCTCGGCGCGCTGATGCGTCGTCGCGGCGCCGACATGCTGGACGGCATCGCGTGCGTCGTCCCGGTGCCGTTGCATCGCTCGCGCCGCCGCGAACGCGGATTCAATCAGGCCGGCGATCTCGCCAATCAGCTCGGGATGCCGGTCATCGACGCGCTCCGCAGGACTCGCGCGACGGCCACGCAAACAGGACTGCCGGCCGCGCGCCGCCACCGGAACGTGCGCGACGCCTTCGCGCTGACACGCGCCGGGCGCGGCCTCGCCGGCGCAACCGTGCTGCTCGTCGACGACGTCAGTACGACCGGCGCAACGCTGGAGGCGTGCGCCCGTGCTTTGAAAGACGCTGGCGTCGTGGAGGTGCGCGCGCTTACAGCAGCCCGAGTCGTGAGCTCGCCGCGCTGAGGACGTCGGCCGCAATCGCATCCTTCGATCGCTCGCCGTCGAGCACGACCCACCGATTCGCCGCCGCCTGCCGGTGATAGCTGTCGCGGACGCGCGCCTGCATCGCGAGATCGCGTTCGTAGCGATCGCGATCGACCGCCTTGCGCTGCACGGCCGTCTCCGGTGCGATGTCCAGCAGAATCGTCAGGGCCGGCGGCGGCAGGAATCGCTGCATGTCCGTCAGCCATGCCGGCTCGAGTCCCTGCGCTTCGCCGTACGCGATGCTCGACGCCATGTAGCGATCGCAGACCAGGATCAATCCGCCGTCCAGCCATCGCTGAAGATCTGGTTTGCGCTCGTAACGGTTGGCGACGTAGAGCAGCTGCATGACGTCCGGTCCGTATTCACGCTCGCCTTGCAAGGCGCGCGCGATTTCTTCGCCAATCGACGTCGCGTAGTCCGGAAACGAGACGAGGCGCGCCTTGTGGCCGCCCTGCTTCAACCGATCGCGCAGCAGCTCCGCCTGCGTTTGCTTGCCGCTCTGGTCGAGTCCTTCGAACGCAATCAGCATCCCCGACATCACGATTCCAGCGACAACTGGTCGTCAATCGTCTGCCGGCGGCGGATGACGCGCCAGCTGCCGGCATCGACCAGCGCTTCGGGCGGCAGCGGCCGCCGGTTGTAATTCGACGCCATGACGGCGCCGTACGCGCCGACGTCGCGAACGGCGACGAGGTCACCGACCTCGAGCCGCGGGAGCCGTCGATCGCGGCCGACGACGTCGGCGCTCTCACACACGGGACCGGCGATCTCATACAGACGTTCGTCGGCCTCTCGTGCCGCGACGGGCTCGATGCGGTGATAGGCGTTGTAGAGGGCGGGGCGAATCAACTCGGTCATGCCGGCGTCGATGATCGCGAACTCTCCGTCTGATCCGCGCGGCTTGAGGTCGGTCACGCGCGCGACGAGCACGCCCGCCGGTCCGGCGACCGCGCGTCCGGGCTCGACGACGATCGGCAGCGTCGTGCGGCTCACCTCCGCCACGACTGCGGAGATGTACTCCGCGATCGCGGGAGGCCGGCGCTCGTCGTAGGCGATGCCGAGTCCGCCGCCGACGTCGACGTATTCGAGCGGGAACCCCTCGGCCAGTAGCGCCGCGCTCAGCTCGCTCGCCGCCGCCGCCGAGTGGCGCAGCGGCTCGAGCGAGGTGATTTGGGAGCCGACGTGCAGATGCACCGCGACGAGCTTCAGCGCCGGCCGGGTTCGCAGCGTGTTGAACAGCGCGGTGGCCTGATCGAGCGGCAGCCCGAATTTGTTGATCTTCAAGCCGGTCGAAATGTGCGGATGGCTCTTCGCGTCGATGTCCGGATTCACGCGCACGGCGACGCGCGCGATCTTCCCGAGCCGGGCCGCGATCGCTTCGGCGCGCGCGAGCTCGCCGGCCGACTCGATGTTGACGGCCTTGACGCCCAGCGACACGGCGCATTCGAGCTCGGCCGGCGACTTCCCGACGCCGGTGAAGACGATGTCGGACGCCGGAAAGCCGGCGCGCCGGGCGACCTCGATCTCCCAGATCGAATTCGCATCGGCGGCGCTCCCGAGCTCGCGCAGCAGGCGCGCGATCGCGAGCGTCGAGTTCGCTTTCAGCGCGTAATGGATCGCGTGCGGATAACCGCCGAACGCCTCCTCGATGGCGCGATAGCGTTCGCGGAGCAGCGCCGCGCTGTAGACGTACACGGGCGTGCCCTCGGCGGCCGCAATCGCGGCGAGCGGCACGCCGTCGCAGACGAGCTCGTGCTGATGTCGGAAGAAGCCGGTCTGTGAAGGCAACGTGATACGCTATTCTACCCAACCCGCATGCCGCCAGATTCCCCGACCGCGTCGTCGTCTCCCGACGCGATCGAAGCGCTGATACAGCGATGCCTGCAGGGCGACCAGATCGCCTGGGACCTCATCGTCCGTCAGTACTGGCGCAAGGTGTTCAACGTCGCGTACAAGTTCGTCGGCAAGCACGACGAAGCCGAGGATTTGACGCAGGACATCTTTCTGAAGATCTTCAAGTCGCTCGACACGTTCGACCGCCGCGCGAACTTTCAGACGTGGCTGATCAGCATCAGCCGCAACCTGTGCATCGATCACTACCGCAGCGTGCGGAAAGAGCGCGAGACGATCGACCGCGACGTGGACGCCAACGAGCTCACGCCGGCGTCGCGCGAGCCGGGGCCGGTGGCGGCGCTCGAGCAGCGCGATCGCGTGTCGCTGCTGCGGCAGGCGATGGCCGGGCTGCCCGACACCCTGCGCACCGCGGTGCTGATGCGCGACATCCAGGAGCTGTCGTACCAGGAGATTGCCGACAGGCTGCGGCTGCCGGAGGGGACGGTGAAATCGCGGATCAACCGCGGCCGCACCGAGCTCGCCCGGCAAATCCGCAAGCTGCGCGGCGAGGACTTCAGTCCGAGCGGGGCGTTGCCGAAACGCACGGGAGCGTACTGATGAATGTCAAAACCGAACAGTCCGGCGCGATTTCCATTGTCCGGGTCGGCGAAACGCGGTTGATGTACCCGATTCTGGGGGACTTCTCGTCCGCGGTCACCGGACTCATCGCCGCCGGCCGGCACGAGATCCTGATCGATCTCACGCCCGTGACGTACGTCGACAGCGCGACGATCGGCTGCCTGATGGATCTGTACCGGCAGGTGCACAACGCCGGTGGTCATCTGAAGCTGTCGGGCGTGCAGAAGCGCGTCGAAACGATGCTGACGATGACCGGCGCGCAGAATTTCATCGAGATCCACGCCGACGAGCCGACCGCCGTCCGGAGCTTCGAGGCCTAGCGATGCGCACCATCAAGACCACCAGCGGCGTTGCGATCGTGCTCGACGGCGACCTGCTCGCCGTCATGGAAGCGCTCTATCAGGAAGTGACCGCCCGCCGCGGGCTGGAGCGCTCGTTCGAGGACATGGTCCAGGAGATTCACCATCTCATCGAACAGATGGACGATGGCGAGCGGCGCACCTATCTCGCCGAGAGCTTGTTCCTGAACACCGTGAAGTACGAAAACGACAAGCTCGAAGCCTACATGAAGAAGCTGACGAAGAAGTAGTGTCGCTGAATTTCCTGGCAACCCGATTTCAGTGTTCGTGGCCGTGGAGCACGCTCGTGATGCTGTGCGACGGCCGGATCGTCTGCGGCTGCGCCGATCCGTACGGGCACCGCGTTCTGGGCGACGTGCGGTCCGCGTCGGTGGCCGACGTCTGGAGCGGATCGACGATCGTCCGGCTTCGCGAGGATTTGAATGCGGGCGGATCGAAGTTCTGCGGCGACTGTCCCCTGAAGCTGCCGCTCAAAAAAGACGATGCCCCGTTGGTGCGGCCGATCGATGCCGGGCCGCGGCCCTCGCGCCTGTACGTCGAGTGCACGGCGGCCTGCAACATCTCATGCAACCAGGCCTGCTGCGCGCCGGAGACCGGCATCACGCGGACGCGCCAGGCGGGCATGCTCGATTTCGAGCTGTTCCGCCGCGTGATCGACGAAGCGGGCGCGTCGCTCGTCCGCATCGAT
>Ga0114129_10007385_pt1 | contig 15643 bp, 16 predicted proteins | sample RhiMetdeltSRZDD1_FD_80071 | JGI IMG/M metagenome (GOLD analysis project Ga0114129, IMG submission 80071) | Populus rhizosphere microbial communities from Tennessee, USA - Rhizosphere MetaG P. deltoides SRZDD1 (version 2) (version 2) | ecosystem: Host-associated > Plants > Roots > Rhizosphere >... | reverse complement strand
GATGCAGGAGCGCGTCAGCCGGTAGCGGCCCTCCGCCGGCTGATACGGATCCGTGGCTGCGCCGACGACGACCTGTTCGTGCGCCCAGCTCGGCCGCGCGAGCTCGCGCCGCAGCACCTCAGCGACGTTGATCTTGACTCGAATGGAGGTGCCGTACCGGTCGTCGGAGGGGCGGTCGGCGCGCCGTTCGAATGCGCGGACGTAGCAGAAGGTGCACTGGTGGACGCAGCCCATATACGGGTTGAGCGACCAGTTGAACATCATGCCCCGCACGCGGTTGAGGGCCGACTTGCAGGGCTCCTCGCGGTACTCGGCGCGCACGCGTTCATTATAGGAACAGATGTTCGTGTAGAAGAATGCGCGGATGCTCGAGATCGAGCCCGGCATCGCGCGCCTGACGCAGTGGCTGCCGGTCCGTCCCGGACACGTCCACTGCTATGTGGTCGAGGGTGACAGGGGGTGGACGCTGGTCGATGCAGGGCTCGCGTTGCCGGGGCTGGAGGAGCTCTTCCGAGCCGAGTTGGCGGAGCCGGTCGAGCGGATCGCGATCACGCACTTCCATCCCGACCACGTCTGGGGAGCAGAGATCGCGCGCAAGGTGACGGGCGCCCCCGTCTTCCAGGGCCGCCTCGACTACGAGCAGTGCGTGCGCGTCTGGGCAGCGCCGGACTGGCCTGAGCGCATCGCTGATTGGTTCCGGCTGCACGGCGTTCCCGAGGAGATGACTGAGGCGATGCTGGAACGCGACCGCGAGGCGCTCCCCCTGATCCAGTTCCACCGCGACCCGGAGCTCCTCGACGAGGGCGACCGCGTGGGCGGGTGGCAGGTGATCGCGCTCCCCGGGCACGCTGACGGGCACATCGGTTTCCTGCGCGAGGGCGTCCTGATTGCCGGCGACCACATCCTCCCGGACATCACGCCGGCCGTTGGCGTCTATCCGGAGTCGCGGCCCGACCCGCTCGGCGCCTACCTCGAGTCGCTCGAGAAGACGGTCGAGCTCGCCCCGCGGCTCGCCCTTCCCGCACACGGCGAGCCGATCGACGATCCCGCCGGCCGCGCCCGCGAGATCGTGGCGCACCACCACCGTCGCCTAGACGAGACGCGCGCCGCCCTGGGGGCCGAGCCGCGCACGGGTTATGAGTTGTCCCTCACGCTCTTCCCGGGCGCGCTGGCCGCATCGCAGCGCCGCTTCGCCGTCGCCGAGACGCTCGCCCATGCCGAGCGGCTGGTCGTCATCGGCCAGGCTCTGCGGCGCGGGGATGTCACGGCCGTTACCTATACTGCGGCATAGATCCTGTTGGACGACGAAGACATTCCTAGACGTCCGCCCGGCGGGGCGTTGACGTGAACACCTTCCTGGAACTGCTCGCCGTCGCGGCGCTGATCCTGCTGAACGCGTTCTTCGTTGCGGCCGAGTACGGGCTGGTGACGGCGCGCCGCACGCGGCTCCGCGAGCTCGAAGCAGAGGGCAATCGCCGCGCGCGCGCGGTCCTTACGATCACGGCCCAGCCACCCCGCTTCATCGCGGCGATGCAGCTCGGCGTAACGCTCACCTCACTGGGAATCGGTGCTGTGGGCGAGACGGTGCTCAAGGATCTGTTCGACCCGTGGATGGCGACGATCCTCGCAATCGTCTTCGCCTTCCTGATCATCACGTTCCTGCATGTCGTCATCGGCGAGCTCGTCCCGAAGGGAGTCGCGCTCCAGTACTCGGAGCGCGTTGCGCTTGCGGTCTCCGCGCCGGTGCGCGGATTCTTCGTGCTCTTCGGGCCGCTGATCTGGGTCCTCCAGAAGACCACCGAGCTGATCCTGCGTGCTCTTGGTCTCGAGCCGCCGGGCGCGGATGGCGACGTCCACTCGGAGGCCGAGCTGCGGATGCTCCTCGACCGCTCCCAGCGACACGGAGAGATCGAGGAGGGGGAGCAGCAGATGATCTCCAAGGTCTTCGACTTCGGAGACAAGGAGGCGGCCGACGTGATGGTGCCGCGGCCCGAGGTGGTCGCGCTCTCCATCGACCTGCCGCCCGAAGAGGCGCTGGAGGCGGTCATGGAGTCGCCGTACACGCGCTATCCGGTCTACCGCGCGTCGCTCGACGAGATCGTCGGGATCCTGCACGTCCGCGATCTGTTCGCCGCGCTCATGGACCGTGGCATCGAGCAGGTGCGGATCGAGGACCTCCTGCGCAACGCCTACTTCGTCCCCGAGACGAAGGATCTCGCCAGCCTGCTGGCCGAGTTCCGCGCGCAGAACCTGCACCTGGCGATCGTGCTCGACGAGTACGGGGCGATGGAGGGGATCGTGACGCTCGAAGACCTTCTGGAGGAGATCGTCGGCGAGATCGAGGACGAGTTCGACCTCCCCTCCGACGGGATCGAGCGGATCGACGACCGGACGGTGCGGATCAGCGGGACGTTCCCGATCGACCACTTCAACGAGCAGATGGGAACCGACCTGCCCGCCGAGGACTACCACACGGTCGCCGGATTCGTCTTCGGCTTGCTCGGCCGAGCGCCGGAGCCTGAGGACGAGGTCGAGTCCAACGAAATGCGCTTTCGCGTCGACGAGGTCGAGGGAACGCGGATCCAGCGGATGACGGTCACGTTCCTCGAGGAGGACCGCGAGCGGGTGGGTGCGGAAGAACGGGCGGCCGAGGGATAGCTCCGGCTACCCTGGCGCGATGCTCCGACTGCGATATCTGCTCGTCGCGGCCACCGTGGCCGGCGCCCTCTTCGCCGGCGGCACGCAGGCCGCCTCCCACAAGGCCATCAGGCTCTTCGCCCAGTCCGGCCCCGGCTTCACGATCACGCTCAAGCGGTCGAACTTCGTCCCCGTGCGCTCGCTCAAGGCAGGTGTGTACACCTTCGTCGTCCAGGACCGCTCGACCTCGCACAACTACCACCTCAAGGGTCCAGGTGTGGACAAGAAGACACCGGTCGCGTACCTCGGGACCAAGACGTGGACGAACGTCAAGCTGCGGAAGGGGAAGTACAACTACTGGTGCGACCCGCACAAGGCGCAGATGCACGGGTCGTTCACCGTCAAGTAACCGCCGTCTCGCGAGTATCTTCGGCAATGTGAGCAAGCGCTCGCGCGTCTACGCGGTGGTCGGAATCGCGGCCGCGGCGGCAATCGGAACGGTGGCGGCCGTCGTCCTCGTCTCCGACGGAGACGGGAAGGCCGCCTCCGCGCCCGGTTTGAAGGGGAGGCCGCCGATCGAGCTCGATCTCGGCCTGCGCAACGACCGTGAGGCAACCGCGCTCCGGCGGGCGACGGCGCTCTACAGCGGCGGAGAGACCCGGAAGGCGGCGGCGATCTTCGGCCGGTACCACTCAGTCGAGGCCGAGGTCGGCTCGGCCCTCGTAGGGTGGCCCGGCGGCACCATCGCCAAGCTCGGCGCGCTCGCTTCCGCCCATCCGAACAGCTCGTACGTCGCCCTCCACCTCGGCCTCGCCCTCTACTGGGCGGGAAGGCGCGGCGAAGCGGTCTCGGCCTGGCGTGCCGCCAAGCGGGCAAACCCGGACACGTTCTCGGCCATTCGTGCCGACGACCTCCTGCACACGCGCTACAACCGGGGCCTCCCGACCTTCGTGCCCAGCTTTGGCTCGCCTCGTCTCACGACCCGCCGGCCGCGAGAACAGCTCGACGAGCTGGCCGATCTGCCCGGCGTGCGCGGGAGGATCTGGTACGGGATCGCGCTGCAACGGCTTGGACATCCGCTCTCCGCCGAGCGGGTCTTCGCCCAAGCGGCCTCCAAGGCGCCGGACAATCCGGACGCGCAGGTGGCGGCGGCAGTCGGCCGCTTCGACAAGGAGCATCCGGAGCGGGCCTTCTCACGCCTGGGCCCGCTCACGAAGCGGTTCCCGCATGCGGCCACCGTGCGCTTCCACCTCGGGCTTCTGTTGCTCTGGCTCGGAGAGGTGCAGGCGGGGAAGCGCCAGCTGCGACTGGCGGAGAAGGCCGCGCCCGGATCGCCGCTCGCGCTCGAGTCCCGCGTCTTCCTGCAGAAACTGCCCACGGGCCAATAGGCCCGCGTCGGCGAAAGATAGGCCGAACGGCCTATGGATTCCGTCCGCCGCGCGTGCGAGAGTGCCATCCTCAGTGAGTGGCGGGGGAGCTACAGCGGAGCGCAGCGAGGCTCCTGCAGGCCGCGCGACGATCGCGGAGCTGCTGGAGACCGAGGAAGCCAAGGGGCTGCTCGAAAGCGCGCGAGTCACAGGGTCGCTGAGCGCGGAGGAGATCGCGCTCGCGCTCGACGAGCTCGACCTCGACGCCGCCCAGCTGGACGACTTCTACTCCGCCCTCGACGAGCTGCACATCGAGGTCGTGAGCGGCTCGCAACCGGACGAGCCGGAGGAAGTCCAGGTTCAGGTCGACGAGCGGGAGGTCTCCACCGACTCGCTCCAGCTCTTCCTCAAAGACATCGGGCGCGTCGATCTGCTCACGGCCGCACAGGAGGTCGAGCTCGCCAAGCGCATCGAGCGCGGCGACCACGGCGCCAAGCAGGCAATGGTGGAGGCGAACCTGCGCCTGGTCGTCTCGATCGCGAAGAAGTACCGGAACCAGGGGCTGCCGTTCCTCGACCTCATCCAGGAAGGAACGATCGGCCTCGTGCGCGCGGCGGAGAAGTTCGACTACCGCAAGGGCTTCAAGTTCTCCACGTACGCGACCTGGTGGATCCGGCAGGCGGTCGCCCGGGCGCTCGCCGACAAGGGGCGCACGATCCGCATGCCGGTGCACATCGTGGAGAAGCTGAACAAGATCGTCCGCTCGGAACGAAAGCTGCGCGGCGAGCTCGGACGCGAGCCGGCCATCCCAGAGATCGCGCTCGACGTCGAGATGTCGGTCGAGGACGTCTCGCAGATCCGGCGCACCGCTCAGCTTCCCGTCTCGCTGGAGAAGCCGGTCGGCGACGAGGAGGAGTCCGAGTTCGGCCACTTCCTCACGGACGAGTCTGAGCCGCTCCCCGATGAAGCGGCGGAGACGACGCTCCGCCGCGAGACGCTGCTGAAGATCCTGGGGACGCTGTCCGAGCGCGAGCGAGAGGTCATCCAGCTCCGCTACGGGCTCGACGGGCGGGCTCCGCTGACCCTCGACGAGGTCGGCCGCACCTTCAACGTCACGCGCGAGCGCATTCGCCAGATCGAGCATCACACGTTGAAGAAGCTGCGCGCGCTCGCTGACGCCCAGAAGCTCCGCGAAGTCGCCTGACGTCCTGACGTCCCTGATCGGCGAGTCAGGCCGGCAAAGCCGTCCTTGCCGTCGCCTGAGCCCGCTCGCGGCAGGATGCGTCGCGGGCGACGCTTGGCCGTATTGAAGATACTGTCCTGCGCGCCGCCCGCTCGCCTCCCTTGCGAGCGGCCTCCCAGGGACGTCAGGAAACCTAGGCAGCGAGACGCGCCCGCGCCCACGCGCGGCGGACGGCCTGCGCGAGGGTCTCCTCGTCGTATGCGCCCTGGTGCCGTTGACCGTTGATGAAGAAGGTCGGTGTCCCGGCGACGTTGCTCTCGTCGGCACTCTCGACGTCCTCCATGATTCCGGGCGCGTATACCCGCCGCCGTAGCTCGTCGCGGAACCGCTCCACGTCGAGCCCCAGCTCCTCCGCATAGCGGACGAGATCCTGCGGCGTGAGTGCGTCCTGATGGTCGAAGAGCAGGTCGTGCATCTCCCAGTACCTGCCCTGTGCCGCAGCCGCCTCGGACGCCTCGGCCGCAAGCTGCGCGCGCGGATGGACGTCGCTGAGCGGCAGGTCGCGGAAGACGAAGCGCAACTCGTCTCCGAACTCCGCGACGAGATCCCGCAGGATCGGCTCCGCGCGGCCGCAGTACGGACACTCGAAATCCCCGTACTCGACCAGCGTCACCGGTGCGTCGTTCGGCCCGCGGATGTGATCCTGTTCGGGATCGACGGGCAGGGCGAGATCGACGATTTCCTCGGCCCGGCCGAGCGCGAAGCGAGCGCGAACCTCCTGCGGCAGGTGCTTGAGGATGGTGAAGTACGTCGATCCGATAGCGGTAGCTCCGAGCGCGGCTCCGAGGATGCCGAGCTTCGCCTCGGTTAGCTCCTGGCCGTCGAAGGCGAGCGTCGCGACGAGCAGCGAGACGGTGAAGCCGATCCCGGCGACCGCGGCTCCTCCGAAGAGGTTCGGCCACCCCACCGGGAGTCGAACACCGAACCACTTGCGCGTCGCGAGCCATGATGCAGCGAGGATGCCGACGGGCTTGCCGACGACGTAGCCGACGATGATCCCGAGCGTGATCGGCGAGGTTGCGGCCTGGCCGAGGACGTCAGCGCTGATGTGCGTTCCCACGTTCGCGAGCGCGAAGATCGGCACGATCAGGTAGCTGGTCCATGGATGCAACCGTTCCTGGACACGCTCGTTCGGCGAGATGGACTCCGTGATACCGCGCTGCGTCTGTCGGGCGAGCTGGGCCGTCGGCTGCTCACGGAACTCGCGCGCCAGCGCGGTCGTCTGCTCGAGATCGGTCCGCGCGGGCGGATACGCACTGAGCGCGAGCCCGAGCGCGAGGCCGCCCACGGTTGGGTGGATCCCCGACTCGAACAGCGCCACCCAGGTCGCACAGCCCAGCGCGATCGTAAGCGGCAGGCCCCGGGTGCCGAAGCGCCGCAGAGTGAGGAGGAGCGCCGCGAAGAAGAGAACGGCGAGGCCGAGATCTCGAAACGAGACATCCACCGAATATGCGGTCGCGATCACGAGGAGGGCGATCAGGTCGTCGAAGACGGCGAGCGTGAGGAAGAAGGTGCGGAGGCGCGGGTAGCCCTTGGCGACGAGGCCGAGGATCCCGAGGGCGAACGCCGTGTCGGTCGCCATGGTGGTCCCCCACCCGTCGGCGCTCGGCCGTCCCGCGTTGAACGCGAGAAAGATCGCGACGGGAACGATCATCCCGCCCGCCGCCGCGACCAGTGGAAGCGCTATCCGCCGGCGCTGGCGGAGCTCGCCCATGTCGAACTCTCTCCTCGCCTCGAGCCCGGCGACGAGAAAGAAGAAGAACATGCCGCCGTCGTTGATCCAGCCTCGCAGGGTCTCGGATATGCCGACGTCGCCGACGCGGATGGAGAGCTCCTTCGCCCAGAAGGTGTCGTACGAGCTTCCGGCGGCGTTGGCCCAGATCAGCGCCACGAGCACGGCGGCCAGCAGTGGCGCCGCGCCACCCGACTCGGTACGCAGGAAATCCCGCACGGGAAGAGCGAGGCTTCGTGCCCACGCCGTCCTGCCGGTCATGGTGCGCGCCTGAGTCGCCACGAGGAAGTAGCGTACGGCCGTGCAGCAGGCCTGGCTCGACGAGCTCTCGGAGTTCCTGCGTATCCCGAGCGTCAGCGCGGACTCCAGCCACGCGGAGGACGTCGCGCGCGCCGGTGAGTGGGTCTGCGAACGAATTCGCAGCGCGGGCGGAGAGGCCGGCCTGGTCGACTGGGAAGGCCAGCCGCTGGCCGTCGGCGAGATTCAAGCGTCGGGTAACGGCAGCGCCCCGACCGTGCTCTGCTACGGGCACTTCGACGTGCAGCCTCCCGCGCCGCTCGAGCTCTGGGACAGCGGGCCGTTCGAGCCCACCGTCACCGGCGAGTACCTGGTCGCGCGCGGTGTCGTCGACGACAAGGGGCAGCTGTACATGCTCCTCAAGGGCGCCGAGCTGCTCGCCGGCGCCGGCGAGCTCCCGGTCAACCTGCGCTTCGCCTGCGACGGGGAAGAGGAAACCGGCGGTCACTCGATCGTCGATTTCCTCGCCGCCGACGAGCGGGACGCCGAAGCCTGCGTGATCTTCGACGCCGGCATGCTCGCGCGCGGCGTTCCGGCCTTCTACATCGCGACCCGCGGCCTGTGCTACTTCCACGTCCGCGTGCGGACCGGCTCCGCCGACCTGCATTCGGGTTTGATGGGCGGTGCGGCGATGAACGCGCTGCACGCGCTGATGCAGGCGCTCTCGGCCGTGCTGCCGCGTGACGGTCGCGTCCCCGAGCCGCTTCGAACCGGGATCGCGGAGATCACCGCGGAGGAGCTGTCGGACTGGGCCTTGCTGACACCGGGGGCCGAGGAGCTGTCGCAGCTGGGCGCGCGCCCTGCCGACAGGGAGGCGGCGGAGGAGTTCTACGTGCGCACGTGGGGCGAGCCCTCCGTCGACGTCCACGGGATTATCGGCGGCGAAGCGCATCTGATAAAGACGGTGCTCCCGGTCTTCGCCGAGGCGAACGTCTCGATCCGGCTTGCTCCCGGCCAGAGCGCCGACGAGATCGGGCCGGTCTTCAGGCAGCTGCTGCGCGACGCGGCGCCCGAAGGCGCCGAGGTCGAGATCGAAGCGGTTTCGACTGCCGACCCGGGCCTCGTCGAGCCCGACTCACCCGCGATCGAGCTCGGCCAGGAGGCGTTCGAGCGCGCGATTGGCGTCCGCCCGCTCCTGGTTCGTTCCGGCGGGACGCTCCCGATCGTTCCTGCGCTCGAGCGCAAGGGGATCCCGACGGTCGTGACCGGCTTCGCGATCCCGGGCGCCAACGCGCACGCCCCGAACGAGCGTCTGCTGCTCGAGCACATCCCGCTCGGGATCCAGTCGGCCCAGGAGTTGTTTCGAGCGTGGGCCGCGCTGAAAGAACCGAGCTGAAGAGAGGCCGAATGAAGGAGCTTCGGTGCCGAGATGCGGGCTTTGACTGCGAGGGCGTGATCCAGGGCGAGGACGAGCAGGAGATCATGTCGAAAGCAGCTGACCATGTGCGCGAGGCGCATGGGATGGATCAGATAGACGAGGAGACCGGACAGCGACTCCGGTCACTCATCCACGACGCGTAGAGATGTAGCGACGTTCTGGCGGTCGAGGATGGATCAACTTCGCTGGTGCAGGTCCGACCGGCCCAGTGGGTCCGCCGGCGCGGCTGAGAGCGGCTTCGCGTACTGGACGTCGATCGGGCTCGGGGGGAACGGGACCGCGCGCGTTTCCTCGGTGAGCGTCCACCCTCGGCGCTCGTAGAACCGGCGCCCGTCCCAGTTCTCCTCGAGCGTCCACAGCCTGGCCGTGCGGCAGCCGCGCACGGCCAGCCGCTCCAGCGCGAAATCGTGGAGCGCCGAGCCGACGCCGGTCCCCTGGTGCCGCGGGAGCACGTACAGGGTGCGCAGGAACTCGCCGTCGACCGAGACAGACCCGGCCGGCTCACCCTCGGCCTCGGCGAGGTAGATCTCGACGTCGGGATCGGCCAGCGTCTCGCGCCAGACCTCGCGGATGTCATCCGTCGGGAACGGGTAGCGGTCCTGCGGGAAGACATGGCCGAAGGCGGTCACCGCAGCCTCGCGCTGGATTGCCAGAAGCGACTCGAGGTCGTCGGGTCGCGCCGGCCGGATGACTAGTCCCAGGGCGGCGGGTTGTGCGTCCACCTGCCTCCCACCATCGTCGCGACGACCGAGAGCTCCCGGAGCTCCTCGGGCTCGCATGCGAGCGGATCGCGGTCGAGGACGACCAGGTCGGCGAGGTAGCCGGGGAGCAGCTTTCCGCGCCGCCGCTCGTCCCGCGCGAGCCACGCCGGGTTGACGGTCGTCGCCTGGAGCGCCTGCTCGACGCTCAGTGCCTGCTCGGGATGCCACCTCGGGCGATCGTCCAGGGTGCGGAGGACGCCGGCGCAGATACCTGCGAGCGGGTCGAGCTCCTCGACCGGGGCATCTGACCCGTTTGCGACCAACGTGCCCGCCTCCCAGAGCGAGCGGTACGCATACGCGCGCTCGGCCATTCCTGCCCAGATCCGGTCGGCGAGGTCGCGATCGGAGGTCGCATGGCTGAACTGCACCGAGGCGGCGACGCCGATCGACGCGAAGCGCGGGACGTCCTCCCACGCGAGCAGCTGCGCGTGCTCGATCCGAGGACGCAATCCACGCGGTGCCCAGTCGTCGCGCGTCTCCTCGAATGCGTCCAGCGCCTCCCGATTGGCGAGATCGCCGATCGCGTGCACCGCGACCGGGAACCCGGCGGCGGCCGCCCGGCGCGTGACATCGGCAAGCTCGTCCTTGCTCGTGATCTCGACACCGGAGCCGTCCAGGAGCCGTGCGGTCTCCGAGCCGAGCGTCCCGTCCATGAACGCCTTGATGTAGCCCACGCGCAGGTAGTCATCGCCGAGACCGGACGAGAATCCGACTTCCGCGATCTCGTCCATCTTCGCCGCCGGGAGCGACTGCCAGACCCGAATCGGCAGCGCGTCCTCGCGCCGAAGCGCCTGGAAGCGCGGAAGGGCCCCCAACCAGCCGTCCTTGTCGTGGATCGCGGTCACGCCGCGCGAGGCCGCCAGCCGGAGCGCGGGCCTCATCAGCTCGAGCCATTCGCTCTCCGGGAGAGCCTCCAGAACGTGGGTGCGGCGGAACTCCCAGGCCGACTCCTCGCGCAGCACGCCAGTCGGCTCACCGGCCTCGTCCCGCTCGACCACGCCGCCGGCGACGCTGAGGTCGCCGTCGGCGAGCGCGAGCGCGGCGGAGTTGAGCCAGAGCGAGTGCCCGTCACGGGCGATGAGCGCGACCGGCGAGTCCGGAGCGATCGAGTCAAGGTCATGCCTCGTCGGCTCGACCGGCGGGGACCAGTCGCCGCTCCGCCAGCCGCTACCGCGGATCCAGGTGCCTCTTTGCATGCGTGAGGCCGCCTCCGCCACCCGCGCCACCGCCTCCTCGAGCGTCTGCGCGCCCTTGAGCTGGACATCGTTCTGCGCGAGCGACCAGAGGAGGAAGTGGACGTGTGAGTCTGTGAAACCCGGAAGGACGCAGCGGCCGCCCAGGTCTACGCGCTCCGGGCTGGCCAGCGCGGTCTCGTGCGTGCCGACGCCGCCGGCGATGCGGTCACCGGCGATCGCAAGCGCCGCCGCCTGCGGCAGCGAGGGCTCCATCGCCCGGATGACGCCGTTCTCGAGGATCACACCGGGATCCTACGTTTCACCCTCGAAGCGCCCCCAATCGTGGCTACCATGCCCTCCGTGAAGAAGCCCCTCCTTCTTCTCGCCCTCCTCCTTGCGGCTGTGGGTGCATCGAGCGCCTACGCGATCTCCTACGGTCAGCCCGACGGGGAAGGTCATCCGAATGTCGGCGCGATGCTGCGTTTGCGCCCGTCCGACAGCGTGTACCGGATCGTCTGTACCGGTTCGCTGATCTCGCCGACGGTCTTCCTTACCGCGAGCCACTGCACCGACTTCGTGGAAAACCAGCCTCCTGGCTTCCAGGACGCGTGGGTCACGTTCGACACTCATTTCACGTCGGGCACGTCGCTGCCCGCGAGCGCGATCCACGGCACGATGTACACGAATCCGCTCTTCAATCAGAGGCAATCGGATCCCGGAGACATCGCGGTGATCGTTCTCGACCGGCCCGTCACCGGCGTGACGCTCGCGCAGCTTCCGCCCGCAGGCTTGCTGGACCGGATGAGGGAGGCCGGGACGTTGAAGGATGCCCGGTTCACCTCGGTCGGCTACGGGGTCCTGGAGCCCGTCAACGGGCCAGGAGGGAAGGTCTTTCCGCTCACCGGCGACCGAAACGTCTCGATCGGCGGCTTCAACGCCCTCACGGATGCATGGCTCAAGCTGTCAGGCAACCCGTCACACGGCGACGGCGGCACGTGCTTCGGCGACTCGGGCGGGCCGCAGTTTCTCGAAGACACGCTGACGCAGGTGTCGATCACGATCACCGGCGACGCGGTCTGCCGCGCCACCAATGTGGACTACCGGCTCGACACGCCGCAGGCCCGCGACTTCTTGAGCGATTTCGTCGCGCTGCCCTAGTCGCGTAGCTCGACGCGCTCGATGACCGCGTCGTCGTCGGGCTTGTCGCGCGCGTCGCGTGAGAGGTTGGAGATCGTGTCGACGGCGTCCATCCCGCTCGTCACCCGGCCGAAGACCGTGTGCTTGCCGTCCAGCCAGGGACAGGCGTCGGCGGTGACGATGAAGAACTGGCTCCCGTTCGTGTTCGGGCCGGCGTTCGCCATCGCGAGGGCGCCGCGCTCGACCTTGTGCTGGTTGAACTCGTCCTCGAACGTGTAGCCGGGCCCGCCCGTTCCCGTGCCCTCGGGGTCGCCGCCCTGGATCATGAAATCCGGGATGACGCGGTGGAAGATCAGGCCGTCGTAGAACCCCTCGTCTGCGAGCCTGGTGAAGTTGGCCACCGTCTTGGGTGCGTCCTCCTCGTGCAGCTCGATCTCGATCGGGCCGTGGTTCGTGTGCAGCGTCGCCGCGGACATGCCCCGCACCGTAGCGAAGTAGGCTGGGCCGCGTGTTCGACCACGTGACGCTACGGGTCGACGATCTCGATGAGGCGCGGCGCTTCTACGCCACGGCCCTCGAGCCGCTCGGCTTCATCGACCCCGCGACGGATGGGCACTTCGACGAGTGGGGAGATCTCTCGATCGCGCTCGCGCGGGAGGACCCGGTCACACGGCGCGCGCACGTCGCGATCGCGGCGCCTTCGCCGGAGGCTGTGGACGCGTTCTGGCGCGCGGCCACCGCCGCCGGCTTTCGGGACAACGGCGGTCCGGGACCGCGGCCCCGGTACCACGTGGGCTACTACGGCGCCTTCCTCCTCGACCCCGCCGGCAACAACATCGAGGCGGTGCACCACGGCTGGGAGGTCCTGCAGATGATCGACCACGTCTATCTCCGCGTCCGGGACCTGGCGGTGGCGCGACGCTTCTACGAGACGGTCCTGGAGCCGCTCGGCGAAGGAGTCTGGGCCGACGTGGAGGACCGCGTCGGGCTCGGCGGCCGTGGACGAAGCCTCTGGCTGGCCGAGGGCGATCCGACGGAAAACCTCCACATCGCCTTCGCCGCTCCGGACAACACGACGGTGGACGAGTTCCACCGCGTCGCCGTCCAGGCCGGCCACCGCGACAACGGCCCGCCCGGCGAGCGGCGCTACCACCGCGGCTACTACGGGGCATTCGTTCTCGACCCGGACGGCAACAACATCGAAGCCGTCTGCCACAACCGCTGAATACACTCATTCCGTGCCGTACGACCCGCTGACCGACGAGCAGCGCGAGATCCGCGACCTGGTGCGCACCCTCGCCCGCGAGCGTGTCGCGCCGCGCGCGGAGGAGATCGACCGGACCGCGGAGTTCCCGTGGGACATGGTGGAGCTCTTCCGTGAGCACGAGCTCTTCGGGCTCCCGTTCGACGAGGAGTACGGCGGCAGCGGCACCGGCGCGCTGATGGTGCTTGTCGGCATCGAGGAGCTCTCGAAGGTCTGCGCGACGACCGGGCTCATCCTCGCGGTCCAGGAACTCGGCTCGCTCGGGCTCAAACTCGTGGGCGACGAGGAGCAGAAGCGTCGCTACCTGCCGAAGCTGGCGAGCGGCGAGTGGCTGTGCGCCTACGCGCTGACGGAGCCGGGATCGGGGTCCGATTCGGCGGCGATGCGCACGACGGCGGAACGAGAGGGCGACGAGTACGTCCTGAACGGCTCCAAGCGTTTCATCACCAACGCCGGCGTGGCCGATCTCTACACGGTGTTCGCCAAGACCGACCCCGAGGCCGGTCACGCGGGCATCTCCGCCTTCCTGGTCGAGGCGAGCGCGCGGGGATTCGAGGTCGGCCGCATCGAGCCGAAGATGGGGATCAAGGGGTCGACCACCGGCGAGATCTTCTTCAACGACTGCCGCACGCCGGTCGACAACCTTCTCGGCGAGGAGGGGGACGGCTTCAAGATCGCCATGCGCATCCTCGACCGCTCCCGGCCGGGGATCGGTGCCCAGGGGCTCGGGCTGGCGCAGGGCGCGACCGATTACGCCCTCGAGTTCGCCCGCTCGCGCGAAACGTTCGGCAAGCCGATCGCGCAGCACCAGCTCGTCGCGGCCATGCTGGCCGACATGGAGACGAAGTGTGAGGCGGCGCGAGGGCTCCTGTACAAGTGCGGGCTGATGATCGACGAGGGAGCCCCCGCGGACGAGATCACCAAGATCTCGGCGATGGCGAAGCTCTACTGCACCGACGCGGCGATGGAGGTGACGACCGACGCCGTCCAGGTGCTCGGCGGGTACGGCTACATGCGCGAGTATCCGGTCGAGCGGATGATGCGCGACGCCAAGATCACCCAGATCTACGAGGGCACGAACCAGATCCAGCGGCTCGTCATCGCGCGCCAGATGCTGAAGGAAAACCGCGCGTTCCTCCTTGCCGGAGTGGCGTAACGCCCTCGCCGACAGCTTCGGCAACGTCGCCGAGCTGTACGAGGAGGTTCGCCTCGGCTACTCCGATGCCGCGGTCGACCGGCTGTGCGCAGCCCTCGGCCTCGACGGCTCGGCCCGAGTGCTCGACCTGGCAGCAGGGACCGGCAAGCTCACGCGCCAGCTGACCGCCCGCTTCGCGCACGTCCTCGCGGTCGAGCCGAACGACGAGATGCGGCGGCTCATCGACGTCGTCGAGGCGGTGAAGGGAAGCGCCGAGCACGTTCCGCTTCCGGACTCCGAGCTCGACGCCGTCTTCGTCGGCGACGCTTTCCACTGGTTCTGGCGGGTCGGCCTGTCCGAGATCGCCCGCGTCCTCCGGCCGCGCGGCGGTCTTGCACTGGTCTGGAACCACTGGTGGGAGACGGAGCCTCCGGCCCCGGACGAGGCTCTCGAGCTGCTGAACGCGTGTTTCCAGAAGTCGGGCGCGCGGCACCTGCGGGAGACGGAAGACTGGCGCGACGCCTTTCCGGGGTCCGCCTTCGAGCCGCTCACTGAGGAGACGCTTGACGAGCGCATCGAGGTCGACGGTTCGCGCCTGGCCGAGCTGTACCTGACGACGAGCTCGCTCGCCGTCCTGCCCGCGGACGAGCGCGAGGCGCTGGCCGCGCAGCTGAACCGTCTCGTCCGGGGCCGGTTCTCGATCCCGGTGAGCGTCCAGCTCGCCTGGACGCGGCTGCTCTAGTCGCCTTCGCTCGTGGTGACCGTCGGGGTCGGCGCGGCGTTCCGCGAAATGTCGCCGCAGGCGACGTAGACCTTCATCTTCTTCGCCGAGCGGTGGACGTTGATCGCGTACTTTGCCTTGAGCAGGGTTTCGAGCGAAACGTTCACGACCGTGGTCGACCGGCCGACCTTGACGTCCTCCAGCGGGAAGGCAGGGGCGAAGCTCAGGTGGGCGCAGGTTCCCTCGTGGATGTGCGCCGGCTGCGGGTTCGCCGCATAGCTCGCCATCTCGATCACCACGCGCGTCTTGCTGCCCTGAGGCGTGAGCGTCGCCGTCCCCGCCTCGCCGGAGAAGTTCTGCTCCTGGAGCTGTACGAGGATGGCCTTGTCACGGCTCGAGGTCGTCGTCCGGTCACCGCCGCCGCTGCCACTGCCGCATCCGGCTGCGAGTCCGACGAGAAGCGCCACTCCGACCAAAACCCCTTTCATCGCCGCGAATTCTTACTCCTCGGACTGGATGTCCCGTCGCAGGCCGCCGAACGTCTCAAGCGAGTACGAGCTGCGTGGCGATCCTCTCGGCGACGGCGATCGTGCTCAAGTTCGTATTCGACCGCGGGATCGTCGGGATGACCGACGCGTCGGCGACGTAGAGGCCTTCGAAACCGATCACCGCGCCCCGCTCGTCGACCACGGAGCCCAGGGCGCACGTGCCGACTGGATGGAAATAGCCGCGCACCGTCTCGCGGATGTATGTCTCGGGGTCGACCTCGAGACCCGGACGGACCTCACGCTCGGCG
>Ga0114129_10007384_pt1 | contig 15644 bp, 19 predicted proteins | sample RhiMetdeltSRZDD1_FD_80071 | JGI IMG/M metagenome (GOLD analysis project Ga0114129, IMG submission 80071) | Populus rhizosphere microbial communities from Tennessee, USA - Rhizosphere MetaG P. deltoides SRZDD1 (version 2) (version 2) | ecosystem: Host-associated > Plants > Roots > Rhizosphere >... | reverse complement strand
TGGCTTGTCAGCAGGGACGTTCATAGCGAAGCCCATGCCGGCTTCCGGCATGGGCTTTTCGCTTCGCTCCCCGCGTGACTATTGCTTGGAGCCGGTCGTGCTCTTGTTCGGATTTGGCGAACAACTCAGATTTTGTGGTTTCGCGTCCTTTTCGCAGGCGGCCATGCTTGCATATTTGCAGTTCAGGCCACCGCCTGCCGACATGTTGATGCAGAACGCAGAATTTCCAACTGTCTGGGCCTTTTGCATGCTCCCCGATGGCGAACCCATCGTGCCCTGCGCTTGAGCGACAGAAATGCCCGCGATGACTGCGGCGACGGCGGTGAGGGTGGTCAACGTCTTCATCGTCTGGCTCCTTGTTGGGGTGACGCCGGCTTTGCGGCAATCGGAACAACGGAAAGAGCGGGACCGTGTTCCCGGAACCAGCGATGGTTTTGAAAAAAATTTTAATGCGGTGACAAAATGGCAGCGGCCGGGATTGCTCCCGGCCGCCGGCACTCGGTCATCGCTACAGAGAGATTACGCCTCAACGATAGCGACAATCTCGTGCGTGCGCGGATTAACGATTACGATCTGATCACCGACCAGGATGTAATCATATCCACGCCATTCCGGATAGATCACGATCACTTCCTGCGGGAGCGGGTGCAGGCGCACGTCGGCCGGGATGCGGGTTCCGACGCTGACCGACACGTTAAGCCTAACCGACTCCACCTTCTGCGATTTGATAACCGAGCTGATCTTTGTGCGTTGCTCGGTCGTCAGCTTGGCCGATCCGGCCGCACCCTGGCCGGTGGTGGTGCGATTTTGCTCCGTCGTCGACTGAGTTGACTGCGACGGTGTACCGCTCGGGCTTTGGGCCTTTTGCTCGGTCTTCGACGCGCCATTCGTGTCAGACTTGCTGCCGGTCGCGGCGCCTGGATTGCTGTCCTTGTCCATGGACCGCGCGGGAGCCTGTGCTTTCTGGTCAGCATCGGACTTGGACTCGGACTTGGGCGCCTGCCCAGTCGTTTGGGGCGTTTTCGGTTCGCTCTTCATTGACGGCCCCATTTTCTCGGCCGGAGCGTTTTGCTGCGCCGCGGGGGCGCGCTCAGGCGTCTCTTTAGTCATTTGCGCCGAAGCAGCGCCGGCGGTTAACAGCAACGCGGCTGCAACGGTCGACAGTAGTTTGGCTTTCCTCACTTATGCCTCCTCTGGATGCCCCCGAATGCCCGACTGCTCGGGCCTCGCCGGAACAAAACGTCCGCGGCTTTGGCCAGTTCCGAACATTACGGAATCGCAATGAGGCGCCATTGCGTTCCCGGTTCCATCAAGGCACTTTCCCATCAGGGGGAGGGCGCGTTGCGGATTCTCTCGACATCGATCGACAAAAATGCCGCCGATTTCCGCGCGAATGCCGAACGCATGCGCGCATTGGTCGCTGAGTTGCAAGAGCGACGGGCAGAGGCGGCTTTGGGCGGCTCGGAGAAAGCGCGCGAACGACATGTTGGACGGGGCAAATTATTGCCTCGCGACCGCGTCATGAACCTGATTGATCCCGCTTCGCCCTTTCTTGAGCTCTCGCCTCTTGCCGCCAACGGGATGTATGACGATGACATTCACGGCGCCGGCCTGATCACCGGGATCGGTCGCATCGAAGGCCGGGAATGCGTGGTGGTCTGCAATGATTCGACCATCAAGGGCGGCACCTACTTTCCGATGACGGTAAAAAAGCATCTGCGTGCGCAAGAAATCGCGCGAGAGAATAGATTGCCCTGCATCTACTTGGTCGATAGCGGCGGCGCCAACCTGCCGCACCAGACGGAGGTTTTCCCTGACCGCGAGCATTTCGGCCGCATCTTCTACAACCAGGCGACCCTTTCTTCGCTTGGCATCCCTCAAATCGCAGTCGTGATGGGTTCGTGCACGGCAGGGGGTGCCTACATGCCGGCGATGTCCGACGAAACGATTATCGTCAGGAATCAGGGCACCATCTTTCTCGGCGGCCCGCCGTTGGTGAAAGCCGCAACCGGCGAGGTGGTGAGCGCGGAAGAGCTCGGTGGTGCCGATGTCCATGCGCGCAAATCGGGAGTGGCAGACCACTACGCGCAAGACGATCATCATGCGTTGAGCATCGCGCGCCGCATCGTTGCCAATTTGAATACAAGAAAAAATGTCGACATTGCCCTGATCAAGTCGCGCGATCCGCCGCTCGATGCGGCGGAGCTCGATGGAATCGTGCCGGTCGACCTGAAGAAACAATACGACGTGCGGGAGGTCATCGCGCGCATTGTGGACGCATCGGAGTTCGACGAGTTCAAGGCACTGTACGGGACGACGCTGGTTGCCGGCTTTGCCCATATTCATGGAATGCCTGTCGGCATTCTAGGCAACAATGGCATTCTATTTTCAGAGAGCGCGCTGAAGGCAGCGCACTTCATCGAGCTTTGCTGCCAGCGCCGCATACCATTGCTCTTTCTGCAGAATATCGTCGGCTTCATGGTCGGTCGCGATTACGAGGCCGGCGGCATTGCCAAGGATGGCGCGAAGATGGTGACTGCCGTGGCTTGCGCGCAGGTGCCGAAAATCACGCTGATCATCGGCGGCTCGTACGGCGCCGGGAATTACGGCATGTGTGGACGGGCTTATGGGCCCCGATTTCTGTTCACATGGCCCAATGCGCGCATTTCGGTGATGGGTGGCGAACAGGCTGCGAGCGTGCTGGCGACCGTCAGGCGCGATAATATCGAAGCGGGCGGCGGCAAATGGTCGGAAGTCGAGGAAGAGGAATTCAAGCAGCCCCTGCGCGAGCAGTTCGAGCACAAAGGCAATCCTTATTACGCCACGGCTCGTCTTTGGGATGACGGCATCATTGCGCCGTCCGAAACCCGCCGCGTGCTCGCACTCGCATTTTCTGCAACTCTCAATGCGCCCGTGCCGGAAACCCGGTTCGGGGTGTTCAGGATGTGAGCTGCTGCGCCAGCAAGGGAAATCATGGGCACCTTTGAATTTAACGAGGAGGCAGCTCGCCGGCTCGAGATTCTCTATTCAACGCCGGACGTGCGTGGACAGCGGGAAGAGGCGCTGCGCCAGCTGAGACTCAGGGCTGGTGAGGCGGTCATCGATATCGGATGCGGACCGGGCTATCTGAGCGAAAGCATCAGTATGCAGGTGGTTGAATATATCCCAGACGCCGATCTTGGCATGCGCGAAATGGCGCGAGTTCTTAAGCCAGGCGGCCGTGCGTTGGCAGTGGCCACTGACTGGGACGCCCTCGTGTGTCATTCGGAAAATCCGCCGCGCATGCAACGGGTGCTGCAGCGTGGGAGCGGCATTGCACCGATCCACGTTTGCCGCGCGCAATCATTCCCCGCATGAGAGCTGCCGGGCTGTCGATCGCTGGCGTCAGCGGGTATCCGATCATCAAACGCTGCTCGCCGAGGACGTCTACAGCGACGGCCTTCTTCGGCTGATCGTCGACTTTGCGCGCAGACAAGAACTGATTGACCGAGCCGTGCTTGAGGCCTGGAGCGCCGAGCAGCACGCGTTGAGCGATGTGACGATGCGCGATTTCTTCTTGGCTCGAAAGCCGACCTAGCAACGGTTACCCGTTCGCCGGCCAAGCATTCCACTGACCGTATCTCAGTTTACGAAGGGCTGGTTCGGGCCTGCTTTGACCATCCCGGTGTCGTGGACATAGCCAGCATCAGCGCTGCACCGGCTGCAAGCCTCGAATGTACGGAAGAGAGTCTTATATTGTTTCGTGCCACCGGCGGCGGTAATACCAGCCGCTCGCAATGCGAGGGCGAGCCTGCTGGCGACACGGGCTTTTGCCGCCGCCGGATTTTGAATTAGACAAATTCCAAAGTTATTTCCGTAGCTTGCAATGCTAGTCGTGCAATGACAGAGATGCGATTGCGCGTCTCCGCGCTTCGCGAAGCGAGAACGCTATATGCGTCACCGAATGATTGCTGTCCTTGTCGCGGCAATATTGCCTTTTGCCCCAGGCGCACAGGAAACACAGGCAGCCAAAGATGCTGCGAAAGAAGTCACTAAAGATTCGCCAAAAGCCTATTTGCCCGGACTCGAGCAGTTCATGAATGTGATCCTGATCGAGCATAACAAGCTCTGGTTTGCCGGACAGGCGCGCAACTGGCCACTCGCTGCATACGAGCTCGGGGAGATCAAGGAAGTTATGTCGGACGTGCAGGATCACATACCGACCTTCAAGAACCTGCCGCTGGCCGACATGCTCGACGCCGTCATTACCAAGGAAATCGCCGCGATCGAGAAGGCGATCGATGCAAAGGACTTCAAAACCTTTGCGGCGGGCTATGATCAACTCACCGCGGCATGCAATGCGTGTCACCAGGGTACTGAAAACGGCTTCATCGTCATCAAGCGCCCGACTCGGCCAGCCTTCACAAATCAGGACTACAGCCCGCGCAAATAGGAGCGGTCATCCGAGTATGGCTCCGACCGTAGCCTGCCGCATGAGTGCATGTTAAGGCGGGCCATGACCACCACGCACGACCTCAAGCAGCTGGCGCCGACAGGCAAATTGCGTGGGGGGTCGTCACTGCGCCTGCCGCCTCTGCCTTTTTCGCAATCAGGGACGGCAAAGGCGAACTGAAGGGCGTCACAGTCGACCTGATCCGCAGCTTCTCCGTCGCACTGAAGCTGCCGCTTGCACTGCAGGTCTACGACAATTCCGGCCAGGTCACGGATGCCGTAGCCAAAGGCGAGTGCGACGTTGCTTTCATGCCGCAAGACGCCGAACGCGCGAAACGCGTCGACTTCGGACCGGTCTATATTTCATTGAAAGCACTTACCTGGTGCCGGCAGGGTCGACGATCAAAAGCATCGACGAGGTCAATCGTCCGGGTCGCCGGATCATTGCCATCTCCTACACCACGACGGCGCGCAGTGCGCGCCGCACGGCGCCAAGCGCCAACGTCGAGGAAGTCGCGAGCGTCGAGCAGATGACCGAGCTGGCCAAGCAAGGGCTAGGCGATGGGTTTGCCCTGTCACACGATTCTTTTGCGGGGTTGCTGCCAAAACTGCCCGGGGCGCGTGTGCTGCCGGGAACTTTCCAGCAGACCGGCATCGCGATCGCGGTGCCCAAGGGACGGCCCGTTGGGCTCAAGATCGCCAGCGAACTGCTCGAAGTTGCGAAAGCATCGGGAGTGGTGCGACGCGCCCTTGATGCCGCCGGATTCCCCGAGGCTTCGGTGGCGCCCTAAGTTTCAAAGCGTGATGATGACATTGCCAATGATCCCCCGCTCGACAGCTTCGTGCGCGACAACGGTATCCGCCAGCGGAAAAGTGGGCCGGGCTACCCGGTTGAGCAATCCGTTTCTGAGAGCATCGGTTACGGCCGCCACTGCGCGCTCGCGTTCGATCGAATCAAGTTCGTATACTAGGAAGAATTGGAGGTGCACAGAATTGACGAGACAAAACGCGGCGGGCAGGACCGCTTCTGGTCCTGTGCCATAGACGACGACGGTACCCTTTGGCCGCAGCACGCCCGGTATCAGTTTGGCGTTCGCGCTGAGATCCATCTCAATCACCGCATCGACGCCGCGTTTCCCGGTGATCTCCATCACACGATCACCGACATTCTCGCGCTTGTAGTCGATGGCGTGCTGTGCCCCGGCTTCCTGCGCGATCCCGGCTTTCTCGGGAGAGGATACGGTCGCGATAACCTTTGCGCCTCGCGCTGTTGCGAATTGAATGGCGTATTGGCTCACGGCGCCGGCGCCGCCCGCCACCAATAGCGTTTTATCCTTCGATGCATCTGCGAGAACGACAGCATGCATAGCGGTCATTGCGGGAATTCCCAGGCATGCACCTGCTTCAAATCCCACTTTTCCTGGCAATGGCACGGCCTGCTCGGACGGCAGCACGATGGATTGGGCCGCGGTGCCAAATGCGCGCTTCCATTGTCCATTCCAAATCCAAACCCTTTCGCCGATGCGGGACCTCGATACGCCGTCGCCGACTTCATCGATCACACCGGCGCCGTCGCTGTGCGGAATGACGCGTGGGAAAGCGATTTTGCGGGTAGTGCCCTGCCGTGACTTCACGTCGGACGGATTGACGCCCGAAGCGGCCAGCTTAACCCGCACCTCGCGAGGGCCGGGATCCGGCGTCTCAATCTCGCCAATCTGCAGCACTTCGCGGGCGGCGCCGTTGCGCTCGTAATAGACAGCTTGCATGGATTCTACCTCTCGATACCCGCAGGATAACATGACGAAGCCCTGGTCAGCTGACCCGAACCTCACATCCCATTGGACGTTATCCTTATCGGCGCGGGAGCGGGGCGAAATCGCGAGGTACGATATGAATTACAGTGTTTTTAGTGGCCCCAAAGGATCGGCGGATGTATCGCCAATCGAAAAATCGCAACTGTTGTTCAAAGAATTTGCCACTCTCGATGATGCGTTGTCCTGGGCGCGCCATCTGGAAAACACTGGGCGCGTGCCCCTGCTCATCGAAGGTGACGATGGGACGCGAATGAATCGGCGCGCCATTGCTGACGCGCTGGGAGTAGGTATGCGCGAGCAACTCGATAGGTAGGCGTGAGGGTCCGCTCAGCTGCTGGCTAGCCGGTTCCACTCCGCACGGGCCCGGGCCGTCAGGCGGTTCCAGTTATTGCTGACGATATCCCAGTTCACCATCGGGCGCTGCGCGCTCGCGGTGCTCGCGGACGTCTGTGCGGTATGCGAGTCATAGAGGTACGCCCCACCGACGGTGAGGGCTACGCCGAGGATAATTCCGATGAGGACGCGCATGATGAAACTCCGTTCCCGACCTGAAACGCAGCCGATTAGGTGCGGTTCCCATGCTTTTGGAGGTTCTAGCCGCTAATTGTGGCCGCAAACAAACCCGATTTTCGGCATCTCTTGGTTAACTTTGTACCGCATCGAGCGTATGTTAACCTATTGAAATTACTTGCGTTCCAGCCCAAAAAACTTTGCCCGCAAATGAAATTTGCTGCTATATTGAAACAATGAGCAAACATTCAACAAAAGCTGCCGGGCGGTTGGCCAAGACGGCAAGGCGAGCCACCAAGAAAGCCGCAAAGGGCGTCCGCACCGCGACAAAAAAAGCGTCAAAATCGGCTCGGCATCCGGTGGGTACGACTACGCGGCCAGTGAGAACGGTTCTCAATCCGGCGAAGTCGGCCAACATGCCCCGCACGCCGAGTCCGCCGATGCAGCCGACCGCGACGGCCGAGATCCCCGTGCGATCGCACAAATATCGGGTCGGAGAGACCGTCTATTACACCTCGCCGACCTTTGGCCGTGCCGCCGCGACCGGAAGCTACATTGTCGTCAAGCTACTGCCTTCCGAAGGTGACGACTATCAGTACCGGATCAAAAGCTCCGGTGAAGCCTTCGAACGCGTTGCGAAAGAGAGTCAGCTCGATCGCGCCTGATCCGTGGGGCGGATATCCCGTCGCGATTTTGCCGTGGGCTTTCCCTACCATGCCTTGCACATCGCAGCTGCGGTGCCGCGGGGAGGGCGATCCATGCCGATTTATATCACTCAAGGGCGCTATACCCGCGAGGCGATTAAGGGGATGATCGTCAAGCCGGAAGACCGCGCGGATGCGGTTGCGCGATTACTTTCAAAAACGGGGGGACGCCTCTTGGGCTATTATGTGACGTTCGGCGAGTATGACTTCCTGACGATCGCCGAAGTCCCGAATGATGTTCAAATGGCCGCGGTCCTGCTGGCGGCGGGGAGCGGCGGCGGCGTTACCGACCTACGCACCACTGTCGCACTGACTTCAGTGGAAGCCAAGGGGGCCTTTGCTGCGGCGGGTGATCTTGCGCCAGGCTTCAAGTCAGCGGGAGGAACTTGAGGCTGCGAAGGAATAAAGACGAGAACCGCGACCTTGTAGTCGGCTAGAACAAGCTGTCCAAATGGGAGGATTTATGCGCGCATTTCTGCGTTTGGTTACATTCGCTTGTGCCGTTTTGCTGACTTGGCCGGTTGTGGCCCTGAATTATCCAAGCCGCCCAGTCAAATTTATTGTCCCTTTTGGGGCGGGTGGGCCCGCTGACGTCTTTGCCAGGGTTCTCGCCCAACACCTGTCCGAGGACACCAAGCAATCTTTCATCGTTGAGGACCGTCCTGGCGCCGGATCTGTCATCGGCACTGATGCTGTCGCCAAATCGGCGCCCGACGGCTACACGCTGCTGGTCATGTCAAATACGCACACGACCAACGAATCCTTGCTGCCGAACAAGCCGTTTCAGTTGATGCGCGACTTCGTCCCGATCGCCACCATCAATTATTCCGACCTGTTGATGGTTGTTCATCCGTCCGTTCCGGCCAAGACCGTCCAGGAATTCATCGATCTCGCAAAGAAGGACCCTGGCAAGCTTAACTATGCTTCTTCCGGTCCGGGGACGCCCTATCACATGGCTGGTGAATTGTTCAAAGCGATGACTCAGACCGACATTATCCATGTGCCGCACAAGGCTTCTGGCGATGCGCGAAACAGCGTCATCTCCGGCACCGTGCAGATGATGTTCGACGCGGTGACCACCATGTCGGAGTTGGCAAAGGCCGGGCAGGTTCGCGCGCTCGGTACGACCGGCCTCAAGCGTTCGGAACTCACTCCCGAGCTGCCCACAATCGCCGAGGTCGTCCCGGGATATGAGGCAACGATTTGGCTCGGCGTCATGGCCCCGAAAGGTACGCCCAAGGAACTCGTCGACTTTCTGAATGCCGGTATTAATAAAGTCATCAATAGGCCCGATGTAAAGGAAGCCTGGCTCAAGCAGGGCGCGATACCGCTGGTCAAGACGCCCGATGAGTTCGAAGCTTTCCTGCTCAAGGACATTGAGAAATGGGCAAATGTGGTAAAAGTGTCGGGAGCCAAGATCCAATAGTCGCGCGTTCATGCTAATCCTCGAAGGCGCATTGGTAAACGGGCTGCTTTCGTCATCGTTCGTGTTGCCGGCTCCTGTGGCCGGCGCACTGGCGGCGTTTTTTCTCGTGATGCTGGTCGTGGCGATTCGGCAGGCAACGCTTGGCAGTGTTTCGCGCCTGCTGCTCCCGCTGTCTCTGATCGTGCTTGGCGTGCTCGCGGTTATTGGCCTCCTTGACCGTTTTTCGACCAGCGAGCGCCTTGGTGAGCAACGGGCTCTTCTGCAACGGGATTCGCAGCTCACGATGAGCGCTGTTGCGTCAGGGTCGCCTCTGGCTTGCCTGGAAGGTCTGGCCGGCGAGCAGGTCGAAAATGCCTGCGAGCAAACTGTGTTCGCGGATGCGCAAAGCACCGCGAGGGCCGTTGCGTTCGTCACTGCGCGCCTGGTATTGCTTGCGGATGTTTTTGCAACGGCGCGCGGCGACGAGGAGTTTCTGGCTGCGTTTGCCACCGGACGCCGTGCCATTGAGCTCGATCGTTATGGCATTGCGGCTCACGTTCTTGCAGTGCGCGACGGCTGCACAACCGAGCGCTGTGCGGCCTTCACAATGTTTCGGGATACAGTTGCGTTGAAGGCCAATTTAAAGGTGAGCGCCTTTGATAACTACGTTGCCCGGTATGCACCCGTATGGGGCAAGGCCGAGCCTCCGGCGGATAAGCAGCCGCAGGCGTCAGTCAACGGCCCGGGCGAACAGCCCGCTCCTCATCCGGTCGACAGCCGCTATGATTTTCCTTCCGCCGCATCGATCCCGCCGGTCAGCATCATGAATGCCGAGCCTTCCGCGCCCAAAGACCACACCGGCACTGCTAGCGCCCAAACAGGTGAAAAGCCGGCCCCCCATCCGTCGGTACCGCCAAAACGTCCGCAAGCTCAGGCGGTGCCCCCGCCAGCGCGCTAGTATCGGGCCAACCGCCACTGGCCCGCATGTTCAAATCCGTCCTGATCGCCAATCGTGGCGAGATCGCCTGCCGCATTGCGCGCTCCGCAAGCCGTCTCGGCCTGCGCACCATTGCGGTTTATTCGGAGGCCGATGCTGGCGCGCTGCACGTTCGCCTCTGCGATGAGGCGTACGCAATTGGAGCTTCACCACCAACGCAAAGCTACCTTGCGATCGAAAAACTGATCGCGACAGCCAAGACGGCGCACGCGGAGTGCATCCATCCGGGTTATGGTTTTCTCTCGGAGAATGCCAACTTCGCCCAAGCCTGCTCCGACGCAGGCATTGTCTTTGTTGGCCCGCCAGTCCGAGCGATCCGCGCCATGGGGTTGAAGGATCGGGCCAAGGCGCTGATGCAAAAGGCAGGCATACCTGTCGTCCCAGGGTACCACGGCGATCGGCAGGAGCCGCAATTCCTCAAACAAAAGGCGTACGAGATCGGCTATCCGATTCTGATCAAGGCTGTCGCCGGCGGGGGAGGCAAGGGCATGCGGCGCGTTGATCGCCATGCCGATTTCGATGCGGCGTTAGAAGGTGCTCAGCGCGAAGCCAAGGCTGCCTTCGGCGATGCCCGTGTTCTCATCGAAAAATACGTGGCTGGTCCGCGACACATCGAGATGCAAATTTTCGCCGACCGGCTCGGCAATACCATTCACCTCAACGAGCGCGACTGCTCGTTGCAGCGGCGACACCAGAAGGTGATTGAGGAGGCGCCGGCCCCGGGCATGACCCCTGGGTTACGCGCTGTCATGGGAGACGCTGGCGTCGCGGCGGCGAAAGCTGTTGCCTATGAGGGCGCCGGCACGGTCGAGTTTATTGTCGAAGGTGCAAACGGCCTCAGGCAAGGGGGTTTCTGGTTCATGGAAATGAACACCCGGCTGCAGGTGGAGCACCCTGTGACCGAAGCCGTGACGGGGATTGATCTGGTAGAATGGCAATTCCGGATCGCCAACGGCGAGAAACTGCCGCTTGCCCAGCACCAGGTGAAACTCGATGGGCATGCTGTGGAGGCGCGTCTCTATGCGGAGGATCCGGAACGTGGCTTCCTGCCATCAACCGGCCGTCTGATTGCGCTGCAGTTTCCGAAAGCCGACGACCTGCGCCTCGATACTGGGGTCGAAGCGGGCAGCGAGGTCACGCCGTTCTATGATCCCATGATCGCCAAGCTAATCGCACACGGAAAAACGCGCGAAGAGGCCCTTGATCGTCTGGCTGAGGCACTCGACGACACGATTGTGGTTGGCCCTCGCAATAATGCGGGCTTTTTGGCAGCGCTTTGCCGTGCTGCCGAATTCCGCAAAGGGCAATTCGACACCAGCTTCATTGACCGCAATGCGGCGGAACTTGGCGCCGTGGCGCAGGATGTTGACCGAGCCGCGGCCGCGCTTGGCGTGCAGCACTTGCTGACCCAACGGCAGCAGTCCCGGGCAGTGGCATCTGAGAATGAAGCGGGGGCGCTGTCATCGCCTTGGGACGAAAACGATGCCTTTCAGCTATCAGGCGAACGAAGGTTGCGGCTGCCGGTCCTTGTGGAAGGTGAGGAGGTGGTTGCGGAAGTGGGGTATAGCCCGCAAGGCGGAGCCATCTCCATCGACGGCACGACGCCTGCCCGCGATGGTTTTGTCGTAAGCGATCAGAACGCGGTCTATGTCCTACGCCATGGCCGTCAGACCAAGGTGACTTTGCACCCTACGCTCGACGAGGCTGGGGATCAGGATAAAAGCGGGCTTGTACGGGCGCCGATGCATGGCAAGGTACTTGGTGTCCTGGTGGAAATGGGCGCGCGGGTTTCGCGCGGCCAACGTGTCGCCATTATCGAGGCCATGAAGATGGAGCACACGCTTTTGGCTCCGTTTGATGGCATCGTTGCTGACATAGCCGTCGGACAGGATGCCCAGATTGCCGAAGGTGCGAAAATCATGCGCATTGAACCGGCGCACCCAGCGAAAGAATGACCGGACCTCGAATGTCGCTTCATCTCGTCAAACTATGTGTTGGGTGCGATTCAGTCTCCGATCTTGAGGATTGGATCAGCCAGAAACTGAAAGAAAAAAAACGGCGGGGACAGAAACCCGAACATGTCCATACGACCCGAATGGTCCCAAAACGGGCAGCCGAGCTTAAGAACGGTGGCTCTCTTTATTGGGTGATTCGTGGCCGGATCACCTGCCGTGAGCGCATCGTCGATATTCGCCCTTTTGCCGACAAGGACGGCATTGGCCGTTGCCGCGTCGTTCTTGACGGAAGGATCGTGCTGGTTGAGCCGCGCCCGCGCGCGGCCTTTCAGGGCTGGCGGTATCTTGAGGTGAGAGAGGCGCCACGAGACCTGTCCCATGCGGCCCCAGGTGCTTCCAGGATGCCGGAAACGATGCGCCGCGAATTGCAGGAACTGGGGCTGCTCTAGACGGCAATATTGTCGATCAATCGAGTCTTGCCCAGCTTGGCGGCAACCAGCAATCGCACGGGGCCATCTTTAGGCGAGGAAATTGGTGCGAGCGTGAGCGCGTGCCGCGCCTCAAGATAATCGAGCATAAATCCGGCCACATCGATCTCGATCCGGGCCACATTCAGGACGCGATCGACTATTTCGCCGTTTTTTATGCGGGTCGCGCAGCCTTTGAGCACGCGATAAAGCATCGGGGCCACCGTGCGTTCGGCGGCGGAAAGGTAGGCGTTGCGCGAGGAGAGTGCCAATCCATCGGGTTCGCGCACGGTCGGAACGCCGATTATCTTGACTGGGAGATCTAGATCCTTGGCCATCTGGGTTACAACGCGGAGCTGTTGATAGTCTTTTTGGCCGAAAAATGCCAAATCCGGCGAAACTTGAGTGAACAATTTGGCGACTACCATCGCGACGCCGCCAAAGAAATGCGGCCGAAATTCATCCTCGAGACCGGCTTTGGCAGGGCCTTCTGGAGCAATCCGCGTAGCAAAGCCGTCCGGATACATCGCCTCGACGGAGGGGGCCCAGACGAGATGGATCTTGGCCTCGCGCAAAGCTTTGATGTCGGTTGCAAACCTCCGTGGATAACTGTCGAAATCTTCGTGCGGCGCAAACTGAGTCGGGTTTACGAAAATTGAAACGACAACATGTCTTGCCCGCCGTTGCGCTTCCTGCACCAGCGCCATGTGGCCGCGGTGCAACGCGCCCATTGTAGGTACCAGCGCGATGTGGTCACGCCTTCTGCGATACGGCTCTAGAGCGCGACGAAGCGAAGCGACCGTACGTACGACCTTCAGACGATTTGCCATAAATTTTTGCCTTGTCCACGAATTGTCGCAAATGCCGATTAACTCCTGCAAGCATGGGGGCGACGAATGTGGTGAACCAAATTCGACGCGCGCCGGGTTTAACTTGACTAGAGACCAGTAATCTTTTGAGAATTGACGGCCGGAGGGGGGCGGCATGTTAATCCAGCCAATTCAGGAAACAGCTCAATCGGCGCATGTAGTCGTCCTCGGCAATGAGAAGGGTGGTTCGGGAAAATCAACTACTGCCTTGCAAATTGCGGTCGCGTTGCTGAAAGCCGGGCAGCGCGTTGCGACTATCGACCTTGATTCCCGTCAACAGAGCTTTACCCACTACATCGACAACCGCCGCGCCTGGGCGGAGCGCGCGCGGATTTCGCTTGAGATGCCTACGCACTACTGCATTGCGCGTGCCGAAGGGAATTCGCTGGAAGCGAACGAAACGCAGGAGTTCGCGAATTTTTCGGCGGCGATCAGCGCGATTGAACACAGCCATGACGTTGTTGTAATCGATACGCCCGGCTCCGATACTTATTTGATGCGCCTTGCGCATTCGATGGCGGACACGCTGGTCACGCCGCTCAATGACAGTTTCCTCGATTTCGACGTGCTTGCTACCCTGGATCCGACCGATTTCACCGTTACGGGTGAGAGCCACTATGCCGAAATGGTGCGTGAAGCGCGACGCCAAAGGCGGCTTGTTGACGGGCAGCTCACCGACTGGATTGTCGTGCGCAACCGTCTGTCTACGCTGACTTCGCGCAACAAGAAACTGGTGGGTGACGGCATCAGCGAGTTATCAAAACGCATGGGGTTCCGTACCGTGGAAGGCTTTGCGGAGCGCGTCGTCTATCGCGAGTTTTTCCCGCGAGGGCTGACGGCGCTGGATAATCTGGATGAAGAGACCCTCGGCATGCGCCCGAATTTGTCGCATGTCACCGCACGGGAGGAAGTGATCGCCCTGCTGAACGCGCTTCACCTGCCGCTCTCGGCGAACGGCAGGCGGCGTGCCGCAGCCCGGGCAGAGTGGTACTCGGTCATGGACCAGCCGCTACAGGTTCACGACATTATTTCCTAGAACCTGGATTTCCTAGAACCTGGCCAGACTTGCATCTGAGAACCCATGTCGCCATCTCAGATGGCGGCGTAGCAGCGCGCAGGTTCCGTGGTTTCAGTGTAGAATCTTCGACTATGAGTAAGGACTCGGAGCGAAGTCCGGCGCCGGTTTCGTCCAAACCGGAAATACAGGCGTTTATTGAACAATTGCGCGCGCTTGGCCCCTCCACGGCGCAAGGCAAGCGCGGCCGGCTCATTTTTGCGCTCGATGCCACCATGAGCCGGCAGCCGACGTGGGATACCGCATGCACGCTCCAGGCAGACATGTTCCGCGAAGCAGCTAGCATCGGGGGGCTCGATATCCAGCTGGTCTATTTTCGCGGCTTGGGAGAATGCCGGTCGTCCGGCTGGGTCGCGGCTGGCGACAAGTTGGCCGAGCTGATGTCCCGCATCGATTGCCGCGGCGGCCAAACGCAGATCGGCAAAGTTCTCAGTCACGCGCGTCAGGAGCATGCGCGCGGCAAAGTGCAGGCTTTGGTCTTCGTCGGCGATGCCATGGAGGAGGCGATCGACGGATTATGTCAGGCAGCCGGCGAACTGGGCCTGCTTGGCGTTCCGGCCTTCATGTTCCAGGAAGGCGGCGACCCGATCGCGGAGAACGCTTATCGAGAGATCGCACGGCTCTCCCATGGAGCCTATTGCCGCTTTGATGCGGGCTCGGCGCATCAGCTCGGGGAGCTATTGCGGGCAGTCGCAGCCTATGCTGCGGGCGGAAAGAAGGCACTTCTCGAGTTGTCGAAGAAGCAGTCATCCGCTGCTCAAAGGCTGCTGTCACAGCTGAAGTAGCCATGCCAACGCTCATTTTTGGCGTCGTCGTTCTGGTGCTCATTTTATGGGTGCTGAACGTTATTTCCAAAGTCGATCCGAAAGTTGCGGCACGCGTGACGAAGGTTGGCGGCGGCGTGATCTCGCTTGGACTTGCCGTGTTTCTGGGCTTGCGCGGCGAAATCGGGATCGCCCTTCCGCTTGGCGTGTTTGGATTGGGACTGCTCGGATGGGTTCCGTTCGGGCCGGCGGGTTTTACGGCACGCACGCAAAAGAGCGGTGGCCAGACCTCACAGGTTCGATCTGCCTATTTCGAAATGGAGCTCGACCATGACAGCGGTGCGATGCGAGGCCGGGTGCTCGCCGGGCGTCACCAGGGCGCCGACCTCGAGCGCCTTGACGTCGGCACGCTCGTCTCAATGCTTACCGAAGTCGATGAGGAAAGCCGCGCACTACTTATGGCTTATCTTGACCGCCGGGACCCCACCTGGAGTGAGCACGCGCAGGCGGACGCGGCAGCGGGGCGGCACGCTTCGAGCAGCGGAAAAATGTCGGAACAGGAGGCCTATCAGATCCTTGGCTTGCAGCCCGGCGCGAGCGCCGAGGACATCAGCCGCGCGCATCGCACGCTGATGAAGAAACTGCATCCCGAC